>Ga0214917_10001152_pt1 | contig 34452 bp, 16 predicted proteins | sample LL_1208_BB_MetaG_FD_177983 | JGI IMG/M metagenome (GOLD analysis project Ga0214917, IMG submission 177983) | Freshwater microbial communities from Lake Lanier, Atlanta, Georgia, United States - LL_1208_BB | ecosystem: Environmental > Aquatic > Freshwater > Lake | place: USA: Georgia | collected... | reverse complement strand
ACAGATTACTTTCATGCCATACATGTTGCCCTACTAGATAAGGCAAATTTGGATACCATTTGTCAATATCAATTCCTTGATAGATATGTTCAAAATCATCTGTATTAAATTGATAGCTATCCGAGGTAGTTTCACCTGGTAAAGGTTGTATATAATCCAGACCTTCTGCTATTTTTTTCCAAATAGAATGTTCGTAATAAACTAGACTGCCTACAGGATATTGATAATTGGAATCAAAATTTCCTATATCAGACTGATGAACTACCTTGATCAAGATGTCAAAATAATCTTTATAATTAGGACATTGTTTGGATAACCAATCAAAACTATCAGTCACTAAAGCTATAGGAATATTCAAATATTTCTTAGCCTGCTTTGCAGCATAAAGAGCTATCTTAGTATAATCAACTTGCTCGTTATTTAGAGCATATATTAATAAACCTTTACTCATTATCAATCAAAGCCTCGACCGATCTATTCTTTTTAAGCGATTGATAATTATTATAATAACTATTACTAGCAATAAAATATTGGTTAATTAAATCTTCTAAGAATTTATTAAGATCATTGATACGGATAGGTAATTCATTATCATCGATAACTACTACATCAGTTGTATGATTCAAATCAACCAAGGTTTTTATAAAAGTAATTAGATCCTTAGTAATGGTAAACGTGCCTCCATTTTGATAAAAGACACAATCATTGCGATATTTTTCTTTAAGAGATCTTTTCTGATTATTTAGAGTTACCATAAAATTGGCAAACTCGAGAGCTTTTTCTAAGCGTTCATCCATATTTTCTCCGACATGATAAGGTACTTATCTTAAGGAGAAAAATGTAAAAAAATTTATGGACCAGAACTTGTAGCGACAGTTGGAGCAGATAAAGTTACTGTAGCACCAGTTGGAGGTGTAGCTGCTTGTGGAGAATAGGTTTGAATTTTACTAACTAAAGTTCCATCTACGTTTTCATCAATATTTTCACTTTGATCATCTCGATAAGTAATTCGCCATGTCATTTGTGTTGCTGTTCCGGAACTATTACTTGCCACATTACATAATGCTTCTACTTGAATATCATTTTGAGAATAAGTTGCACCACCTGTAATTGAAAATATAGTTTGATAAGAACTAGTTAAATCGTACCAACCTACACTCGAGGCACTTCCTGCAAAGGCAGTAGTCGATGAATAATTGAATCTCATTGGTCTAAAACTAGCTGTTAAAGCATTCCAAGATGCACCTTTAGATGCTGAAAATCCTGAAAGAGAAGGAGAAAATCTAATCTCCCCTCCAGCATTAAAATAATGTCTACCTGCATTAGCACTAGAAAATGTAATAGTTACAATATGTTGTCTAGTACCATTCCATCCTGATATAGATGCAGAAATTGGCTCTGCTAAGGACATCTGAGCAGCAGCAGCATCAAATCTAGTGCCAGTTAATGATATAATTGCATTTGAATATGCTATCCAATCACTAGCATAAATTACACCTCCAGATGAAATTGTAGCTAGAGCAGGATTAAACACAGCATTTGTCTGATGAATAGATATTGACTCTATATCTGCTTTTAAATTTATTATGTGGCTAGCTGCAACATTTGCATGTACAGCGACTTGAGAACTAGCCAACGTTTGACCATATCCTTTATCACCCGTTCCAGTGCCTAAAATAGTGGCTACTGCACTTTGTATTCCATTATAATCTGCCGCCTCTATAATATTTCCCTGACCAATTGTCATTGTAGATTCCTTAGCTTATTTACAATATCACTGCTTCAACTAATTTTACTCCATCATTAGAACTAGATTCTAAAGAAATAGCAAATACATCAGCAGACCCCGGAGGTGCTTTAATTGCTACACCATTAGCACTAGCTACCATTCTGTCTCCTTTTGAAATTAATCCTTGAACCTTAGTTGGAACTCGACCTTTTAAAGCTATTAAAGCTCCTCCTTCTAATTGACTATTCATTACATAAGCAGGATGAGCACTTACTACACCTATAGCTCTTTGTCCAATATCACTAGCTGTAATTTCTTTTTCGCCACCAATAACTACTACTGTACCTACCTCATATTCTGCATCAGCAAGATATTTTTCAGCTAAGTCAGCATATGTAGATTGCAGTCTAGAACCGCTGCCTAACGACCAAGTACCAGTTATAGTACCAGCTGTAGATGATCCTCCGGTGGTTAATGAAGTAGTTTGTACACTGGCAAATTGCACATTGCTTGATGTAGTAAGTCCACTACATGTTCCTGTTATAGTTCCACTGGTTAAATCTAAATTTATCCCTGTTTGCCCTGTAGTATCACCTACCGTTATTCCGGCTACTAATCCCTGAACATCTACCCAACTAGGAGCATTACCAGCACCATTAGATTTTAAAACATACCCTGTATTACCCGGAGATAAAAACGCTGTCGCACTACTATTTGACTGATAAGGAATAGACCCTGTCGATCCTCCTGCTAGACTAGTAGCAGTTGCAGAATTTCCTGTGCATGATCCAGAGGATCCCGACACATTTCCTGTTACATTTCCTGTTACATTTCCTGTTACATTTCCTGTTACATTTCCTGTTACATTTCCTGTTACATTTCCTGTTACATTTCCTATTAACGCTCCTCTAAATTTAGCAGCATAAAGATCGGCTTGACCGTCCCTGGCTGCAATAGTATTTGGATCAGCTGCTATGGAGCTAGCAAAATAAGAAATACCACATAAAAGATAATCAGCATTTGTCGAATTTACCGCTGCACCTACACCAATCAAAACATCACCGGCTTGTAGTTCTTCTATAGTTGATCCATTTAATACTAAAGGATATCTATTGGCCATTTACTTTTTCCTTAATTACTTAATACAGATATATCAGCAAAACTACCATCTCTTCTTTTTACACTAAAAGATGATTGAATTTGCCCCCAATAAGGAGCCGAAGTAACACTGCCATTCCCTACCTGGGTAAAATATTTTTTGATTGCTAAACTATTAGGAATCACGAAACCTGTAGTACTAGGAGCAGTTTGATAAGGAACTGCTCCAAATTCTCCTCCTGCTATCTTAGCACCCCCTAAAATATTTACATTCAAAGTGTTAGTAGCAGAGTTATATATAAAATTCTCATTAACTTTCAGTTCATTATAACCATCTGTAGCCAAAACGAAAGGTACATATGTTGTTATAGTTCCTGAATTCACATCTATCTCGACTTTATCTGCTTCCGTTGCTCTTTCTGATAGACCTTTAAACACTCTAGCAGTAATATCACCGTCTACATCTCTGCTTACAATCGAACGCTTGTCTACTGTGCTTGGAGTAAGAATGGATGCAGTAATATAATCTGTATTAACTAATAAAGCATTAGAATTTGTAGCTACTCCGTTAAAAGCATTGGCCCAAACTACATTAAATTTTCTTGCAGAAGATCCAATGTTATTAACACCTGAAGTACTAGGATCGTTAGATGGTAAAGTTTTATCATATCCTGGTAGGATATCTTTGCCTACAAACTCTACAGGATACCTCAACCCACTAGAATTTGTAATCACACGTATACTGGAACTAACGCTGTTTTTAATTACAGGGGTTGTAGCATCAGTGTCTATATAAACTGCTAAATCCTCATCATTACCAACTGTAAACCCTGGGTCATAAAATCTAACTTTTGTTGGAAATATTGTGTTTATTGCTGTGGCAAAATCCGTATCTTTTTTTCCATTTAATCTCAAACTATTGCTAGCTGTTCCCCATAAACTAAATTTAGGTTCATTATCAACACCAAAATCTGTTACACCATAATTAGAAGCAGCAGAACTAGTTTGTTTTGTCCAAGGTAATGTTATTCCTTCTTTTATAACATCAAAAGAGCTAGAAGTTGTAAGTTGGTTCGGTGCTATTCTAAAATCAGTTTTACTTATAACATACGTTGTCTCATCATTAACAATACATTCAATAATAGCATGATTTCCTCCATAAATATCTGAAACTACTTTACTTCTCATCTGAGTAGTTCCAAACCCAGCAGCAACTTCTGGACCGATAAGTGTAAAATCAGTGCCGTTATTAACGAATAATTGTTTTGTAGTTGTTTTAAACCACAAATCACCAGCTGTTTGACCTACTGGTTGATCTGGCGAAGCATCAGCTCCAGCTGTCTTCCATGCTACTCCAGTATAATAATTTAATCTTTTTGTGCTACTATTATACCAAATTTGCCCACTTACAGGTTTAGGCGGTGCTGTTGGATTACTAAAATGCTCAAGTAAGTGTAAAAAATTCTCGTTTTGAGCTTCCCCATAACCAGCATAATTTTTGCCAATAAGCTTGATATCTAACGTACTATCAATAGTTCCGTCGTCAACAACGGTGAGCGTTGTTCCATTAAATCTGTCAATACTATATGGCATTCTTTAAACCCCTTATTCTATATATTTATTATCAATGCAGATCTACCCATGCCCCGTTAGCTCTAGCTTGAACTTTGTTTACACTAAGATTGTAAATCATTTCTCCGTCTTCAAAAGGAATAGTAGAGTTTCTATTATCTCTTTGAAGAGTAGTAAAAGTAGGCAATTTGAACATTTTAGATGCCCTTAGAGACCCATCAATATCTAAACTATACTGTGGAACTGGCTGGAAGATTCCTACTCGTTGCTGTGGCATTGCATTCGAAACTATAGACAATCCTGCTGAGTTTACATTTACCCTTACTTCATCTAAAGGCCCTAGATACAATACTGTATTATTTTTAATCCTAATTGGGCCTAAAGCATTGTTATCAACGTCATTACGAAGCACAGTATCTGCGTCTAATAAAGAACCATCAGAATAAACTAAATTGTCGGCTTTTGTTGCTGTTACATTAAATTTAAGAGCAGTTTGTCCTCCCACTGGAACATTACATACATTAAATCCCGGCTTAATTGGGTTATTAATTATTCCCTGCGGGAAAACTCCATCCGGAATGCTAAAATCAGTAGCAGAACTACTAAAAATCCCTAAAATCGAACTACCGAGCCATAAAACTAAAATTACTCTTTCAACATCATTAGCATCGCTAATAGTTCTAGTCTCGAATCCACTTATACCCTGACTTGCTTTATAACCTGGGCCGACTAATTTTAGCCCTTCTTCTCCATCATACATCCACAACTGATTTTCAGCACTGTCTATCCAAAAGTCACCTTGAGTTAAACTAGCCACTAAAGGTGGTGTTCCGGAAACAATAGGACCACTTGTTTGTTTCCATTGTTGTCCGGTATAAACCTTCAACCTTAATTCATTAGTGTCATACCAAATTTGCCCAGTTGTTGGATTATTAGGAGAGCTAGTATTAGCAAAATTCTCTAAAAGTTTAACAAAATTTTCATTTAGGTAGGATCCAAAATTTGAAGTATTCTTACCTATTAAAGTTAAATCTGTGCTAACTTGATCTAAACTACTATCAATAACGTCCGCAAGTAAAGACCCGTCAGTCCTAAATATTTTGTAACTCATTCTTGATATCTTCCAGTAAAAATAATATAATTTATAACCAAATATGGATTCATAACATTAGAAGAAACTCCAGTACTAGCAGGAGTAGTTCCTCCTGTTACTATTGTTCCTGAAGAAATATTCACTAAACTTTCATTTCCTCCAGAACCTCCAAGATTATCAGCAGCACTATTACTTACCCTATCTACTAGACTAGGAGTTGCTACCAACTGAGTAACCTGTGTTGCAGTGAAGTTAATACTTCCCACTGTGTAAGGACTGGCACCATTTATAGTAATTTGGGTGCTACTGTTAACTGCTACAATTGTTGTAATTCCTCCGAATGATCCTAAACCAGATACTTTACTTAACAACATTCCTGCAAACAAACCAGTTGTAGAATTTATTCCTGTTATTGTAGTTGTAGTTGGAGAACTTACAGATTCTTGAATCACTCCTGAAAATCCTGTTAATGATACTGTATTTTGAGGAACTTGAATTCCATTATACATTGTGTCTCTACCGAGAGCGAATCTTCCCCTGAGATCAGGTAACTTAAAAGTTCCAACCCCAAGTAATGTTCCTACATTATACAACCCGCCAATTATATCATACAATTCTGGATAATTGGCTCTTAAAACTTCTGCTCCATCGCAGAACAAGTACCCATTAGGTGGCGAAATTCCAGCATAAGACACAATTGTTCCTACAGGAACCACAGCTATACGAGAAAATAATAAATTTCTAGTTGTTTTTTTAACTAAACCGTTCTGAATTACAAGAAATGTATCAGTGGGTAAAGCTGTATTTCCAGTAATAGTTTCTTTATCATTTAAAAAGGAAGGGTCAATTTCTACTGTAAACGTTTTTTGTGTGCCACCTGTAGCACCATCGAATAAAATTGAACCGTCGCTAGTGGTTCTTATATCACCACTAATATTAAAAGTTGTAGTGTTTGCTAACTGAGTAGCTGACCCGCTTATGCTACCAGTATAAACTCCAGTAAAATTACCTATAAATTGTGTTGTACCCGCATTATTTCCCACAACATCCGCATATACACGCCCATATGCTTTATTAGTATCTCCTAAATTATAAATTGAATTGGCACCAGGAATAATAGTCTTTGATGTTGTGGTATCATTCAAAGTAGTCTGCGATCCTACAAATAATTTCTTTGCTATACTTGTTCCACCGGCAACAATAAGAGCACCTGTTAAATTTGTAACAGTTGTATTAGATGCTAAATCGGTAGACCCTAATATCTTTACCGACTGAGAAAACTTTCCGGACCCTACTACATCCAAAGTTTCTAAAGGATTTATATTATTAACACCTATTCTAGTTCCTTTTAGTGTGAGCAAATCTACAGCATTAGGATTTACATAGGTTCGAAAAATAGTATTGGCACCATCTGTATTGTTGTAGATAACTAATTCTCCGCCAGAATTACTAGCAAAACTTATATTAGAATTAGATCCTAATGTTAAACCTTCGTCACTTCTAATAGTAAATCTATAATCTGTTGCACCTGCAATATCAGATCTTAAAAATTTTGTAGATTCAACAGTAAAATTTCCTACTAACAATGCGCTTGCTTTTTCAGCCGTTCCCCAAAATTTATTAGAAACTCCTCCTGATTCTGCAAATGCTTTGCTACTAAGATTAATACCAGGATTTAGCTCAACAAACCCATCAATAGTAATCTTTGGTGTGAACTTATTTTTTGTTAAAATTATAACCGTTTCACCGCCTACAACAAATCTAATTATTATTCTATCAATATTTAAAGTATCTTTTATTGTTTCAATTACTGGACCACTATCAGACCCTTGGCTAAACTGCGGACCGATCAATATCCAACTAGCTCCAGACCAGAAAAATAACTGCTTGTTTGTTAAATCTACCCAAATATCGCCAACTTTTTTATTTGTAGGTGGAGTGAAAGATTTAAAAACGTTTCCTGCTGGTCCATAAGTTTGCCCATCAAACACTTTTAATTGATTGTTGTTACTATCATACCAAATTTGTCCGACAACTGATTTAGTAGGTAATGGCTGAGCAGTACCGGCAAAATTTTCTAAAAGATGTAAAAAATTTTCTCCTATTGACCTTGCGTATCCTGGATAGTTTTTACCTACAAACTCTAAACTAGTTTGAGTGTTTAATTGACTATCTTCTACAGTTATAGGATTTTTTGTAGTATCAGTAAAATTCAATGTGTATGGCATATTAGATCTCACTTAATCCTGTTAAACTTTGTACTCTTACTGTATAATCTATCTGAATTAAACGATTCAAACTTTTTTGTACAGGGTGAAAAATAACATGAGTTAATAATCGTCCATCACCATCTGGATTATATGATTCTAGCCCTAGCTCATCAAATACATAGGTTCCTTCATTATTAGAACTATTATCAAAAGCCTCTTGATCAGCTGGCTCACCGTAATCTAATAAGCACGTAACAAAAATGTCTGTATAATTAGTACCTGTTATATGCCTAGTCTCAAGTTTATTTCTAATAGGATCTATATTAACAACAGATCTATCATCAATAACTTTACTATAAGTTTTATTATATAAGCTGGCATTAGTGCCCGTGCTATTAGGAGTCAAGTAAGTTATAATCCCGGTAGGATCGATTGTTGTTCCTCCATTACCAAAAATCATTTTATAGACAAAACCTCTACCCGAATTAGCCATGCTTTCTGCTAGACCTATACTCATATTTTCATAATGTATAGCATTACGCTTATTAATATAAACTTTTCCGGAATTAGGATCAAATATTTTTATATGACCTTCTATATGAATTCCTGTTAATTCTTTATCTAGCATAGTTTTGTCTCTTTTCAATATTTATTATATATTAATTTCAGGATAAAAAGGTTTAACAGCAAGAATAAACCTAGCCTGTTCAGAATTCGAAGCAATTAACGGCAAATCCTTATCTTTCCAAGTTCTTCCTATACGTTTAACTACTAATATTTCTTTGTTTGAAACCACTGGATCTTGAAATTCAACTAAAGAACCGTCGGCGGGTACCGTAAATCCGGCTTGGAAAATAGAATCTGCTTCTGGACTATATGGATAATTTTTTAATTTATCAAATTTAACTATAGAAGATTTATTTACTCTTTGACCGCTTAAGAATACCTCAACACCGTCCTGATCCGTCTGAGACTCAAAATCTTTATTTGGTACTTGTGGAACAAAATCTAAATTAATCTGTGTTGTACTTTCTGTAGTAATTAACTTAGAAACTAATTGCTGATCTAAATAAGGAATAGTTTCTGTACTACCAATATTAATAACTAATATCCCAGCCTTGTGTAAAACAGGAGATCCTGTTCCTAAAGTAGCACGTCTAATTTTACGTAATTCATTGCCTTCTTTTTCAAAATATTCAATACGTTCTCCATTAATTTCAATAATACCTGGTATATTCTCTATAATACTAGGTTCATCTAATACTGATCCATCATCAACCTTTATTACTGTAACAAATTGTGTTAAATCTTCAGATAATCTTGTTATTTTATCTTTATTAAATCTTTTATAGTGTACTCTGCCTAACATGTCTTTAAACTGCATGTACCCAAATCCATCATCTTTAATCGCAGAAGTAAACAAGACTATATCAATAATATCACTAGTATCAACAGATGCAGTCAAAATAATTTGATCTTTAAAGGTATCTAAATAAAAATCAATACCAGATGATAATAATTTATTATTCTTAATGACCCATACAAAGTCATCTATATTAACTTTTTTAGATAACTTTATTTTCCCTCCTTGTAAACTTCTATATCTATAAAAATCAGGAGTATCAATATCTAATCCTTGGATATAAGTCAAACTTTCTTGAGAACGTTCGATTTCTAATACATCATGGTTATAAAAACTAATAACTTCAATGTGTTTATTATTTAGAGGAGCTGAAACAAATTCTAAATTTAAAGAACTGTTTATCCTTTTTAAAGAATATTGAAAACTTATATTATTAGAAACTAATAGTTTTGCTCCTTCTATATATAATGATGAGTCTAAAATTATACTTACTCCGGCTACATCAACATTATAATCAGTTAACCTAGATAATAATTTTCCGTTAAGATACACTTTTAACTGCTCAACATTAACTTGATATGGAACTTGCTCATATTGTGTCAGACGATAACTTAAATTATTATTAGATAATTCAAAATACTCGTTTAGATAAGGATATAATATCTCTCCATCTACTATAACTATAACATTAGAATGGTCCGGTAACAAATTTCCTACTTGATTAGATAAAACAAAACTTAAGGTAGACCCGTCACCTACAAAAGTTTCTGACTTAATAATACTAGCTGTAGAATTTTCATCATTAGTCATTAAGTAAGTTATTACAGATCCAGAAGTAGGAGCTTGTCCAAATCTTATTCCGGTACGATTAGTCATTGAATAAGAAATGTCTGTTTCAAAAATTTCGTAATTTAGCACTGCTCCATCTACTAAAACAATATTGCCATTTGTTTCAGAAAATGGAGCATTAGTAATAAACTCTAATGTACTTCCATCACCTATAAAATAATCCTGATCTAGTAGATATTCCGAACTATAACCTATTGAAATAATACTAACTTGACTATTAACTACAGGAATATTGGTAAGCTTTACAGATCTCGATTTCCAATCATAACTATAATCATCTCCAGAGACTAGTATGATTGAATTTAATTTAACAATTATTCCATTTGTATTTTGTGGTAGTTGAGGAATAGAAAAAGTATCTTCAACCCCGTTAGCTATAAATGTTTTAAATAAAATCTTGGCTCCTGAAGTTCTAGGAGCTTGAAAAACTTTTATTGCTACAGCATCAACAATATGCCCAGGAACTACTTCTTCTGGAGCTGGACTATTTAAAGGTGTAATTAAATCATCACCATCAACAATAATATCTTCTGGATTGACTCCATTAGCTGAAGAAAACGAAAAGCTTCCTCCGACTAACTGAGTATCATAATCATTAGGTTTAGGACTTATACTTCCATCTTCTGTTACTTGTTGATTTTCTTCTCCCCATAACTCGGAATTCCATCCAAGCGAATCCCACCCTCCGGTTCCAATGAAATTTACTAAACCTTGTATATTCACTCCACCGTAATCAATTCCTGTCATAAGCTGACTAAAATCTTTGCCTACCATTCCAATTTCAGGATTGTAATAATGATGTATTCTATCTAGGGCATGTAAATGTAAAAAGCTTATTTTATATTTTATCTCTATATTTTGCCCTCTTAAAGGAGCAGTTTCTAAAACTAGCATTCCATAATAACTTGTAAATCCTCTAGAGACACTAGACTTAACAGTAACATAATAGTCGTCTTTTAATAGTTCAATTCCGTCTGCTTTAACTATATAGGAATCTTTAGAAGTCACAGGGGCATATTTTAATAAAAATTGACGCAGACTACCTGTTCCATTAAACGTTTCAGTAATATCTAATTCATTATCTTTATAATAATTTGATCTAGCAACTCGATCAAATTTCATTGAAACTTTAGAGGCTCGTACTACTTCTGATTCTAAAACAGCAACAACCTTAGCAGGCATGCCATTCTCTGATAATCCACCATCTACTTCAATTAAAGGAGTAGTAAGATATCCGGACCCAGCATCAGTAATTTGTATTCTATTAAGCTTACCACCTGCTATATAACCGTTAGCTTTGGCTATTTTCTTAGCTTGTCCATTAATTTTTATTATAGGATTAAACAAATAGCCAGAACCACTATCAACAATTACTAACTCTTTGATATAGCATCCTACGTTATCCTTAAAAAATTTCCATGGATATGAATTTAACATTGTATCTAATGTTGTGCTGTCATCGAAAATATTAAAATTAACAACATTCAACTTAAAATTTTCATCAACATAAGAAGGCAAATCAAAGTCTGTGACAACTGATCCAGAATTTTCAATTCTAGAATAAGAACTTACATACTCCCTAATCTTAGTTCTATAAGGCTTAACTTCTTTTATATAATCCTCAAAATTTTCTAAATTATCATTTTTATATGTTATCTTTTGTTTCAACTCTCCAAGATTGTGTTTGCTTTTAATAAAACTTGTTTTTGTTATATAATCAACAAAAGGTTGTTCATACAAAACATATCTTAACGAACTAAAGAATAATTCTAAATACTCAGTATATAAATCATCGACTAAAATATTTTTCTTTAAGACATTAAGAATAATTCTTAATTCTTTTACAGGTAAGTTATCATAGTAAAAACTATCATACAAATTTCCGTCATACCCTATAATGTTTTTAGTAAAATCATAAAGTCCAGAATTTATCTGTATAGTTCCATTTTGTCTTCCAATAACTTTATAGTTTTTAGTATAATCAATAGTACTAACATTATTATACTTTTCCAACAATAACCAACCACCAGATCCAATAGTTTCAACTTTAACTATATCTCCAATCTTTGACTCTAATAGATAAAGTTGATTAGTATTTTCAACTAAATGATTAATTTTAGTATATTGATTATATCCTTCAAGATACCAGTCAATATAATCCCAATATTTTTTTACATCGTAACTTTGACTTTTAATTCTAAAAAACTTTCCAGTCCCTGAATATTCGTAAAGACTCCAAGTTCCAAAAACTACTTCATCATTTTTTACTAAAACTGTGTAACTGCGAACACTTAATATTGTATCGTCTATATATCCTTTACCTGCATTTATAATCTCAACACTAGTTACTTGACCTAATGTATCAATTACACAACGTAATTTAGCTCCTATTCCAGATCCTACTACTTTTACCCATGGTGGATTTACATACCCATAACCAGGGTTAACTATCTTAACCTCTATAATTCTTCCACTTTCAATAATAGGCGTTACTGTTGCTTGAGATAATAGAGCTGTGTTAATAAAACGTTGTTCTTCAACTATATCAATAGCTTTATCCCAAATACCACTACTACTAGACGGAGGAATATCATAATTGTTCAAATCAGATATATCATATTCATCTGTTATAACTTTCCCCTTTAAAACTAAATTGACTCTCTCTACAAATTGTTTTAATGCTTCTATGCGATTAATAAACATACTTTGTCTAGGACGATTACTAATTCCGTATCGTTTTTTAGGAGGCAATTTTAAACTAGGAATCTGTCGATTATATTGATCATATCCAATAAGGCTATCTTCCCACTTTAATTCTATACTAGGAGGAATAATTGTTTTTTCATGTGTGCTTAGAAGTTTCCAATGACTATGTAGATTTGAATTCTGATACTGTTCATCAACAGTGAAATATTCTATATTTAAATTTGTTTTTTTAGATTTTATATAGTTTATTAGATTAACTAAAATAAAACTATTAGATCCAATTAAACTCATACATTCGTACCCGTAACCTATTGGATCTGCTATTAACTTACTTACATTATTAGCACTTAATTTTCTGTCTACTACAGAAAGAGGAACAATTGTAGGATTCTTTACCCAATAGTAATAAACATTTTTAAAGCTTTGACTTACATTATCATAAACTTGTCTTAAACTGTAAACACTATTTCCATAACGTGAAGTTCCGCTTATTCCTAAACTATCGCCTTTATCGGATCCAGATAAAGTATCCCATTCTGATGGTTTATACTTAGTTTCTACCCATTCATAAACATCGATACTAGCAGTTTTATAAAGTTTATTCCAATTAGTGGATCTGTACGTGATATTACCTAAACTATTTTCTATAAACTTGGCACGACTTAAATCCCACCATAAAGTTCCTACATAATTTTTACTCCAAAACTGTCCTTCATCAACAATAACTTGCGAAGTTCCTATGCTATAGACAGCTGGATCATAAAAGGTCTTAAATTTAATTTCTTGATCAGCAGGACCAGGAATCTTACCTTGAGTTGTATCAACTATATCTATATACTTTAAAAGTTGATTAAATTCTGTATCATACAAGTAAGATTTTTTAAACTTTGAAATATCAACATTATCTTCTTGTATATACTTTATTTTCCAAGAAGTAGATTTAGGAAATTTTGTGTACGAAAATACCTTACCAGCATTAGAGGCTAAATCTTCTTCTTCATTTATTGCACTTACAATTATAGTATCATCACCTACTGCTAGACTAAATCCATAACCATCTGAAATGTCGGTAAACTGATCCGTAGATAAAGATTCACCAAAACTGTAATTTTCAAAAAACTTATCAAATACATCTACTCTTCCTGAATTTATTCTAATATCATTAAATCTTAAAGTATTATTATCAAATATAGTGTTATCATTATCGAAAGTAGCAAAGTTATCAACGTCGCCATTTATAGACAAAACAACTAATGTCTGATCATTATTCATAAAAAATATAGAGTACCCGAAATAATCAAAAGATCCCGGAGTCTTCGAAACTACATCTTGCTGAAAAACAAATACATCATTTACTAACTTATAAATTTTGACTAAACCTGAATTTACAATAGGATTATCTGCCTCAATTTCTCCTACTGCTATCTTTTTTCCATCACTAGTAATTGCTACACTGTAACCAAATAAATTAGATAAAGTCAACGTTTGTGTCAAAGAATAAAGATCTGATACTTTTTTATAAATTTTAACACTGTTTGTGTTTTTATCACCTAATACTGTTACTGTACCATTAGTTGCTAAACTTGTAGACGACACTGAAATTGATTGAATTTCAACCCATTGATTAGTAACAAATTTATAAGAATATAAATTACTAGAGCTAGTTACCAAAGTATAATATGTATTATCAGAATATAAAATCGAAATACAAGTTCCATACGATGTAACCGGTTTATTAAAAGTAGAAAAATACTGATAGGTTCCTAATGTACTATCCTTAATATAAAAATGAACGCTATTTGTTAAATCTGCTTTAGTTTCAGATAAAACTAACCATTCAGTGTCCGGACTCAGAGCTACAGCTAACCCTAGTTGTGTCGAATCATCATAAAAAGTTTTTATTATTTGTTGTTGAACAAAACTATTATCTTTAGTATTTTTAAAAAATATACTAATAGTATCGATATCTCCTACTGCACTAACCATACCATTTTGGCTAACTGCGACAACTCTACCAAAATTTTCATTATTTCGTGGTATGTCTAATCCGTTAATCGTGTTAATATTATAGACTTTTTTATATTCTAAAACTGTTTTTTTACCATAACCGTTGTCATCAATCCATACGAGTTCATTAGACTTAATCCTTTCAGGAATAACATCATTTAGTTGGTCAATATGATTAACTCTAGATTCAGTGAATATATAAATCAGTGTGGCTGTACTATCCGGAAAAAGATCATCCTTCCATTCTGGTATAGTCTTTTTTATATTAATTTTTTTGCCTGATATACTATCAATTTTATAAAATCCGTTAATCAAAGTAACATTATCAATTCCTATTATTTGCCCTGCATACATATTTGGTATTGAATCAAGAGTAATTGATAATACAGAATTATTATATTCAATCTTCTCTACTCTAGTAGCACTATGAGTTAAACGATAAACTGTCCATTTTCTCTGCGATTCTAGAAAAGCACACCAAACATAACTTCCTTCATTAAAATCTTCTATATCGAGACTCAATATCTCATCTAAAACGTCTAAACTAGCAGAGACATCATCATACCTAACATATCCTGGCGTTCTTAAAAATTCTTTTTTAACTGATGTAGGCCAAAGATTAGTTTTATATTCTATAGGCTTAATATATATTTCACTACCTTTTACTCTATAAACAAAATCAGGTTTTACAACATCTGTTTCGGTTAGTTCGAATGGCTGAGGATTTAATAATATTTTTTCTTCATTAAGATTAAATTCTATTTCTTCATAAGTAGAAATATTTCCGTATGTACCTAGTCTAATTGCCCACTCTTCATTGAATGAAAGACTTTCTTGATTATCTGCACTTAATACATCAAATAATTTGGAAAAAGAATTTAAAGTTCCTTTTTCTTTAATATACCCTTGATAAAATTTATATTGACTAATATCGTCTAAAACAATATTTTCTAGGTATTGTCTTTTTTGATATCCAATCAAATGTTGTGCAATTTTTTGTTGTTCAATATCAAAATTGTCACTATCTAAATCATAAAAATCATTAAATTGTTCAGTTTTATAATCCCAATTTGGCAACATTTCTGAATTAGGTTTTTCTTTTAATATGTACCAATCGTTAGAATTAAACGCAGCAGTTCCTGTCAAAAAAGTTTTAGCCGAATAATAAAAATCTTTATGAAAAACAATATCACCTAAATTGTAATCTGTCCATACTTCCCAATCTTGAATTTTAGCTTGATCGTAAATGAAACCTGGAATATTAAAACCTCCGTTCCAGTTTGTAGACACATATCCCTGTATTTTTAATTTATCATGCTTATATCCAGATTCTACATCATAAATTACATCATTAAACAAACTAACGTTATCTAATAATACTATATGTTCTTTTTGAATAGTTCTAAAATTAGCTCCGTAGATTCCGTGAGGATTATTAGCTGGTACAGTCAAGGTAAATTCGTTATTTTCTCTAAAACTATTTAAAAACTCATCTTCAAGTAATGACCCATCTACTCTAAATATCTGATACCCATAAAAAGTATCAGAAATATTATCTACTACGGCATAATCATTTGTAAAAGTCAGACTTATCGCCGAAGGGCTCAAACTTAAGGCACTGCCAGTTTTCCAATTTTGTGTAGTCCAAAATACAAACTCTTTTATACTTGTGTCCCAATTTTCAACTGACTTTAAAGAAGTATTATATCTATCAAAGACAAAACCCTGTTCTTGTAAATATTTTCCATATCCTCCAATAAAATTCACTACCTCTTGAATAGTATAAAATTTAGTTCCATATGATAGAATATGCTCCGTTCTAGTGTCATATGATTCCGGAAGTATAATATCTTTACCTCCAATTATAGGCAATGAAGGAAGTTTTACATATAAATCTGTATCAAATAAACTAGAACTAGTATGTGTAACCTTTACTCTATAATAAGACTTATTTTGATAAACTATGGTCCCTGATTGATATCTTTGATTAGTCTCCCAATTTATGTAAGACTCCGATATCCCTCCTACGTTAATCTCACGACCACGACCTAAAGTTAAATAATACTTAAAATAAGGCTGATTTTTAGTATAACCTCGTACTTCATAACCGTCGTCAAATTTTGTTATAACTATTCCGCTATAATTTATATTTTTTAAAGGACTGCTTTTATTTAAAAATACTTTGTAGTTCTCACTAGGTAAAAAAACTCCATTTGTACTACTAGGATTCTTACTTGTTAAAATTATCTTAAATTTATCCTTATTTGTGAAACCACCGACTCTATATGAAATTTTATTAATAATAGAATCTAAAGACGCTTTATATTTTAATAAAGGATTAACTAAACCTGGAGAAAAATTATTAACTACGTAATTTACTAAACCTGATGTAAACACACGATTATCAGAAACAACTGTAGTAGGTAAAACAAGATCTTTCAATCGGATTCTTAAATTAGTTGGACTATAAACAAGTTGTCCTACAAAATTTCTTACTATTCTACTTCTATCAAATGCTAAGGTTATCACTTTACTAGGATTCATTATCATAGCTGTTTGTAACAGACTAAACGAATGATAACTACTACGTCTCCAAGCAGTTTCTACAGGAGCTTGATCCCCAAATACATAATATCCTTTTTGTGTAGGCTGTACATAACCATTTACAAAACCAGAAATAATAGGATCTAATAAATTACCATATTCGTCCACAGGATTTCCGTAAGATAAAATAGGTTTAGCAAATTTACTCAATACTTTAACAGTTTTTCCTGGCTCTCTAATAATACCATCTTTTATATCATCCCATAAAATGAAATTATCTTTGGTATAAGGAGCTGAACCATAAACAGTTTTCCACCAAGTGGGTTCTATACTAAAGCCTAAACATTCCCAAGGATGAGAGTGAGGACGATCCGTATCTAATAACCATTTGTATATTCCTCTCCAAAAAGCAGGGCATGATGTTTTATCAGCTATTTCATATCCTCTATAATTATAAGTCCAACGATTAGTTACATCCCATAAAAAGTCACTAAATTTCATATAATCATTTTGAATACTTGTTGTCCAGTGATAAAAGAATTGACTTAAAATTCTTTCATGTTCTTCTTTAGAATATTCGATAACTCTGCCATGTCCTGGAATAAAATCATAAATGTCAAAAATGTTTCTGTCATAACGTATTTTAATATTATTAAAAATTCTCTTTTCTAATTCTAATAATACATCATCTCTATAATCTCCGAATCCTACTGTTATACTACCGTCGTGTCCTTGTATCACTGTTGTAGGAATTAGATAGGTGTTATCAATATATTTTTTAGGTTCATATAAAGGATACAACCCTAACTTAGTAGGTGTTGGAGGACAAAAACTACCATCAGTTGTTTCGTACTCATAAACTTCAATTATGTCATTTTCAGCTAAATCTACGAAAATCTCAAAAAAATCTCCTAAAAATTTGTAATCCTTTCCATGTAGTAATTGGTTATTATTAAGATAAACTAACACAGATTTATTTGATAAGTTATCTAGTGTAAAGGAATTCTTTAAAGGATATGATTTTATTCTTTCATCTAATACTGTATAAGAAAATTTAGTGTTAGCTGTATAGGCAAACATATCGCTTAAAAACCAAGGATTGCTCTTAGGTTTATCTTTGTTCAATTCATTCAATATTAAATCAACCATCTGCTTAGGTTCTGTCTCAACACCTATCTCAGAACTGATTACAAGGAAAGAAGTCTTAAATTTTCCATAATCTTCTTTAGCTACATCTAATGCTTTAAAAATGTTAAAATCTGTAGTTCCTAAATTATAAAGAGCAAAATTTAAAGGACTACTATGTTGTACAAAACGTGTTCCGAATTTACTTAAATCGGATATATCTCGTAAATTTCCATTTCCTGGAAATTGACCTTCAAAAGTAGAAATGTTATCAACTATAGTAAACACATGATCAATAACCTGTCCTAATGTAAAACTCTCCAAGTTATTGTTTAAGGGATTATTTTGTAAATTTAACGGAATCTCATAATATCCGTTGTCATTCTTTGGTTGTTTAGAAAATAACCTTAAGGTAACTATATCAGTATTAGTTATCTTACTTTTAAAATAAACCTCTTTTCTTACTGTGCCTTGACGAACTTCAAATGACGATGAATCCAATCGTTGACTATTAATATAGACTTTAACCTTAAGATCTGATAAATCTAAAAATTCATCGAAAACATCAATAGGAAAACCTTTTGATAATCCATCTATATCATGGTCCTTGAATATTCTAACTATAGGTTGAATATTTTCGACTTTACTATTAATCCAACCATTAAGATAGACATAATCATCAAGGCTTTTTATTTTTTTCAAAAAACCTATATTAGTAGTTTTTGTAAGAATAGTAGTTCCGCTTTTATAATAAAATGAATCTAAAAGTAAATTGAAATTAAAAACTATATCTCCAATATTATTAATATTTTTATAACTTAGACTAAATCCTAATTCATTATCTAAAGAACCTTCTCCGACTTGATACGAAAATAATTTAGTACCATTAAAACTACTTCCGTTGTAAACACTAACATCACTGTAACTATAACCATCATTATCAAAAATATCAAACACAGGGGGTTGATTAGCAGTAAATTTTACTTGGCCTAAGAGCCATTTTGTTCCATCATACCAATACATCAATCCTTGATTACCATTAATAGAACTACCGTTGTATGTAAGTGCCTCCTGACTTCCTTGTTTTACTAAAACTGTTTCATATTTCTGTGGAACGCTGTCTTCTGTTTCAATTAAAGTTATCTGCTTACGTAACCCCTCGAATACTTCAAAAGAATGAGTTCCATCACCTAAAGCAGTAATATCAACTTTATTAGATAATTGATAGTCAGTAAATAATTGTAAATTACGTTCATCAATAACTTTTACATAATATATTTGTCTATGAGTCAATCCTTGTAATTGAATATTACCATTACTTAGATAAACAACTCTTTGCCCATTTATTAATCCGTGATCAGTTTCGCAACGAACAGTATCAGTTATTAAATTAATAGCTCCTGTTGAATCATCCGGCAGGGCAGCATTAAAAGTTATATCTCTACTCGATAGTGTTATATCAAGAAACTTAACTTGATAAATTCGTCCATTAACAAGTCTATCAGTGTCAGATGTGAATAAAATTCTCATACCGTCAACTAAATCAACACCGTCTATGTTATACCCTAGACTTCCTTCGATTGTACTAAAGACATCTGTAGTAATATTATCTATAAGATCAACACTTTTTTTGCTAACATGTCCAAAATTGTATAATTTTATATCATTATCAAATTCAATTATTGGTCTAGTAGCACGAGCTGATTGATCTAACTCAGGAACTGTTCCTCTATATTCAGCAGTTTTACTAATTACATCTTGATGGAACCAACGATTAACCTTAGACCACGGGTTACCATCTAAACTAGCTCTTTTAAATAAGATATAATCTTTAGACTTAGGCACGCTAGTTTGTGTACTGAATGGGGTCTGGTCAAAAGGATCATTATCAAATAATAAATTCTTTTCTTCTGTATATTGTCCAATTATTTCCAAGTCTGATAAATTAATAAGTCTTATAGCAGATCCAATACCTTCTACTATCCAATATCCAGACTGATATATCTCAGGATTAGTCTTTCCTAAAAACTCTAATTTCATTCCGTTAGAAAATGCGAATCCATTAGGCAAAGAATAATATTTTTTTCCCAATAATTCTTTTTCTACATCAAAAAATGTATTTTCTTCAATATTTTTTATTACCATTTCCCCGCCAACATTTGGATCTGTTTCACTAACATAATACAAGACGTCAGGAGCATTCACTGGTACTTTAAAAATAATTGTACCTTCGGTCACAGCATTAGCACTTACAATTGATGTGTTATTTGTATAACGATTATTAAAGCCTGTTGTCCTTAGAGTTTTTAATGAAAAAGGATGATTAGGACTGTCAATGTCGAATCGATAAGTTTGTCCTCTATATAATGTTAAGCTAGGATTCCTAGTTAACCCATCTGGTGTAATTAAATAGGCAAACACATCGCCTTGATCTTCTAGACTAACAGTATAAGTACTATCTATATCTAACTGCTGACCTATAACCTGTATAGGATCAGGGCCATATGGGAGCCAATAATATTGTTGAAAATTAACAAATTTATCCCAATCAATATGCGGATTCCAGCTGTAAAATTCTTGTTTGTTTAACCTTTCATGATTATCAGTTATTCCATTTAAAACCTTTATATGGTTAATATGATCAATATAATCTTTAAAAAAATTAACATTTCCAAATCTATCCTCAATAACTAAAGAAGGTTCAAGTTGGTAATTTTGTCTATCACTATAAGGAGCTTCAATAAATGTATCTGATGATTTTACACTTTTAGCATTAGTACGACCTATATTTCCACTAACCTTTTTAATTGTACCCGGAGAAGTTAACTGATCTACAGTAGCAGATAAGAACTTTTTATTTGAATCAGTTCTATAAAAACGAGGTAATAAATTGTACGACTTTCGTTCTTCTTTTGTCCTATCTGTAGGAACAGGGTACTCATTATCCAATGACATAATTAACTTCCTGAGCTAGTAATACTTTGTTGAGCCAAATACTTAGAAGTACTCACTATAGATCCTTCTGCTTTAATACGAGAAGCAGTTACAGCACTAATAATTTCAACATCGTCAATTGTGGCACTGCTTATAAAAATCTGATCTTTTTCCGCTTTAATTTCTAACAAACTTCCAAAAGATAAATTAGGTTTTTTAGGAACAATTAAAAAGTTAGTTATGTATGTTGCCATTTTGTTCATAACATATGTAGACAATTCTGTAAAATAAAAACCATCTCCAAAATCCCAATTATCAATCGTAAAAAATTCATTTATAGAAGATATCACTTGAGATTTTATATCATTGTCGCTTACAACAACTTCCGTATTTTTAACAACTTTAAAAATTGCTTGTAAATCTAAATTGGCAGATTTTCCAAATAATATTTTATATCGAGCAGGATGATATATGATCTCATCACTAATTGTTTTAATAGGATTAAGTGTAGGACTTAGTAAATTATATAAACTATCAGTGCTCGGAGGTAACGGCTGAATGGTTCGTAATCCATTTAGATATTCTCTAAAATTCTGATCATATTGTTTGGTCATTACAAATACATCAACAATATTTGTAATGCCAGGATCTAATCTTGTTTCATAATCTGCATTATGAATATATTGAAATTTTATATCGCTACGCCCTAGATAACATTTGTAATCAAAAGTTACATTTAAGGCACTTCTAGGTTTGTCAAGTTTCTTAACTAAATCTAAATCTATAAAATAAAAATATTGTCCATCAGGATAAATGTTTAGATTATCTATTAAATCTTCAGAATCCATAACATGAACTAAGCCGAAGTCTGTGCCATTTAAATTAGACACATAACGATAGTCTTCTTGCTGATCTTCAATAGTGTATTTTTCTAAAATTATGTAATCATCTTGCTTATTAGTAGAAGTTAAGTTACCCACAATTAATTCAAAAATTTCAGGATTATCTACTATACCATCATCATCATAATCAGCAAAACTTATTTGTATTTTTTTAGAATCAATATATCCATCAAGACCTTTAAATTCTTCAACAATTTCCCAGTCATGATCTATGGTAAAACTTCTATTTGTAGGAACTAATATTCCTGCTACATTGATAGTGTCGGTTCTGTCAACATTAATACTTAAAATTTTAATTTTATCTTTTTCAATAGTATTTGTTCGAGTATCATAAATCTTATCACTACTATCATAATAAAATCTAATTTGTTTATCACTTTCAAAAATATATCTCAACAATCTTAAACTTACCGTATAATATTCACTATCAGTAATAAAGCTTATCAACCAGCTACTGTCTGTTTTTTCATTAATGTTACTACCAGCTTGCCCTAAACTGAAATTATCTACTAAATTTAAATTTACTTCATATATAATATTCCAGGAAGTAGTTTCTTGCGAATATCGTAAACCAAAAGGTTTATGATTAACAATTAAGTCAATTATCGATGTAATTACATTTTGATTTAATGTAACTTTAAAAGGAGGAATAGCGGAAATTAATTTAGCATTTTCAGGAATAATATCATTTAATTTTATCACACCTTCGCCATTAGACGATATACCAGTACCGCCATTAGTTCCATCTCCTTCTATACTAATAACCTTAGTCCAAAGAAATTTGCTAGTTCCGTAAACATTGTTAGCTACAAGTTTATTATTTTCAAAAGTATTAAAAAAATAACCTTCAGGAGCTTCGAACTTTAACAAAGAACCAATCTGAACATTTTTTAAAATAGTAGATGTATAACTTCCAACTTTTACTGCTATAAATGTATTATTAATATTGCTTAAATAACCTGTCGATAAGTTTGTTTCAGATGACTTATTTTTCCAAATAATAGATAACTCTGATATATCAAATTTAATAAACTTATTATAATAATAATCACGTAAAGTTGTTTTACTCATATAATCATATAACTGATTATAAATTATAGACTCAATATCTGTTTTCGTATCGAATCTGAATTCAAAACTATCAACATATTCTTCTCGATACAATATTCCGTCATCTGCAAATAAATTAGTTTTACTATACTTCCCGGTAGGATCAACTAAATCAAAATAACGACTAATTCCACTACTAGATCTATTAACCGATTTTACTTTCATGATTTGCTGATTAACATTAAACGGCATTAAGTTATAATCTTCAGCAGTTATCATACGGTTCTGAGTATAGAAATTAGATGGAGCACGCTGTTTTATGCTTTCTATACTTTCTGTAGGACTACTATTATTCACGCTCGAAGTCAAACTTAAACTAATAATTAAACTTTCCGGTTGTCCAAAATTACTAATATATGGTAACTCTATACTAATATTTCTCATATCTCTCGGATTTATTGTATAGCTTATTCCTTCACTAACCCTATAATAAACCTTAAAACTTCCTACAGGAATATTTCCAAATACTCCATCACTAAATTGAAGAGTAACTCTGTCATTTACTCTAGTTGTAGCAGAATAAAAATTCTTAATAGACTTTTTTAAGCTATTATAAATTACATTATTGCCCTCTAGGGCCGAAATTTTTTCCCACAATTCAAACTCTTGTCCAACTTGATTTAATTTATAAAGCCAAATGTCATCATTATTAATATTATTACTATCAATATCTAATGTTGTATTAGGAACAGACTGAGTAAAAGTAAAAGTGCCTTGATTTAATTGTCCTTGCTTAAAAAACATAAAAAATCCAGTGTTTGCACTACCATTACCTTTACTATCATTACGATACAAAAATGCTAATCTATTTCCTTGAATAGGAGCTTCTTCATATATTTCATTTCTATTCTTGAAAGTACTACTAACTATTTCAAAAGGCATCATCCTACCATCGATATTTTTTTCAAAATTATAAATGGGAACATCTATGTTATTGCTTTGAAAACGATATTGCTCAGTAGCTACTCCGTAAACAAATCCTTTATCATCAGGAGTTCCAAACTGTCGTGTAATGGGTAAAGCAGCATTAATAACTTTAATAAATTGATCATACCAATTTGAATTACTAGCATCATTCCAAGAAATAACTTGTCCAGAAAGATTTCGTCCTGCACTATCTAGAACATTTTGACTGGTTTGCACACTAACCATCTTTAAAAAACCACTTCCAGCTATATTACGTTTTGCATTATAACTTAATAATCGAGCTAGTCGTAAAACACTTTCCTTACGTTCAGAAAGTTCTAAAAAATTATCTCGACTATTAAGGTCAATCCTATACGCTAGACTTTGTCCTAAAAATGCTATTAAATCAATCAAAGCAAGATATTCACTACTTTCAATATAATCATTAAAGTCTTCGGGGTAATTTTCTCTAATATATTGAATCATAGTTCGACGTAGATTTTCAAAATCATAACTTTGAAAATCAGCATTGCGATATGTCTGATAAATTCTACGCCAATCTTCGGCTACTAATAATCTATTTTGTCTATCAGTTATTGACATTATACTTCCAGTTTAAAATATTTATTTTAATAATAAACATAGCATTTAACCTATTAATAAACCATTTTCTTGATCAAACTTAAACTGTAATGACTCCTGTATATTATAAGGATAATAGGTCAACACACACTCTATTTGTATCCCACTTTCGTAAGTAGTTACTATAACTTGCTCAGCTCGTATTCGTGGATCATAGTTAATAATTTGCTCTACATTTTTAATTACAGCTTCTTTCAATTGTTCTGTTAATGGTTCAAAAACTAAATCCCAAATTATAGTTCCAAACTCAGGCTGTTCAAGACGCTCACCCATACGTATATGAAAATGATTAATTAAATCTTGTTTAATTAACTCTAAATCATATAAACTAAAAGTATTATATGAAGTATTAACTGTACTAAACCCTTTATATGTTTTAGTTCCAGGAATAAACTTAGATTGTTTATTTGCTAATATTACTTTATCATAAAGTCTACTATTTGCTGTCATAGTCCCCACAATCCTTCATCATCTTGACTAGGTTCTACAGGAGGATTCCTAGTGAATGTATCTATAGTTGTAGTGTATTTTCTCCAATGTGAAGCAACTTCTTTTTCATCTGTAGCATCGTATCTAAGAGGAAATCCTTCTCCTCTTGGACCAATATGTTCTCTTTGTATTGGTCCTGATTTAACTAATTTAGGATCTAAATTCTCATGGTGCGGATATGGTTCAGGAGTAGGCATACGACGCATAATCACATCTTTAGTTGTGAGAGATTGCCAAGCATCCTGACTTGGTATCTCTGGCATACTGATTACCTTAAGTTCGTGAATCAAAGTAGCCTTGGCTGTTATTCGAGCTTCTACCGATTCTACAGCTATAGCAGCAGTAGGAGCAGTTCCAGCAGTTGGTCCATTCATATGGATTTGAGGTGCAGTTTCGATAATATTTCCGCCTGCTAATGTTTCATTGGTCCCTGCTGATGTATTAAAAATATGTCCTCCAGAGTTAATATCGATATTTCCGGCAGATGTATGTTTCCAAGTTGAATCGGTATTAATATCTACACTACCATTAACTTTTGTCTTTGAGTAGCCAGTGATAATATGATCTAGATTGTGTCCATTTATATGCCTTACACGCATGTCTTGATTAATAACAATATCTATCCGATCAGGAGTGGGACCATGAACATCTTTTATCGGTTTTGTTTTACCGCCATCATTAGCGCAAGGATTTCCTGGGTCATCCTCCCTAGGACGGTAAGGGGCAAAATCAGGATCTGCCGGGTTTACTCCTTGTGAAAAACTAAATCCTTTAGCTATTCTCCAATCTAATCTGCCATCTATATTATGAGTATAATCTGTCTTATAATATTTTTTAACATGATTGTGTACAGTTTGACGATATTCTTCGTCGATAGTTTCATCTTTCCTATTTTTAATGTGTATTTTTTGATCACGATCTACTATTAAAACATTATCTTTCATAACATGTGTATGCATTTCACCGTGAACTTTAATGTTAAAATTCTGAAAAACTTCTAAATTAAAATCTCGATCACATATAAAATTAAAATCTTTCTTTGTCCGAATACTAATACTATCATCTGCAAATACGTCGATTTTACCGTCGCTAGTCAATTCTATCCAAGCAGTTCCTCTGCTGTTACATATATAGATTAAATCTTCGCTATTATGTAAAAGAATTTGATGTCCTGTTCGTGTTCTAAATCTTAATAATTCATTATGAGGTCTATCTCTTAAACCTGTTTCATTTTCTTCTACATTTTTATAGTCTGGAGGACCATCAGATGGTAGTTTTTCTCTTTCCCATTTATCATCTCCATCATCCATAACTATACTACTACCACCTAGTCGACTTACAAAAGCATTATTAATTTCGCTTTCGGCTTTACCTACTTTTCCAGTTTTTCCCCCTTTATCAATGGGGCCGGGTGTGCTGATTCCAAATACCATACTAGGTACTTCTCGTCTAGCACTACTAGTAGTAATACCTCTTGTATCATCTTTAAGTAAACCTTGTTTTTCTAAAAATCTAGCAAATGGATGCTCTGGCTTAAGTTTTTTAGTTCCATCTTCATTCCCTTCATGAATTTTTTTATTATATTCTGTTCCGGGAACACGTTCCTTTTCTCTATCTGTTTGTCTGCTTATATCTGAAATATATTTTGTAGCAGCAAACCCAGGTGTACTAAAATTCATATTTTCGTTAATCATAGGGCATCCAATCCAATACCCTTTCTTTTCATCACCATTTAGAAAAATCACAACAACAAAGCTTCCTACATCAGGAGGAATCATCCAAAATCCATAACTTTTTTGAGTTTCATTATGTACATCTGGATCTTGACCTAGGTAATCATAACTAGTAACTCCATAAAATGGACTAAGATATTTCACTTGTCTTATTTGGCTACCGCTTTTTTCGTTGTTTCCAACTTCTCGCATTAATTGCACTTCTAATACACCATTATAAGTTTGATCAACTATACTAATAACTTTCGCTAAACAAGGAGTACCATCTTTAGTTGTTGTATTTGGTATTGATCTATTTTCTTCTGTCATAAATTTGTATCTCCTAGTTCACTACCATATTGTTCTTCTTCATATGTTGGTTCCAAAGATCCTGTCCATTCAGGAGCGTTTGCTGGCAAACCTATATCTGCATAATCTGCTGCTTCAAGTTCTGTAAGTTGAGTTGGTCCTAAATAGTCATCATCTGGCTCTGGCTGAGCTGCAACTGCTAACTTTCCTTGAGGTACACTACGATTATCCTGATCTGGTAATCTAATTAGTGTTAGATCTTGTGTGAATTTTCCCTTATTAAATATATTATTAACACGTAAAACCCTAAAAATTCCGCTAAACTGAAACTGGCTTCCGGGATCACCGAAGTAATAAAGTCCATCCCATTCAGGCATTTTATCATTTGGATTTTGATCTATTGGGGTCCTAAAATACACCCCAATATAAACTTCTCCGTGTTCATAATCCATCTCCTTATCACCATTAATTCCCTGCTTATTAGTATGTGGAGCTCGATAATTTCCTGTACCGCTACTAGTTATATAAAAAGGATCTCCTAGAATTGATAATTCTAAATTAATCATATCATGACCAGTAGTTGCTAAATCATGAAATTGTCTAGCAGCTAATGTAGCAGGATCATCTGATTGGAAACCTCCTCCTTTATTACTAGTTTTATTAGCATTTTTGTTGAATCTAATAGCAGAAGGTTGTTTATGGGTATCTGGAGATAATCCTGGAGGATTTGGTTCTTTTTGTTTTCCTATTTGCTCAGAGTTAGATCCTCCTTGAGCTGGGCCAACTCCTTCGTATTGTTCAGTTAATTTTCCTGCATCAGAAGTTAAAGCCTTATAAAATCCTGTATTAAACTGTAACTGAACATCCAGAACATCTAAATTTTGTCCTGTATAGATATAATAATATTCTTTAACAATTTCTTGGAACTTGTTTTCTAATCCTGGATTCTTCGTATTAGGAGGTGTAAATTTTTGAGCATCAACATAATATTCCTCTACTCTGAACACAATCTTTTTAGGACTATAAGCTGTTTTTAAATCTTCTGGACCTTTATAATAAACTTTAGTATCGATACGCCACCAAATTATTTGGCCTTGGGGAGTCCAATTTTTTAAGGCATATTTTGGGTAATCACTAGTTAGTATAACTTGATTTATAACATCGGTAACAAGCTGCCCTTGATCAAAAGTAAAAATACCGTTATTAGGATTTACTTTCATCTTTCCTCGCTTATATACTCCATTCTCATAGACAAAATTATCATCGGCAAATCCTGTTTGCCCTTTATTATAATTATTAAATCCTAAATTAGCTAATCCAATCTTGTTAACACTGCCATCACTTCTTGATTGATCTGGAAATACTATATCGATCTCATCATAGTATTCGGTAGTCTTTTGATCTTTTCTTTCTTTCATATATTGATTAAAGACATTTACTAAGCTTCTTTCGCTTTTACGTAAAAGCTCTTCAACAGTTTTCGGTGCTTTATCATCAACAATAAGTTGTACGTCATGTTTTATCTGATTATGAGTGTCACTAAAGCCACTTTCATTATAAGGATAGGCAGCTACTTCATACAAACAACCTTTTTTACTTACAGCCATTTCTATTTGTCTTAGTTTCAAAGGAATGTATTTTCTACTTACAGTTGATTCAATGTTTAAATTGTCAGGATCATGATGCCCTGTAAACTTTATTGTCAACAACATTACCGAATCAGCGTAATTTTTGTAACCTTGTTTTATAGCCGCAGTTTGAAGTGCCTGAAAAAATAAACCCATACTATATGGCTCTACGACCTGGAAATTTATTTCTAAAGCATTACTATTCCCTGTCTTCTCGTTCAATCCGGTAATACAAAGAATTTTTAGATTTTCAATATGATAGTCGTGCCTTCCTGAAGCAGTCTCTACTAGTTCAGGTTCCTTATAAGCTCCTGCACTAGCCAAAATAATTTGACCCCTATCCCCTCCTATATAACCAGCACTGTTGTAAGTTCCTTTTGATATTACACTTAGAGTAAAATGATAATTATAAATACTGTAATCAAAAAGTTTATTAGGTTGTGGTCTATCATAGATTCCATCTAATTGTTTCAAAGGACTTCCGGAGGAAGATCTTCCTCCGGAAGATACACCCGGTACACCCGGTACTAAATTATTAGGTATTCCAAGATTGGTAACACCTTGTCTACTTACTTGTCCTAACGTGTTTGCACCAGAAGTTATTGCATTTAGACCATTAGTCACTTGGCTAACATTAGACAAAACATTTTTTACTGCTCCAGAAATTGTTGTTGTAGCAGCATCAACAAAATTATTAAGTAAATTCATATTCCTATACTATTCTTAATGTTACTAATTTTTGGAAGATATATTCGAACTCCAGGAATAAAATCGTATATAGGATCTGATAATACGTCCATGTTTCTTTGAATGAAAACCCACCATAATTTATGATCTCTGTACAAATCATAAGCCAGTAAGTCCGGTCTATGTGTGTATTGAACTTCAATTGTATATAAAATATCATCCGATTCTGCTATAATAGGACGAATCTTAAAATAACCTAGATAATTCCCTATAATTTTAGTATTAAACCAAGGACTATTTTCTTTATATTCTGCCATTATAGATATCCCGGTTTACTATCTACATAATCACCATTAACAAAACTGTCTAAATTAAATGTCCTAACTTTTTTCCGACTCCATACAGGCTGACAAACCACACTTATTGTACTTTTCACAGGAACATGTGTTTTTCCACCTTTACTAAACGGAGCACTTCCTCCTCCAGTAGCACCTGCTAACATATTACCTGCATTATTCACAGCACTCAAAATTGCTCCAGCTGCTCCAAGAGCATTGGCTGCTTTACCTGCACCCAGAAATCCTGCTACTCCACCCAAGACTCCAAATGTATTGCTAGCATTTTCTATAGTTTGATTGCTTCCACCAGTACTCATTCCAAAACCACTAGTTGGTTGCTGACTACCCATAGTAGTAGCAATGTAAGCAACGTCTTGTGGCAATTCAACAGTGAAACTAGTTATGATAACAGGAATATTTTTAAAAACAAAATCCCCATAACCGTTTAGATAAACCATAGGTGGCGGGTTTCCTGAATAAGCACTGTCTCCTGTAAACATTTTTGTAACACTTCTAAGATAATGAACTACTGCTATCCAATACTGAGCTTGAATATGATCTTCAACATTAAAGGGTCCGGAAATAGTAATAGCATTTGCAGCACTGTTTACATAACTAAAATAGCTATAATTTTGATGAGTAACTGGAGTGTTTTCATAAGTAGCAGCACCTTGCATTTGTATAGTAGGTGTGTATGGAAATACTAGTCCACCAGCAGATATTAAAGGACTAAGTATAGGACTACCTTTGAATGGAGCAGCATTAGGTATACTTAAACGTACTCTCCAATCATCTCCTGCTTCATTACCACCAAAACTAGCATTACTACTTGCTCCAGTAAACCCTGGCATTGCTCCGTTAGGTAAACTAGCACTTCGTAATGCTGATACTAAAGCAGCTGGATTTGATAAATTATTAAGTGCCCCGGCGACTCGACTTACAGTTCCTAATGCTCCTTGAACTCCAGATCCTAGAGTATTGGCTACAGACCCTACAGTATTTAAAACACTACCTACTGAATCGAACAACGCCATATTTGTCTCCTTCAACTATTTAGTTGACAAAATTAAGTGCGTAGTTTATAATAACTATAAAGGAATACTATGACAAAGATTAATTATCTTAATAATAAAGACTTATTAGATGAAATACACAAAAGTAAAACTACATTTTGTTCATTTACCCGTGCTGAATACAGTCAATACGATATAATTTTACCTCATATTGATCGAATCAATATAAGAACCGTAGCAGAAGCCAAACGTAATCGTGCTAAAAGATTAGGGATACAAGATTTTGAACGTAGAAAAGCAGCAGGAGAAAAGATCAAGCAGGCAGATTGCGAAATCGATTATAAAAAAATCGGCAAGCAGGACCTAATTTTTAGGATCATGACCTATGAGCATATTCCTATAAACACTACTCGTAAGAAAAATCCAAAAAGCGAAGCTGACGGAAGAGATAGAGTAAACTTTCCGCCATTCCAACATTGGAAATTTAACGAAGAAGATATCCTAACTTGTGTAGGCAAAAGTCATTGGAAGGGCAGCATGGAACGAGGCAAGTTCAATAAAGAACATGGGCAGATCACTAATAACTTGGCTCGCATGTATATCAAACTATGCGAACGTTATGCTACTCGTGGTAATGTTCGTGGTTATACCTATAACGATGAAATGAAAGGTCAGGCTATTTTACAACTAACACAAATCGGTCTACAGTTTGATGAATCAAAATCCAATAATCCATTTGCCTATTTTACTGCGGCAGTGACCAATAGCTTTGTAAGAATTATCAATATAGAAAAACGTAATCAAATTATTCGTGATGATTTATTAGAAATCAATGGCATGAACCCAAGCTACAGTAGGACCAGCGAAGGTGAACATGCTGCTGCTTTGAAAAGATACGAATATAATGAGGATTGACTCTGTAATTTATAGATGTTATAATAAGTCAACGGAGGCTAGATGAGTAATCTATTCAAAAAAGTAGCACTATTCACAGATATACATTTCGGATTAAAGTCGAACAGTCACACTCATAATCAAGATTGTGAAGATTTTGTTGATTGGTTTATAGCAACAGCCAAAGAAAACGGTTGTGATACAGGCATGTTTCTTGGAGACTGGCACCACAATCGTAATAGCCTTAATATTACTACCATGGACTACAGTCTTAGAGCCTTGGAAAAGCTAGGTAGGGCATTTGATGCCTTTTACTTTTTCCCTGGCAATCATGATTTATATTACAAAGACAAACGAGACATCCATAGCGTAGAATTTGGCAAATATATTCCCGGAATTACCATTGTTCATAAACCCTTGACTATGGATAATGTCACAATGTGTCCGTGGTTAGTCGGGGATGAATGGCGTAGTATAGCAAAAAAAGGTGGACAATACATATTTGGACACTTTGAACTACCACAGTTCATGATGAACGCCATGGTTGCCATGCCCGATCACGGTGAAATACAACTGGAACACTTTTATCAATACGAACTTGGGTTCAGCGGTCACTTTCATAAACGCCAGCAAAAGAAAAACATGATGTATATTGGCAATGCCTTTCCTCACAACTATGCTGACACATGGGACGATGAGCGTGGAATGACCATAATGGAGTGGGGCAAGGATCCATATCATATAACATGGCCTAATCAGCCCACATTTCGTACATTGAAACTAAGTCAACTGTTAGAAGATCCAGATAAAATTATCAAACCCAAACAACATCTACGCATAGGTATTGATATTGATATCAGTTATGAAGAGGCAAACTTTGTAAGAGAAAACTTTATGACTAACTATCCTATCAGAGAACTGGCACTAGTTCCGGAAAAGAAAGAATTAGACAGTGCTCCTGACATAGATATAAGACAATTCGAAAGTGTAGACGAGATCGTAGTCAATCAAATCGTTAATATCGACAGCAAAGGCTACGATCCAAAACGATTATTAGAAATCTATAACAACTTATGATTAGATTAAAAGAACTTACTGTAAAGAATTTTATGAGCGTGGGTAATCAAACCCAAGGCGTCAACTTCGGCCGAGAGCAATTAACTTTAGTATTAGGCGAAAATTTAGATCAAGGAGGTGATGATTCAGGAAGCCGCAACGGCACCGGGAAAACCACAATCGTCAATGCTCTAAGTTATGCGCTCTACGGCCAAGCCCTGACCAGTATCAAGAAAGATAACTTGATCAATAAGATCAACAACAAAAATATGTTGGTCACGTTGACTTTTGAGAGTAATAACAACAGTTATCGTATTGAACGAGGGCGTAAACCCAGTGTGATGAAGTTTTATGTCAACGGCACTGAAAAAACCACAGAAGAAACCGACGATGCACAAGGCGATGTGCGTGAAACACAGCATGACATAGACGAATTATTGGGTATGAGCCATACAATGTTTCAACATATTGTGGCACTAAACACTTATACACAGCCTTTTTTAAGCCTGAGAGCTAACGAACAAAGAGAAATCATTGAACAACTACTAGGAATTACTATCCTAAGCGAGAAAGCAGACAGTCTCAAAGAACAAATTAGACAGACCAAAGATCAAATACAACAAGCTACCGCAGACATAGAAGCTGCTAAAAAGAGCAATGACAAAATACATCAAAGTATAAATGGCCTAGAGACTAAGCAGTCAGCTTGGCGTAAACAGCAAAGTGAAGACATAGAAAAAATTGCTCGTAGTATACTAGAACTCAAGGACGTTGATATCGAAAAAGAACTAGATCAACATAATAAACTAAAAAGTTATCTTGAACTAAGTGCTCGTATTACTAGTCTTAACAAAGAACATGCTACTTTATTAACAGCAGTAAGTCAAGCAGAAAAAAATCATAAAAAGTTTTTGAAAAATCTTGAACAACTGGCCAATCATAAGTGTCCAGAATGTGATCAAGGATTAAATCTTGATATTCACCGTGATATGAAACAAGAAGCCGAAAACAACTTGGCAGAAGCAGCTCGTTATTATGAAAGTGTTGATGAAAAATTAACAAAAGTAGTTGCAGAATTAGACGAGATCGGAGACATCAATGGCAGACCTAGCACATTCTATGAGACCATAGAAGAAGTTTTAACACATCAAAACAATTTAAACACACTAGAAGCTGCTCTTGTTCGTCGTGCTGAAGAACAAGATCCCTACCAAGAGCAAATAGACGAACTACGCAGTAGTGCTCTACAGGAAATAAACTGGGACAGTATAAACGAACTTACTATACTAAAGGATCATCAAGAGTTTTTACTTAAACTGCTGACCAATAAGGACAGTTTTATTCGTAAAAAGATTATAGATCAGAACTTGGCCTACCTGAACAGTCGCTTGACCTACTACTTAGATAAAATGGGACTACCTCATCAAGTCAGTTTCTTAAATGATCTTAACGTAGAGATAACTCAGTTAGGACAAGAGCTTGACTTTGACAATCTAAGCAGAGGAGAACGCAACAGATTAATCCTAGGACTTAGTT
>Ga0214917_10001151_pt1 | contig 34462 bp, 36 predicted proteins | sample LL_1208_BB_MetaG_FD_177983 | JGI IMG/M metagenome (GOLD analysis project Ga0214917, IMG submission 177983) | Freshwater microbial communities from Lake Lanier, Atlanta, Georgia, United States - LL_1208_BB | ecosystem: Environmental > Aquatic > Freshwater > Lake | place: USA: Georgia | collected... | reverse complement strand
AATAACTGCTATCAAAAGCATTGATTTGAGGTGAATAATAAAATAACTGCTATCAAAAGCATTGATTTGAGGTGAATAATAAAATAACTGCTATCAAAAGCATTGATTTGAGGTGAATATTAAAATAACTGCTATCAAAAGCATTGATTTGAGGTGAATAATAAAATAACTGCTATCAAAAGCATTGATTTGAGGTGAATATTAAAATAACTTTATATTGTACTGTGCGAACGATGAATGATGGATGGGCTACACGTTGGCCAAAAACCCTTTATCAGAGATGCTACTTTCTGTTTCATTTGCCAAAACCTTTCAGTTAGAACTCCCCGCGTGCAATGCGCATCGTCTCGTTCACCCTGTACATTTACGATGTCGCTGAGACGGATCAGTGGAGCCGATACGTGGCTGGCCTGATCGAGTCTATCCGCACGTGCAAGGAACGCATGCCCGACTACGCCGTTGTGGTGATGTTGGGCGACGACGTGCTTGAGAAGCTGGCCGCGTTTCCAAAATGGTCCAGAGCGCTGCGTCATGCTCTCTCGTTTGCGCAAGTGCACACGTTTCCTGTCATCAGGGCCGTGGAGGGCACTGAATTGAACTACATGGCACCGCTGTGCGCGCGCTACATGGTGCTGGGACTCTATCCGGACGCCGATGTACTTGCCGTGCGCGACGCCGACTCGCCGCCAACGCAGGCCGACGTTGTCTCAATCGACACATGGCGGCAACATTGTGCCGCAACTCATCCGGTCTTGACGATCAGCTTACCGATTTTTGGTTGCTCGCGTTGCGGCGGTGCCACTACGTTCCACAAGCCCGGAGCACACTGCAACCTTGCCGTGTTGCAGGACATGCAGTCGGAAAACGAGACAAACCAGCGGCGCTTTGGTACCGCGTGGGGTGTCGACGAACGCCTTCTAGACAAAATTATCCACGGGGTCGCCATGTGCCGCATCGACTGCTTTCACGATCCGCAGTCTTTGATTTACTTCACTTCGCCTGCCTTTGACATCCCAATGATTGACCGCCTGAATTGCGAGTGCAAGCATGACTGTCACTGGCACCTTGTCACGCAGCCGTCACGCAGCGGCAAGCGTCGCAAGACGACATCAAAACTTGATGTAACCCACTGCAGTTGCTTTCACAAACGTCGCGTCGCCGATCCGCCTTTCGGCGAGCTTGAAGCGGTGCCGTCGAAAGACAAGTCACGCTTGTTCATATTTCCCAAAGGCCCGTCCACATTAAATTTTGCTACATACACTCCGACACGGATGCATCCCTCAGGACAACGTCTTTCTGCGGTTACTATTTGAGTGACTAGTTGGGGTTGAAATTACTGAATGTACGTTTACTTTGATGATCCTCCAGTCTCCCTTTCTTTTCTTGGCCTTGTTTTTTTTGTTTCCTGATCTTCTTCTTTTTTTGCCTCGGTCTCCATTTTCGTCTTAGTCTTTGTTTTCGTCTCGGTCTTTGTTTTCGTCTCGGTCTTCATTTTCGTCTCGGCCTCCCTTTTCGTCTCGGTCTTCGTTTTCGTCTCGGCCTCCGTTTTCGTCTCGGCCTCCCTTTTCGTCTCGGCCTCCGTTTTTGTCTCGGTCTCCTTGCTGGTCTTTGTTGTCAGTAGGCTCAATGTGATCCTCCAGTCTCCCGGAAGCAACATCAAAAAACCGCTCGTCCACGTACGCCGGCCCAAATAAAAAGTCGTACAGCCAGCGCGCCAGCTCTGTGATAATCATCTTTAGTTTACATGAAACAATTTGTATTTTTTTCCAAAAATCTTATTCCGACAGGCAGTGTAGCTTCTGGAGGGCGGCGCTACGAATTTTGGCATATTTCCGCAGCGCATTCGTATCCATCCTGTTTCTGATAGTGTAGATTGCATTAACAACAGGCGATTTCGGGTCGCACAGCCAACCTGTAGAGTTGTTTGTGTTGCACGGATCAAGGAGTGCATAAAGCTGGGCTGCGACAATCTGCAGATAAACAGATTCTTCTAGTTCATCAGGCGCGTTAAACATGGTGGTAAACCCGAAATCAAACATGACCATGTTGCCCGACGAGAACGAGCGTCCAATATTGCCCTGGTGCAGATCGTTGTGCAGCAGGCCAACTGCCACGGACTGAAGCACCAGGTTGACCAACTGCTCTTGCTCTCTGATTGAAATTATTTCGTTTTTTCGCAGAGGAACGATACGTTCCATCGTCACCTCGTTGTCAGTTACATCGATGATTCTCGGAGCGACTCCTATGCATGCCATTCGACGCTGCATGGCAACTTCTCCTTGAATTGCTGCTCGATCGTGAACAACTTTAATGACCCAAGCGTCATTTTCGACGTGTTTGTACACGACGCCTTGCTCGCCTTGCCCGATGACGTCGCCTTTTTTGCTGGCCGGATCGGCTTTTCGCCTTCCCGATGCCCTGCGAAGCATGATGTGTTTTGTTTATCAATGTACACATAATTTATTATGTAAGCTACAATCATCCGTCCGTTCCAGCAGAACATCACTGCTGATGACGCGAAACCATGGTGAGCACGGCCGTGTACAGCGCTTCCGGGATGGCCATGGGCTTTCCATCCTCACCAAAAATCCATGGCTTTGATTTGACAGACGGGTTTCGCTGCTTTTTTTCCGGTTCTGTGCACGCGGCAGATGACTGGTCAGGCTGCTCAGCCGCCGCCGCCGGATGGGCAATGTCGTAAGCCTCTTTCAGCGTGATTCGTTCGCCGCCTTGCGCGTCAAGCCGGTCAACAATCTCTTCCGGCAGCTGCGAAATTTCAAGATATCGGCGGACGGTGGACTCGCTCAGATGCGTGATTGCCATCACCTGCGCGATATTCCCAGAGCACTCGTCGTAGCAGCGACGGATTGCTTTGCAACGGTCCTTGTTTGTCATCGGGTGCCGATGCATATTTTCGCTGAGCGAAATCAGGAAGCCCTGGCTATCGTCGGCATCCACCACGATGGCCGGAATCTCTGACCGTTCAAGCAGGCGGAACGCGGCCAGCCGGCGCTTGCCGGCAAGCACTTCGTATGCACCACTTGCGTTGGCGCGTCGCACCGTGATTGGATGCAAAAGACCACGGGCTAGAATGTCGGCAGCCAACGTGTCCAAATGCGTATCTGTATCTTCGTGTCGCACATTGTCTTCAAAGTCAACAATGCGATCAACAGGGATGCTCATTTCAGAAGAAGAGGATGAAAAAATAAAAATATTTTCATTTCATTTGTTTTTTTTGTGTTTTGTTTTTTTTTTGATTTTGTTTTTTTTGATTTGTCACACACGCCCATGGCAGACGAACTACAAAAAATCAACGAAGCCGTTGAGCGCATTTCTCTGTGCGCCGAGCGCCCCCTGCTTTCGCGAGCGCAGTGGCAGGATCCGGCATCCATCCGGTCGTACATCGCCAGCCTGCAGGAAAAGGTAATGCGCCAGCACGGAGATGTGGTCGTGTCTGTCGGGCATGCAGACGTCGCGTTTGGCGCGGCCGAGCTTGCCCACGTGCTCTCGCTGGCCACGACGGTGGCCGCTGAATTGGGCTTCACGCTGAGCGTAATTTCACCAGTTTCCGATGAATCTGGCACGTATGTCGAGTGCCTGCTGCGCGCCCGGATAGAGGCGGATGACTTTGTCGAGGTGCGTGTTGCCACTGTCGGCCAGGTGGACGCTGGCAAGAGTTCGCTGCTCGGAGTCCTCACCCACAACGCACGAGACAACGGACGCGGCTCGGCCCGCGCTTGCCTGCTGAAGCACGACCACGAAAAGAGCACAGGGCAGACCAGCAGCGTGACGCACAACATCTTGGGGTTTGACCGCGATGGGCACGTTGTGAACCGGCCGGACCACCAGGGTCGCCTTAACTGGACCGATATCTGCAGCCGGGCAAGCAAGGTGGTCACGTTTGTCGACCTGGCCGGCCACGAGAAATACCTGAAAACCACCGCGCTCGGCATGACCGGACACCATCCCGACTACGTGATGCTCGTGATCGGAGCCAACGCCGGCGTGCAGAACATGACCAAGGAGCACATGAAGATGGCGCTGGGTCTGGATGTGCCCATGATTGTCGTGGTGACCAAGATCGACATGGCGCCGCCGGACGTACTGCAGCACACGCTGAAATACACACAGCTGGTGCTCAAATCGCCCGGGTGTCGCAAGATTCCGCTGCTGATCAACGACGCGCGGGACCTACCGCTTGCCTACAGCGGCTTCCACGGCAAGCAGGTGGCGCCCGTGTTTCAGGTGTCTAATGTGCGCGGCGACGGTCTCGACATCTTGCGCGCGTTTCTCAACCTGCTAGTGCCAACGCGAGTGCGCCGAGCAGACGGCGTCCCGCTCTTCCAGGTGGACGAAACATTCCGCGTGCCAGGCATCGGCGCTGTCGTGTCCGGAACCATGATGTCCGGTGTCTTGCGCGTCGGCGATGACGTGCGCGTGGGACCGCAGCGCGACGGCAGCGACATTGCCAGGTCCAACATCCGCTCCATCCACCGCCACCGCATGCCGGTGACCTATCTCACCGCCGGCGAAATGGGCACCCTGGCCCTCAAGCGCGTGGACAAGGACCAACTGGCGCGCGGCGATGTGATCACCATCGGCGACGGCGCAATCGGCACCGTTCGCTTTGTCGCGCGCCTTGTCGTGCTGACACATCGATCGACAATCCATGTCGGGTACCAGGCCACGGTGCACGTGGGAAGCGTGCGGGTAACGTGTCGCGTGCTGACCATATCCACCGGGGATGGCCTGCGCTCGGGTGAGAGCGGCCTGGTCGAATTTGTCATCATACGAGGTGCCCATTACATTGGCGTCGGCGAGCGCATCGTGCTGCGCGAGGGCAACTCCAAGGGCGTTGGCGACGTGCAAGCCGTGTATGCTACCGGACATGCCGAGGCCATCGAGTTTCTTGAGCATCGGAAACGCGGGGACGGCGTCGAGTGGAACAGCGAGGAGGGAACGTTCGCAGTTGCGCATGGCGCCGAACGCGTTAAACGAAGTCGGCGCCAGCGCCGTCGAGAAAAAATGGCAAATTTTGCAGCAGATTGCGCAGCGACCGAATAGTTATCTGTGTGTGTGTGTGTGTGTGTGTTTTTCTCCGCTCTGTTGTTATTTTTTGATTTTGTGTATTATCACATTTGTCAACAATTTGTCAATGATTTCGTGCTCGCAACAAAAACGGATGTGACGCAAAGAACAGGTCGCGTTGTTGAGTGATATTTTTTATGACAACTGTTGCATCCTGCTTTTGGGCCATGTTCAAACACTTGAGCAAAAATCCAGGTGTACCAACCTGCAGATAGATAAAGAACATTAGCATCTTGAAAAATGTTGTTGCAAATCGCGCGCAATTCACAACAAGTAAAACATTTTTACTTTTTCCACACAACCTGCGCGGCGACATCGACAATCTGTTTCTTCAGTGGAATAAAAAAGCGAAGTTCAGTATTGCGCTTGGCAACTTCCTCGTCGAAAAGAGTCGCAATCATATTCCTGTCCCAAAATGGAAGGTCAGCAGGATCCGCATACACGCCTTGAATCTTCTGCCCGCCGTTCATCGTCAGCATGTTGTTGTACGCGTCAAAGTCACTGACGACGATCAACACGACAAGCCTTTTGGTCCGCACAGAGCTCGTTGCCAGGTGCTCCATAAACCCGCCCAAGTAGCTATTTGTGGCAGCGCCGTTGAAGTGGTCGATGACAAGCAACACTGAAAAAATAAATCCCACTGATGAGTTACTATCCTTCCTCACTCCGTTCTCATTTTTACCGGGAAAATGCTTGTCATTATCGCTTGGTGGAAGGACATCCGTAAGATCGCAGCTTGAATCCACACCCAGCTTCCACTTCAACCAGTTGGTCAAGTTTGCCCCTTGCACTTCGTTGTCGCCGTCAATCATCAGCATGCCTGGAAATAACAAAAAACAAACAATTTACTCACGTGCTTACCATAGAAACAGAAAACAAAAACCTCTCAGTCGATTCTGGTTGATCAAGGACTTGGCCGCCTTGGCAACAGCACAGCTCTTCCCAAAGCCGGATGGCGCATACAGACATTGCAGCGCACACAATGGGTTGAGCATGGCAGTCTCCAATGTAGAAATGAGCGACGCAGTTTCCACTCCAGAGCTTCGAACATTGGGATGGCCATTTCGTGCAAGCATGCCCTGCAAGTTCTTCTTGTTGAAGTAGACAGATGCCAGACGGCACGTGTCAAGGACCGCCTTCCACGCGCCCATGCTTGCGTATGACGTCATACGTAAATGACATCATAATTTACTGTATCAACACTTGACGTCATATCATAACCAAACAATCTTCAGTTTCATTTCCACCATGATTGGCTTCAGGGCCTTGCGTTCGGTCGCATGCCAGCTCCAGGCTCCACGAGTCAAATCATTGGCAACTGTACGTGTCGTACCTTTGCCGGTGAGTTCATCGCAGCTGGTTACTACCGGCGGTGTCGGCACGCCGTTCATATGGGCAAACGCTGCGCGGCGTGCAGGCTATCGCATCATCCTGTTTGAACAAAACAAAGGAGTAGAGGTTTCTCCGCAGGCTGACTCGCGGGTCATGGAAGCTTGGAAATACCTTTGCGACCCATGCTATCTTCTGGCATCGGCGAAGCGCACATTGACGAAGCCAATGTTGCTTCGCATGATTCCCGAGATCGAACGCGCGGCCGTGACACAGGGCGTTGCGGTCCCGCATTCGAAATCTACAGAGTTTGCAGAATTGCTATCGCTTGCACACATTATTGCTCATGAGATTGACACGTTGTACGTCACGTGCTCTCACTACGTGGTGGGCACCAACGCACTTTTATGCCAGGTGTTTGCCAACAAGCACGAGCGCGGGGCGCGGGTTCCGTTGTTCATATATCAGGGCAAGACAAAAAACTGGTACGCTTGGAGCGGGGGGCTTGCGACGCCGCCCCGTCCGCATGGCTGCTTTGCGGGCCTGAGCCATTTTCCTAACATGCACGAGGTGGAAGTACAGGGCATCTACGATCTGTTTTCCACAAGCACTACACCCCCGAAAACTTGATATCATATATATGTGAGGAAATGAATAAATATAACATAAGAAATATTTTATATCATGTGCCAGTCAGTGCCGTCACTGAAAACAGTGATTGAGTTGAACGGAGCGTTGAGCACAAAGTTGGAGGTAGAGCCAGCAATTTTCTCGCCAGAGTTGTTGCTAATCTCGATGGGATTAGCAGCGGCAAGGCCGCCGGCGTCGTAGATAGTGTAAATACCCAGGTTTGCTGCTGGTGGCGGCAGCGTGACAACCACAGCCTGCGCCGTGCTGTCCACCGGCTGCAAAACCCATCCGGCCGTCTGTGAAATTGTTGCTGTTGCCGCAGTGATGGTTGCCATTTTCACGCGCGCAAGCATGCCATATGTGCCTGCCTGCGATGGCAATGCAAACGTGGCTGTCCCTGCTGCGTTGGAAAACGATGATGCCGCAACACCCGGTGCGAGCGTAACGCCGGCCGATACAGTTCCCGAACTCAATGTGCAGGCGGTGAGTGTCTTGTCGCTTATGGTCTGCGTGGCGGACGCGAGCACGACAGTGTCGTCCACGACGCCTGGAATGGTCAAAACTCTGTTCTCTGATAGATTGCTGGTTGCAAATGTAAAGCAGTGATTCGATCCATCTGAAATACGAACATTAGTCAGGAATACCATAGTAGTGTACTTTCTTTCCTTTCCTGGATACTTCTATATTTTTCCACATCCTCCAACCATATCGATTCACATCCTCCACATTTCCATATCGGTTCACATCCAACCAAGGAGTTGTTTTGAACACCAAGTGTTCTGTGTTTTTGAAAAAAAACTTGTCCGGAAAATACATCAGTTACCGCGAAAAGTGACGAGGTGGTTTCGGTTGGAAATAAAAAAGAATGAAACCTTTTTTGTAAGAAAAAAAATTTATGTTGTGTATATGACGTCACTTTCAAGTTCATAAATGGCATTAGTCCTGGTCCGTCTTAGTGATCTCGGAAACTGCTCGGAAAACGATTATGACTTTCTTTACACTCCTTGCGTCATGAGCGAAACACAGTTGCATGCGCTTGAAGATATGCTTCGCACGGCGTCCTTCAGTTTTACGCATGACTGCACAAGTGGAGGACACGGCTGCTGCATCGACATTCCAGCTTTGGATATTTTGGAAAATATGAACGTTCGGCCAATAACACCACACGCAGCGCAAGCCTTGCTGGACACACAATGCGCTTACAATCACGGCGAATGTGGATGGGTTGCGCGCTTTTATGAAAATTTTAATGATGCCGATGCTGCTGATGACACCGATGCCGCCGATGCCGCCGATGCCGCCGATGACGCCGATGCCGCCGATGCTGCTGAGGACACTGATGGTATCGATGACGTCGATGACGCCGATGACGCCGATGCTGTCGATTGATGGTGCCGATGACGCCGATGCCGCCGATGCCGCCGATGCCGCCGATGACGCCATTGACGCTGATGACGCCGATGACGCCAATCATGCCAGTAATGCTGATATTTTTCACCCAAACCGACTGGACCAAGCCTGACGTTGAGCGAGTTGCACTCGCGTTCGGGCATGGGACTCGGCCGACAAACCATCCAGCCAAAAGAAGCAATATGCGTCCGTTTCGATATGGCAGATTGGCTGGGTCGATATCTCGAGCCGTGCGTGACGGCAGAGCGTTGGCAGAAGCCCGGCGCGCATGCACCGATCGCGCACGATCAGCAGGTGGTTGGCCGTGATCTGCGTATTGCGGGTTGGCACGCCAGGTGCAATGGCGTCTTTGGGAATGCGCACAACGTGGCTGGCCGCAGGATGCGCAACGTGCACGCGACGCACCGTTTGCACATTGCCGTTGCAATCGATGATTGTTTCTCCCGGCTGAATCTCGACTGCGCGCCGCCACTGCATGATGCCACGCTGGAAACCGACGCACACCCGGCTTCCAGTGTCAAAACATGGGAATTCGCCAACCGACATGATGCTGTTCGTCGTGAAGCTCAGTCCGCCGTCAAAGCTGAGCCAGCAACTCAGGCTATCAGACGATCTCCGCCGCTTACTGCCAGAGCTGCTGCCGCCCGAAAAGTACACTGAGACATTTCCAAGGTCAGTGCGCGCCACCGTCAGCATGAGTGTGTCGGATGCGGTGAGCGTGTCTCCCTTGTACACGACGCGGACAGCGCCGTTCAGCGTGAGCGCCACGTGCGTCGGCGCACCGCTGCCACTGTCGAAAAAGTCCGAGCGAAGATCCATCCGGTTGTGTGCGTTCAGATTCAGGATGATGGGTGGCGCGACGTCAGGCGGGTCCACGCGCACCGAGATGCTTTGTGTAGCCTTCTCACCTCGGCGCGATGTTGCTGTCAGGACCAAGTTGTGGGTTCCCGCAAGCAATGCTTCGCTCAGCAACAGCATGCCGTCCCGCACTGAGCCGTCGGCTCCTGCCAGCTCGAAGGCGGCAGCCGGGTCCGGCGACGTGCTGACTGCGCCCACGCATCGGAACCCCTCGCCAAGCATGACAAACGCCGGACAAGTGAGCCGAAACTGCTCGGTGGTGTCGTCCTGCTCGACTGGCAGCGTCGCCCACACGCCATGGGCACTCGACACCAAGCCGATGCGGGTGTGAGGCGCGACTGGCCGGACAAGCGTGGCAATGCGGCTGTGGTCCCAGGCGGTGAAGTTGACATGGGCGAGCGCGTTTGGCCTGAACCAGAGCGTGAGGCTGCTGTCCACACTCCATCCGGGCGCTGGCAGAATCATGTCGTGCCGCAGGCCGCTGTCCAGCAGTCGGAGCCCGGTAGGCTCAGAGTCTGGCATTTCTGTTGTCAGGAACAGACTGCCGGTAGATGCAGCAAACGAGAGCGTCTGTCCCATTTTAGGTAATGTCATCAGAGTGGGAAAAATACATGTGAGGTTTTATTTTTGTAACGCATGGACGCTGCCAAGTTTGAAGCCGCGCTGCTAGACGGGCATGAGTCGATTAATTTGCACGATATGTACGAAAGGCTGAGCAGGTGGCAAGTGCTGCGCGACGCCATCGCATGCAAGCGGACATCGGTTGAGGTTTCCCTGCAGGCGTTTAGTGATTATCTCAGGCTGACCGAGGATTACGCGATGGCTGTGCTAACAGCGATGGAGAGTTTTGGACGGGTGCGCTTCAGATACCAAGCCTGGACTTGCCAACGGGATGACCGCACAGAGCGCAAAGAGTTTGTTTGTATTACGTTTGAGTATCCAGACGTTCATTAATTACAAACGAGAAACTCTTTTTAAAAGGGACCGGCAACACAGCCCTGGGTTGCAAATAAATGCGTTGCACGCGGCCTGGCGCAACACAGACATAATTTGCAAATAAATGATTAATGTGTTGCACACTGGAAAATAGCTGTGAAATGGCGTATCACATTACCAGAGATTTGAACTGCAGCGGGACTGTCGCGTGCGACGGTGCCATCGTGTGCGGCAGCCTTACATCGTCCGGGCCGATTGCATCGGGCAGTTTCACGTCGCTTGGCGAAACCATGCTGGCCGGAGTTGCATGGCCAAGCGCGGCCGGAACACCGGGTCAAATTCTTACACTCGTGTCATCGTCGCACACGGCGTGGCGCGAGCCGCACCGAACGATGCGTGTGACAACAGCAAGCGCAACGCACACGATAAGCCCGGACACGGACATATTGTTTGTGAATAGGGCCGCTGGCGCAGACATTACTCTTCCGGCCGTGTCGAACGCGCTGGACAAGTCATACATCATCGTTGACCGAAGCGGGGGAATCTCACGCTTGGCCCCCATTGTGATCCGGCCTGCGAGTGGTGACACAATCATCGGAAAATCCGAATTCATCCTGCAAGAGCCGTACAACTCAATCACGCTTGTTCACGACGAGTCTCGCGCATGGTTCTTGGTATAATAACATAATGTTACATTTCCGTAAATTTCTTTTTATGTTTTTATCATAGGGTTCTATATATGTGATATATATCCATGGTGTAATCATGTAATAAACTCTCACCAATACCCAGAGACGACCGAAACGTCCTCTGCCATCTGCACCCCGTGAAGCATGATCGTGCGGTTCCGCAGACCTGGGAGCATTGCACCCGATGCCTCGTACATGTTGCAGTTGTCGGCCAGGCGTCGCAGATCTTCCTGCGTAAACTTCATGTCTGGCAGCAATGGTATGCTCGCTGGGTCCCGCCGCCGCACCAGCAGTTCAAATATGATGCTGGCCGGCGAGCTGTCGCGGATCGAGGCGTGTATAATGTCGTTGCTGGTGCTCGGAAGCACTCGCATCACGTCCATCTCGATACATTGAAACTGCACCACGCTCAAAACGCCATGTAACGAATAGATAAACGACACGTGGCTTGGCGCCAGGTTTGGATACACCGTGATCGACCCGGTTATGTCGCCGTTCTCATCGATCGACGTGACGATGCGTGCGTTGGCACAGATAACCTCGCCCCTGTCGTTTGTGATCTCCATGATGTGACTGACCGTGTTGAGCCCAAGCACGTCGCCCACCTCGGCAGTCGATGCCCATGCGTCAATGCACCTTCGCAGCAGCCGCTTTGCTGGCTGGTCCTTTTGAAACAAGGCATCCCGCGCGTTGCATAGGTTGACCACAAACTCGCAATCCTCATCATACGAGTCAGCATCATCACCAGCAGCATCGCCAGCAGCATCGCCAGCAGCATCGCCAGCAGCATCGCCAGCAGCGCCAGGGAACTCAACCCGTGCCGGATTGCCAGGCGCGGTGTCCGTGTCATCGCGAGGCTTAGCGCTTGCCGGATTGCCAGGCGCGGTGTTTTCAGGGAATGCAGAGGTGGGAAACGCCGAGGTAGGAAACGGCGCAACACGCGTATCGGCGGGTTCCTCAATAGCCGGCTGGTCGGTGCACTTTGTTTCGTCAGTGATTGTAATGGTCGGGATTTGGTCGTCCAGCTCACGCAAAGTCTGGCCAAAACGATTCCAAGAAATTCCGTTTCCGTGGTAACGCAGATTCTGCGTGCCGGACACTGTGACCGACGCAGTGCCGAGCGCGGCGGTGGCGGCGGCGGTGACGGCAGACACACCGTCATCATCGTCATCAGCACAATCATCATCATCACCATCATCATCGTCAACACCAACACCACCCTGTGCGTCAGGCGAGTCATCCCGCATCGCACCTTCCGGCATCGCGTCGTACTGAGCTTGCGGTATCCCGTCGACGCGCACATGATATTCTCGGAATCCCACGTCTGTGACTTCGACGTGGTAAAACTTTTTTTCGGGGTCATCGGTCTTGGCTCGCGACACACACTTGCCCATCTCTATATTGCGTGACGCAAACTGAAGGAAAAACGCCAACATATGACATCATGTTGCCTATGACGTCATATGTAAATAATACAAACCAAACGGTGCCGCCATAGTTAAACACAGAAAAGCGCTGATATATATGACATCATCATGTTGTCTGTGACGTCATAAACGGTGCCTCTGTGACGTTTTGTGTGGTGGAATTGTACTGACTATACAAACTATCTTCTAAACATCATTCCCCCCCCCCCAAATACTAACCACACTTCGTCCGGCATGTGAGGCATCTTGTGACGACGCGCAGCCAAAATGAAAACGAACGTGTGCAACGGGTGGGGCCGCGTTAGAAAAAATCTTTTGATTTCAGCCATATTTTGCACGTAGTGCGGTGGATATAAAGAAATGCATGTCGTCACGTCGATATTGTCGGGCAAGTACACCATTGACATCGGCAATCGGCTCAAAGCACGACAGTATTCCAATTTAAGAACCGCAAGCGACGTAAGACTGCCCAAAGAGTCTGGCAGCGCTGTTAGCAAAACACAATAACGAAGATTTAATGATTTCAGAGCCGCCAACTGGCCAAGCGAATGGGGCAGCGCAGTCAGCGCACTGCATCGTCCCATGGACAGATGTTCAAGCGCAGCAAGTTGACATATAGAGTCTGGCAACTGTGTCAAGGCGGTGCAAGAAGTCACAACGAGCCTCTTCAGTGCAGCCAGCTCACCGAGTGACTCAGGCAACCGTGTTAACGCAAAACACGACGGCAGATTCAGCTCTTCAAGGGCTTTCAGCTTGCCGAGCGATTTCGGCAAATCCATCAAGCTCCAACAAAACCCAAGAGAAAGTGTGACAAGCGCAGACAGCTGGCCCAGCGACTCGGGCAGAGTGCGAAGCACACGACACTCGTCCAAATAGATCCTTGTAAGCGCAGTGAGCCGGCCCAGCGAATCTGGCAGCTTCGTTAGTTCATGAAAGCCCACGAGATTCAGGCGCGTGATGGTAGTTAGCTCGCCAAACCACTCAGGCAATGCTGCTGACATTCGAATAGCGTCGGCGCCGAACACCCAAAACATTTCGTCGGGTGGCTGCTCATTCTGCTGCCATCTCACAAACCGTTCCATGACGTTTTTCTGTGCATCATTGTGTAACGAAAAAACTGACGTCATTTTCGGCGAACGGAACGTTCAGCTCTCGGAGACGTCTTTGCAACGTGTCCAATCGTGCTTTCTCAGTGACGTTAGTAATTGGAGCTCGCACGCGTGTCCTTGAGCAGCGACAGAACGATCTGCTCGAGGCGCCGCACACGTCACAGATGGCACATACAAACGCGATGCTTTCTTCTCGAGAGTTGTTCATTTGTGAACTATGAAAACACAGAAAAATTAGAACCAGGTCTTTGGCATTGACTTCAGCTCTATTATTTTCAATCGCACTCTTAATTATGTAATCTATTCTTTCACCTTTGGCTTTATTATATTAGCTTTGTAATATTAGCTTTGTCATCTTGAGTTCTATTTTTCATTCGTCTTCACTTTGACTCCACTCCCCCTCGATCATCATGACCCAAAGCTCATTCGAAAGGTGTTGCATATGAGCGTGCTGGGCGCAGAGAAGCACACACAGGTATTGCATGGGCTTGTGGTGGGCCTGCATGAATTCTCGGATTGACTTTGCACAGTTTTGCGGGCCGATCTGTGCATACCAAAGAATACGTGGAAAAATCATGCTCTGCACATGGTGTATGGAAACAATCGCATCGTCTGCCAGATAAGCCAGCGATTTTGGCAGGCGGTTCAACAACTCGCAGGAGTTCACACATAGAAACGATAAAGTTGGTGGCAGGTCGGGAAGCTCTTGAAACCGCTCACACCGGAACAGCACGAGGTTTTCCAGAGACGCTACCTCTCTGACAGACGTAGGTAGGGATGTCAGCACTCCGCAATCCCAGATATCCAGATTGGAAAGCGCTGCAAACTTTCCGATTGATGAAGGAAGCTTCGTGAGCGCATTACACTCCATCAACGCCAGTGATCGTAACATTGCCAAGTGTCCAATAGATTCTGGCAATTCAGTGAGCGCGCTGCACGAAATACGCAAATTTCTAAGCACAGACAGACGACACAGCGAATCGGGCAGTGCCGTGATCGCATTGGAACCAAGATTTAGCGTGGTCAGCGCGGCGAGCCGGCCAAGCGTGTCAGGAAGCGATGAAAGTCTGCTGCACGAAACATAAAGATTCTCAAGGCGCGCGGCATGTTCTCCAAAATCTAGCAGTTCTGTCATCCCGTTGCAGTAACTGGCGGACGGACGACTATGAGATGAAAACGAGCATAAACTAACTACACAGAACATACCTGAGCATGATATTTGTGACTGTTTTCAGGGCCATGAACGCTGCCAAGACATTTGCCAGCCGCTCCGTCATAGGAGTGCTTCCATATTTGCCCCTGGGATGCAAAGGTTTCAGACATATCGCATCATCATCATCTCCATCATCATCATCATCATCATCATTATTATCATCATCATCATCATCATCATCATCATCATCATCATCATCATCATCATCGTCATCATCATCATCATCATTCATCATCATCAAACCTCACGTCCAACGCCTGCACCCGACAACGTCGCGACGCCAGAAAGTCGCGGATGTCTGATTTATAAGTGCTTGGCAGCGCCGCAAGTCTCACAATGCACGTGCGTCCACGAATCTCGATGGGGAGCTCCATTGGCCAACGAGTGCAAATGAGCGAGAGAGCACAAACCAAGAGAGCACAAAACAGGAGAGCACAAAACAAGAGAGCGCACAAAACAAGAGAGCACAAAAAAATGAGAAAAAACAAGCGAGTAAAAACAAGTAAGTGAATATATGACGTCATTTTCAACAAAGCGAAATGCCTAATTTCGTGGCGCCATGCATCGGCGATCTCGTTCAGCTTCGCAGGGAGCTCAAGGTTTTTCAGTATTCGCCAACAAGCGACAAACAGCGGCGAATTCTTGCTCGTGCTGGTTTTGTGAAGGATTCCCCGAGTGATCTGACACTTCCGGCAAGCACGATTCTCAAAATCGTTTGTATTGAAATTCGCCAGGGGCCGCGTTTTAATCGGAAAAAAAATGTCGTCGGAGTCGAAATTCAAGCGCCGAGTCCTGCTGCCGATGCCATCATATACGGAATCAACGCGGATGTGCTAGACGGTGCCCGACTGTTACAACGCGGAAGAACGTTGTACCAGGGCGAAGTCGACATGCATGTGGATGTTCCGGACAATGGTGGTCTTGATGGTGGTGATGGTGATGATGATGGCGATGATGATGCTGCTGCCGCTGCATATTATTGAGCGAAAAGTACAAACATTTTTAACTTTTTTAATTCAAATAAAAAAATACGATATTCTAAACAAGAAACGATGCCCACGTTTTCCCCCCATCGCGTTGGGGACGTATTTCAACTTCGACGCGAGCTTCGGCTCGTATGTTTAGACGCACACAACCTTCGTGCAAAAACCCCAAACTATTTTTGTGTCAGAAATGCTCGCGCACTTGGCCGGTTATCGCCCTGGCTCTATCACCACGGCCATAAAAATGTGAGTTGCCTTCATATTCCGGCCAAAACTGTATTGCAGGTTCGCGGCATGGAAATTCGCCAAGGTCCAACGTTCCGAAACACAGCGTATCGAGTTACCGTTTGCGTTCAGAACGGTGCGTGTGAAGGCGCTGTGCTTGAAATGTTTCTGTCGTCCTTGGATGGGGCTCGAGTAATTGCGCGCGGGGAACCGCCGGTTATGGGCAGACGCTACGTGTGTGATGATGGTGCCGATGTCGATGATGCTGATGTCGGTGATGAAGCCGATGTCAATGATGCCTGTGATGATGCCGGTGATGATGCCGGTGTCGATGAGGATGATGCTGATGCCGGTGATGATGCCGGTGTTGATGATGATGATGCTGATGTCGACAACTTGGGCCAACATGAATAATACATTTTTGCGCCCCGCCCCGGGCGTTCCTGCCAACGGTCCGGCATTGTCGTCAGTCCGAGCCATCCGTTCGTCCTGCGAATGTTTTGCTGCAAAATTTATACACCGTGTCTGTTACCAAAACACAACCAACCGAAGCAATGACAGGACGCGGAATGGGTGGCAAAGGACTGGGCAAGGGCGGCGCCAAGCGGCACCGCAAAATTTTGCGCGACAACATTCAGGGCATTACGAAGCCGGCTATCCGCCGCATGGCACGCCGAGGCGGTGTGAAGCGCATCAGCGGCCTCATCTACGAGGAGACTCGCGGTGTGTTGAAGGTGTTCATGGAGAATGTGATTCGCGACGCCGTCACGTACACCGAGTACGCCAAGCGCAAGACAGTCACCGCGCTGGATGTGGTCTATGCCCTCAAGCGCCAGGGCCGCACGCTGTACGGTTTTGGTGGATAAGAACAGAACTGATAAATAAAGAATATGACTGAACTAATAGATAACTTAACTAATAAAGAACCAAGAAACACATCTCTAAGAAAGAACTGTGACGAAGAACTAATAAATAAACGAATGAATAATAAACTAACGAACCCCAAAACAAATTAACCTATCTACACGCGCGCTATTCGACGGACAGCGCGCCCCGCTGCTGGCGGTGGCGGCGGAGGAGGAAGTCGAGCTCTTGTTGCTGCAGGGCGCGCCATCTGACGCACCCCGCGAAATTCGGGCTCATTGCTTTCGGAAAACTGGATCCAGAACCCTGACTCGATGCTGACGACATGCTTCATGTCGAGCGTAAAGTACCCGTTCTCGGCCATCCACGAGATGAACCCAGGCAGCGTGTACGTGTCAACATAGTCTGTTTTGTGCCGGGCGGACGGATACGCTTGTTTCACGCTTTCCGGCAGCTTGATGCAAAACCGATTGGGAATGTTGTGGCCTCGGCTATTCATGCTGCCGCCGCACGGATCGCACGCGGTGATGGAATTGTCCTGAAGCTCGACGAGCAGCCCCATGGGCCCCTGTGGGATTCGATCAATCACGTACGTCTCGATGGATTTGTTTAGGCGGGACGAAAACAAGCTGCTGAGCGAGATGTTGTAGATGGGTCCACCGTCCATGGTTTCATAAACGCGCTTGAAAGAATTTTTGACTGCACCTCAGCGGCCCAAAACGCAGAACATGCTCACGGTGCCGGGCTTGACGCCATAATCCATCAGCAAGTGCCCACGCTCCAGCTTGCGATCCAGCGTTTTGCAATAGAGCGGTTCCGACTCCAGCCGGTGCGCTTTGCGAAATTGGTCCACCAGCCACAGCGGGTCCGCCGCCAGACGGTGGTGGCTGCCGTTGCCGTCCACAAGGATCACGTGCGCTTCAGGCTCGCAGCGCATGATTTGCTTGATGTCCAAAATAATTTCGTCCAGCAGGCGGGTTGCCGACACAAGCAGCAGCGTGCGCCCCCGGTGGTCAACGGCTGTCAGCCCAGACTCACCCGCAACCGAGATCAGCGCGCCGTCCCATGCCAGCGCGGCAGGAATCGGTCGGAGCGTGCCGTCGTTTCCGAAATCCAGAACAAGCTCCGGCACCTGCTCGCCGGCTTGGTGCGTCACGCGAAAAAGATCAGGCGGATGCAGAGCGCACCGGCCGTGCGAAATCGCGTTGCGCTTGCACGGCGTGTCTTTCGCAGTTCGGCCGCCGTTGTCTCCGCACTTGTCTCCGCTTGTGACCAAGGACACCCCGTGGCCCAGCCGTGTGTTTAAGACCGCGTTCCGAAACACGTACCGATGGCCGGAATTTTCTTGCGGGACGCGAAGTATGGCCTCGACGTTGGTGCAATTGCGAAACAGCTGGTCAATCCACGCGCGGTTGGCCTCCAAAAAACGTCGGTGGCACCAGTCAATCACCATTCTTGCTCCGAGTAGGTGAAATGAATAAAAAAATTAAGCTATCCCGTTGCAAAGAAAAGCAATCTCGAATGCCGCGCCGATCAACAATGCCGCGCCGATCAACAATGCCGCGCCGATCAACAAGCAAGACTCGCAGTTCTGCGCGCAAGTCGCGCGGCTCGGCAAAGTCGCGCAGCTCGGCAAAAAAGTCGACCGCCTACCACGGCCACAATTCAGCAGACGTGGCATTCTATTACGGCGATCTGGCCGTGTATTACGCAAAGATGGCGCACTTGTTCTCGAATCAATAAATATAGAATTGAATAAACAGAATAAACAGAAGTAATAAATAAGTGTGATAGTAAACACACTACTCATTTATAATAAACAAGTGTGATAGTATGCGATAGTAGATGAAACGATGCTCTTGGCAAGCAGCCCGTACTACCTCACACATTGATTACTATCACACTGAATGTCCAAGAACATCGTTTCATCTTCTCAGATGTATCCATCGTCGAACGTGTGACACGGCGTGTGCCGGCACGGGCTGCTTGCCAAAAGCATCCACACCTCGTCCGACATGTGTGGTTCGCGCAGGCGCCGTGCCGATAGAACCAAAATCATACACCCGACCGCTGGTGCATACTCGCGCCACTCGCGCAACGACCAACAATCCTGCACATGCATGCTTTCCAGAGTAAGCTCCCGGATCGATACGGGCAATGTTGCCAAGTCCATGCACCACGTCACGCTCAGCCGTCTCAAGGCGGCCAGATCACCCACAGTGTCGGGCAACGTTGTGATGCCGCAAGCGCGCACCGTCAGGATCTTCAGCGCCGACATCTGGCCGACAGTGTCGGGGATCGAAGTGAGCGAGGTGCAGCCAACATAAAACATCTCGAGTGCTTGAAGGCGCCCCAGCGAGCACGGAAGAGCCCGTACCGCAGGACAGTATTTAATAATTAGTGTTGTCAGAGCCACAAGCAATCCCAAAGAAGCAGGAATCTCCGTGAGCTCGGGGCACCGAGCGATTTCGAGTTTCGTGAGGGTTGCGAGAGACCCGAGCGAGCTAGGAAGCGCCGTGAGCGCGGTGCACATGTCGATTGTAAGCGTGGTCAGCGCGGCAAGCAAGCCAACAGACGCGGGTAGCCTGGCGATACGGGGGAGAAAGAGGAGCTGTAACGTGGTGAGCTGGTACAACTGGCCAATAGATTCCGGCAGTGCGCTGAGAAGTGGCAACCCATGAATTTCTAGTGTTCGCAGCACCGTCATTCGCCCGATTGCGTCGGGCAACCTTGTCAGAGAGGGCAACTCGGAAATAACCCACACGTCCAGCCGTGGCCAGGCGCCACGGCGCTTCGACGCTTGCGAAACACACCACATGAATGACGTCACTGTTCGTATGATCGGATTGATAAATCCGAAGCAGCCCATTTCACTAAGTGTACCACGCGCAATGAGCGGATCTGTGCATCATGCAGACAAAACCGTGCAATGGCCTGGGCAGCCGCTGCCGCGTGCGCTTGATGCGGCTCGTCTGCTCAATCAGCACGGATTGGGGCGCGATTTTTACCACCCGTTCCAAACGCGCTTGTCGGGAACGACTCGCGCTGAGCTGACGCTGCTGGCCGAGCTTGCTGGGTGCGGTGACTGGCTTGCCGACGACACGCTTCACGCAATGTTGTTGGAGAGCCGGGATGCACGGCGCCTTGCCGAACGCGAGCGCGTGCTGCTTACCCTTGAGCCAAATGACACATCGCCAGAAAATATAATTGCGTTTGGCTCGTGGCTGCGCCAGTTTGGCTCCACGGCTCACGGTGCATCGCACTTTTGGCACCAGACGTGCGATGAGCGGGTGCAAGCCATGCTGGCAAGGCTGGCTGCAAAACCGCGCGCTGCCCCGGGCCGTGAGGACCTGGCGCGCATGCCGCCAGACATTGTGCGAGATCTGCTGGTGCTATCTCGAGACGGGACCGAGCTGATGCATCAGGCGCGCGTGTGGCAGCTGACGGATCCAGGCGCAGCATCCGACCTGTTTTATCAGGCCGGCCTGGCGTTTCTTGATGCGGATGACGGTGACTCGGCAGCCAGCTGCCTGGCGTCAGCCGCCGCGCTCGGGCACGAGTGCGCGGCGCTCACCTATTTGCAACAACGCTCTGCACACTCGCAAGATGAGGGCCGTTTGCGGCAGCTTGTTGCCGAGTATCCACGGCCGGCGCAGGCGCTGGTTCTCGCGCTGGCGCAGTGCTGCATGCGTCGTGCACGTCGTGATGGTGAATTGGCGGCGCAGACGGAAGCAAGGAAGCTGTTGTTGGGTAATGATGATTGCTCGCCAGATGTGCGTGTTTTTGGCACCGCTTTGGTGCGCATGGGCTTTTGGACTGAAGATATGTTGCAGGATGAAATGAGCAAATTTCAAGCGATGCTTGCAGACCTTGCGAGCGGTGCAACCTTGTAATTTGCTGCGAGAATGCAATAAAAAAATCACAGTGTCGGTTGTAATCTTTTGTTGTGAATCACAGTGATTGTGAATCATTGTGTCAGTTGTAATTTTTGTGTTAGTTGTAATTTTTCGCAGTGCTCGCATCAGTCATTGTGTTAGTTGTAATTCTTCGCAGTGCTCTTATCACAACCTTTACTTTTTATAAGATACTATCAGCGATTATAATATTTCATTCAAGTATGGTGCGCATTCGAGCTGTAATTATTGCGGCCGCTCGAGAATCAATAGTTGTCTTGCGCGGGGCAAACTTGTATATGGTGGGTTCCGTCTCTGAGCATGCCGGCCAACTGAGAAAAGCAGACAAAGACGCAATCGACCAACCATCCAGGCTCGTTGGCAGGATCGTTGAATTTACCATTATTCACGTGGACCCGGACGCGTTTGACAATCTCATTTTCACTGCAGAACGCACAAAGGTCTGCGCGTTGTGCCGTAAATGCAAACGTGCACGGCAGTCGCGGGCTGGTCTGTGCGCATCATGCAGGCGGCAAGCAGAACCTGGAAATGTATGGTGCACTTTGTGCGCGCATTGCAAAAAGTGCTGCGCGCGGTGTGGTGATACCGTCGCCCATTGCTGGTCGGATTGACAAATCACTACACATTAATATTGCATTATTATCACACACAGTATGCACCATCACATTAGAACAAATTTACCCACACTTCGTTCGGCAAATGATGAAATCACAATACATTAATATTGCATTATTATCACATACAGTATTGAGCGCACGCACCATCACATTAGAACAAATTTACCCACACTTCGTTTGGCAAATGATGCAAGTGCCGACGACGTGCAGCAAGTATGAGAACATATATCTGGAAGTGCCTGCGAAGGTACCTAGAAATTGCATTCGATCCCTTTTCAACAACACTTTGCGGCGGAAATAGCACCGCACGCAGGCCATGCTGCATGAATATGCAAACATTGCGATCAGAAAGGTCAACGAAAGCAAGCGGAAGTTGAATCAGGTTGCAGCAGTTGTCGATTTCCAAGAACTTCAGCGATGTTAGCTGCTCAAGACCATTGGGAAGTGTAATTAGCGCATAGCAGCCATAAATGCGTAAAGAAGTGAGTGCCGCCAGTTGATTCAGCGTCGACGGCAATTGTTGCAGCTTGACGCAATGCACCAGATTGAGTGTCTCGAGCGCCGTGAGCTGCCCGATTGCCTCTGGTAAGCGGGTTAAATAGAGACACATGTGCATGTCCAAGTGCCTCAGCGATGTTAGACTGCCCAGCCATTCGGGAAACTCAACGATTGACTGGCACCGGGCTACGTGCAACTCCGTCAGCCCGGTTAGGTTTCGGGTCGTATCAGGAAGGCCGGCAAGAAAGCCACACTCACTAATACAAAGAGTTCGCAGCGCCGCCAGCTGACCCAGCGACTCGGGCAGTGCTGTCAGCGACATCAAAGAGATGTTTAAGTTGCTTAAAGCGCTCAGATGGCCAAGCGACTCGGGCAGCCGTGACAACATCTCGCACGCTGAAATCTCTAGCGTCCGCAATGCGGTTAGTAGCCCCAATGACTCGGGCAGAAGTGTCAATTGAGGGCATGACCAGATGCCCAGCTCGGTCAGCACCGCCAACCCACATATGTCTGGTGGAAGCTCACGCAAATTTGGACAACGTGAAATGTCAAGCTTACTGAGCGCGGTGTATTGTTTAAGCGACGAAAGCAACTCGGCGTCACTGATAACGCGCAGCGCGCGTGTTTCCATTTTCAACCCGGTTTGAGCAGTTGTATGATGTCAGAATATGAGACAAAAAAAATAGATTTGGAAGAGACACCAGATTGAAGAGACCGGATTTAGAAGAGACAAAAAATAGATTTGGAAGAGACACCAGATTGAAGAGACCGGATTTAACAATTTAGAAAAGACAAAAAATAGATTTAGAAGAGGCACAAAAAATAGATTTAGAAGAGACACCAGATTGAAGAGACCTGATTCAACGATTTAGAAAAGACAAAAAATAGATTTAGAAGAGACACCAGATTGAAGAGACCAGACCAACAAGTTCCTCTCTCTCTTCCTTCAATATAATGCTCATGATCTTATTGCGCCAAGAACCGCTAACACGCGCAACCCGACGGATCCGGCAAAGGTCTCGTGGTAAAGTCCCGCCGGATGCTGAAGGACCCAGGCGCAGCAATCGTACCGGATGATCGCCGCCCGATGTCTATCGCCAGTTCTCGGAAAATCTTCTCTACCGGCGTGTGATGGCTCCCGGCATTGATGTTCCTCGAGTTGGTCTCGTAGAACTTGAGCCCACGGTTTGCTGCGTATGCCTGGCCTTCCTCGAAAGACACCTGGCGCCCGGCGTCTTTGTCATTTTTGCAACCGACAATAATCTGCAACACGTTCTCGTTGGCGTAGCGTGACACCTCTGTGGCCCAGCTCGGAACATGCTCAAAAGTATCCTTATCCGTCACATCATAGACGGTGATGATTCCGTGAGCGCCGCGATAGTACGACGATGTGATGGTGCGAAACCGTTCCTGCCCGGCCGTGTCCCAGATCTGCAGCTTGATCGTCTTGCCGTTCTCTTCGATTGTGCGAATTTTGAAATCCACGCCGATCGTGCTGATGAACTGTTCCACATACACGCCGTCGGCAAACTGGCTGAGCATGCACGATTTGCCAACGCCGGAATCCCCGATCAGCAGCAGCTTAAACAGAAAGTCATAATCCTTGTCCATGAAGTGAGTGCTCCAGGAAGTTGGGGTATGACCGTGTTTTCTTAGTTATTGTGTGAAGGTTTTTTCCATTTCTCGCTGGCGAGAGAACCGATTTTTATACTTGATGAGTTAGCGTTCTGAAATTGACGACATATATGTGATGAGTTTGTTAAAATCATTTTATTGGCAACGCAATTAGTTTTGGCGATTCTGACTCACCGAGAATTTTATATCATTTTTATTAACAATGTGTTTTGCCGTTTTTGTACAAGTGATTAGTTTTGCCGTTTTTGTGCATACTGACTCTCGCTCCGCAGATTCCGATGGTTTGTTCGGTCGACGCCCTTGTCAAACGCGCGCATCGCGTCGGGCGTGAACCCAGTGTCATACGTCTCCCGCAGCCGACCGGCACCCTCGCCGCCCCCGTGGGAAAACTGTGTTGTGCCGATGTTGCCGTAGGATGCCCGCTTGCCGGTGGTATCGAGCTTGGTCTGGCCGCCGAAGACGGTCACGCCAACGCCCGTGGCGCTCTTGTGGGCCTCGTAGTCCGTCACAACGACGCCCTCGGCCGTCTTCTTCTGGCTGCCCACGTTGGTGGACGCAAATGCCGTCATGCCGGCCAGCGCGCTCGAGGCTGGCCCGCGCGCCATGTCGCCGCCCTCCAGCGTGTACGAGTCGGAAACACGATTCGGGTCCTTGTGCAGCGCCTGGTGTGTGTTGGCCGCGCCCGTGCTTGTGGCCTGCGGCGGCTGGAAGTGTTCGGTGCGCGGCGCGGCATCGTGCTTGCGCAGGTGATCGATCATGCGCGATATGGCATAGCTGCTGAGCACCGACTCGGCCTGCCCGCCGAATCCGCTTGGCACGGGTCCGGCCGTGTCCGTGCGATGCGGCGGCGCGCGCGTGTTTTCTCCGCTTGCAGACGATGACAGCGCGGCGGCGGCAGACTCGCGTGCGCTCGAGAACCCGGCAACGGACGCGCCCGCTGCACCTTCTCGCCTATTTTCCGCGTGCGTTGAAACGCCGGCCATGACCGGCGGCAACGCAGGGCCGTTCTGTGCCGTTGCGTACGAAGCGTGCATGCTATGCGGCAGCGCGCCACGCCTCTGCTCCAGCAAGTTGGATTCAGCCGGCAGCAGCGGGGGCATGTTCGTGCTCTGGCGCGCAGACGCATGCGTAGCGTACAGGCTGTTCGGAACAGCGGCGCGCCTCTGGTCCGCGTGCTGCGAGTTGCTCGAGATCACGGGCGGCATGCTTGTGCTCTGCCGGGCGGTGGCAAATTTGGCCGCCACGTTGGTGTCCATGGAGGCGCGCTGCTGCTCCGGCAGGTCCGACTGTCGCGAGCTGGCGGGCGGCATCACGGTGCCTAGGCCTTGGTCGTTGCGTCCCGGATGCGACAGCGCAGGTCCCTGCGCGCCTGCGCGCTCTGCACGCGAAGACACGTGCACGGCAGGCGCCGCGCTCGCGCTGGCGTCAACGCCAGCGTTCTGCGCACCGCGCCCGGAACCGACTGCCGCCAGCTGGCCGCCGCCCCTGCCACCGCTGCGCTCCATGACATACGCAAGTGGCTGATGTGGCGTGACCTCCACCGCGCCGACGCCGGTGAGACCGAAGGAGAGTTGGAACTGCGTGTCGCGAATCTGCTCGGGATTGCGTCGGTGCTGCTCGGCCATCTCGCCAAACATGGATGCCTGCGACGGGTGCTGCACGTCGGCCGGGCCCGTAATGTAGAATTGGTTCTCGGTGGCTGCTCGCTTCGTCGCGTCGCCGGTCTGTTCGCCAACGACCGGCGGCGCCGGCTCGCTAGTTCCGGCGGGCCCGCGCCAATCGCTCGGGGCCGGGCGCGGCTTCTTGGCGTCGTCGCGGTACGTGCCGCGCACTTTCAGCTCGTTGGTCGGGTTCGGATTGTCCGTCTGCCCGCGCGACGGCTTTGGTTGGAGCGTGTCGGCGCGCATGGTGGGAGGCAGCATCGGGACCACACGATCCATCTTCTGGTAGCCCTTGTAGCCAAAGGCGCGGTTTGAATCGCGCGTCCACGCCGGGCGCTCGCCGCTCTGGTTCATCTGCAGGTTTCGCATGACGCGCTCCTGCAGCTCGCCCATCATGCGCATGTAGGTTGATGCGCTGGCGTGCGTGTTGTCAGGCTGCGGCGGCTCGGCCAGCTGCTCGCGCCGCGACGGCTTTGGCTTTGTGTGGTCGTAGCCCTGCGCGTACATCAGCTTCATGCTGACGTTCTCCAGCGCCTCGCGGGGCACGCGATGGTCTCGGTTTGCCTCAGGCGGAAGCTGGCGGTAAAAGTCTTCGCGCCGCCCCGTGTGTGGGTTGATTTCCGAGCGTTCGATCACTCGGCCCACATGGTTCATGTACTCGGGCGTCTTGTGATGCACGCGAGCCGAATCGTCCGCCATCCTGAAGCCGCGAAAGCTGGGGTCGATGCTCATGTTCTCAGCCGACCCGATGTAGCTGGTCGCTGCGACAGGCACGGATTGGTCGACGCGCGGCTCTTGTGGCTGAACGCTCATAGCGGTGCCGTCAAATGCCGTTATGCCGGAGCGCTGCTGCCCCAGATCCTCGAGGCGTGCCGCGTCACGGGTGTGCGACCGAGCAGGAACAACGGGTGTTGGCACTGGCGCTTGACGCATGCGGCGCTGAGCTTTGGTTCGACCCTCTCCGATCCTGTTTTCATACAGTGAGTCGTCAATCAGCGCGGTCATCCTTTCTGATGATATGTCGTTGTGTTTATTTTTTTTGAAGTGCACGCATGGTCCATATACGCAGCAAACTTTACGGGCCCTGTCATTATAACATTAGTGTAATTTATTCGTTAGTTTTTATTCATTCGTATATTTTTATTATTTTATTCATTAGTTTATTTTATTCATTCGTCTATTTTATTTATTAGTTTATTTTCGTTTATTTTGCATTCATCATCATCATCAGATTTACTGCAGGATTCCCTGGGAATTGTTTTTCCATTCCTCAAAGTCGGCCCAATATTTCTTCATGCGTTCCCGATGAACGTCCCGGATGTTACGCGGGTTGTCCAACGAAAGCATCGTGCAGGGACGAACACCACCCTGTAGAAATTCAAGCTCGTCAGATGATATGAAATCACACGAAGTGTGCACCATCCGGTAAAACACAACACCAGTGTGATTTGACATCACGGAAACCACGATCACAAAAATAACCACTGAATGACCAAAACCGGAAGAAACCAGAAATAAAAAGTAATGAATGACATCACATCAACGTAAGAAAATTTCAAATCCTAAACAAGGAACAAAAAATATTTTTTCTCACCGAAACCACCCCGACGTTTTTCGCGGTAACCGATGATAAAATGATGTCATATAAAATTTTTGAATTTACCGATTTACGGACTTGACAATTACATGTTTCGATTTCCTTGCTGGCAAACAGTGGCGCTGGACATTGAGGCAACGGGTATAAATCGTGAGCGTGACCGCATCATTCAGTACGGTATTTTTGGGGTGCATGCCGATGGGGAGCGTGTGATTGATGCCGCAAGCGTGGTCGATGCCGAAACGCCGACTGGGCGCGATCCGGCAAACATACCGGGCATACGCACGCACGACGTCGCCAAATCGGTGCCGCTGCGCGACGGGCATCTGTCTCGCATCTACGGAGCCTGCAACGACGCCATTGTTGTGATCCATAACAAACACTTTGACTGGGGGTTTATCGAAGCAGAGTTTGCGCGGAACGGAGCTGTTGCGCCGCGACCGCGTCTCATCTGTTGCACCTGGGAGATTGCTCGGCGGTCATCCGTGCCGCCTCCGCACAAGCTGGGCACACTGTGCAGGAAATTTGGCATACCCCTTCACAACGCACACAACGCGCGCGACGACGCGGTTGCCACGTTCCAATTGTTTGTTACGTTTGCAAACATCTATTGGGCTGGCTGGTTTGAATCGCAGCCGCGCCTGCGCGGTTGCTGGGCTGTCAGGTCTGGCTATTTCTGCCCAAAGATGTTTCCGTGGTCCAAGAAACTGAGTGCATTGCGGCCCGTCACGGGCAGATCTTATTAACGGATTATATATCATTCAGTAAGATCATATTTTGTTTTTACAATCCTTTCCACTCGAGGAGAAAGTTAAATCACGGATGTAATAGTCTGTTATATTTTAATGAAAAAATCTAGTTGTTGGCATGCTGATTCTGGTTAAGCATTTGTATGTAACCATGCAGCTCGCTTTGCTCGTCGAAACTAAGATGATTGGTGAGTTCGTGGTAGCGCCTAAAATTTTTCGTAATTCTTTCGTCGATGCACTTGAACTGAGGAGCCAACCGACGACACATGTTCTCAGCGCATTGAACTTCGCCCTTCGCGCAGTATGAGTTGCATAATGCGAATGGCCTTTGCGTACCGCGACACTCGTTTCCTGGCGAAAGCTGCTTGGCCAACTGTTTCATGGCAGCCATAAATGACAGCGCTTCCTTACGCATGGGATGGTTTTGGATGTCTGCCAGTGTCAGGGGCCGGCTTGTTTGTGATGGGCGCTGCACATAATGTTGTGACGGGCGTTTCTGAGATGGGCGGTACGACGGGCGTTTCTGGGACGGGCGCTTCTGAGACGGGCGATAGGACGAGCGCCTCTGGGACGGTCGCGACCGGTGATTTGCGCATGGCGCACCCTGCCGGCTGGTGCATATCTTGCACTTGCCACCTGAAAGAGTGGGTCGTCCACAAGTGCCTTTGTAGCAGGGCATTTCTTACTTAATAAATCCGTTTCGTTTTTTTTTCCCCACGATCGTCCCCCGTGACCTCCTAACAATCGCGTGAGTCTGAAGTCGTCAATTTGACTTTTGTTTCCTTCCCTAGAAATCATGTCTCAGTTGCATTTTGTCTGTGTTTTTCTCAGTTGCTTCGGTACTCAAATCAACTGCAGTTGTTCCTCCATACCATTATATTCGATACTCAAGTCGACTGCAGTTGCTCCCCCATCTTCGGGGCTCGGCCACACCAGACGATTGCACCCCCATATTGGATACCACCATCTCATGTACATGGGCGCAGCACACAGCTCGCCGTGCATGTGGTGCCACAGCTCGGATGGCATGCCATGTGACGAACCGGCAGCAATTATCAAAATAAGCATTGAAGAAGATATCTCATCGTTTTCGTTCGCGTCTGGCGCAAAGCCAGTGTGAAGGCAACGGATTGACACTCCGTCGCCGAGAACGCGATGAGATGACATTTCTTTGTTGAGGTTTTACATAGTACATTCCGAACATACGAGATTTTTTACGGAATGGGTGAACCGGTTTCCTCGTTCGGCATGAACTCACTGTAAAAAGTTAGGTCAAGCCACACTTCGTCGAGTCGGCTGCAGTTGCTCCCCCATTTTATCCGCCATGGCCGGTGCATGCACAGCTCGCCATGCATGTAGTGCCACAGCTCAGATGGCATGCCTGGCGAGCCGGCAGCGATCATCAAAATAAGCACTAAACGTGATATCTCATTGATTTGACGAGGTGACACTTCATTCCTACCGTATTGTGAGCGAACGAGTGCGCGATTAGATGACATTTTAGATGAAAGTTTTTTCACGGACTGAGTGAACCGCTTTTTTACATCCGGAAAAATTCCATCCCACACATTAACTTATCAAAAAAAGCTCTGTATTTTGTCATCATAGTGTCAATCCGACTGCAGTGTCTTTCCCAATGATACCATCATATTTGGTACATGCACAGCTCGTCGTACCACAACTCGAATGGCATGCCGCGCGATGAACCGGCAGCAATTATCACTACAACCGTCCGTAAAAGTCCGACGGACCTACAACCAACTCACCATCTCCGTCTCAAAACGATGTTGTCATTGTCAAGCCGACTAAAGTTCTGCTCTATTGGCACATACCACATCACGAACATAGGCGCCGCGCATATCTCGCTGTGCATGTGGTGCCACAGCTCAGGCGGCATCGACGACCCGGCAATGATCATCAAAAGTATCAGCGAGCGGGAAATTTCAACCTTATCGCTGGCCGACGCCCACGGCATCGAGTTCAGGGAACGAACAATTGCCATCTGAGCGGGTCACTGGTAGTGGATCAATTACAGTATGACATTTTATTTATTTTCCAAAAATTCCAAGAACAACTAACCCCACAGAAATTTGCAACAGACACTATCACTATTCGTTGCGCCGAATGCGCTCGGCGAGGTGTGAGCGCCGCTCGTGCACCGAGCCTGTGTTTGCCAATGCCGTTTCGAGCTTGCGCAGCGTCCCGTCAATAATCACGCTTTTCTTGGCGCGCGTGAACCCAGTGTACACAAGATGGGCGGTGTGCAGCGGAGAGCTGCCTGGCGCGTCAATGTTCAACAAGACGTGATCCCACTCGCAGCCCTGCGCTTTGTGCGTTGTAATGGCGTACGCCCACACAAAGTTCTCCTCGAACATTCGCGATGCCACAAATACACGCTCCAGACTGCTGTCAAGACGTACAACCATGACGCGGCAATACGCGTTGACAATATCGCCCAACACAGCACCAGCGGTGTCGTCGCCGGGCTGCTCGATGCCAACCAGCGTGCCGATCTCGCCGTTCGAGACCACCAGCACTGATTTGTTTGCAGCAGCTGCTATTTCTGGTGAGGATGCTGCCGATGCGGATGCTGCTGGTGCGGGTGGCGCGTCTCTGTACAGGTTCTTGGTGCACATGACGCGATCGCCCACGCGCCATGCTGCGTCATCTTTTCGCTCCAAAACTACCGCGTCGCTGGGCGGATTCAGTTTTTCGCGCACATCCCGGTTAATCGCGTCGCAGGTGCACGTTTTTTGACACAGCACCTGGCACGCGGCAAAGTCATTCTTGTGCTTCTGATAAAAATCGACTGCCATCGCGCTACGCTCCGCGTTCGAAAGATCGCTGGAAACTCGCATGACAAAGGCGTCGTCCGACATGAGGTCGCGCGCACGGTCCTGCGACCACAGCGTGCCCGCACGCGCTGCTTCAACAGCTCGGTCTGCCTGCATGAATCCGCGCACAACACGAGCGTTTTCGCAGATGATGCGACCTTCGGCTCTCGTGCGGAAAATGTGCGTGAGCTCGCTGGTCACAACAACCCGCGAATCAATCAGATCGAGCAGCACGCGGCCAGGCTCGATGGACGGCAGCTGGAAGGGATCTCCAACAAGCATCCACTTCGTAGCCATTGAGAACCGATTGATCAGACTGCCCATCATTTGCAGGCCAACCATGGACGTCTCGTCCACCACGATTGCCAGCGGACGGGACTTTTCGGAGCGAGCACCATGCGCTTCGGGCTGCTGCGTTGTCCGGATCAGCCGGTGAAGCGTGGCCGGTGCTTCCAGAAATAGATGCGATTTGACCTCGTTTTCGGTCATCCTGAACGACCGTTCTGCCTCCGCGTACAGCGCTGTTGCCATGCGCTGCGCTGCCTTGCCAGTCGGGCAGCCAATCGCCACCTGAAATCCGGCCCGCACCATCCAAAGAATGCCAAAGGCTGCCGTGCGCGTTTTACCCGAGCCCGGAGACCCGGTGATGATGCTCACGTGCCTAGCAAACAGGTTTTCCAACGCCCGCACCTGCAAGGCATGCAAGCCCTGAATGTTGGTCATTTTGGGTGGCGGTGGCTGCGGAACGCTCATCTGTGCCCAGTGCACGATGCGTTGCTCGGCCTGCAAATGCGGCAGCGGCATCACCGTCCCTCGCATGTCGTCTGCGGCAACGGCCCAGTACTCATCTTGTCCAAGCCCAAACGGTGCATTGAAATCCGACTCTGGAAATGCCGGGCCTGTGCGTTGAGTCCATGCATCGAGCAACATGGCTCGCACGCGTCCGCGACTCAGCAATCTGGGCGTGATGACCGCAAGGCTTCTTGTCGTACTCTCAATTATATCATCGGCAATGACCTCGCTGTGTTGTTTATCCTTTATGCATGTTCGGATGCAGTCAACCGCATGGCATCGCACGCGTTCGGGGTCGCGCGAATCCACATAAAGCTTGTGCAGAACAAAAGCATCCAGCAGATGAAATGTAACTTTTTTTCGGAGGCGCGTGGCTGCGTGGGCCGACTCGAAGGGCGCACGGCGCACAAAGTCAACGGCCGACACCCGGTGACGCGCGGCGCGCGGGCGTACGTGCGTCCACAGCTGATAGCATTCCTCGCGGGATAGCAGCGGAAAAGTGGATGCGAATTCTGCATATTCCGCCGAAAAAATGGCAAGCACCTCACGCGCCACTTTATGCGCAGTCTGCACGCTGATGACGTCCCTTATTGTGAGTGTTTCAATCACCTTTTCGTGTGGCATGTCAGCCATGCGCTGGACAAACTGGTTGGCCGCGCATAGAACACGGCCGTCAAACGCAGCTTGCTGGATGAGGGCGTTGACCGCCGTGGATATTTGTGATCCCTTCTGCATGTGTGGCATCAGGGCAGTGGCCATATCAATAGACTCGCCCACGGCCTGAAGCAGAGTGTGACTGCTGTACTTGTCGAGCTCTGCAGCAATCTCAAGGAAGATGCCGCCAGTAAGTTCACGGAGTCGAACGACATCGCTTGGCCAGCCCTGGCCGCTGATCTTGTACACACGGTTGCTAATGTGATCTTGAAAGTCCACAACACCAAACGCACCATTGGCCTGCCTGATAATCTTGATGCGCCCGCACACAAACATTGTACGCGGGATTCTGAATTTTTCACCGGTTTTCCGCTAAAGTTTTCCAGCAGAAATTGGTTTTTCTTGCTTTTATTTCTCTGTTTGATTTGCAAAATGCTCGATTGGCTTCGTCTTTCAGCTCGTAGCAAAAGCAGTACTTCTGGGCCGATGCTTTGGCAGCAAACGCGCTTTGGTCTTGAACTGCACAATGCGTCTGTCTGCGTTCTGCAGGTCAGGTCAGCAAGTCTGGTGTATCCAGCGTCAGACAACCCCATCGAACTGGACATTGCCTGTCTACATCACGCGAATTTGGGCACACAGGCGCGTTTTGCTCTCGAAAACGCGCCAGTGCGCCCGATATGCTGGCCAAAACAGTCAACGGAGCTGATGGCATTTACAACTTTCCTCGAGGAAGGGCTCCATGCAAGCGTTTTGCAGCGACTCCAACCTGCCGCGCTGCACGTGACGTATTCTATAGTCGGGTTTCCGCCGCTGGTGCAGTTCCGCGCGAAGCTTCCATTTCTCAATCATTGTCATACAACAGGACAACAATCAAAAACAAAGTAGGGTTTTAGATCAGTTAAGATGATATCAGTAAGATTAAATTGGTTACGTGAGATTAGATTAGTGAGATTAGAGATTAGATTGGTCAGATTAGGAATAATAAATTATTAAATATCGCCCCCATTAATCCAACAGCATCAACTTTGTATCTTCGTCGATAAAATCGTCATCGTCGTCGTCCTCAATAAATCGCAGCAAAGTGGTGGCTTCGCCCACCAGCTCCTGGCTGCGGCCAGTTGTCTGAATGCGACCGAGCGTATCAGCCACGTTCATGTCTCGCAACCGGTCTTTCAGTGCATTCTTTACATCGTCGCCAACCCTCGGCTCGCTCATGAGCTGCACAAAAAAGGAGATGCACGCTCGGGTGGTGACGGGCGAGTGATGCGCATACCGGTTGACAAAGCTGGCCATGGTCGGCAGCATTTCCAGCTCCATAGCGAAATGAAAGGACAGACCTCGTATTTCCGACCGACAAGTCCTTGCAGCGTCTGCAAATATCATCGCAACCATGTCCCAAAGTTCCGGCAATCGCGACTGGCGACACAGCTCCACCATGAACCGGAATGCGTTTGCCTGCATGGCAAGGACAGCCGCGCAAGGCGAATCTAACGCAATGTTAGACAGCACACTAAGCATACACTTCTTATCCTCCGTGGAAAATCTCGCGCTATTTATAACCATGACATGCATGCATGCGTTGACGTGATGGAACACATTGTGCTCCAGATTCAAAAGCTCCACTGGCGTTCCTTGCAGTCCTTGTGAGACAACCCGGGCGTACATGCTGGCGTATTTGCTTGCTGCGTCTGGATTCGGTGCAATGGAAAAAACAGGTTCATGGGGTTGATCAATGACGCAGTCAATCACATGCGCTGCATGAACAACAACTGAATCCCACTCACTGGCCAGCATGTGCATCCACAATTCCGCCTGCTGCATCAGACGCACCGCCGGCATGGCAAGTGCAATGTGGTTCAGGACAGTTTGTTGGTCCAGCAGCACATTGGCCCACAGCTTGAGGTATGTTGCGATGACCTGCAGCGCGCCGCAACACATTTTCGCAATCACGTGTTTGCTTTTTGAGTCAGCTGCTTCTAACATCACCCCAAGTTGCGGCAGGATGACCGTTTCAAAGTGCAAACTCATCAAGCTGACAGCCGGGAGCAACACCGTTTCAATCGGCAGAGTGCACAAGACCGGCTGGCCATCAAAGTCTTGCCGGCTTTTCTTCTCCACGAGACCTGTCATAAAATACGTACACAACTCCAGCATCTCAGTATTGCTCGACTGACACCACAGGTGCAGCACCTGCCGCGCTGCGCCGGCAGCAAACTCGGCCACTGCATATGACTTGTCGTTCATGAGATTGGCCAGGGAATGCAAGCCGAGAGCGGCAGCGTCTACATCGCTCGCAAACATCACGGTAGCAAACACATCAACAAAGCTCAGACGGCACATCAAAATGATCTCCGCGCATGCATTCATAGACACCAGTCTGCACAGTACCCAGAGAGCATCGTGTCGCTGGGGATGCCCGTCGAAAAGCGCCATCTCCTGCAGCCGCTGCATCCAGCCATTGGTGATCAGTTCCAAAATAACAGCACCGCTAAGCCATTTTTCTTGTCTCTCTGAAACTATCTTCATGCGCTGAACAATGGCAGCATTGCGTTCATCATCATCCTCCAGCCGGCGCGTCCAAATCTCGGCCATGTGGTGTCCGTTCACCTGCACAATGTGGGAAAAATAAACTCCAGTGGAATTATGCGCGCCGGGCAGGCGAATGATATCACCACCATCATCACCATCATCATCGCCACCGGAATACTCGTCAAAATCACCAGCATCATCACCGCCGTCATCACCGTCAC
>Ga0214917_10001150_pt1 | contig 34468 bp, 29 predicted proteins | sample LL_1208_BB_MetaG_FD_177983 | JGI IMG/M metagenome (GOLD analysis project Ga0214917, IMG submission 177983) | Freshwater microbial communities from Lake Lanier, Atlanta, Georgia, United States - LL_1208_BB | ecosystem: Environmental > Aquatic > Freshwater > Lake | place: USA: Georgia | collected... | reverse complement strand
CGCCACCGACAAGCCCGCCACCGACAAGCCCGCCACCGACAAGCCCGCCACCGACAAGCCCGCCACGGAAGCTCCTGCTTCGCCGCCGCCGGCAGCCGGATCCGACTCCGGTGCGTCCAAGACCGGCCCGCGGACGACCCTCGTGGCATTCAAGCAGCCCTCCAGCGACGCGGCTCCTGCGGCCAAGCCTGACAGTGACAAGCCTGACAGTGACAAGCCTGACAGTGACAAGCCTGGCACTGACAAGCCTGGCAGTGAAACGCCCGCCGACGCCCCGCCGACTGCGGACAAGCCGGCGGATGGCGAGGCCGTCGCGCGGCCGAAGGCACCCGAGACCGCCGAAAAGGCGGCCCCGATGGCCGACGATTCGTCCCAGTTCGAGCCGCTGGAAAAGGTGAAGGAGGAGATTCGACGGCGGCTCACGCAGCAGCGGGCCGATGCGCGGGTCGACGCCATCTTCACGAAGGTCGCCGGTGATCTGGCCCTCTACGCGGAGGACTTCGCGCTCTGGCAGGCTCGCCGCCCCAGTGGTGTCGAGCCGCCGCGGCCTCCCGACCTCGAGAAGATCGCCGAGAAACAGGGGCTCGGCTGGAGTCGCTCCGCATTGGTCTCGGCCGACGCGGCCGTGGCGGCCGGCGGCATCGGCAGCAGCTTCGAGCGGTTTTCCGACCCGAGCAACCCGTTCGGATTCCGCGCCTGGCTCGATCAGATCTACGGATCGAACACGATGACGCTCCGCCCGATCACGTCCCGCGACGTGGAAGGCAACCGCTACCTCTCCTGGAAGACGGAGGACCAGCCAGAGTTCACACCCTCCTTCGCCACCGCGAGGGCCGACGTGGAACATGCCTGGCGGATCGTCGAGGCCCGGGTGCTCGCCCGTCGGCGGGCCGAGGAGATCGCCCAGCAGGCGGCGGCCAAGGGGCAGCCGCTTGCGGCCATCGTGCAGGAGTTCGCCAAGAACGACGCCCGCGGCGGCCTGCAGGCGACCGAGGTCGGGCCGTTCACCTGGTTCGTTCAGGACGCCGTCGCGGGCGGAGGGCCACCGCGGATGTCCGATCCGGAGGGGGTGTCGATGCCCGGTGAGGAGTTCATGCGTGCGGTGTTCTCGCTCGAGCCGGGCGGCACGGCCGTCGCCTTCAACGAGCCGCAGACCGTCTGCTACGCGATCCGCATGGTGTCGCAGGAGCCCGCCGAGGAACAGCTGAGGGAGCGGTTCGCGACGGCCCGCGGCGATCGGCAGCGGACGGCGACGCTCGAGCAGGGGGAGATGTCGCGCTCGTTCCGGGAGACCATCGAGCAGATGGAGAAGCGGCGCGGGCTCGAGTGGAAGCGGCAGCCCCGCGGCGTCGAGCGTTGAGGCGAAATCGCGTGCGGCTCAGGTCCACCGCGGCTTGAGCATGATCGCCGCCAGCGGCGGCAGCGTGAGCGTCAGGGAGTGCTCGCGGCCGTGGTGCGGCAACGACTCGGCCTGGATGGCGCCGGCGTTGCCGACGTTGCCGCCGCCGTACCAGGCCGAGTCGCTGTTGAAAATCTCCTCGTACTGGCCGGCGAAAGGGACGCCCAGACGGTAGCCCTGCCGGACGACGGGCGTGAAGTTGCAGCAGACGATCACGCACTGCCGCGGGTCGCTGCCCCGCCGCAGGAACGTCAGCACGCTGTCCTGCCAGTTGTGGCAGTCGATCCACTCGAAGCCGAGCCCGTCGAAGTCGAGCTCGTGGAGCGCCGGCTCGCGGCGAACGAGCGCGTTGAGGTCGGCGACCGCCCGGGACAGGCCGCGGTGGCTTTCCCACTGGAGCAGGTGCCACTGCAGGCTCTCGTCGAAGTTCCACTCGTGCCACTGCCCGAACTCACCCCCCATGAAGAGCAGCTTCTTGCCCGGATGGGCCCACATGTAGGAGTAGAACAGCCGCAGGTTGGCGAACTTCTGCCACAGGTCTCCCGGCATCTGGTCGAGCAGCGAACCCTTGCCGTGCACCACCTCGTCGTGCGAGAGCGGCAGGACGAAGTTCTCGTGAAACGCGTAGATCAGGCTGAATGTCAGCTCGTCGTGGTGGTACTTGCGGTGGATCGGGTCGTGCCGCATGTAGCGCAGCGTGTCGTTCATCCAGCCCATGTTCCACTTCAGGCTGAAGCCGAGCCCGCCCACGTAGGTCGGCCGCGACACCCCGGCCCAGGCGGTCGATTCCTCGGCGATCGTCAGCACGCCCGGGTGGTGGGCGTGCACCTGGACGTTGAAGCTCTTCAGGAAGTCGATCGCCTCGAGGTTCTCGCGGCCGCCGTGGACGTTGGGGACCCACTCCCCGTCCTTGCGGCTGTAGTCGAGGTAGAGCATCGAGGCGACGGCGTCCACGCGAAGCCCGTCGACATGGTAGCGGTCGAGCCAGAACAGCCCGCTCGACACGAGATAGTTGGCCACTTCGTTGCGGCCATAGTTGAAGATGAGCGTGCCCCAGTCGGGATGCTCCCCCTTCCGTGGGTCCTCGTGCTCGTAGAGCGCGGTGCCGTCGAACCGCCGCAGGCCGTGGCCGTCGCGGGGAAAGTGGGCCGGCACCCAGTCGATGATCACACCGATGCCGGCCCGATGCAGGCTGTCGATGAGCGCCATCAGCTCCTGCGGCGTCCCGAAGCGGCTGGTGGCGGCGAACAGTCCGATCGTCTGGTAGCCCCAACTGGCGGAGAGCGGGTGCTCCGTCGGCGGCAGGAACTCGACGTGGGTGAACCCCATCTCGACGCAGTAGGGCACGAGCTCGCGCTCGAGCTCCGCGTAGGAGAGCCAGCGTTGCGGGTCGCCGCCCGGACGCCGCCAGCTCCCGAGGTGCACCTCGTAGACGTTCAGCGGCATCGCCAGGCCGTTCCGTTCCGACCGCCGCGCCATCCATTCCTCATCGCGCCAGACGTGCGCCGACAGGTCGACCACCTTCGACGCCGTCCGCGGGGGAACCTCCGCGCCGAAGCCGTACGGGTCGGCACGGTCGCTCGTGCCCGCCGCCGTGTGGATGCGGTACTTGTAGAGCGTCCCGGCACCGATCCCCGGCACGAACAGCTCCCAGATGCCGGAGCCGCCGCACCGCCGCATCCGGTGGCTGGTGCCGTCCCAGCCGTTGAAGTCGCCGACGACGCTCACGCCGGAGGCGTTCGGCGCCCACACGGCGAAGCTGACGCCCGCCACGCCGTCCGCCACGTGCAGCTGCGCTCCGAGCCTCTCGTAGCTCTTCCAGTGGCGGCCCTCGCCGAGCAGGTGCAGGTCGTAGTCGGTGAGCATGGCCTGAGGGGCGGGAGGAGGGCGGGCCGGCGGCGGCGGGAAGCGGTCGGACGGCGGTGCCGCGGGCGGGACCGGAGCGACTCGCGGCCATGGTATGTTCCCGGGCAGGGTGCGGCTACGGGACCCGTGGTTTGCGGCGACGTTCCGCGCCCGGGCCCATCCCCCCGATCGATCCCCCCGGATACGACGATGACGTTCGAACGCTACGCGCCGGTGGAGCGCCGGCTCGAGATCGCCGGCAGCACGCTCTCGATGTGGTGCCCCCCCGACATGGAGGCGCTCATCGACCTCGCGGCCTTCGAGGCCGACGAGCGGATTCCCTACTGGGCCAACGTCTGGGAATCGGCGATCGTGCTGGCGGAGGAGATCGCCGCGTGTGACGGGACGGGGCTGACGCTCCTGGAACTGGGCTGCGGCCTCGGCTTGCCGTCGCTCGTGGCCGCCCGCGTCGGCTTCGACGTGACCGCCACCGACTACGAGACGGCCGCGCTGGAGGGGGTGCTGTTCAACGCGGCCCGCAACGCGCTGGCCATGGTGGCGACCCGCGTGATCGACTGGCGTTGCCCGCCGCCGGACCTCGGCCGCTACGACCGGGTCGTGGCCGCCGACGTGCTCTACGAGTCGCACCATCCGGCGGCCTTGGCGGAGGTGATCGCCGCGACGCTCGCCCCCGACGGGCAGGCGCTCGTGGCCGACCCGTGCCGGCAGCACGCGGCGGGCTTCGAGCCGGCCGCCCGGGCCGCGGGCCTCGGCGTGATCAAGCGGAGGGCCCGTCGGCCGCACGGCGCGACCGACGGGCCCTCCGTCGAGGTCTACTGCGTCACCTTCCCGCGCTGATGCGGCTCAGGCGACCAGCTTCAGCTCCGGCACCTCGCCCGTGATGCCGATCACGAATTCCTCGAAGATCTTCACGTCGAGCGCCGAGGCGGTCTCGGCCTCGGGATGGAACTGCGTCCCGATGGCGACCCAACCCTCGACCGCGCTCTCGATCGCCTCGATCACGCCGTCCGGGGCCCGCGCCGTCACCTTGAAGCTGCCGGCCACGTCGTCGATGGCCATGTGGTGCATGCTGTTGACCCTGATCTCGCCGTCGCCGTAGACGCGCTCCATCACCGAGCCCGGCTCCACCAGCAGCGCGTGGCGGTGCGTTTGGTCGATCGGATCCTTGTGGGGGATCGCCTTCGGCAGATCCTCCGGGATGTGCAGGAACAGCGTGCCCCCCTCGGTGATGTTGAGCAGCTGCATGCCGCTGCCGACCGCCAGCACGGGCATGTGTCGGGCACAGACGTGCTTGGCGAGCATGCGGTCGAAATCCTCGCGACGGGCGTCCATCGGCCGGACGGCAGGATGCGGCATGTAGCCGTCCCGTCGCGGATCGAGATCCGCTCCCCCCACCAGCACGACCCCGTCGAGCATGTCGAGCAGGCGGACGACGTCGTCCTCTTCGGCCAGCGGCGGCAGGATCACGGGAATGCCGCCCGCGGCGGTGATGCCGTCGTAGTAGCCGGCCGCCACGAACGAGAGGGCGGCGTGCTCCTTGCGGGTGCCACGGTAGTCGGTGTTGATGCCGATGAGAGGTTTGACAGCCATGAGGGTCCCCTAAAAAGCGTCCGGCCGGCGTCATGCCGACCGTCCCGCCGACGTGGTGGTCTGCGCGACCCCCGCCTGCCCTCGCCTGGCGTCCTCCCTGCGGGCGGCCCCGCCTGCCCGACGGCCGCTGCGCCGGACCACGCCTCCCGTCCCCGTGAGCCCTCGCGGGCACGGGGAGGAGGAGCGCCGTCCCTGACGCTGCAACCCTCGAACAACCGGGAACCTCACGGCGGGCGGATGCCATCCGGGCAGCCGGGCCGGCTCCCCACCGGGGTGCCGGGCCGAATCCGTCGTACGGTCCACGATCCGATCGATCCGTTCCGAAACGGTTCCTTCCGTTTCCATCGCGACCGGCGGTCCACCGGGGCGGCCCGCAGCCGCGACAGGGCCGAACGTAACGGCCGATCGCCGCAAGGCAAGGATTTTTTCGATTTTGTGGCGCCGAGCCCGGGCGACCACAACATCCGGTGCTAGCACGGCCGGTGCTAGCTGTCCGGGGAAAAAGTCGTCCACGCCCCCTCCGGTCGCGTGGCGACCGACGACGATGGTCCGCGAAGCCGACCGCAGGAAGCGCCGCGGGTTTCCGCAGCGGGATTCCGGCATCGATGCATCGCGGGCGGGCGGCCGCCGACGTTCAGGCGGTGATCCACACGGCCGAGCGGAAGCTGCGCAGCCAGGTGAGCTGCCGCTTGGCGAGCCGGCGGGTCCGGCGCTGGGTGAGCCGCACGGCCTCGGCCTCGTCGATCCTGCCCGCCGCCACCTCGAGCGCCTCGGCATATCCGGCCGCCTGGCGGGCCGTCGGGCCGATGCCGGCGGCGTCGTCAACGGCCCGGGCCTCCGCCACGAGCCCTGCCGAGAACATCTCTTCGACCCGCTGGTCGATCCGCTCGTAGAGCAGCCGACGCGGGAGATCGACGATCATCATCCGCTCGGCGAACGTCGGCTCCACGGCGGGAGACTCCCGCCAGGAGCCCGGCGCGGGACCGGCGCCGTGCGCCGCGACCTCGAGCGCCCGGATGATTCGCCGGGCGTCGTGGGGGTGGATCCTCGCCGCGGCGGCGGCGTCGACGGTCGCCAGCCTGTCGTGCAACGGGAGCGTGCCGACGGCGGCCAACTCGTCCTCGAGCCGGCGTCGCAGTTCCGGATGGCCGCCGGGCAGCGGATCGATCCCGTCCCGCAGCGCCCGGAGATAGAGCGGTGTCCCGCCGACGAAGAGCACCCGCCGGCTCCGGCTGCGACAGCCTTCCACCGCGTCGGCCGCGTCGGCCAGCCACCGGGCCACGCTGTAGGGTTCGTCCGGCCCGACGACGTCGACGAGGTGATGGCGCACAGCCTGGCGCTGGGACGGCGTCGGCTTGGCGGTGCCGATGTCGAGGCCACGGTAGACCGCCATCGAATCGACGCTCACGATCTCGGCGTCGAGCCGCCGGGCGAGCGACACGGCCAGGGCCGTTTTTCCCGAGGCAGTCGGGCCCGACAGGATCCAACAGTCGTCCCCCAGCCGCGGCCGCGGGACCGCCTGGGGCACGGTGCGAGGGCCGCCCGAGCCTCCATCAGGACATGCTACAGTTGCATGCCGGGCAGGATCGTCTGGCCGGGATTCCTGGTGCTCGTAACCGAGTGGAGCCATCGATGCGTCGGCTGGGCGAAACCTTCGAAAGCCTGGAGCGGGTGGTGGCGGCACGGAAGGCCGACCCCTCGGCACGATCCTACACCAGCCGGCTGCTGGCCGGCGGCCCGCCCGCGATCGGCGGCAAGGTCACCGAAGAGGCGGGTGAACTGGCGGCGGCCGCCGACCATGAAACCGACGACCGCGTCGTCGCGGAGGCCGCCGACCTCCTCTATCACATGATCGTGCTGCTCGCCAGCCGCGGCGTCGGGCTCGCGCGGGTGGAGGACGAACTCGCCCGCCGGTTCGGCATCTCCGGCCTCGACGAGAAAGCCTCCCGCAGCGCCGGGCCCGGCCACCAGGCCCCTCCCCGCGGTCCCCACAGCACCGACGGAGCCACCTCGTGAGTGATCACGCCAGACCACCGCTGCTGCGGATCGGCGTTCCCAGCAAGGGACGCCTCGCGGATATCTCCGCGCACCTGCTCAACGACGCCGGCGTCTCCTTTCGCCGCAACGAGCGGAGCCTGTTCGCGTTGTGCCGCGGGATGCCGGCCGAGGTGATCTTCCTGCGCACCGACGACATTCCCGTGCTCACGGCCGAGGGGGCGATCGATCTGGGCATCACCGGCGCCGACCTGGTGGCCGAGAGCGGCGCCGCCCTCACCCACAGGCTCGACCTCGGCATCGGCTCGTGCCGGCTGGCGCTCTGCGTCGCCGACGACTCCCCGGTGACCGATGCGCGGCAGCTCGCCGGCAGGCGGGTCGCCACCAGCTTCCCGCGGATCACGCGGCAGTGGCTGGCGGAACGGGGCGTGGAGGCCCACTTCGTCGAGCTCTCCGGCAGCGTCGAGATCATGATCACGCTCGGCGTCGCCGACGCCATCGTCGACCTGGTCGAGACGGGCAGCACGCTGGCGGCCAACCGGCTGCGCGTGGTCGACGAGATCGGCCGCTACGAAACCGTGCTCGTGCAGAACCACACGGTCCGCGATGCGGCCACGGCCGACCGGATCGTGCGGCGGCTGGAGGGGATCGTGATCGCCCGCAACTGGTCGCTGCTCGAGTACAACGTCCCGCGAACGCGGCTGGCGGAGGCGGAGAAGATCACGCCCGGCTTCAACTCCCCGACGGTGAGCGGCCTCGAAGATCCCGGCTGGTGTGCCGTGCGTGCCATGGTCAAGCGGGGCGAGGCCCACGCGATCATGGAACGGCTCGAAGCCATCGGCGCCTCGGCGATCATCGAAACGCAGATCGCCAACTGCCGGCTCTAGCTGTCTGTGGAAAAAGTCATCCATGCCCTTTTTCCACGAAGTCGACCGCAGGAAACGCCGAGGGTTTCCTGGGTCGACTGCCGCCGCTGGTCGTCACCATGTGCCGGCGACGACACGGCCGCGGCGAAGCGTGGCGGCGATCCGCGTGGCGGGATCGACCGCGGCCTCGTGGGGATCGTCGTACCGGCCGCCGGGGCGGAGGATCACAAGATCGGCGTTCCGTCCCGGCGCGAGGATGCCGCAGCGACGCTCGAAACCCAGCGCCCATGCGGCCTGCAGCGTCGCCATCGCGAGCGCCTCCGCCGGGCCGGCTCCGCCCCCCTCGACGAGCGTCCGGCACTCGGCCAGCACCGAGAGATCGGGGCTCGACGCACGGCTGTCGGTGCCGATCGCCACGCGGACTCCGGCGGACCGAAAGGCCGCCACCGGTGGCAGTCTGCCCGAGAGGGCCAGCGTCGTCCGCGGGCAGACGACCACGCAGAGCCGGTCGCGGTGGCGGGCCAGCCGCGAGAGCGCGGCCTGATCCTCCGGCAGGAACGTGCCGTGCACGACGACACCCCGCGGCGCTCTGGCCAGCAGCGTGATCCAGTCGGCCAACGGCAGGAGCCGCGGCGGCGCGTCGGGCTGCCAGGCCCCCAACCGTTCGAGCAGCGTGCGGAGGCCGCCACCGCCCGTGGCGAGCAGTTCCGCCTCGTCGCGGCTCTCGGCCAGATGCATCATCACGGGTAGCCTCCGACGGACCGCCTCGCCGACCGCCTGACGGCCGAGCGATTCCGCCACGGAATACGGGGCGTGGGGGGAGATGCCGATGCGGGTGCCCTCGGCGGTCATCCGCGCCAGATCCCGCACGAGCGACGAGCGGGCCGCGGCCCCCGTGACGGGCGACAGCCCCAGTGCCTCGCGAAACACCCGCACGATCGGCCCGGCATGCCCGGCCAGCGGATGCGCTGCTGTCGCGATCTCCCCGATCGCCGTCACTCCGGCCGCCGCCGATTGCTCGAGCCCGCTGGCGACGGCAGCCCGCAGCCGCGCAGCATCGCCCGCGCCGGCGGCCGCCCGCGACCGACGGACCGCCACCAGCCGCTCGATCCACGCCGGCAGGCCGCCGCCGGCGGGCAGTGGACGATCGAGATCCGAGAACTCCAGATGCGTGTGGGCGTTGACGAGGCCCGGGAGGATGATCGCCTCGCCGAGGTCGCGAACCTTCCCCGACGGCCGGCCGCGGCCGATGCCCGCGATCCTGCCCCGCTCGATCCGCACCCAGCCGTTGTCAACTGCGTCGGAGCCGATCGGGAGCACATGCCGGGCCCGCAGCGTGATCGGCGTCGTGCCGACGTGCCACCGGCTCACGTCGTGGTCGCCGCCACGGGCAGGTGCACGGCCCGGGCCCTGTCGCCCGCGGGGTCGGCCGGTGACACCGATTCGTCGTCCTCGAACAGCTCGTAGAACACGTTGCGACGCCGCGGGACGAAGCCCAGTTCGGAGATCGCCGACCGCATCTGCTCGAGCGTCAGGTGGTGGACGGTCCCGGCGGCGCTCACGACGTTTTCCTCGATCATCAGGCTGCCCATGTCGTTGGCGCCGAAGAGGAGCGCGAGCTGGCCGATCTCGCGGCCCTGCGTCACCCAGCTCGACTGGATGTTCGCCACGTTGTCGAGGTAGAGCCTCGCGACGGCCTGCGTCTTCAGGTACTCGAACGGGCCGGCCGGCGGAATCTCCGCCATCTCGGTGTTGTCGGGCTGGAACGACCAGCAGATGAACGCCGTCAGGCCGCCCGTCTCGTCCTGGAGCTGCCGCAGCCGCTCGAGGTGCTCCACCCGCTCCGCGAGCGTCTCGACGTGGCCGTACATCATGGTGGCCGTGCTGCGACCGCCGAGCGCATGCCACTGGCGGTGCACCTCCAGCCAGTCGTCGGTGAGCACCTTGCCGCGGGTCATGGCCCGTCGCACGCGGTCGACGAGGATCTCGCCGCCGCCGCCCGGCAGCGATCCCAGCCCGGCGCGGGCCAGCCGCTCGAGCACCTCCCGCAACGGCCGCTTCGACACCTTGGTGAGGTGGTGAATCTCGGGAGGCGAGAAGCCGTGGACGTTCACCTGCGGGAAGCGATCCTTGATGTCCCGCAGCATCTCCTCGTACCACTCGAGCGGGAGCGTGGGATGGAGCCCTCCCTGCAGCAGGATCTGGTCGCCACCGAGGGCGACCGTCTCCGCCACCTTGTCGAGGAGCACGCCGCGGTCGAGCACGTAGCCCTCGGCGTGCTTCGGCGGCCGGTAGAAGGCGCAGAAGTCGCACACCGCGGTGCAGACGTTGGTGTAGTTGACGTTGCGGTCGATGTTGTAGGTGCGAAACCGCTCCGGATGGAGGCGGCGGGTCACGGCGTCCGCGGCGCGGCCGATCGCCGCAAGCTCGCGGCATGCCAGCAGCCGCACGGCGTCATTCGGCTGCAGCCGGCGACCGGCGAGCGTCTCGTCGAGAATTCTTCGGATCGTCGCTTCCACGGAGCACCACGTCAGGGCTGTGCCGGAGACCACCGTTCCGGCGGACGCATCATACCCGGGACGCGAGCGACGCCGCGATGTCGAAGCCCGCCGGTGCCAGGTCCAGCGCCGCGGCGCGCCGGTGGAAGGTCGCGAGCGCCTCCCGCTCCCCGGCTGCCAGGTGGTAGTGCAGGTTGTCGCGGAGGTAGCCCAGGCACTGGGGAACCGTGAGCCCGTGCGGCGCCGCCTCGGCCGCCGCGATCGCCGCGAGGTTCGCGACCCCCGCATCGCGAGCCTCCGCGAGCGACTTCCCCACGCCCGCCGCATCCACGCCCGGCCGCGCGGCCCACACCGCGAACACGAACGGGAGCCCGGTCCATCGGCACCACTCGTCGCCCAGGTCCCACACCAGCTGGAACGAGCCGCGGTGGGAGCCGATGGCACGATCGCCGATCAGCAGCACCGCGTCGGCGGCCGTGTCGTCGAGGCCCGAGCCGATCGGCAGCGATTCGACCTGCGGCGTCACGCCGTGCCGTTCCGCCAGCAGGATCCGCGCCAGGGTGCCGCTCGTCCTCGACCCCTCGTCGACGGCGAGCCGGGCCACCCGCTCCGGCCGCGTCCGGAAGAACAGCTTCACGCTCATGACCGGCCCGCGGCAGCCGATGCAGGCGTCCGAAATGACCTTGTACCCGTTGCCGCGGAAGAGTTCGATCGAGGGGATCAGCGCGACGTCGAGCCGACCGGTCGCCAGGTGGTCGGCGAGGCGGCTCGGCAGGTCGTAGACGACGTCGGCTCCCCGCGCCGCCAATCCATGCACGAGCGGCCGCGTGTTCAGATACTGCACCGCGCCGATCCTCACGGCCGACCCGTGTCGATGAAGCCTGTTGGTCATGGATGAATGCCCGTCGGAGCCTCGCCCGAGCCCTGCAAGTTTGAAACCGCAGGCCGCCCACCACCCTAACTGTCTGTGGAAAAAGTCATCCGTGCCCCCTCCCGGCGATGCCTCAGAGTTCCAGCCGCCGAAACGCCCGCCGGCCAAGTTCCAGCGGCACCAGCGTCCCGGCCACGCCCAGGATGACGACGAGCAGGATGCTGGCCGCCGTCCCCTGCGGCCCCCCCAGCCAGCCGATCCAGTCCGACTTCCCGGGCCGGCTGCCGAGGGCCTGTGCGGCCACCGCGATGTGCGCCGGCACGGCGGCGACGATCACCACCGCCATGATGTACAGCGAGCTCAGCACGAGGCAGAGGGTGCCCCCGAAACCGGAGGAGATCTTGGCCGGCGACGACTCGCGCAGATCGGGCATCCGAGCCCCCAGCCCCACGGCGATTCCGGAGAGCCCCAGGCAGAGGACGACGCAGCAGAGCTCGTGCACGAGAATCAGCGGCCACGGGATGCCGAGCATCGAGTCGCTCAGCAGCACGAGCCCGCAGCAGGCCGGCAGTCCGCCCACGATCGCGAAGACGAACTTCGACATCACGATCTGGTCGCGGTGCACGGGCAGGAGGCCGAGGATCCAGAACCGCCGCCCCTCCAGGCTGATCATCGGGAAGATGAACCGTGTGGTGAACGTGGAGAGTATCAGCCCCGCGACGGCGAGATTCAGGAAGCTGATCATCGACGCATAGGTGTTGTTGTAGTGGAACGACCGCAGGTTCAGGAAATAGATGCCCAGCAGCCCGAAGAAGATGACGAACTGCGACCACTGGGCGATGTCCCGGCGAAACAGCCGCAGATCCTTGACGAGCAGCAGCCGCAGGGGCCGACCGGACGCCGAACCGCAGTTCGAGAGCAGTTCGTCGAACCAGCCTCCGCGAGCCTGCTGCCGCCTCGACGGCACCTCGCCGGCCAGCTGGCTGTAGCCCATCCGATAGGTGGCCCGCGCCAGCCACGCTGCGATCACCTGCAGCATCATGCCGTTCGAGAGCAGCAGCGCCAGGAACTTGCCGGCCTCGCCGAGGGCCGCCAGGCGGTCCTCCGGCCGGGTACTGGTCCGCGCCGCCTCGATCAGGCCGGTCGACAGCCACCAGCTCGGGAGAAACCGCTGCTCCATGACGCCCAGCTTGACGAACATCCGCTCGAACCATTCCGCCGACGTGCCGTCGACAGGCCCCGCCCGGAGCAGGCCCCACCCGAGCCACGCGAGCGCCGCGCAGCCCGCCGCCACCGCGATCGAGAGCGCGTAGAGACGCAGGCGGCCGAGCCACGCCACCAATGCCATGCAGAGGATGCCGCCCAGCGTCGCCGGGATGACGACGAACGCGACCATGAAGGGGAGGAGGAGCACGTAGAACGTCCACGGGGCGCCGCGGACCACGCCATAGGCCACGAGCATCGGGCTGCCCAGGAGCACGAACCCCCAGCTCGAAAACCAGATCGCCTCCTGGAACTTGTGCGCGAAGATCGTCTCCTCCCTGACCGGCAGCGTGAGGAGCAGCCGCGCCTCCCGGGAGCGGTACATGCTTCCGTAGAGCAGGATGCCCGTCGACAGCACGAGCATCAGCAGGAGCGACGAAAAAAACGCGTTGAACAGCAGCGAGATCACCTCGGCATGGATGGAGCCGAGGAACGTGAACCCCTCCGCGAACAGCCCGTAGAGGGAGCCCCAGAAGACGAGGCTCAGCAGCGCCACCAGCGTCAGCCGCAGCCGCGCGCCCAGCAGCATCGATCGCAGCGTCTCCCAGGCGATCGTGGCCCGCAGCCACCAGAACAGCCGTGACTCCGCCTCGAGCGGAATCGCCCGGCAGGATTCGCTGATCGCACCGCGGCCGGGCATCGGCATCCCCTCACGTGCTGCTGGCCGCGTCGCCGTCCGGCGACGAAGCGGTGATCCGAAGATACAGATGCTCCAGGCTGGTCGTCTCCAGGGCCACCTGGCCGCGCAGCTCGTCGAGCGTGCCGAGGAACCTGAGATCGCCCCGCACCATGATGCCGACGCGATCCGCCAGCTCCTCCGCCATGGCCAGCGTGTGCGTCGACATGAACACGACCATGCCTTCTTGCGTCCGGGCGCGGATGAGATCCTTGACGATCTTCACGCTGCGTGGATCGAGCCCGACCATCGGCTCGTCGAGGACGAGCACCGCCGGATCGTGCAGCAGCGAGGCGGCGAACACGAGCCGCTGCTTCATGCCCAGGGAGTAGCTTTCGGCCAATTCGTCGGCGAACTCGGTGAGCTCGAAATTCTCGATCTCGCGATCGATGTTCCTGGCGGCCAGATGCCGCGGCATGCCGAACATGTCGGCGATGAACCGGAGGAACTCCCGGCCCGTGAGCTTGTCGTAGAGCGTGGGCTCGTCCGGCACGTAGCCGGTGTGGAGGTGCGCCCCGCGCGGGTCCTTCACGACGTCGCAGCCGCAGACCCGCACGGCGCCCCGCGACGGTCGCAGCAGGCCCACGAGCATCTTGATCGTGGTCGTCTTGCCCGCGCCGTTGGGGCCGAGCAGGGCGAAGAGTTCGCCGCGCGGGATCGCCAGGCTCAGGTCGGAGACCGCCGGCTTGCTGCCGTAGGTCCTCCAGGCATGGTCGAATTCGATCATGAGCCCCCTCCGCCGGCCGCAGCGGCTGCCGGCGGCCTGAGCCCGGCGGGATCGACGCCGATGGTGGAGAGCAGGCGGTCGGCCTCCTCGTCGGTCCGCCGGACGAAGACGAGCCTCGAGCCGAGCAGCACCGACTCCTGCTTGAGAACTTTTCCGGTCCGATCGACCCACAGTCTGCACCGCGGCTCGTGGTGGCTCGCCGGATCGTCCCGATAGTGCACGACGTCGACCCGCACGAGCGCGTCGTCCCAGTACAGCGTCTCCTCCGCCGCCACGTGGGCGTGCAGGATCTCGATCGGTGCCTGCCCGGGCCGCAGCGGGCTGTAGACAGGGACGGTCCAGCGGCGGTTCGGGAAGAGCCCCGGCAGCCGCATCTGGGGCGCCAGTTCGTCGCCGAGCGAGATGTTCGAGGGCAGACTGCGGCTCGCCGAGTAGTGCACGTCGCCCGCATTGACGAGCACGGTCACCTGCCCCTTGTCGATCATGCCGCTGAGGACGACCTGCTCCGTGAACGACGGCGAGCCGATCACCGATCGGAACGACCGCAGCCCGCCCGAGGCGTCGATCGACAGATGCCCGTGGGCGTCGAAGGCGACCGGGACGCGCGGGTCGAAGCTGTGCGGCAGGATGACCTTCGTCCAGGAGGGGAGGATCTCGTCCATCGGCAGCCGGTCGAAGTGGAGCGTGCTGTCCACCTCCATGCCGCCATCGCTCTCACGGCGGGATTGGCTCAGCGACCAGCCGAGCGGCTGGTCGTTCCAAAACACCGTCCAGGCGACGGGCTTTCCCTGCGATGCGTAGAGCGACTGCTGCCCGGGAGCCGCCCCCGGGGCGAGCGTCGGCAGGATCTTCTCCACCACCAGCCAGCCGCTGGTGGCGAGCCAGAAAAGCACGACGAAGGGGGTGAGCCAGGGTCGGACGAGCATGTCGGCACCGCCTCACGCGGCGGACGCGGTCGGCGGCGGGACCGCCGCACCGCCGCGCACGTGGTTCGAGAAGAGACACATTCCGCGGAAGAGCCCCAGCACCATCCTAACAGCCCGTGGATAAAGTCGACCGCCGCCGGATGCGGCGGCAGTCGACCCAGGAAACCCTCGGCGTTTCCTGCGGTCGACTTCGTGGACCGTCTTTGTCGGTCGCCATGCGACCGATGGGGGCATGGATGACTTTTTCCACAGACAGCGAACCGCTCGACCAGCCGGCGACGAAGCGGCCCCCCCGGCAACGCCGGCCTCGCGACGTCGGGAACGCGGTCGGGCGTGAGGCTGGGGCCCAGTTTCACGCGGCCGCTGTCGCCGCGCGAAAACGCAAGCTTGTACGGTTCCAACGCCCGGCGTACACTTCCCACCCAGTCGGGGTGTGTTCCGTGGGTGCGGGTTCGCCCGCACCGCCCGCCCCCCGACGACCGAGAGCCGTCGATGAATCATTCCATCAGCTACCACCAGAACTGCCCCGTCTGCGGCCGCAGCCTCCGGATCGGGGTCACGCTGTTGGGCCGACGGGTCTACTGCCAGCACTGCGGGGGCGGCTTCATCGCCACGGAGTCGGCCACGGACCCGAAGGCCGACGGCGGCCGCGGAACGCGGCGGCTGGATGCCGTGGACGCGCTCATCGAGCGGGCCGAAATGCTGCTTGAACGGGGTGCAGCGGACAGGCCGTCGTAGGCCCTCCTTCTTCGCGGCAGCGTCCCGTGTGTGCGACGATCTGATCGAACTGTGCCCGGATGCCGGCTCGCCCGTCGGGCTCACGTGCCGACGATCGCCGCCAGCCGCGCCCAATAGTCGGGAAAGGTCTTGCCGACGCAGGCCGGATCCGCCACGCGCACGCCGGGCACGCGGAGTCCTGCCAGGGCGAGGCTCATCGCCATCCTGTGGTCGTCATAGGTCGACACCGTCGCTCCCGTCAGCCGCGTCGGGGTGATGGCGAGCCCATCCGGAAGCTCCGTGACGGCCCCCCCGAGGCGGCGAAGTTCGCAGGCGAGATCGCCGATCCGGTCGGTTTCCTTGTCGCGGATGTGTGCGACGTTGCGGATGGTCGTGGCACCGTCCGCGAACAGCGCCACGACGGCGAGCGTCGGCACGGTGTCGCTGATCGCGTTCATGTCGATGTCGATCCCGCGCGACGCCCGCCCGCTCACCGACACCGAGCCGTCGCCCTCGTCCGACCACTCGACGCTGCAGCCCATCCGCTCCAGGGCGTCGGCGAACCCCACGTCGCCCTGCATGCTGCGCCGCGACAGCCCCTCCACCGTGACGCTGCCACCGGTGATGGCCGCCGCCGCGAGGAAGTAGCTCGCCGCCGACGCATCAGGCTCGATGGCGTAGCCGCGGCCGCGATAGCCGGTCGGCGCGATCCGCCAGCCACGGTCGTCCATCGGCTCGCAGGAGCCGCCGAAGGCTTCCATCACCCGCCGCGTCATGTCGAGGTAGGGCAGCGACACGAACGTGCCGGCGAACTCGATCTCCATGCCGCGGGGCGTGCAGGGGGCGATCATCGCCAGTCCGCTGGCGAACTGGCTCGACGTTCCGCCGCGGACGCTCGTGGCGCCGCCGGACAGACCGTGCGTCCGGATCACCACCGGCGGGCAATCGCCGGCGCTCTCGGCCACCGCGTCGATCCCGAGCGCCCGCAGCGCCGCGAGCAGGTCGCCGATCGGCCGCTTCCGCATCCGCGGCGTACCGTCGAGCCGGTAGGTGCCGTGCCCGATGGCGCAGACAGCCGACAGGAAGCGGATCGTCGTGCCGCTGGCGGCACAGTCGATCGTCGCCTCCGCGGCGGGCACCCTGCCGCCGGCCCCGGTCACGCGGATCTCTCCGCGCTGCCAGTCGGCGTCGACGCCGATGCCCAGCGATGCCAGACCGGCGGCCATGACGCGGGTGTCCTGGCTGTCGAGCCCGCCGGTGAGCAGGCTCTCTCCGTGGGCCAGGCCGGCGCAGACCAGCGCCCGATTGGTGATGCTCTTCGAACCCGGGGGCCGGATCGAACCGCGGATGGGATGCGGGCAGACGGGAATGTCGATGGCGTCGGGCATGGTCGTGGCGGCGGCAGGGGACGGGAAAGGACGCTGGAGGGCCCGGCCAGCGGAAGGCTAGGATACCACCCATGCCTCGACAGGAAGACGGACTCGCGGCGGGCTACGACTTCGCGATGCCGCCGATGATCCGGTTCGGCGCCGGTCGGATCGCGGAGATCGGCGACCTCGTCGGCCTCTGGGGCCGCGAGGCATGGATCGTCGGCGGTGGCCGGAGCCTCGTCGCCTCGGGGGCGGGCGATCGGATCGAGGCCGCGTGTGCCGCCATGGGCATCCCGCACCGACGTGTGGCGACGTCCTCGGGCGAGCCGACGGTCGACCACGTGGCCGGGGCGCTGGCGTCACTGCCGCGGGGCGACCGATCGGGAGTCGTGGTGGTGGCCGTCGGCGGAGGATCGACGATCGATCTGGCGAAGGCCGTGGCGGCCCTGGCGCCACTCCTGCCCGCGGACGATCTCGACTCTCTCGTCGTCGACCACCTGGAGGGCGTCGGCAGCGGACGCTCCATTCGGCATTGGCCGCTGCCGCTGATCGCCATCCCCACCACCGCGGGCACCGGCGCCGAGGCGACCCGCAACGCCGTCATCTCCTGCCCCAGGCGGGGATTCAAGAAGAGCATGCGCAGCCCGCTGATGGTGCCTCGCGCCGCGGTCGTCGATCCGGAGCTCACGGCCTCCTGCGATCGCGGCACGATCCTCGCCTCGGGACTCGACTGCATCACGCAGCTCGTCGAATCCTACGTCTGCAGGTACGCGAAGCCGCTGCCCCGCGGGCTCGTCCTCGAGGCGCTGCCCGGCGCGCTCGAGGCGCTGCCCCGCCTGCTCGCTCCCCGTGCGGCAGCCGCCGACGGCGACGACCGGGCGGCCGCCCGTGCCGCGATGAGCCATGCGGCGCTCGTGTCGGGCATCGCCCTGGCCAACTCCGGTTTGGGACTCGCCCACGGAGTGGCCGCGGCGCTCGGCATCGCCTGCAACGCGCCGCACGGTCTCGCCTGCGCGACGATGCTGCCGGCGACGCTGCGGGTCAACCGGGCCGCGTGCGGGCACGAACTCGCCACGCTGGAGCGGGCCGCCAACCCCGCCGCCCCGTTGTCGGACGACGATGCGGCCGACGCCTTCGTGGACCGGATCGACCGGCTGTGCGCGGATGCCCCGCGGCGGCTCGGGCAGATCGGCGTTCGCGCCGACCAGATCGACTGGCTCGCGGAGCATTCCGGGGGCAACAGCATGCGCGGCAATCCGGTGCAGCTCGACACGGCCGCGGTCCGCCGCCTGCTCGCCGACATGCTGTAGCCGGCCGGGGTCCGGGGCCATGCGTGCCGCGGGCCGCTTGCCGTCTGTGGAAAAAGTCATCCATGCCCCCATCGGTCGCATGGCGACCGACAAAGACGGTCCACGAAGTCGACCGCAGGAAACGCCGAGGGTTTCCTGGGTCGACTGCCGCCGCATCCAGCGGCGGTCGACTTTATCCGCAGGCCGCTAGCGGCCTGCGGCGGCGGTGTTCTCGCCGGCGAAGAGCGGATCGTCGCAGAGCGGCAGCAGGAGCCCGACGTCGGCCCCCGCGTCGCGGGCCTTCTCGAGCCGCTCGCGGGCGAGCCGCACTTCCGGCTCCGCCCTGACCAGTTGGAACGCCGCGATCGCGAGATCGCCGGCGGTGTCGTCGCCGAACCATTCCGCCACGACGGCCAGCACGATCCCCGCCGGAATGTTTTCCCGGGCGACCGTCTTCGCCGGCCCGGACGCACGGTAGACGCACTGCGTCTCGTCGAGCTTTTCGATGACCACGCCCCTGCCGCCGACCTCGTAGCGGGCCCCTGCCTTGACGGCGTCGAGCGCTGCAGCCCGCCCTTCACGAAAGCGGCGGTGGCTCTCGGCGAGCCGCTCCCAGCCGGCGAGCCTGTCGCGGGCCGGCTTCCCTCGGGCGGCCGCCGCCGCGGTTTCCAGGAGCCGCGCCGCGGTGGCGTCCTCGCCGTCCCGCAGCGCCGCGAGCGCCTCGCCGAGCGTGCCGTCGAGACGGCCCGCCTCCTCGGCCGCGGCCTCCTCCGACATGCCCGGGGCCGGCCGCGGCGGCGCAGAGTCCTTCGGCGTCGCCGGCTTCCCCGGCGTCATACCCTGCGACCGCGGATCGGGCTTCATGGGCCCGCTGTCCGCCTCGCGGGACGCCAGCGCCGCGGGGGATGCGGTCCCCTGCGGCGTCTCGGCCGACGGGCTGCGCGGCCGCCTGGGCCGGGCCCGCGGCGGCGGCCGATCGCCCTCCTCGGCGCGGGTCGGTGCCGACGCCCGCGTATCGACCACCGTCGTCTCCTCTCCATCTCGGTCGACGTCGCCACCCCCGTGCTTCCGGTGGGCGAGGGCGGCCTGCTGCGGCTTCACGACGACCGCGTAATAGCCAAGGCCGCCGGCCACCGCCGACAGGCCCGCGAGCACGGCCGCGATCCCCGCCACCGGCGTCCGCTTGCGGTAGACGGTCCTGGTGCGGATGACGATCTGCTCGGCCCCCTGCGATTCGGTCGGCGGGGGCGGAGGAACGATCGGTACCGGCACGGCCGGCCTGGGCACCGGCGGCGGTGCGGCGTGGACGGCCGGTCGGGCGGCCGGCTGCGGGGCCAGCGCAGATGGACGGGGAGGGGCATGGAAGGCGGGCGCCGTCGGGGCCGCGGCGGCGATCTCCGCCAGCACGCTCTCGCGGGCAGCCTCCACGCGTTTCACGAACCCCGCACGGACCAACTCGAGCGATCCCGTCCTCACCACCGACCGCAGGCGGGCCAGCCGCGACTCGGCGGCCCGGAGCACCACCAGCGGATCCCGTTCCTCCGGCGCGACTCCGAGCACGCGACGGTGGTCGCCGAGATCGGCGGCGTCGACTCCCAGCCACTCGCGGCAGGGATCCAGGGGGACATCGGAGGGCATGTTCCGAGCGTGATGCGGGGAAGAGGGTCGCACGGAGGGCGGGAGTGTAGCAGATGGGCGGCCGGAGATCAGGACCGGATCCAGACCGTCATCTCGGCGAGGGTGTGCTGGTGCTTGCGGGCCGTCTCGCGGATCACGAACGGGATGTCCTCGCGATGCACGAGCCTGAAGTGCGGCTCGAGCGCCCGCGAGAGCCCGATCAGCGTCGGCAGCGGCTCGCCGTGCTCCCGTCGGCCGCCGAGCCACTTCGCCTTCGGCGTGTACTCCTCGAGCCAGGTGTAGGGGGACGTGATCACCAGCAGGCCGCCGGGATGGATGCGGTCGCGGATGCCGTCGAGGAACAGCAGGGGATCGTAGAGCCTGTCGATCAGATTGCCGGCGAACACGAGGTCATAGCCCGTGTAGAGCGGCTTCAGGTTGCAGGCATCGCCCTGCATGAAGAGCACGTTCTCACCGGCGTCCCGCAGGCCGAGGTCCTCGAGCGAGGCGGTTCTGGCCAGCGTGAGCTCACCCTCGGTCGGAATCTCGTAGAGGACGTCGCCCCCCTGCTGGAGCCGCACGCCCGACTGGATGAAGCGGGCGGAGAAGTCGAGGGCGTCCACGTGGTCGAAGAACCGGCCGAACTCGAAAGCCGACCGCCCCACCGAGCAGCCGATGTCGAGGCAGCGGCGCCGCCGCTCCGCCGGCACGTGCAGCATGGCAGCCTGCACGCACGCCCGCGGGAAGTTGGGCACGCCCAGTGCCTCGGGGCCGTAGTGAAACTCCAGGTACTGCGTGACGAGCTGGTCGGTCTCGTAGAGCCGCGCCCCCTCGGTCTCGGCCTCGCTGCCCGGCTCCTCCACCACCGTGCGAAAGCCCGCGTGCTGGAAGAAGTGGCGACGGAAGGCGTAGCGGGCGCTCAGGAGCGCCTCGTTGCCGGTCGAGATCCAGGAGCCGCCCTTGATCAGGTTGTGGCGGCCGTCGAAGGTCGGCACGGAGAAGTCGTCGTACAGCGGGTGCACCTCGAAGCCCTTGAAGGGCATGATCGGCGTCCGCGTCCACTGCCAGACGTTGCCGACGACGTCGCAGAAGTCCCCCTGCGGAAACGCGTCGACGGGCGTGCTCGACCCGCCGTGCTCGAGGTTGATGTTGCCCGGCGCACGCGGCCACGTCGGCTGGTCGGCCGCGAGCGGCGCCGGCAGCGTCTGCCGCAGGGAATACCAGTGGGGCTCCGTCGGCAGTCGCACGTTCTCCCCCGTCCGTGCCGCCAGCCACGCGCAGTAGGCCTGTGCCTCCAGGCAGTTGACCTCGACCGGCCAGTTGAGCGGCAGGGGCACCTCGTCGAGGAGGTTGCGCTGGAGAAAACCGCCCGCCCCGTGGAGCCAGAACTTCGGATGCTCGGCCCGCGTGTAGTGCAGCCAGCCGCGGCCCTCCTCCGTCCACCACCGCTCCTCGCGGTAGCCGCCATCCTGCACGAACTCCAGGAACTCCTGGTTCGAGACGAGCCTGCGGCCGGCCCGGAAGGCGGGCACCTGCACCTGCTCGACGCCGTATTCGTTGTCCCAGCCGAACGTGCGGTCGTCGGCGGGCTTGCCGAGCTGCACCGTCCGCGCCGCCACGGGCAGCCACTCGTTCGCGGGCGCCGGCCCCGCCGCCAGGCAGCAGCCCCACAGCCGCCGCTCCTCCGGCGAGAGCTCGTCGCCGTGCCGCAGTTCGTCGAGCGGCATCTGTCGCATGATCACGCTGGAGGTCTCGAGATGAATCCGCTCGTGCTCGATGCCCATCAGGATGATCCACGCCGGCGCATCCTGACGGATCGGCAGTTCCAGCGGCATCGCCTGCAGAAAGTCGTCGACCAGCCCGCGCATGGCGGCCCGGTAGTCGCGGACGGCGGCAACGCTCGGCCAGTCGTAGTGCGCCGTGTTCAGGTCGTCCCACGACATCTCGTCGACGCCGACGGCCATCGTCGCCTCCAGCTGCGGATCGAGCCGCGCGGGAATGAAGCGGCCGGCCGTCAGCTTGTTGACGTAGAAGACGGCGGGATGACCGAAATAGAAAATGAGGGGATGCCGCAGCGGCTCGTACCGCTCGTAGTAGGAGGCATCGTCACGGATCAGGGAGAAGAGCCGGTCGTAGATCTCGCAGGTCTGGTGGAAGTAGCGGCGGATCTCCGCCCGCTTCGCGGCCACGGGGTCGGCCGCCGTCGGATCGGCGTCGAGCAGGACGGTCTTCGTGGGCACGAGCGGTGCGGAGAACTCCGCGAACCGCGCGGCCTGCGCGGCGGCCGGACGGGGAGCCTGGGTCGATGTCGTGGCCGGACGATTCATGGCTGGCCTGAACGGATTGGGGGAACCTACCCCGACACTCTAGCAGCAGACCGCAGACCTTCCACGAACCGCCGAGGAATCGGTGCAGCGGCCCCCAAGAGCGAGCCGACGACGGCACCGCGATGGCAGTTGTCGCCCCCCACCCGGGCGTTGGCGCAGACCCCCGCGGCGAAGTCTCCCGCGTACCGCCAGGCGAGGAAGAGGGCGGCCGGGAACGCCTCGTGGATGTAGCAGGCGGGGCTGAGGATCCTGCCCACGACCACGTCGTCGGGGTGGCCGTCCCACTGCCGGATCTTCGCCGCGGAGATCCACCGCGACGCCCGCTCCTCGATCGCCGTGCGCAGGTCCTCGCCGCGCGTCACCCGGACGAGGAGCTGCGTCAGCGTGTCGGCGGCCTCCAGCACCTCGGCATCCTTGTGGGTGAGCCCCACGTGGGTCCGCACGATCTGCCGCAGGTCGTGACGGCGCGGCCCGAGCGCCGCCACGATGGCGGGCACCGGCACGAGACCGCCGATGTGCACGTCGGCGACGCCGCAGTTGATCGGCTTCCGACCCGCGCCGACGTTCGTGAAGAAGTCGCGGTGGCACTCCTCGACGTAGGTGTCACGGTGCCGTCCGGGCTTGAGCATGAATCGCATGTACCGCTCGAGCCAGCGGTCGACGTGGTAGTCGCGGTCGAGCCGCAGCAGGTCGTGGAGCTCGAGGGCCAGTTGCTGGTTGAGCGTGTTCTCGCCCGCCTCCAGGAACTGGTGGTAGTGGACGCCGCGACGGCCCCAATGCTCCGCCTGCTCCCGCAGGATGTCGCTCTCCGGGCCGCTGGCGACGTAGCTCGACCGCCAGAGGATGCTGTCGGGATGCGGGTTCCTGGGGGCGAGATAGCCGTCGATCGTCCCGTAGTCGCGGGCCAGCGCCCGCCGGTCGTAGTACCAGTGCACCGGCATGGATACCGCGTCGGCGACCAGCGATCCGAGGAACGCCCGCACCGAGGTGTCGATCCCCTCGGGGTGCTCGTCGGCGTCCGGCGGCTGGGGCGTGTCGTGCGTCATGATTCGGCGAGGATCCTGGAGAAGAAGCCGCGCACGCGGGGCTCGGCACAGTGGTCGATCACCTCCCCGGGCGGGCCGTGGGCCAGCACGCGGCCCTCTCCGATGAAGGCCACCTCGTCCGCCACGCGGCGGGCGAAGCCCATCTCGTGGGTGACGAGCACGAACTGGATCCCCTGCGACTTCAGCTCGCCGATCATCTCCAGCACCTCCGCCGTCATCTCGGGGTCGAGCGCCGACGTGGGTTCGTCGAGGAACAGCCGGCGCGGCTGCACGACGAGCGCCCGCAGGATGGCGATCCGCTGCTTCTGCCCCCCGGAGAGCTCGGCCGGCCGCTTGTGGGCGTGCTCCGCCAGCCGGAACCGCTCGAGCGGGCCCTGCACCCGCGCCCGGGCCTCGGCCTCGGTCAGGCCGTGCACGTGCACCAGCGGCAGGAGCAGGTTGTCGAGGCCGGAGAGGTGGGGAAAGAGGTTGAAAGCCTGGAAGACCGTGCCGACCGTCCGGCGGTAGCCGCGCAGCCCCTGCTCGTCGCGGGGGAGCGGCTCGCCGTCGAACGACACGCGTCCCGCCGCGGGCACGTCGAGGCCGGCCACAATCCGCAGCAGCGTCGACTTGCCGCCGCCCGACGGCCCCACGAGCACCAGGGCCTCGACGTCGTGCGTGACCAGGTCGACGCCGTCGAGCACGGTGACCGCGCCGAACCGCTGCACGACTCCATGCATCACCAGGTTCATGGTTCCACCAGCTTCATCGTTCCGGCAGGTGCCGGCGGGGCGGCACGTGCGGCCGCGTCATGTCTCGTACCGGAACCGTCGCTCGAGCCACCGCGACAAGGCCGACAGCGGCAGCGTGATCGCCAGGTAGCCGGCGGCCAGCGGCAGGTAGCTCTCCAGCGTCGAGTAGGTGAAGGAGTTCACCTCCTGCGCGGCGAGCGTGAACTCCGACACGGCGATCACGGAGAGCAGCGAGGAGTCTTTCACGAGCGACACGAACTGCCCCGCCACCGCCGGCAGGACGAGCCGCACCGCCTGCGGCAGGATGACCAGCCGCAGCGACTGCCACGGGGTGAGGCCGATGGCCCGGGCCGCATCCCGCTGCGTCTGCGGGATGGCGGCCAGCCCACCGCGGAAGATCTCGGCCATGTAGGCTCCGCTGAACAGCGCGAGCAGGAGCACGCCGACGACGTAACGGTTCTGGATGCCGACGGCGCTGGCGACGACGTAGAACCCGATCAGGAGCTGCACCAGCAGCGGCGTGCCGCGGATCAGCTCGACGTAGACCCGGGCCACGGCCTCGACGAGGACGTGCCTCGAGCCGAGCATCAGCGCCGCCGTGCCGCCGATCACGGTGCTGGCGACGAGCGCCGCCGCGCTCACCGCCAGCGTGACGCCGAACCCCTGCAGGAACTTCGCCCGGTAGGCCCACACGCCCTGCCAGTTCCAGGGCGAGTCGATCCGCGTCAGCGCGGCCGCGATCAGGGCCACGAAGACGAGCACGACGATGCAATGGGCGAGCCACCGGGACATGATCAAGCAGACTACCACGCGGCGGCCCGGGGCCGACGGGCCACCCGCACGGTCTCAGAAGTAGAACGGGATGCCCCGGGCGGCGAAGAAGGCCTTCTCCTCCGCGAGAAACTCGTCACCGAGGCGGCCGAAGCCACCGTCGGCACGAAACGCCTCGAGGAAAGCGTCCACCTGCTGCCGCAGCGTGGCATCCTGCAACCGCAGGCCGACCGCCCAGGTCTCCTCCCGGAATGGCTGCAGGAGCGGTCGCGTCGTGTCCGGGTGCCGCTTGTGGTTCTGATAGACCGACAGCGAGTCGTAGATGAACGCGTCGGCCTTCCCCTGCACGACCTCGAGGACCGCCGCGGATTCCTTGTCCAGCACGAGGAGGCGGGCCCGCGTCAGCGTCGTCGAGGCGTACTGGTGGCCGGTCGTGCCCTTCTTCACGGCGACGGTCCGCCCCGGCACGTCGAGGTCGGCGGCGGACCGGACGGGAGACTTCGCACCCACCAGCAGCGCGAGGCCGGTCTTCAGGTAGGGCGCGGAGAACGCGATCGTGCGGCTGCGCTCGGGCGTGGCGGTCATCGACGAGATGATGCAGTCGATCCTGCCGGTCTTGAGCGCCGGGATGAGTCCGTCGAAGGCGATGTTCTCGATCACCACGTCGCGGCCCAGGTGACGGCCGATCGCCTCGGCCAGCCGCACGCTCACCCCCGTCGGCCGCCCCTGCGGGTCGGTCATCTCGAAGGGCGGATAGGAGAGCTCCATGCCGACCCGGAGCGGCGGCGCGGCGACGGCGGCGGCGGCCCACGCCAGGGCGGCGGCGATCGCGACGAGCGTGTGCACGGCAAGGCCTCGCATGGCACCTTTCTTACCGGGGGAATGGACCGACCGCCAGCCGGCGGCATCGCGGCCGCGGCCGCCGCAGCGGTCATGCCGCCGACCGCCGGCCGCGGACTTCCGCGACCCGCCGCAGGACCGCTGCCTCGACGCTCTCGGCGAAGCGGCAACCCAGGGAGGCCAGCCACGTCTCGTGCATCGACCGGTTCTTGGGGGTGTTGCTGGGCAGCAGCGTGACCTCGCGGCCGGCGTGCAGCGCGGCGATCGCGCAGTGCAGGCGGTCGGTGATGATCCGGCGGTAGCGGGCGGCCAAGGCCATCGCCTCGCCCGGCGACCTGCAGATCGCGGCGGGATCCCGGGCGTGCGCGAGCCGACGCCCCCTGCCCTGCCCGTCGCGACGCATGAGGATGCCCAGATCGCGTGTCGGCGGCGGCGACGCCGGCCACGCGAGCCCGAGGGAGAGATCGGGCGCGAGCTCCGCGTCGGACCGCAGCGCGAGGCTGGCCCGCTCGCGGACGAACACGCGTGCAAACGCACGGTCCTCGCGGTCGGTGAACGATTGCGGCAGGATCACGACCGGCGGCCCCAGCCGCAGGGCACGCCCCCGGGCGGCATGGTCGGCGGACGAGCGGTCTCCCATGCCGCCGCCGCCCCCGAAGACGACCACGTCGACGTCCGCGGGCCGATCCAGGTCCAGCGGCACCCAGCGGATGCCGTTCAGGCGGAAGAGCTGTGCCATCGCGGTTTCGATGAGCGTCCCGCCGACGTGCCCCCCGGACCGCAGGTAGCCGACCTTCCGGCCGAGCAGCGGCTCGATGACCGCCGCGAATCGCTCCGGCCCGAGTAGCGTTCGACGGGCGTTCGGATCGTGGTCGGAGGGTGTGCTGCGAAGCCCCATGGCGGGTTCATCGTCGCACCGCGAGGGTTCGGTGATGCGGCCGCCGCCAGGGTCGGATTCGGAAGACCTGCGGGGCGGTGCGCGTCGGGCAAGCTGGGCAATGCCCGGGAGCTGCCGCGCGGCGTCGCCTGGCCGTCCCGCCGCCGCCATCGTCACTGCGTCGGTTCGTCGAACGGGCCGGCGAGCACCGCCTCGGCCCGCGTGCGGAGCCCCTTTTCGTCCACCAGGAACCGCGCCTGGTCGAGCAGATCCTCCGGCATCCGCCAGCGGTCGCGGTCCACTCCCGGGGCCACGAGGTTGACGATGAAGTACGGGGCGATGTCGCCCGCGGTCTCGCGGATCGGCACCGTGCGCGGATCGGTGCCCTCGAGCAGATCCGCAGCCAGCCGCCCCGCCACCAGGCCGATCTCGCGGAAGTTGTAGCCCACGTCGAAGAGCGTGCCCCGCTCGGGCGGGCCGGGGTTCACGCTGAAGACGGGCACGCCCGCCTTGGCGGCCGTGGCGATCACCGAATCGATCGCGCTGATCACGGTCGTGTCGCCGGGCGCGAAGATCGCCTCGGCACCGCGGGAGATCGTCGACTGCACCGCCTCGATCACCCCGGAAGAGTTTTCCACGGGCGCCTCGAGGAGCTCGACGCCGAGCACCTTGCAGCTGGCGCGGGCCAGCTCCATGAACCGCCGGGAGTTGCTCTCGGCGGGATTGTGGGCCACGCCGACACGGGCCAGCCGCGGGTTGACACGGCGCGCGATCCGAAACGTCGCGTGCACCGGGGCGAGGCTGCCGTAGCCGACCAGGTGCGGCGGGTGCCGGAGGGGGTCGGCACGGTCGAGTCCGACGCCGGCCGAGAACGGGTCGGCGACCGCGGCGAACACGTGCTTCAGCCGGCCGCGGGCGTTGGCGGTGGCGACCGCCTGCAGCGAGGGCGTGCTGGAGGTGAGCACCATGTCGAAGGGGCCGCCGACGATCTCCCGGGCGATCGCGTTGGCCTGGGACAGGTCCCCTTCCGCGTTGTAGCGCCGGATGGTCACGGTCTTGCCGTCGGTCCAGCCGCGCTCCGCGAGGCCGGCGATCATCCCCTTCACCGCATCCTCGAGCACCATGGAGCTGGTCTGCTGCAGCACCGCGACCGCGGGCAGGTCGCGGCGGGCCGACTGCCGGTCGGTGACGAGCAGGAGCGCCGACGCCCCGGCCAGGAGGGCGATCGTCGGCCCCGCACGGCGCATGCCGGCGAGCAGATGCTGGGTCATCGCGGGGGCCTCCCCGGGTCGTCCTGACGGACCGGCTTCGCGAACGTGGCGGGCATCACGGGCCGGTGCGAGGGGGTCATGCGTACCGTTCCGCCAACGTGAGGGCGGCCGCGTCGTCGAGCTGATCCGCCGACCGCAGCCGGTCGAAACGCTCGGCGAGGTCGTCGGCCGAGAGCCGCCGCTTCGCCGCCCCCTGGACGTCGAGCACGATCCGCCCGCGATGCACGAGGAGCAGCCGGTCCCCGAGCGAGGCGGCCTGTGGGAGCGAGTGCGTCACCATCAGGGCGGTGAGGTTCTCGGAGCGGACGACCCGCGCGGTGGCCTGCACCACGCGGTCGGCGGCGGCGGGGTCGAGCGCGGCGGTGTGCTCGTCGAGCAGCAACAGCTCCGGCCGCCGCCAGGTGGCCATGACGAGCGTCACGATCTGCCGCTGCCCGCCGGAGAGCGATCCGATCGGCTGATCCAGCCGTCCTTCGAGCCCCGGCACGATCGCCCCCAGCCGCGCCGCCGCCTCGTGTCGCAGGCTCCGGCTCGTCGCCCAGGAGAGGCCGGCACGCGTGCCGCGGCAGGCGGCCACGGCGATGTTTTCCAGCACGGTGAGGCTGGCGGCCGTGCCGGCGCGGGGATCCTGGAAGACGCGGCCCACGAGCCGCGCCCGCTGGTCCTCGCGCCACCGCGTGATGTCGTGGCCGGCCAGCCTGATGCTGCCGCCGTCGACGCGGACCGTGCCGGCGATCGCCCCCAGCAGCGTGCTCTTGCCCGAGCCGTTCGTGCCGATCACGACCACGAACGAGCCGGCCGACAGCGTGGCCGACACGCCGTCGACCGCGCGGACGAGCGGCCCGCCGGGGGCGGAAAACGTGACGCTGACATCGGCCAGTTCGAGCATCGCCACCTACCTCGCCGCGGAAGCCCGCTGGCTTCGCACCACCAGCCGCGGTGCCACCAGCGCCGCGAGCACCACCACCGCCGTCGTGAACTTCAGCCAGTCGGGATCGAGCCCGGCACGCAGGGCCGCCGCCACGAGCAGGCGGAACGTCACGCTGCCCGCCAGCGCCGCCACCAGCGCCCCGCCCAGCCGCACCGTCCCCACGAGGGCGTTGCCGAGAAACACGCTCGCCATGCCCCACACCACCATGCCGATGCCCATCTGCACGTCGGCGAATCCCTGATACTGGGCGACGATCGCCCCGGAGAGGGCCGTGAGCGCGTTGGCGATGGCGAGGCCGGCGACCGTGAGCGCACCGGTGTTGCGGCCGAGCGCCCGGGCCATCGTCGGCGTGTCGCCGCCGGCCCGCATCGCCGTACCCAGCCGGGTGCTGAAGAAGGCGTAGAGCAGCAGCACGACCGTCGCGGCCGCGAGGAGCACGAACGCCAGCCGCGCGGCCTCGCCGGCCTCGGCGGCGGCGAATCCGGCCAGCCGTGCGGTCGGCAGGACCGCGGCCTCGGCTCGATCGAGCACCGTCGTCACGCCCGAGAGCGGCACGTTGCTCCTGCCGAGCAGCACGAGGTTCACGCTCGCCAGCGCCGTCGTCATCAGGATGCCGGCGAGAAGCGGCTCGATGCCGAGCAGCGCGTGAAGCATGCCGGTGCAGCTTCCCGCCGCCGCACCGGCCGCCATGCCGGCGAGGGTGGCCAGCACCGGATCCACGCCCGCCACCAGCAGCGTGGTGGCGACGACCGCGCCGAGGGTGAACGAGCCGTCGGTCGTGATGTCGGGAAAGGAGAACAACCTGTAGCTGACGAACACGCCGATCGCGACGAATCCCAGCGCCGCGCCGAACGTCCAGGTCGAGAGGAGGGTGATCATGCCCCGCCTCCGGCGTCGATCGCGAGCGGTGCGAACCAGCAGCAGCCGCGGGCGAACTCCGACTGGCCGCTGCCGAGCACCGGCTGCGGATCGCCGAGCAGGTGCATGACGGCCACCGGCTCCGCTGCGGCGAGATCGTCGACGGCGGCCGTCAGGTCGCCGGCCCCGCTTTTGAGCGGCCGCAGCGGAAAGACCGCCGCATGCGCGTGGCCACGCACCGCCCCCTCCCCGAGCGGACGCACGAAGCCCGCAAGCGGCCCCGACGGCACGCCCCGCGTCGCGACGGCGACCACCAGCGCGGTGTGCCTCCGGTGCACGGGCTCGCGGGAAAAGCTCAGCCACGTGGCGGCGACGGCCGCCGTGCCGGCGCCCGGGTGATCCTCGGGTGTCGCCTCCGCGAGCGGACGGATCAATTCGGCACCGACGAGACCGTGCACCTCCCCCACGAGCACGATGGCGACGCACTCCGCATCGGCGAGGTCGAGAAGACGGTCCGACAGTTCGTCGAATCGCACGGCGGGCTCGTCGTCCGCCGGCTCGAACCCTGCGCGGCCCCGCGGCACCCCCTCCCAGACGAGTCCCGACGCCAGCCGCACCTCGGGCACGAGGCTTTCCGCGCCGAGCAGGTAGTCGATCGCGGCGAACGGCTGCGGGGGCCTGTGAAAGACGGCGCCGCACGCGGCCACCATCTCTCCGGCGATCGTGTCCCAGGCGATATCGTCGGCGATTGCCGCGATCCCCAGGCCGCACACATGCCGTGGCACCCGCACCGCTCTGCCCGCCCACGGCCCGCCGCCGCCCGATCCCCTCGGTGCAGCCAGCACGGCCCGCAGCCGCCCGCCGCCGGGCGGAACGATGCCGGTGAACATGATGCGGCCCAGCCGCCGGTCGTCCGCGGCCGCGGCGGTGACAACGGCCCGTTCCACCGGCGGTGCGCCGGCCGCACCGTCGCCGGCAGCCGGCTCCATGAGGATCGGGGACAGCTTCGTGAGTTCCAGCACCCGCGCCACCGGCTCGCTCGCCGCGGCGATCAGGCAACTGGCACCGGCCGACTTCGCCCCCCTGTGCACGTTGAAGAGGATGCGGATGCCGGCGGAGCTCAGGAAGCTCACGGCGACGCAGTCGAGCCTGATCCGGTGCGCGCCGCGGTGCAGTTCCTCGGCGACGGCGTGCTCCAGTTCGACGCCCGATTCCGCGTCGAGCCGGCCGCTGACGACCAGGTCGACGAGCTGGCCGCCCGTGTCGCCACCGCCCTGCGCTCGACGCTCGATGGTGAGGTGCATGTCCGCCCTTCGCCTGCCCCGGCAGGTTGCCCGTGCAGGCCGTATAGTAGCGGCTCGCATCGAGGGGCACCCATGGAAACCGTCTGGATTCTGCTCGCGTCCGCCGCCGGGGCATGCATCGCGCTGCAGGCGGCCGCCAACGGGTCGCTGCGGACCACGCTGAACGATCCGCGGTATGCGGCGTTCTTCTCGATCTGCGGCACGATCGTCACCGCGGTGGCCGTCATGCTCCTGCTGCGGCCGAATCCCCCGGCCGCAGCCGCCATCCGCGCCGCCCCCTGGTGGAACTGGATCGGCGGGCCGCTGGGGGCCGCGTTCGTGCTCGCCGGCGCCGTCCTGGCGCCGAAGCTCGGGGCGGCGACCTTCATCGCGGCCGTCGTCGCCGGGCAGCTCTGCTGCTCCCTGCTGCTCGACCACTTCGGCCTGATGAACCTGCCCCGGCAGGAACTGACGACGGCGCGGCTGCTCGGCGTGCTGCTCGTGTTCGCCGGCGTGCTGCTCGTGAAGCAGTGAGATCGTGACCGCCCGGACCGGCGACGACACTTCCGCCAGGCACCCTTGCCGCCCCATGATGCCCTCCTCGTCCTCCCTGAGCGACCTGCTCGAACGCATCGCCATCGCGCCCAAGGCCGAGCTGCACGTGCACGTCGAGGGCACGCTCGAGCCGGAGCTGGCTTTCGCGATCGCCCGCCGCAACGGCCTGACGCTTCCCTACGCATCCCCGGAGGCGCTGCGGCAGGCGTTCGCCTTCACGAGCCTGCAGAGCTTCCTCGACGTCTACGACGCCGCGTCCGCCGTGCTCCGCACCGAAGAGGATTTCTTCGACCTCGCCTGGGCGTATCTGGGCAGGGCGCGGGCCGACAACGTCGTTCATGCCGAGATCTTCTTCGATCCCCAGACGCACACCGCGCGGGGCGTCCCCTTCGAGACCGTGCTCGGCGGCCTCGGCCGCGCCGTCGACAGGGCCCGCTCCGAGCTCGGCATGACGGCGGGGCTGATCATGTGCTTCCTGCGACACCTGACGGAAGGGCAGGCGTTCGCCGCGCTCGACGCGGCCACGCCCTTCATCGACCGGCTCCTGGGGGTCGGGCTCGACTCCGGCGAGCGCGGCAACCCGCCGGAGAAGTTCCGGGGCGTTTTCGCCCGCTGCCGCGGGCTCGGCCTGCACGCCGTCGCCCACGCGGGCGAGGAGGGGCCGCCGGCATCGATCGTGGGGGCACTCGACGCGCTCGGCGCGGAGCGGATCGACCACGGCGTCCGCTGCCTGGAGGATGACGCGGTCGTGCGTCGCCTGGTCCGCGACCGGACGCCGCTCACGGTCTGCCCCCTGTCCAACGTCAGGCTCCGGGTGTTCGACCGCCTCGGCGACCACTGCCTGCCGCGTCTGCTGGCCGCGGGCCTGCGGGCGTCGGTGCACTCCGACGACCCTGCCTACTTCGGCGGATACATCACCCGCAACCTCACGGAATCGTTCTCGGCCCTGCCGCTCTCCGCGGGCGACGCCCACACGCTTTTGCGGAACGGCTTCACGTCGAGCTTCCTCGACGAGGCGTCCAAGGCCCGCCACCTCGATCGGCTCGCCGAGGTGTTCTCGGCCTGACGTCCGCCACGTCCCCCGCCGCCGACTATTCGAGCTCCTCCCAGCGGCGAAACGCCGCCGTCAGCTCCGCCTCGCGGTCCTTGAGCCGCCGCTGCGTGGCGGCGATCTCGGCGGCCGGCCGCCTGTAGAAGGTGGGCTCCGCGACCTCGGCGTGGATCGCGGCGATCTCGGCCTCGAGCCTCTCGATCGTCGCGGGCAGTGAGTCGAGCTCCCGTTGCTCCTTGTAGGAGAGCTTCCGCCTTCCTGCCGGCGGGCCGGCCTGCGGGGCCGCGGCAGGCGGCGGCCGGCGGGGTGCCTCGGACGCCGAGGGTGCGGCCGCGGACCGCTGCCGCACCCAGTCGGCATAGCCGCCGACGTACTCGCGGACGCCCTCGTCCTCGTAGGCGATCACGCTCGTCGCCACGTTGTCGAGGAACTCGCGGTCATGGCTCACCACGAGGATCGTGCCGGTGAACTCGACGAGCCGCTGCTCGAGCAGGTCGAGCGTCTCGGCGTCGAGGTCGTTGGTCGGCTCGTCGAGCACGATGACGTTGGCCGGCTGCGTGAAGAGCTTCGCGAGCAGGACCCGGTGCCGTTCGCCGCCCGACAGGAATTTCACCTGCGTGCGGGCCCGCTCCGGCGAGAAGAGGAAGTCCTGCAGGTAGCCCACGATGTGCCGCCTGCGGCCGTCGATGGTGACGGTGTCGTTCCCGCCGGCGACGTTGTCGGCGATCGACTTGTCGCCGTCGAGCTGCCCCCGCAGCTGATCGAAGTAGGCCACGGCCAGGTTCGTTCCCAGCCTGACCGTCCCCGAGTCCGGCGCGAGCTGCCCGAGGATGAGCCGCAGCAGCGTGGTCTTGCCGGCGCCGTTGGGCCCGATGATCCCCACCTTGTCGCCGCGGAGGATGTCGGTGGAGAAGCCGCAGAGGATGTGCCGCGCGCCATGGCTGAACGACACGTCGTCCATCGAGCAGACGAGCGTGCCGCTGCGGGCCGCCTCCTGGATCACGAGGGTGGCGGTGCCGACCCGCTCGCGACGCCGGCCCCGTTCCAGACGCATCGCCTCGAGGGCCCGCACGCGGCCCTCGTTCCTGGTGCGTCGGGCCTTGATCCCCTGGCGGATCCACACCTCCTCCTCCGCCAGCCGCCTGTCGAACAGCGCGTCCTGCTTCTCCTCCGCCGCGAGCACGTCGGCCTTCCGCGCCAGGAACGTGTCGTAGTCGCACGACCAGTCGAGCAGCCGGCCGCGATCGATCTCCCAGATCCGGGTCGCCAGCCGGCGGAGGAACGCTCGGTCGTGGGTCACGAAGAGCAGCGTGCCCGACCAGGATCCCAGGAAGTCCTCGAGCCAGCCGATCGAGCCGAGGTCGAGGTGATTGGTCGGCTCGTCGAGCAGGAGGATGTCGGGACCGGGGACGAGCGTGCGGGCGAGCAGCGTCCGCCGCTTCATGCCGGCCGACATCGATCCGACGTTCGCATCGGCTGCGATCTCCATCCGCGCGAGGGTCTGCTCGGCCAGCCGATCCGCCTCCCACGCCTCGATCGCCTGCGCGGCGACGGCCGCATCCAGTGCGGCGCGAACCACGGTCCGCGCCGTTCCGGCCAGCCCCTCCGGCACGTCCTGCGGGAGGTGGGCCACCCGCACGCCCGGGGATACCGTGCACCTGCCCCGATCCGGCTGCTCCGCGCCGCAGATCAGCCGCAGGAGCGTGCTCTTGCCGGCGCCGTTGCGGCCCAACAGCCCGATCCGCTGGCCGGCCTCGATCTGCCGGGTGACGCCGTCCAGGAGCGGCGGCCCGTGGTAGGCGATCGTGATGTCGTCGAGGTGGACGAGGGCCATGGACGGGCACGCGGGCGGAGGGGATGTCGCGGCGTCGGGCCTGGCATCGTATCGCGGCCACCGACGGCGCACACCGGGAACGGCCGCCGACCGATGCGGCGGGCTTGGTATGCTCCGGTCGCCTCCCGGCCGCGCCCGGGGCCGCGTGCCCGCTCCCCGAACCACCGCTTCCGCCCATGAACGTCCTGCCGACGACGATCCCCGGCGTGCTGATCCTGGAACCGCGAGTCTTCACGGACGATCGCGGCTCCTTCTACGAGAGCTTCAACCAGCGGGTCTTCGAGGACGCCGTCGGGGCGCCGGTGTCGTTCGTGCAGGACAACCACAGCCACAGCCGCCGCGGCGTGCTGCGGGGCCTCCACTACCAGGAGGTTCACCCGCAGGGGAAGCTCGTGCGGGTGGTGGCCGGCAGCGTGTTCGACG
>Ga0214917_10001149_pt1 | contig 34471 bp, 27 predicted proteins | sample LL_1208_BB_MetaG_FD_177983 | JGI IMG/M metagenome (GOLD analysis project Ga0214917, IMG submission 177983) | Freshwater microbial communities from Lake Lanier, Atlanta, Georgia, United States - LL_1208_BB | ecosystem: Environmental > Aquatic > Freshwater > Lake | place: USA: Georgia | collected... | reverse complement strand
ATTGACGAGCGCATAGACAAAGCAGACACCACGCCAGCCGAGCGATACTTCGATCGCCGCGGTCAAAGGCCATGATAGCGATCCACCGATGCCGGTGAACAACATCAGTATACCCATGCGCTTGCGCGCCTCAGGCCCCGCGATCTGAGCAATCGATGTCATCGAGCCAAGCGACAGGCAGAAGGTCGAGGCGACGCCGATGCCAAACCACGCGACAGCGTAGGAAAGCGCACCCTGTGCCAGCCCCAATACGGCAAGAGATAGCCCCATCAACACAGAGCCGAATGCCATCAAGGTGGGCGTGCCGCGTTCGTCGAAAATCTTACCCACACGCGGCGACAAAAGACCGCCCGTGACGACCATCATCGTGATGCCGGCGAACACATACTCCGTCGACAGCCCAAGCTCGCGGGCAATGTCACGCCCTATGATGCCAGGCAAATAGAAGCTGGTGCCCCAACCCATCACTTGCGAGATGGCAAGCACGACCGTGGCACGCGTGATCGCGCTCGGCATCTTTCCGGCCGCTCCGTTGAAGGGAACCTGCTGCCTAAAACTTAGCCTCCAGCACAAGCGGTTGCCAAGCCAAGCGGAATCCCGCTCTAGGCAGGTCTGACGAGCGCTCCCAGCATGGCCGGTTCAAGCTGTGAGGATCTCTCCGGAAACACCCCCTCAGAACAGGAAGTAACGCTGCGCCATAGGGAGCTCCTTCGCCGGTTCGCAGACCAGCAATTCGCCATCGGCGCGGACGGCATAGGTTTCCGCATCCACTTCGATCTCGGGCGTCGCATCATTGTGGATCATCGATTTCTTTGAAATGCCGGAACGGACATTCTCGACCGCGACAAATTCCTTCTCGACACCGAGCCGTTCCTGCAATTCGTTTTCGATGGCCGCTTGCGACACAAAGACCAAAGCCGATGTGGTAACGGACTTACCAAAAGCGGCAAACATCGGCTGATAATGGACCGGCTGGGGCGTGGGGATCGAAGCGTTCGGATCGCCCATGGGCGCTGCGATGATCGAGCCCGCCTTGATCACCATATCGGGCTTCACGCCAAAGAAGGCGGGCGACCACAAAACAAGATCCGCGAGCTTTCCAATCTCAATCGAACCAATGTGTTTGCCGACGCCATGGGCAATGGCAGGATTGATCGTATACTTGGCTATGTAGCGCTTTACGCGATTATTGTCGGCAGCATGATCGCCTTTCATCGCGCCGCGCTGCTGCTTCATCTTGTCAGCCGTTTGCCAAGTGCGGGTGATCACTTCGCCCAACCGGCCCATCGCTTGCGAATCCGACGACATCATCGCGAGCGCACCAATATCGTGGAGAATGTCTTCTGCCGCTATTGTCTCCTTACGGATTCGGCTTTCGGCAAAGGCAAGATCTTCTGGAATCGACGAGTCGAGATGGTGACACACCATCAACATGTCGAGATGCTCATCCAGCGTATTGACTGTGAATGGTCGCGTTGGATTGGTGGACGACGGCAGAACATTCTTTAGTCCCGCAACTTTGATGATGTCGGGCGCATGGCCGCCGCCTGCGCCTTCCGTGTGAAAAGCGTGAATGGTCCGCCCCTTGAACGCGGCAATCGTATCCTCGACGAAGCCCGATTCATTCAACGTGTCCGTATGGATCATCACTTGCACATCGTGCTGATCGGCAACGGTGAGGCAATTGTCGATCGCGGCAGGCGTCGTGCCCCAATCTTCATGGAGCTTCATGGCGCATGCGCCGGCTTCGATCATTTCATTCAACGCTTCGGGCCGCGATGCATTGCCCTTACCGGAAAAGCCCAGATTGACCGGGAACGCATCAGCCGCGCGCAACATCTGGCCCATGTGAAACGGCCCCGGCGTACATGTCGTCGCATTGGTGCCAGCAGCAGGACCCGTGCCGCCGCCCAACATCGAAGTAACGCCTGACATCAGCGCATGTTCGATCTGCTGTGGGCATATGTAGTGGATGTGACTATCGAACCCGCCAGCCGTGAGAATCTTGTTCTCGCCTGCGATGATTTCCGTGCCGGGACCGATAACGATGGTAACACCGCTTTGGATATCGGGATTGCCGGCCTTGCCGATGGCTGCAATGCGGCCATCCTTCAATCCGACATCGGCTTTGACGATGCCCCAATGATCGACGATGAGCGCGTTGGTGATAACCGTATCCATCGCGCCTTCAGCATTGGTGATTTGCGATTGACCCATGCCATCGCGAATGACTTTACCGCCACCGAATTTCACCTCCTCGCCATAAAGGGTGAAATCCTTCTCGACTTCGATGAACAGGGATGTATCGGCGAGGCGGACACGGTCGCCCGTCGTGGGGCCATACATAGCGACATAGGCAGCGCGGGGAAGAGTGTTAGCCATTGTTCATACCCCTCACAGCTTGCCCATGATTTTTTGCTGAAAGCCGTAGACCGTTCGCGTGCCTTCAAGCGGCACAAGCTGGACCTCGCGGCTCTGCCCAGGCTCGAAACGCACAGCGGTTCCTGCCGGAATATCAAGCCGCATCCCACGGGCTTTTTCACGATCGAAAGCGAGCCCGGCATTGGTTTCATAGAAATGATAATGACTGCCGACTTGTATCGGACGATCCGCCGTGTTGGCGACAAGCAGGGTCAATGTCGGGCGCCCTTCGTTCATCACGATGTCGCCTTCGGCCGTAATGACCTCGCCCGGAATCACTTTGTGTGCAGCGCCACGGATCGGTTCATGCACCGTGACAAGCTTGGTGCCATCGGGAAAAGTCGCTTCAACCTGTACGTCATGGATCATCTCGGCAACGCCGGGCATGACCTGATCGGCGGTAAGGACTTGCGCGCCTTGTTGCATGAGGTCTGCGACGGAACGGCCATCGCGCGCCCCTTCAACAACAAAATCCGTGATCAGCGCAACAGCTTCGGGATGATTGAGCTTCACACCGCGTTCTAAGCGGCGACGCGCCACAATAGCCGCCATGGCAATGAGAAGCTTGTCTTTTTCACGCGGTGACAGATTCATCGGCCGAGCCTCCGCCCTAGAAAGTGAATACGCGCGGGAGTTTTTGTCCGCGCAAGGTTTCGAGAAGTTGTCTTGACGCGATCCGCAATGCAAGCGGATGAGACGCGAGGAGACGGCAAACAAGCACGCCATTGACATGGCTGAAACCTGCCTCAACGCCCAACCATTCCTGGCTGCGCAACGCATCGCGCTGAGCAATAGCATCAGACCGGACCAGAAGCGCGGTGGCGCAGGCTTTGGCTCCGTTGAACGTCGCGGGTTTGTTGAGAAGACCCCCGAGATCGCCATCGAGCCGCATTTCATCGGCGAAAACGAGTTGTCCGCCTACGCGCAGCCGCCATGAATCATGCAGGGCACCACGCTTGATGGTCTCGCCCATGGCAAGACGACCAAAGACAATACTTTCGAAGATCAGAGCTTCCGCCGTCGTTGCGAGATCGATCAAGAATCGGCGTTCAAGGCGCGCGGCATCAAACAGGATTGTCTCCTGCGGCAACCAGTGTAAGACCGACGCATCAGACGCCCCGAGCGAGACATTCATCGTCACCGGTGCGCCATCGCTGCGATAGAGTTTTTCAGCCGCCTGCGACGTGATCGTCACTGCGGCACCTTCATCGCACACGAAATCGAAAGCCAGATCGTCGCCGCCTGCCACACCGCCGCCCGTGTTGACGATGACAGCCTCGCAAAGGGACCCGCGTGGAAACTTCACGCGGTAGCCGCCACTTTCGCGCAGATCAGCAAGCGTCGTACGCGCACCTGCCCGCGCAAAGCGAGCCGTGAGGCGACCTTGCGCGCGGATGGAGAAGGGTGACGCTGCGACAGCGTCAGACAGAGAGGTGGCGGCGGACATCATGCTCCACCATGCCAGAGCGTGCCCCTGAAAGCACTACCTGCCCACGGTCCATCACGACAAATTCATCGCAGAGGTCGCGGGCAAACTCGAAATATTGTTCGACGAGAATGATCGCCATATCGCCACGGCCACGCAGATAGTCGATAGCCTTGCCGATATCCTTGATAATCGAAGGCTGAATCCCTTCGGTCGGCTCATCAAGCACCAACACACCCGGACGGGTCACAAGCGCGCGACCAATCGCCAATTGCTGCTGCTGACCACCCGAAAGATCGCCGCCACGCCGGTTCATCATCGAGCTGAGAACAGGAAACAGATCGAGAATGTCTTCCGGAATGAAGCGTTCTGCCCGCGCTACCGGGGCATAACCGGTTTCAAGATTTTCCTTCACCGTGAGGAGTGGAAATATTTCACGCCCCTGCGGTACGATCGCGATGCCGCGCCTTGCGCGGTCATAAGGGGCAAGCGTTTTGATGCTTTGACCGTCGCGCAGAATATCGCCACGCGCGATGGGCTGCAGACCCATAATGGCGCGCATCAGCGAGGTTTTGCCTACGCCATTGCGCCCGAGCACGGCGGTCACCTTGCCGCGCTCGGCTGTCAGCGAGACCCCGCGCAAGGCCTGCGCCGCCCCATAGAAAAGATCGATGTTGTCGACAGCGAGAGCGGTCATGTTCAGCGCCCCAGATAGACTTCGATGACGCGCTCATTGTTCGAGACCGCGTCGATGGATCCTTCGGCGAGAACCGAACCCTCATGCAGACACGTTACCTTGCAGCCCAAGGCACGGACGAAAGCCATATCGTGCTCCACAACGATGACGGCGTGATCTTCCGCGATCGCTTTGAGCAGTTGGGCCGTCGTTTCCGTTTCTGCATCGGTCATTCCGGCGACGGGTTCGTCGACCAAAAGCAATTTGGGATCCTGCGCGAGCAGCATGCCAATTTCGAGCCATTGCTTCTGTCCATGCGACAGATCGGCCGCCTGCCGGTTGCGATGGGTCGAAAGGCCGATGACATCGAGCACACGATTAATCTCACGCTGCGGCACGCGATTGCGCCATCCGAACATGGAGGCAAAGGCACTGCGCGGCCCTTTCAAGGCGAGGATGATGTTGTCTTCTACGGTCTGGCTTTCGAAGACGGTCGGCTTCTGGAATTTGCGACCAATCCCCAATTCGGCAATTGTGGCCTCGTCGAGCTTGGTGAGATCGGTTCCGCCATCGTAAAGTACATCGCCATTATCAGGCCGGGTCTTGCCGGTAATGATGTCCATCATCGTTGTTTTGCCAGCACCATTGGGGCCGATGATGGCGCGCATTTCACCACGCCCAAGATCAAGTGAGAGATTGTTGATGGCCCTGAAACCGTCGAAGGAGACACTGACGCCATCGAGATAAAGAAGGGATTGTGTGACATCCATCGCACTTACTCCGCCGGTACGGCGCTGGCCGCCGCACGTTCAGCGCGCGCGGCGCGCCATTGGCTGATCGTTCCGATAATACCTTTCGGCAGAAACAGCGTCACGACGATAAACAAGGCACCCAAGCCGAAAAGCCAGAATTCGGGTGCAGCACCGGTCAGCCATGTTTTCATGAAATTGACAAGCACGGCACCGAGTGCAGCACCCACAAGCGTTCCACGACCGCCAACAGCAACCCAGATCACCGCCTCAATCGAAAAGCCGGGTGCAAATTCCGATGGGTTGATGATGCCGACCTGAGGCACATAGAGTGCGCCAGCAATGCCAGCCATCGCAGCAGAGAGCGTGAAGACAAGCAATTTAAACCGCTCGACACGATAGCCAAGAAACCGCGTCCGACTTTCGGCATCACGAATGGCAATCAAAACTTTGCCGTAGGCCGACGAAGTGACGAATTTCGAGACAAGGACGGCAGCCACCAAAAACAAACCGGTTAGGACGAAGAGCGCGACGCGCGTGCCTTGCGCCTGAATGTTGAAGCCAAGAATATCCTTGAAATCTGTCAGGCCATTATTGCCGCCAAAACCCATATCATTGCGGAAAAAGGCGAGCATCAACGCGTAAGTCATGGCCTGCGTGATAATCGAGAGATATACGCCAGTGACACGCGAGCGGAAGGCGAACCAGCCGAAGATGAAAGCAAGGATGCCGGGCACCAGCATCACCATCAGCATGGCATAGCCGAAATTAGAAAAGCCCCACCAGGTGACCGGTAGCTCCTTCCAATTCAAGAATACCATGAAATCCGGAAGGATCGGATGGGCATAGACGCCGCGCGGACCAATCTGACGCATCAGATACATGCCCATGGCATAGCCACCGAGCGCAAAAAAAGCGCCATGACCGAGCGAGAGAATACCGCAATAACCCCAGACGAGATCGAGGGCGACAGCAAGCATCGCGTAAGCGAGATATTTACCGAGCAACGAGACAATGTAGGTCGGCACATGCAGTGGCGAGCCTTGCGGCACAAGCAGATTAAGCACTGGCACAGCGATGATCACTATAGCCATGACGGCCATGAACCAAGCAATACGCTGATCCGACAGGAGGCGGATTGTGATGGGCGTTCTCATGCCTCCACCGCCCTTCCCTTCAGAGCGAATAGGCCGCGCGGCCGCTTCTGAATGAAGAGAATGATGAAGACGAGGACAGCAATTTTGCCAAGTACAGCCCCTGCAAGGGGTTCAAGGAATTTATTGGCGATGCCGAGCGTGAGTGCGGCAACAAATGTTCCCCAGAGATTGCCGACACCACCGAACACCACGACCATAAAACTGTCGATAATGTAAGACTGGCCAAGATTGGGCGAGACATTATCGATTTGCGAAAGTGCCACGCCTGCAATGCCTGCGATGCCGGAGCCTAAAGCAAAGGTCATGGAATCGACCCAAGGTGTCCTAATGCCCATGGCGGATGCCATACGACGGTTCTGCGTGACCGCGCGCATCTTCAACCCGAAAGAGGTCGCTTTCATCACGATTAAAAGCGATACAAATACAACCAGCGAGAACACAACGATCCAAAGCCGCCCATAAGTGATCGCGAGACCGAAGAAATCGAACGAACCGGACATATAAGATGGCGCACCGACCTCCCGGTTCGTAGGGCCGAAAATCGTTCGTACGGTCTGTTGAAGAATAAGGCTGACACCCCAAGTGGCGAGTAGCGTTTCTAATGGGCGGCCATAGAGGAAGCGGATCACACCGCGCTCAATCATAACACCCACCGCCGCCGTTACAAAAAAGGCGAGCGGCAGTGCTAAGGGCAAAGACCACCCAAACAGGCCGGGATATTGAGTCCGAATAAACTCTTGCACGACAAAGGTCGTGTAAGCGCCCAGCATCACCATTTCACCATGCGCCATATTGATGACGCCCATCACACCGAAGGTGATGGCAAGGCCGATCGCAGCCAAGAGCAGGACGGATCCGAGCGAAAGGCCGTACCAGACATTCTGAATGGCGTTGATGACTTGCAGATGTCGAACAATCGCGCCAATCGAGGATTCAGCGGCGAGCTTCACGATGGGGGAGCCATCGCGAATGACGGCATTGAGGAGAGCGAGTGCATCCTGATCGGCGCGCTCAGCGATGATTTCGACAGCAGCCACCTTTTCTGAATCGGTTGCATCAGCCTTCGCGAGTATCACCGCAGCACGCGCTTCAGTCAGTGCTTTCTTGATCTTAGCGTTCTGTTCTTTGGCAAGGGCTGCGTCCAATGTTGGCAGTGCCGCAGCATCGCGCGATTTGAATACCGCTTCCGCAGCCGAAAGGCGCACTGCCGGATCAGGCGACATCAATGTCGTTGCCCCAACCGCTGCTTCGAGCGCGCGGCGAACACGATTGTTCAGACGGACAGGCTTGTAACCGAAATCGTCGGTAACAGGTTTCATGGTAGCCGCATCGACCAGCTGACCGTCTTTGGTTTTGATCGCAACATTGCCAGGCTTGAACACAAGTCGGTTCTCGCCCATCGCTTCGATGATGGCGGCTGCCTGCGGCGCGCCACTCGAAACAACTTCGCCAATGCCTGCTTCTGTCTGGTCGAATTTATCGGTTGAAAGTTTCGCGAGCGCGTCTTCAAGCGGCCCAGCGAACGCTTGAGCTGCGAAGAGCGCAATGAACGCGGTCGCTAAGGCAACACGCAAAACGCGCAGCGCAGACCGCAAAGAGAAGGAGACTGCACCGTTCATCGGAGCGTCCTTGATCGAAACGAGAGAGAGGGGGGGGTAGTGACAAGCGGGCATCCAAAGTGTTGAACGCCCGCTCGATTATTTTCAGGTCAGGCTCGGCTCAGTTCGAGCCGCCCTTGCCGCCGCATTTTCCGGTCTTCACATTGAAATTGCCGCAGGTCATCGGAGCGCGCCAATCGGCGATCAGGTCCTTGGAGCCTTCGAGGTAAGGCGACCATTCCTGAGCAACGACGAGGCCCGGCGTCTGCCACACAACGTTGAACTGACCATTGGCCTGGATTTCACCAATGAAGACGGGCTTCGTGATGTGGTGGTTCGGCATCATCGTCGAATAGCCACCGGTGAGGTTCGGAACCGAAACGCCGATCAGCGCGTCGATGACCTTGTTCGGATCGGTTGTGCCAGCCTTTTCAACTGCCTTCACCCACATTTGGAAACCGATCACATGCGCTTCCATCGGATCGTTGGTCACGCGCTTCGGGTTCTTCGTGTAAGCCTTCCACTTCTCAATGAAAGCCTTGTTGTCCGGCGTGTCGATCGACTGGAAGTAGTTCCATGCGGCAAGGTGGCCGACAAGCGGCTTCGTGTCGATGCCGGCGAGCTCTTCTTCACCGACCGAGAAGGCGACGACTGGAATGTCGGTGGCCTTGATGCCTTGGTTAGCGAGTTCCTTGTAGAACGGAACGTTCGCGTCGCCATTGATGGTCGACACAACGGCCGTCTTCTTACCGGTCGAGCCGAACTTCTTGATGTCAGCCACAATCGTCTGCCAATCGGAATGGCCGAAAGGCGTGTAGTTGATCATGATGTCTTCGGGCTTCACACCCTTCGACTTCAGATAGGCTTCAAGAATCTTGTTGGTCGTGCGCGGATAAACATAATCGGTACCTGCGAGAACCCAACGCTGAACCTTTTCATTTTCAGCGAGATAGTCGACCGCCGGGATCGCCTGCTGGTTTGGCGCAGCACCGGTGTAGAAAATGTTCTTGGACGATTCTTCGCCCTCATATTGCACAGGATAGAACACCACTGTGTTCAATTCTTCCACGACCGGAAGGACCGATTTGCGCGAGACCGACGTCCAGCAGCAGAAAATAGCGGCAACCTTGTCCTTCTGGACAAGCTCACGGGCCTTTTCGGCGAAGAGCGGCCAGTTCGACGCTGGGTCGACGACGACGGCTTCGAGCTTCTTGCCGAGGACGCCGCCTTTCTTGTTTTGATCTTCGATGAGCATAAGCATCACGTCCTTCAGCGTCGTTTCGCTGATGGCCATGGTGCCGGAGAGAGAATGCAGAACGCCGACCTTGATCGTGTTCTGGGCTTGCGCGGCGAATGCAGACAGCGCGACGCCGCCTGCAACGATCGCGGATTTAACAAAGTTACGGGACATGAACGACATGGCTGGGAGGCCTCCGTGTTTCGACGAAATCCTCTAGGGCAAGCGCCGTGCCAGCGCCCTTTCATGGTTGCTAAGTAATTGAATTTGTTGATCTAGACCCATCGTTCAGTGGTTTTCTGCCCAATCGGAAGGCAGCTATCAGCGCGACAAAATGCTGCATAAAAATGCAGCAGGGTGGGCAAGGATGCGCCGTCTGCGCCATTTCGCGCCATGAACTGAAGGCGGATCAGATCGTGCTTTGCCTGACTTGCAGGCGGCACTTTTCACTCCTTAATCAAGCGATGGAACATTTGACGTCAGCAATGCCACAATCGGTCGATCTCGCCATTGAAGGAATGACCTGTGCGGCCTGCGTAGCGCGCGTGGAAAGAGCGCTTTGTAGCGTGCCGGGAGTTTCCAAAGCTGAGGTCAATCTCGCCACTAAGACGGCCCGTGTCGAAAGCAAAGGCACTCCCATGGCCGCTCTGTTGGAGGCGATCGAGGCGATCGGTTTCGATGCCGCGCCGCTTGCAAACGCCGAGGCTGGGGCGGAAGACAATCGCGCGCTTGGCCGTGCAGCGAGAGCCAAGCGGGATGCCCTGTTCGGTTTGGCCTTGGCCGCCCCTTTCTTGATCGGAATGCTCGGCCTGCCATTCGGGCGGGATTTGATGCCGCCGGTCTTTGTCCAGTTTGTGCTAGCGAGCGTGCTGCAATTCTGGCTTGGCTGGCGCTTCTATGAAGGTACGATCAAAGCGTTACGCGCTGGCACCGCGACGATGGACCTTCTCGTGGCGCTCGGGACCACGGCAGCCTATGGCCTGTCTTTGTGGATGTGGCGCGCTGCCACCACGCATGGCCATCAGCCGCATCTCTATTTCGAATCGTCCGCTGTGGTGATCGCCTTTGTCCTGATCGGCAAATGGCTCGAGGAACGCGCGACGAGCGAGACGGCGGCAGCCATCCGCGCCCTTGGCTCACTGCGCCCCACAATGGCGCGGCTGGTGACGGGGATGGGCGAGCGTGACGTGCCCATCGATCAGGTGCGGACCGGCGACAAGGTTGCAATGCGCGCGGGCGAACGGATCGCGGTCGACGGCATCATCGTCGAAGGCACGGGCAATATCGACGAGGCCGCCGTGACAGGCGAGAGCCTGCCAGTATCGCGCAGCATTGGCGATCATGTTATCGGCGGCACCACGAATCTCGATGGCCGTATCGTCGTGCAGACGATTGCGATCGGTGCCGAAACAGTTCTGGCTAAAGTCATCCGGCTCGTCGAAAGCGCACAGGCCTCTAAAGCGACAGTGCAGCAGAAGGTCGATAAGATCGCGGCTGTGTTCGTGCCTGTCGTGCTGATTATTGCGGCCCTCACTTTTGCGTTCTGGTTTTGGAGGGCCGATGCCGAGAGCGCCTTCATCCACGCCGTTTCAGTCCTCGTTATTGCGTGCCCCTGCGCGCTTGGGCTTGCGACGCCGACGGCTATTCTCGCTGCAACAGGTGTGGCCGCAAAGAAGGGCATCCTTGTGCGCGATGCACGCGCGCTCGAACAGGCCGGTGACATCACGGCCGTCATCTTCGATAAGACCGGCACGTTGACCCAAGGCAACATGCAGATTGCCGCTGCGATTCCCGTTGACGGGGTGACGCGCGACGCGCTTCTGGCGGACGCGGCGGCACTCGAAGCGGGCAGTGATCATCCTTTAGCGAAAGCGCTGCGCGATGCAGTCGGCGAAACGCCCGGTACGCTCACCGATTTTCGTGCCGTGCCGGGCGGCATAACAGGCCGTGTGAATGGCCGCAGCCTTCTCTTGGGCAATGCGCGCGCCTTAGGCGATTTGGGCATTGATGCGCCAAAGCTTGCAGCGCAAGCCGAGCGTGCAGTGGCAGTTGGTCAAGGCGTTTCGTTTCTCGCAGATGTTGAACGGAAAGCCGCCCTCGGCCTCATTGCATTTTTCGATGCGCCGCGCGCCAGCGCCAAAGAGGCTGTGGCGCAACTCCATGCGCTTGGCGTGTCGGTGACCATGCTCACCGGCGATAGTGTGGGATCGGCCAAAGCTATTGCCAGCATGATCGGCATCGACCGTGTGATTGCCGAAGCACACCCTGAGGACAAGGCGCGCATAGTGCGCGAGGCGGTTGAGGCCGGCGATGTCGTCGCCATGGTTGGCGATGGCATCAACGACGCTCCGGCGTTGGCGGCCGCCTCCGTCGGCATTGCCATGGGCGGAGGCACCGACGTTGCGATCAAGACCGCAGGGCTCACTCTGATGCGGAGCGAGCCTCTATTGGTACCGGACGCCATCCGGTTGGCGCGCCAGACGGGTGCCACGATTAAGCGGGGGCTGTTCTGGGCCTTCGCCTATAACGTGATCGGTATTCCGCTGGCGGCGGCGGGCTATCTCTCGCCGGTCTTCGCCGGGGCCGCGATGGCGCTCTCAAGCGTCAGTGTCGTGCTCAACGCACTCACCCTCCGGCGTTGAACGGCGCGCGCGGGCGCGTTAGTTTTCCACCATGATGACCAACGACCCCAAGCGCTTTGGCGCCCAGGCTTTTGCGCGCCTCAAGGCGCTCGGCGCCTTCTCCGACCATCCCGACCATCTCGAACGGCTTTATCTGTCGCCTGCGCACCGTAAAGCTGCGGACGCTGTGGTCGCGATGATGCATGAGGCCGGTTGCGATAGCGTTTCGATCGATGCGCTTGGCACAGTGGTGGGGCGTTATGAGGCGAAGGAGGCAGGCCGCCCTGCCCTACTGATTGGCTCGCATATCGACACGGTAAAGGATGCCGGTTCGTATGACGGCATGTTGGGCGTGATCGCGGGAATCGGCGTGATCGAAGCTTTGCATGAAGCAGGCGAACGGCTCGATTTTGCCGTCGAAATCTTAGCCTTCGGCGATGAAGAGAATGTGCGGTTTCCGTCGAACCTCTCATCATCACGCGCGATTGCGGGTTCGTTCGATTTTTCAACACTGGATGGCCGCGACGAAAACGGCATCTCACTGCGTGATGCGCTCATTCAATTTGGCGGCGATCCCGATGGCATCACCGCGCTCGCACGCAAAAAAGAAGATGTCATCGGCTATGTCGAGATGCATATCGAGCAAGGCCCAGTTCTCGATCAAGAGAATCGACCCATCGGCATTGTGACAGCGATTAGCGGTGCCTCGCGCCGTCGCATCATTGTCACGGGCGAGGCAGGCCATGCTGGTACGGTGCCAATGGCACTGCGCAAGGACTCGCTGATGGCAGCTGCCGAGATGGCGCTCGCTATCGAAAAAATTGGTGCTGCGGCCGAGAATGGCGTGGCTACAATAGGGCAGATGCAAGTTGAACCGGGGGCGGTGAATGTCATTCCCGGTCGGGTTCGCTTCACAGTCGATGCGCGCGCACCGAGAGATTCCGTGCGCGAAAAGCTTGTCGCGGATATTGAAGCCACAATCCGGGCGATTGCCACACAGCGCAAGGTGCAGGTTGAGATTCAGCCCTTTTATGACTCACCCGCCGCGCCTGCATCGACAGCGATTATGCAAGGCCTCGCCGCTGCGATGGAAGCACGCCAGATGGAAACGCGCTACCTGCCATCCGGAGCGGGGCACGACGCGATGGTGATGGGTGCGCTCTGCCCGATGGGCATGATGTTCGTCCGCTGCAAGGATGGCATAAGCCACAACCCCGCTGAATCCATGACGGAAGAAGACGCGGGCCTCGCCATCGCAATCCTGCTAGATTTTGTGCGGAGCTATCGCCCAACCTAATCAGGCGAGCTTACCGACCACACTTTCGACAGCGTCAACCACTTTGCCTTCGCGTACAAGATCAAGCGCATCGCGCATTTCAGTAGCGTACCAGCGATCGCCGGAGAGTGCGGGCGCGATGCGTTCGCGAATGGATTTTACGGCCGCCTGCGAGCCCTTGCCAATTGGATGATCCTTGGCGAGATCCTCGATCAGCGTTAGCGCCTGCGCCGCCATCAGCAATTCACCAGCGACAATCTGCTCGGCATTCTCGACGATGGTACGGGCTTTGCGCGCGCACCATGTTGAGTTCGATACATGGTCTTCGGCATTGCTCTTGCCGGGAATCGAATCGACAGAGCCAGGCATGGACAAAGTACGGTTCTCCATAACAAGCGCCGACATTGAGCACTGCACGGTCGCAAAGCCAGTATTGAGGCCGCGCTTTCCAGCCAACAGATTGCGCGGCAGCCCATAGCTCATGGTTGGATCGATGAGACGAGCCAGACGGCGTTCGCAGATCGAACTCAAATCGGCCATCACAATGGCGAGCAGATCCATCGCCTGTGCAACATATTGGCCATGGAAATGCCCCCCGGAGATAATCACGGACGAACCATCATCATTCTCGAAGATAAGCGGATTATCGGTTGCAGAATTGATTTCGGTAGCGAGGGTTTTACCGATGTAATCGAGTGCATCGGCAACAGGGCCATGAACCTGCGGCGCACAGCGTAAAGAATACACATCCTGCACCCGCGGCGCGGGTGGCTTGCCGGGTTGGCGCGCCTCATCCGGATAGATCGTGATGCGCGCCGCTTCCGAGCAGCGCTGCGAGCCTTCCGTAATCTTCACGACATTCGCTGCTATCTTCTTCTGGCCGCCATGCGGGCGGGCAGCATGAACGCGCGGATCAAACGCAGCCAATTCACCGCGCATGGCCTCCAGCGTGAGGCAGAGCGAGATATTCGCATTCTTCAAGACGTTGCACGCATCCCACCACGCGAGCACGCCGATGGCGAGCGAAACCGTCGAACCATTAATGAGGGCCGATGCATCTTTGGCACCGAGGGGAAAATCAGGATCAAGCCCAGCCTTCTTAATCGCATCGCGCGCGGGCATACGCTTACCCTTGTATATGATTTCGGCTTCCGGAAAGCCGCAGAGCGCGCCGGCCATATGAGCGAGTGGAGCAAGATCGCCCGAGGCACCAACCGATCCCTTCATCGGAATGACGGGGTGAAGTTCCTTATTGAGAAAATCAAGCAAGCGATCCACTACCTCAACGCGTGGACCCGAATAATTCGATGCAAAGGCATTCGCCCGCAACAGCATAATCGCGCGTGTCGCATCTTCGGATAAAGCCTCGCCTACTCCTGTCGCATGCGCAAAAATCGTCTTGGTCTGATAGTCGATCATGTCGGCCATCAAGACACGTTGATCCTTGAACAGACCTACGCCGGTGTTGAACGAGTACATCAAGGGCGCTTCATCATGCATCCAATTCGCATCGATAAAGGCGCGAGTCGCGGCGATTTTCTCGCGCGCTTTCTTGTCGAGAACAGCTTTCTCAAAACGGCCATTGGCACCGCGGCGGGCAACGCGAAGTACGCCCTCGGCTTTGAGCTTCACACCATCGATCGTGACTGTCATAACATGCTCCGTAACCCGGCAAGAGGACGAGCTTTATCGGAACGACGCCCGCTCGCCAACCCATCTCGTTTAGACAGCACGGCGTCCTGTAGCGGGATCGAAGACATGGAGCCGGTCAGCGGCAATACCTAGACTTAGCGTTCCACCGGCATTGCCGATGCTTCCCGACGGCACCTGTACGATCAGTTGGGCACCACCGAGCAGGCCATAGACGAGTTGAGTCGCGCCCAACTCCTCAATGAACTCAATCTTCATGTCGAACGCATTGTCGGCCCCACCGATCACGATGTCTTCCGGCCGCAGACCCAATTCGACGCTACGACCAGGCAAAAAGTCGTGTGGGGGTAGATGAAAATGTGCGGCCCCGACCTTGACGCTACCATCGGCCTGCATCGTCCCCGGCACCAGATTCATCGGCGGCGAGCCAATGAAGGTGGCAACAAAACGCGTGGCAGGATGGCGGTATATTTCTGTTGGCGTACCGATCTGTTCAACCTCGCCCGCATTCATCACGACGAGAATATCGGACATCGTCATGGCCTCAACCTGATCATGCGTGACATAGATCGCGGTGACACCGAACGTCTTTTGTAACTTTTTGATCTCGACGCGCATTTGAACGCGCAATTTGGCATCGAGATTGGAGAGTGGCTCGTCGAATAAGAAGACTTGCGGCTTACGCACGATGGCCCGCCCCATGGCCACGCGCTGCCTTTGGCCGCCCGATAATTGACGCGGCTTGCGATCAAGCAGCGGTTCGATCGCCAGAATTTTTGCTGCGTCACGCACGCGGCGATCAATTTCATCCTTCGGAGTTTTGCGATTCTTCAAGCCATAGGCGATATTGTCATACACATTCATATGCGGGTAGAGCGCATAATTTTGAAAAACCATGGCAATGTCACGGTCGGCGGGTTCGATCTCGTTCACGACACGTTGACCAATTGCGATGTCACCCGACGTAATGCGCTCCAACCCCGCGACCATGCGCAATAGTGTGGATTTTCCACATCCCGATGGGCCGACAAGAACACAAAATGCGCCATCGGGCACATCGAAAGAGACGCCTTTCACAGCATCAACGCCGCCTTGATAGGTCTTTCGAACGGCTTTGAGAGTGACACCCGCCATTTTGGCTTACCTTATTTTTCTGTCTCAACGAGGCCGCGCACGAATAGTTTCTGCATCAGAATGACAACAGCGACAGGCGGTAGCATCGCCAGCATGGCTGTCGTCATTGCTAATTGCCATTCGGTCAACGCATCTTGGGTAACTATCATTTTTTTGATGCCAATTACGATGGTCTGCATATTGTCGCGCGTCGTGATCAGGAGTGGCCAGAGATATTGATTCCAGCCATAGATAAACTGGATCACGAAGAGGGCGGCAATTGTCGTGATCGATAATGGCAGCACGGTATCGATGAAAAAACGGAATGGTCCGGCTCCGTCAATCTGCGAGGCTTCCATCAATTCATCTGGAATCGTCATAAAGAACTGTCGGAATAACAAGGTTCCGGTGGCCGAAGCGATCAAAGGCACGGCCAGGCCTGCATAGGTATCGAGCAGGCCGAGGTCGGCAACGATTTTATATGTCGGATAGATACGCACCTCGACCGGCAACATCAGCGTGACAAAGATCAACCAAAACGCCGCCATGCGAAATGGGAACCGATAGTAAACCACCGCATAGGCAGAAATGATTGAAATCATGATTTTTCCAATCGCAATCGTCATTGCCATGACGAAGGAGTTGAACATCATGGATACAACAGGCTGACGTGTCGTCTTCGCGGTACCGACAAAGAGTGTCCGATAATAGTTTTCAAAAAAATGGCCGCCGGGGATGAGGGTCATTTGCCCATTGGCGATCGTCGCAGCATCTAAAGTCGAGCCGACAAAGGCGACATAAACTGGAAAAGCTACGATAAAGACGCCAATCGATAGCACGACATGGGGCAGAAGGCGAAAGAACCAGTGGCGATTTTCAACCATGGTGTGCCCTCAATAATTTACACGACGCTCAACATAGCGGAATTGGACCGCCGTGAGCGCGATGACGATGATCATCAGAATGACGGATTGCGCCGCCGAACCGCCAAGATCGCCGCCCAAGCGGCCATCGGCAAAAACTTTATAGACAAGCGTGGTCGTTGCCTTTGCGGGCCCACCGCCTGTGACGGCGTCAATGATCCCGAACGTGTCAAAGAAGACATAGACCACGTTGACGACGAGCAAAAAAAATGCCGTTGGCGACAGAAGCGGGAACACGATGGTCCAAAAGCGACGCGCCGGACGAGCACCATCGATCGCTGCGGATTCGATCAAGCTTTTTGGAATGGCCTGAAGCCCGGCGAGAAAGAACAGAAAATTATAGGAAATCTGTTTCCATGTTGCGGCAACAATCACCAGCACCATCGCCTGATTTCCATTGAGTAATGGATTCCAATCATAACCTATTCCACGCAATCCGCGCGCCACCATGCCAAGCGAAGGCTGAAACATGAAATACCAAAGCACGCCGGCAATTGCTGGTGCTACGGCGTAAGGCCAGATCAGAAGGGTGCGATAGACACCGGCACCCTTGATTTCACGATCTGCCATCACGGCAAGCAAAAGTGCAATCGAAAGAGAAAAGACGGTGACGGCAGTCGAAAAAATTAGCGTCGTGCCCATGGCCTCGTAATAGGCCGGATTGGCGAACAGTACCTGATAATTCTCAAGCCCAACAAATTCAGTTGACGTGCCGAACGCATCCTCGATTCGAAACGAGGACCAGACGGCTTGCGAAGCAGGCCAATAAAAGAAGACGAGCGTGATGGCGAGCTGCGGCAGCAAAAGCAGTAGCGGCAGCCATCGATTGTTAAAGACAGTGCGTTTGTCCATGGCATGGAAAAGGGCGAGGATCGCTCCCCGCCCCTTATCTCATTGCATCAGCGCGTGGCTGTGCGTTCGAATTGACGCAGCGTCTGGTTGCCACGCGCGACAGCATCGTCAAGCGCCTGCTTGGCTGTTTTCTTGCCAGCCAATGCGGCTTCGATTTCTTCTGACCAATCGTCGCGCATCTGAACCATATTGCCTAGGCGCAGGCCGCGCGAGTTTTCCGTCGGCTCTTTATTGGTAAGTTCGAGCAGTGGCGTTTCGCGATCCGGATTATCCTTGTAGAAGCCCGAAGCCTTCACCTTGTCGTAGGCTGCCTTCGTGATCGGCAGATAACCCGATTCAATGTGCAGTTTGACCTGACGATCAGTGTCGGACAGGAAGGTAAAGAACTTTGCGATGCCCTTATATTCGTCGGCCTTCTTGCCGCCCATCACCCAAAGAGATGCACCGCCAATGATCGAGTTTTGCGGCGCACCCTGCACATCCGGATAGTAAGGCATGGGTGCTGCAGCGAAAGCGAACTTCGCATTCGCCTTCACATTGCCGAAGAAAGCAGACGAGGTGAGGAAGATCGGGCATTCGCCCGAGGTAAAGCGGCCTTCGCCGGTATTGGTGCGGCCCGAATAATCGAACGTCTTGTCCTTTTGGAGTTCGACGAGGTTCTCGAGATGACGTACTTGCACCGGCCCATTGAACTTGAGCTCGGTATCGAAGCCATCAAGGCCATTGGCCTTCGTGGCGAGCGGTACGTTATGCCAAGCCGAAAGCTGCTCGAGATTGGCCCATGTCGTCCAGCCCGTCGAGAAGCCGCAAGTGGCAGAGCCCGCTGCTTTTAACTTCTTAGCTGCATCGAACACTTCCGGCCATGTCTTCGGGATCGCGGGAACGCCCGCTTTGGCTAAGGCATCCTTATTGACCCACATCACCATGGATGACGAATTAAACGGGAAGGAAAGCATCTCCCCCTTCGATGTCGAGTAATAACCGGTGATGGCAGGGAGATAGCTCTTGGGGTCGAATTTTTCGCCCGCTTCCTGCATCAATTGTTGCACCGGCTTCACGGCACCCTTAGCGGCCATCATCGTGGCGGTACCAACTTCAAACACCTGCATAATGTGCGGCGCATTGCCTGCGCGATACGCAGCAATTCCAGCGTTCATCGTATCCGCATAAGAGCCTTTGTAGCTCGGTACGACTTTAAATTCTTTTTGCGACGCGTTGAATTCATCGGCCAGTCTGACGATGACATCGTTGTTTGCGCCAGTCATCGCATGCCACCACTGGATTTCCGTCTGTGCGAGAGCGGGCGCTGCGGTGAGCAGTGCGGCGAGCGAAATGGCAGAGCCAAGTGTCTTCATCAAATCCTCCCTATCGAGCTTCAGCCCCACGCCCCGCGCAGGGATGCATCAAAGCACTCCGTCTGTTTCATCCTAGCATGAAAGATCTGTGACGATTCAATGACTATCCTTCAACGCAAAGCGCCCGGTGTGGACACCGGGCGCCTAATTATTTTTTGCAGTGCAGCAATTTACATGGTCGCGCCGACTGTCCATGGCACGAATTCGGCATCGCCATAACCGAGCTGTTCCGATTTGGAATGCTCGCCGGATGCGACCCTGAGGATCATTTCAAAGATTTCGCGGCCCTTCTCTTCGATGGAGACACCGTCCAGCACATCGCCGCAGTTGATATCCATGTCGTCGATCATGCGCCGATAAATCTCGGAGTTGGTCGCGAGTTTAATCGATGGCGTGGGTTTACAACCATAAGCCGAGCCGCGGCCAGTGGTAAAGCAGAGCATATTGGCACCGCCCGCGACCTGGCCCGTGGCGGAGACGGGATCATAGCCAGGCGTGTCCATATAGACGAACCCCTTGGCATCGACTGGCTCGGCATAATGGTAGACGCCGGTGAGCGTCGTGGTCCCACCCTTCGCCGTTGCGCCGAGGGATTTTTCGAGAATTGTGGTGAGGCCGCCCGCCTTGTTGCCCGGCGATGGGTTGTTGTTCATCTCCATCTTGTTGCGGGCTGTATAATCTTCCCACCAATGGATCATGGAGACGAGCTTCTCGCCAATCGCGCGCGTGGCCGCGCGGCGTGTCAGGAGATGCTCGGCACCATAGATTTCAGGTGTTTCCGACAGAATGGCGGTGCCGCCATGCTTCACGAGCAAATCGACGGCAGCGCCCAAGGCTGGGTTGGCTGTGATGCCGGAATAGCCATCCGAACCGCCGCATTGCAGCGCGAGCATCAGTTCCGATGCCGGCACCGTCTCGCGCTTCACGGCATTCACCTTCGGCAGCATGGCCTTGATCGCCTCAACCCCGGCAGCGACTGTCTTTTTCGTGCCGCCAATTTCTTGGATCGTCATGGTTTGGAAGAGATCAGAATCTTTGACGCCATAAGCCTCCATCCAGCGTGCGATCTGGAAACCTTCGCAACCGAGGCCGACCATGACGACACCGCCCATATTTGGATTTGTCGCATAACCCCATTGCGTGCGTTTGAGGATTTCATAGCCTTCACCCTTGATATCAAGCGCACAGCCGCCGCCATGAACGAGGGGAATGACACCATCGATATTAGGATATTCGCGCAGGATGCCGGAGCGGTTGATTTCTTCCGCCATGAAACGAGCGACCGACGCCGAGCAATTCACCGAAGTAAGAATGCCAATGTAATTGCGCGTACCGACCTTGCCATTGGCGCGACGATAGCCTTGGAAGGTTGCCTGCTTTTCGACGGGAAGAATCTCTTCCTTGCGTGCATCTTCTGCAAAGCGATAATCGCGCTCGAATGCATGCATTTCAACATTGTGTTCGTGGATCCATTCGCCGGCGGCAATATCCTTCGACGCAAAACCGATGATCTGACCGAACTTTACGATGGGTTGCCCCTTCACCACATCGACCAGCGCCATTTTATGGCCGCGTGGCACACGGGTCTTGGCGGTTACTCCGTAAAGCACGGCTCCCGGTTCGAAATTATCCACCGCGACAAGCACATTGTCCTGCGGCGACAGGCGGACCGAGCGGGGCGCATTGGTGGCGGGGGCATTCATGGGCGTAACCTCAAAGGATTGAAACCGGCTCTCGCGGCGGATGGGGGAGCAGTTTGCGCGGACGATGAGGCCCGCGCAACCTCCCTCAGCGGAAGAAGATAAATGTGACCAGCACGAAACAGGGGATCAGGAATGCGCCGGACCAGAGCATGTAGCCAAAGAAAGACGGCATCTTCACGCCGCCATCACGCGCAATGGCATAGACCATGAAGTTCGGCGCGTTGCCAATATAGGAATTAGCACCCATGAACACAGCCCCGAGCGAAACAGCGGCCAAGGTGAGCGCGCCCTTTGTCATCAGGGTTGCCGGGTCGCCGCCCGCCAATTCGAAGAAGACGAGATAGGTCGGCGCGTTATCAAGGAAGGATGATAAAATTCCCGTCATCCAGAAAAAGGCGGCGTTGTTGGCACTGCCGTCAGGATTTGTCACGAGAGCGACGAGCGGAGCAAAGGCCCCCTCTTTTCCTGCCTTCAACATCGCTAAAACCGGAATCATCGTGATGAAGATGCCGGCAAAAAGTTTTGCGACTTCAACAATTGGACCCCAATTAAATCCATTGCGCGCGCGAAACTCTTTTTTTGTCAGTGCCAACGATGCCAGTGTCACAAGAATGAAGATGATGTCCCGCGCGAGGTTCTGCCATTCCACGGGCGTTCCCAGCACGGTGAAGGCAATGCCCGGCTTCCAAGCTGCGCTCATCAAGATGGCGAGAATGATGACGCCAATCAACGCCAGATTGCCCAAGCCATGGAGCTTAACGGAGCTGTCCGGCGTGGGATCACGACGCGCCTTGAACGCCGCATCGCGATGATAAAACCATGAATCCAGAAGAAAAAATACACCCAGCAAGATCGCGGCAACCAGCAATGTCTCAGCGAATAGATGCGTGGTTGTCCAGAAGAAATCAACGCCACGCAGAAAACCCAAAAATAATGGCGGATCACCCAACGGCGTCAAAGAACCGCCAATGTTGGACACAAGAAAAATGAAAAAGACGATGACATGCACATTGTGGATTCGCTCATCATTGGCGCGCATGACGGGACGGATCATCACCATGGATGCGCCCGTGGTGCCGATTAGACTCGCCATCAAAGCACCAATCGCCAATAGCGCCGTATTCATCCCCGGCGAGCCGTGAATATTGCCAGAAACAAGAATACCGCCCGCCGTGGTGAAGAGCGCGAGAAGAAGCAAAATGAACGGGACATATTCGCCCGCAATCGTGTGTGCCAAGGCGGAGCCCGCAACGTCACCACCGCGATAAAGCGTCAACGGCAACAGGATCAAGACCGCCCAAATTGCCGCGATCTTGCCTTGGTGGTGCTCCCAGAAATGCGGGGCCAGAAGCGGAAAGAGCGCAATCGACAAAAGGATGCCGGCAAACGGCAAAGCCCACAAGACACCGAAGGTCTTTCCGTCAAGATCCGCGGCCAATGCCATCGTTGGCACAAGAGCGATGATAAGCGAGGTCAGGATCGTGGCAAGGCGCATTCCCATGGTCTCTCCTCTGAGCCATTCCGACATAGCGGAGCCATCGCCGAGCCGCAATTCAGCCTGTTCACAAATCACTCGTTTTACGGTGTATAGGGGAGATTGCAGCTTGGCCGGACCCGTCAGCCCATGTGCCGTTTCCTTGCTTATCGCGGATCGCCAGTCTTCCTTGAAGAGTTAGTGGCAGCCCCGGCCCACTCGCTCATCCACCAATCCCTCCATGCCGAAGAAGCCAAGACGGGCACCAATGGCGATGGTTTCGGGATTGGCTGGTATGGCGCCCGTGCAGAGCCAGGTGTCTATCGCGAGTTACACCCGGCCTGGTCAGATGAGAATCTTCTCTCGCTCTGCCGCCAAGTATCATCGCCGCTGTTTTTCGCCCATGTCAGGGCGGCGACCGGCACGGCGACGACGCGGGCCAATTGCCATCCCTTCACGCATGGTCCGTGGATGTTCATGCATAATGGGCAGATCGGCGGATATCATTTGCTGCGCCGCAAGATCGAGGCGATGATCATGGATAGCCATTATGCTGCGCGCAATGGCACGACAGATAGTGAAGCGATCTTTTTGGCCGCGCTGGCCCGTGGCCTTGAACGAGACCCGGTCAGCGCAATGGCCTCTGTTCTATCTGAGATCGTTGGTATGATGAAAGAGGCACAGGTGATAGAGCCGCTACGGTTCACCGCTGCGCTGACCAATGGCGAAGACCTCTACGCTTTCCGATGGGCATCCGACACCAAGCCCGCCACCCTTTATGCGCGCGAAGATGACAAGGGGATTGTGATCGTGTCGGAACCGCTCGATCATACCAAAGCCAATTGGCAGGAAGTACCGCGGACATGCGCGTTGGTTGCCAAGCGCGGCGAGAAAACCACGATGCGCTGCATGGACGAGGCGATGGCGATGGCTGCCTAAGCAGGCTGATGCAGTCGCTCAAACCCGCTTGAAATGCTTCGGTAGTTCGAAACCGTAGCCGAGCGCATCATCATCTTCGATGATGAATGATCCTTGGCCCGCATAATAGCCCTGTCCTGACACCGCCACGCGCACTGTAGAGCCCTCTGCACGCGTGATGCGGCCATCGAACGGCACGCCTGCAATACCGTAGAAACGGCGCAGGGTGCCAAGGGCCATCTGGCCCTTCGCATGATCGAGCGCCATGCGTGCCGTGACACCCGATCCTGTCGGCGCACGATCGATTTGCCGTTCGGCAAAAACGCAAAGATTGGCCGAGGGCATATCGCCGACGGCCTCATCGGTGACGATGGTGCCATAAAGAAAGCCCAGATCGTCCGCATCGGGATGGGCTATTTTCCTTTGTGCACGGATGGTATCGGTCAACGCCGCCGCTGCATCGACCAACTGCGCAACCGGCGTTGCGAAGAGATCGAGCCCAAAACGCGAAGCGGGAAGAATGGCATAGTAGGCACCGCCATAGGCAATATCGGTCGTGATCAATCCATAACCCGGCACATCGAAAGTTTCGTCGTGCCCTTCAACGAAAGCGGGCACGCTTTCAAAGGTAACACCGGTTACCTCGCCGTTCACAACTTGGCACTCCATTGCCAACGAACCGCAAGGTGCCTCCATGATGAAGCGCGTCACCGGTTCGATTTTTGCGACGAGACCTTGCTCCACAATCCACCGACCGAGCGCGACCGTGGCGTGGCCACACATGGTCGAATAGCCCTCGTGATGGGTAAACAAGACGCCCAGCACGGCACCCGGCACCGATGGTTTGACGGGGATGACGCCATACATGCCCTCATGCCCGCGCGGTTCGAACATCATGGCACGGCGCAAATGATCGTAATGCTCCCGTGCCTGCCGCCTCTTGTCGAGAATGGTTGCACCCGTCAGCTCAGGATAACCACCCGTGACGATCCGCACCGGCTCCCCGGCCGTGTGCATATCGGTATATCTCAACTCGATGCGCGCCATGTTTTCTTCCTTCTCAAGGCCGACGAGATTGGGCTAGGCTTTATGGCGACGCAAGCCGGAGGCGACACCATGAAACGAGACATTGGATTTATTACACTTTGCCTTGGCCTATCGTTCTCAAGCATAGCCCTCGCAGATGCGATTGATGGAACGTGGTGCGCTGACAAAGATATGCGCCAGATCACCATTCAAGGCACATCAGCGACATTCCCTGGCGGACAAAAAATCAGTGGCGACTACACACGCCATTCTTTCGCTTATGAGGTTCCGCCACCACTCGCCAATGCCGGGCAGAAGATGGACATGCGCCTGCTCGGAGAAACAGTGCTGCGCGCCATCACGATTTCAGCCGATGGACAGACACGCTCAGAGCCGGAGCTGTGGCGGCGGTGCGAACAGACAAGCTGAGGGGCCTCGCTTACCGCGCCGCGATCATCACGATCTCAATACGGTAATCCGGCGATGCGAGCCTTGCTTCAACCGTTGCGCGCGCAGGCGTATGCCCCGCCGCGACCCATTGATCCCAAACCGCATTCATCCCAGCGAAATCGGTCATGTCGGTGAGATAGATCGTCGCCGTCAGAATTTTTGTCTTGTCGGTACCACAATCGCGCAACGTCTCGTCAATCTGCGCCAGCACGTCGCGCGTTTGCGCAGTAATATCTTGGCCTTTGCTTGCCTCCGGTACATGGCCCGCAAGATAGACCGTATTGTTGTGAATGACGGCATCGCTATAGCGCGCTGCGACGCCAATCCGTTCAATACTCATGTAACTATTCCTTTCATTGACGCTTAGTGCGCCTCATCCCAGTTCTGCGCTGCGCGGGCATCGACCTGTAACGGCACGCTCAAATGCAAAGCCGGCGCGGGCGCATCCACCATAACCTGTTTGATGACAGGAATTGTCTTGTCGACCTCACCCTCTGGCACCTCGAACACCAATTCGTCATGCACCTGCAAGAGCATCCGCGCCTTGAGCCGATGCGCGTCAAGTGCATCTTCCATGCGGATCATGGCGCGGCGGATGATGTCAGCAGCCGAACCTTGAATAGGCGCGTTTATGGCAGCGCGCTCCATAAAGGCCCGTTCAGATGGGTTCTTCGAATTGATTGCCGGGTAATGCGCCTTGCGACCGAAAATGGTTTCCACATAGCCATGTTCGCGCGCAAACTTCTTGGTTGCATCCATATATTTACGAATGCCGGGAAAGCGCTCGAAATAGCGTTTGATGTAAGCGCCCGCTTCTTCGCGCGGAATACCGAGCTGATTGGCGAGGCCGAATGCCGAGATGCCATAAATGATCCCGAAATTGATGGCTTTCGCACGGCGGCGCACGGATGGATCCATGCCTTCGACCGGAACACCAAACATTTCAGACGCCGTCATAGCGTGAATGTCGAGCCCCTCGGCAAAGGCTTTCTTGAGCTGCGGAATGTCGGCGATATGGGCCAGCAACCGCAGTTCGATTTGCGAATAGTCGGCGGAGATAAGCTTATGCCCCGGTGTCGCAATGAAAGCCGTTCTGATCTTGCGACCTTCCTCGTTGCGCACAGGGATGTTTTGCAAATTCGGATCGGATGATGAAAGACGACCCGTCGTCGTCGCAGCGAGCGAATAGCTCGTGTGCACGCGGACCGTCTCCTTGTTGACAAAACCCGGCAAGGCATCCGTGTAAGTCGACTTTAGCTTGGCCACCTGCCGCCATTCAAGAATACGGGCGGGTAGTTCATGGCCCTGCTCAGCAAGATCTTCAAGCACTTGCGCGCCGGTTGACCATGCACCGGTCGCCGTTTTCTTTGCACCGGGCAAACCCATCTTGCCGAACAGAATGTCACCCAATTGCTTGGGCGAACCAAGATTGAAGCTTTCACCCGCGAGTGCGTGAATCTCCGTCTCAAGCCGTGCCATGGTTTGCGCAAACTCACCTGACAACCGCGACAGGATGTGTCGATCAATCGCGATGCCGCGCATTTCCATACGCCCAAGAACGGGAACAAGCGGCCGTTCTAGTGTTTCGTAAACGGTTTTCATACTCTCGCCGATCAGGCGCGCGCGGAAAACCTGCCAAATACGCAGAGTGACATCGGCATCTTCCGCCGCGTATTCTGTTGCACGCTCTATGCCGACCCGTGCAAAGCCGATGAAATTCTTTCCCGTCCCGGCTACTTCGCCAAACGGAATCGGCTTATGGCCGAGAATACGTTCGGATAAATCATCCATGCCGTGATTGTTGCGCCCGGCATCGAGCACATAGGACATGAGCATCGTATCGTCCGAGGGTACAACATCAATGCCATGACGCTTCAGGATTACCCAATCATATTTCAGATTCTGTGCGATTTTCAGAACGCCTGGATCTTCGAGTAAAGATTTCAACGCCGCGAGCGCATCGCGGACGGGAATCTGGCCCGGCAATAATTGACCCCCGCCGAAAAGATCGCCGCCGCCCTCACCAACATGGCCGAGAGGAATATAGCACGCACGTCCTGGCGAAGTCGCGAGCGAGACGCCCACCAGATCGGCGCTCATGCTATCGAGAGCGCTGGTTTCCGTGTCGACCGCTACGATGCCCTGCACACGCGCTTCGGAAATCCATTTCTGCAATGTTGCGAGATCGCGCACGGTTTCGTAGATCGCGCGATTGAAGGGATTGGCGGCCGCCTTTGCTGCCACCGCCGCTGCAAATGTCGCGGGACCGGATGGTCCGATTGAAGCAGGCTTTATGCTGCTATCGTTGATTTCGGGTACACCATCTGCCTTACCGCCACTGGCATGGCCCCATGCCGTTCCTGCACCGGGCGCTGCCAAGCGTGCGTCAGGCTCGATTGCGGCAGCATCGACGCCATAGGCTTCTGCAACGCGGCGCGTCACAGTGTTGAATTCCATCGCCTTCAAAAATGCGATGAGATTTTGAGGTGCTGGATCGTGTACTGCGAGCGCATCGATCGGCGTCGTCAGTGGCACTTCATCTTCAAGCTTGACAAGTTTTTTGGAGATGCGGGCTTTTTCCGCATTCTCGATCAGCGCTTCACGGCGTTTCGGCTGCTTGATTTCCGCCGCGCGTGCCAGAAGTGTTTCAAGATCGCCATATTCATGGATGAGCTGTGCGGCTGTCTTGATGCCGATGCCGGGAACGCCGGGCACATTGTCGACGCTATCGCCTGCGAGAGCCTGCACATCGACAACCTTATCGGGCGTAACACCGAATTTTTCGATGACCTCGTCAACACCGATGCGACGATCCTTCATCGTGTCGAACATGGTGACGCCATCGCCGACGAGCTGCATCAGATCCTTATCTGACGCCACAATGGTCGCCGTCGCGCCTGCCTCTTTCGCAAGGCGGCAATAGGTGGCAATGAGATCGTCGGCTTCATAGCCTTTCTGTTCAATGCAAGGGAGATCGAAAGCCTTCACCGCTTCGCGGATGAGCGCAAATTGCGGCCGCAATTCTTCCGGCGGCTCCTCACGTTGCGCCTTATACTGATCGTAGAGCGCGTTCCGGAAAGTTTCGGAAGAGTGATCGAGAATGACTGCGAGATGGGTTGGCTTTTCACCTGCCACGCTGTCACGCAACAATCGCCAAAGCATGTTGCAGAAACCAGCTACGGCACCGACAGGTAATTGATCGCTTTTGCGCGTGAGCGGCGGCAGCGCATGAAATGCGCGAAAGATGTAGGACGAACCATCGACCAAAAAAACGTGGTCGCCTTTTTTCACGGGACGCGAAACCGCCATGATCGTCTCCTATTCCGCTGCGGACTTCAGGCCCGTCTGGGCTAGAACAGCGGCGACAATTTCGTCCGGCGCACCGGCGACGGACACTGCAATTGCCATTTCTTCAGGCCCGGGCGTTTCCAATGTCGCAAATTGGCTATCGAGCAAGCCGAGCGGCATGAAATGATTTTTGCGCGCTGCCATGCGCGCCTCGATCAAATCCTTACTCCCGGCGAGATGGACGAACATGACATCACCATGCTGGCCCTTCAGGCGATCGCGATAGGCGCGTTTGAGGGCTGAGCAGGCAATGATAGCATGGCTATTTCCCGCACGCTGCGCATCGATGAAGCTTGCAATGGCATCGAGCCAAGGCCAACGATCTTCATCTGTCAGCGGCGCACCGCTTTTCATTTTCGCGACATTCGCAACTGGATGAAATGCGTCGCCGTCGCGAAACTCCCAGCCAAGCCGATCTCCCAAGGCTTGACCGACCGTGCTCTTGCCGCAGCCCGATACGCCCATCACGATCAGTACGCGCGGGTTCATGCGCCAGCCTTTTCTTGATGGCCGCCAAAGCCCTTGCGCATGGCAGACAGTATTTTTTCCGCGAAAGTATGGTCCTGCCGCGAACGGAAGCGCGCAAACAACGCTGCTGTGAGCACTTCTGCCGGAACGGCCTCATCGATGGCGGCCTGCACTGTCCAGCGGCCTTCACCAGAATCGTCCACATGGCCGGAAAACTCGCTCAGCTTTTCATCCTTGGCCAACGCCTCTGAGGTGAGATCGAGCAACCAAGAGGTGACAACGGATCCGCGACGCCAAACTTCGGCGATATCGGCGACATCGAGATCGAGCCGGTGCGCTTCCGGCAGTTTCGGTGAATTGGCGTTTTTGAGAATGTCGAAGCCTTCGGCAATCGCCTGCATCATGCCGTATTCGATGCCGTTATGGATCATCTTCACGAAATGGCCGGCACCGCTTTGCCCACAATGCAGCCAGCCCTGTTCGGCACGCGGATCGTGACCCTCGCGATGGCGCGTGGCCGGAATATCGCCGCGACCGGGTGCGAGTGCCTCGAAGATCGGAGCAAGACGATCGACAGCTTCTGTCTCACCGCCGATCATCAGGCAATAGCCGCGCTCGAGACCCCAGACGCCGCCAGACGTGCCAATATCGAGGTAATGCAACCCTTTTGCCTTCAGCGTGGCGGCGCGGGCGATATCGTCCTGCCAGAAAGTGTTGCCGCCATCGATGATCGTGTCGCCTGGCGATAAGAGGGTCGCGAGTTCGTCGATCGCGGACTGTGTGACGGCACCAGCCGGCAACATGACCCAGACCGCGCGTGGGGCGGAGAGCTTCGTCACGAGGTCTACGAGACTGGTCGCGTTAACTGCGCCTTCCTCGGCAAGAGTAAGACCGGGCGCGGGGTCTCTGTCGTAGACGGCACAGGAATGCCCAGCCCGCTTCAAGCGGCGCACCAGATTGGCCCCCATGCGGCCAAGGCCCACCATGCCTAGTTCCATCGCGTCTCTCCCTCGCGCTTTCCGCGCCTTTGTGAAGAGAGGATGTGCCAGAAAACAGCCGCCTTGGCGACAGGCGCGCATGAAAATGGCCGGGACAAGCCCGGCCATCCCCCGCCCCCGAGCAGTTCTCAAGTAAACAGAAAATCGCTTGCCGTCAGCGTTGTCACATCCGCCAAGAGGACGGAGTTACTCCCGACAGTGAGAACAGCGCCAGCAGCCGTGTAGGTGAGGTGGGACTCAACTTGAGCCCAATTGGTGAGCCCCATGCCGCGAGCATCGATTACGTCATGTTTGCCGAAATCCATCACGACGTCTTGGTCGGTTATGGCACCGAAGAAGAACGTATCGGCGCCCGCACCCCCGTAAAATGTGTCATTGCCGGCATCGCCGCGAATGAAATCATTCCCAGCGCCGCCATAAATGACGTCATTGCCCGTATTGCCAACAAGGAAGTCATTGCCGGAATCGCCGTTGATGACGTCATCGTTGATGCCACCATTGATGGTATCGGCCCATGAGCCACCATGAATGCAATCATCGCCCGAAGAGGAACCGGAGATCGTATCGTGGCCCTGTCCGCCCCAGATCCGGTCGTCACCAGGACCACCGGAGAGCGAGTCATTCCCCTGCCCGCCAAGAATAACGTCGTTGCCGGGACCACCACCGAACGTGTCGTCGCCCGGCCCACCATTGACGGAATCATTGCCCGCGCCCGGCTGCAGACTGTCAGCACCCGGGCCGCCACTGAACACATCGTCTTTGTTTCCGCCTTGGACCGTGTCGTCCCCCGGCCCAGCGGCAACCGAGGTGCCCTTGATCAACTCGCTCGCATTGGTCCCCTTGATCAGATAGGGACCCCAACCCTGCGGTGGCGTGGCAATCTTGCAGTCATCATCCTTCGCAAAGTTCACAGCCATAGGTCGCTCCTAAGTTTGGAGAGCCCCCTCCCATGACGTAAGGGCAGGTTACTGATTGTCTCAGTTTTGGAAAGCATAAAATGACAATCAGACCGTGTTTTTTTGTCCTTCCACCAGCATAGCTTGTCTCAATCGCGGCGCTGGCGGTGAGCAAAGCAGGCACGCGCTTTACAGATTGTGGCAGGAGCTAAACCGCAGCACCATCGGAACGCGACCAGCCCAGACGCGAATTGAACGCCAGCCCGAATTCGGCTAGACCCATCGACAGGCGTTGGCACCCGTAGCTCAGCTGGATAGAGCGTTGCCCTCCGAAGGCAAAGGTCAGAGGTTCGAATCCTCTCGGGTGCGCCAATTGTTTCAGCAGCTCCGCTAGTCATCACATTTTGCGCCAAGCAGACCGAAACGGCATAGCCGCGCTTTCGAGAAGCGTTACGTCCCGATGGATCGAATGAAAATTGAGGACAGCGACCAAAAGCGAACGATGTGAACGCTTCCAACTTTGATCAAGGGCTATCTAAGGGCAGGAGCGCGTGTCGATGCAGGGGTGGTGATTGATCAATCTTTTAACACTACAGACGTTCTTATTGTTTACCCAGTGGGGGTAATTGCACCACGCGATGCAATGTATTCTGGGGAAGACCCAGAACAGAGTAATGCAAATGCACTCATCAGCTGATGCCGCAGCCATCTTCCTTCACAAAGAAGATGATCTCAGCATTAATAACGTTCAGGCACGTAAAGTTCCGACGGAAGCACGCGGCGCTCATAATCCGGATTGAAGACCCGCTCCGGTAGCGCAATCGGTTCGTGCGGGAGCTCTTGGTAATCGATCATCGATAAAAGATGCGCTATACAATTAAGTCTTGCGCGTCTTTTGTCGTTACCTTCAACAATGTACCATGGCGCTTCAGGAATGTTTGTTCGTTCAAACATTTCTTCTTTAGCCTTCGTATATCGCTCCCATCGTACACGCGACTGGAGGTCCATCGGCGACAATTTCCATTGCTTGATGGGATCGTGAATGCGCATCAAAAAGCGCAATTGCTGCTCTTGGTCGGTAATCGAAAACCAATATTTGACTAGAATAATGCCTGAGCGCACTAGCATTCGCTCAAAATCCGGCACATCGTGAAAAAAATCTTCGACCTGCTGATCTGAAGCAAACTCCATAACGCGCTCGACACCAGCGCGATTATACCAACTCCGATCGAACAGCACGATCTCACCAGCAGCCGGCAGATGCGGCACATAGCGCTGGAAGTACCATTGTTTCTTTTCGCGGTCAGATGGAGCTGGCAAAGCAACCACCCGGCATGTGCGAGGATTTACCCGCTGTGCGATCCGCTTGATAACACCGCCCTTCCCCGCCGCGTCGCGGCCCTCGAAAAGGATGACAAGCTTCAACCCCTTATGCGCAACCCAGTCCTGCAGCTTCACAAGCTCGCTTTGTAAACGGATGAGCTCCGAGAAATAGAATTTGCGATCAATGGAATGCCGCTTGTGAGAGGCCAAAAGCTCTCTGAGCTCTGGGGGAAGACGGCAATCGTCAATCTCTTGCTCCAATTCCTCGTCAAAATCATCCTCCAGCTCAAGTTCCAGCCAAGGCCGCTCTGTCTCAGTTTCGCGCTGCATTTATCAAAATCCTAGAACCCGAAAGCACCATTGAACTACCAATATGACAGAATCATTACGCAATAACGTTCCCGTACAATGAATAAATGATACAATACTTAGTTCCAGAATGTTTGCATCTTACGAAATTTTTTCCACTGCTTGTCGATCTTGGCATCTGCCGTTTCGGTTTGCGATGAAAACCATCCCAGGATAAATCCTGTCGAACACGAAAAGTCGCCCAGCTCCTGCGCGCTTAAACGATTGAGCATTTCTTGGGCGCCAGCTAGATCGTTCGAAATCCCAAGGCTGTTCTGCAACGGCACAAGGTTGTCACTCCAATTCCTGTAGAGCTTCGCATTCTTGAATAGAGGAGCAAAAAATTGAGCATTATAGCGGAGTTTTTTAAGGGCAATTCTGAATTCATGCCGTTCTTCGTCAGACTTTTCTATGAGAGCCTTACCCCGCTTCTTTGCCTTGGCAAGCAAATCATCCAAAGTCCTCTTTGCAAATCGATCAGCCGTTTCGGTGAGTGTGGCTAATGCGAGATCGGCAATCTCGCTCCGCCATCCCCGGCGTGCGATATAGCTTTGCAAATCAAGTATGAAAAGAGTTGTTCCTAAACCGTTGATGACATCCATGGCTCCCGCATAGGCTTGGGCACGTAGTGAAATCAGACTTGCTTCAAGATATTTCGCATCATCTGGGCAATTTCGATGCGCTAGCGGCTGCGTAAAAACCAGCTCTTGGAACGCGTCGCACTCACGGGCTAGGCCCAGTCCAGATGCTAATTCACGGGCACGCGCTGAAAAGTGTGCAAAAGACGCTTGCGGAAAGGCTTTATCGAATGCTTTCAGCGCCGTGCGGAGGCGGCGTAGCCCAACGCGCATTTGGTGCACGGAACGGGCATCCGCCTCATCACGGAAGGGTTGGATATGGTCTGTGAAGTGTCGCATTCCCTCAGCGAGAATACCAACGATCACAGCATCGAGTTGCATTTCGGGATGTATACGCTGCTTTTCTTCCTTGTAACGTTTTTGCTTTTGGACGCCGGCTAAAATAAAACAGCGCTCGGATTTACTGGTCATTTCAAGACGCAAGCCAGCTTTAATGGCAAGGACTTTGGCAAAGTCCAGCATATCGTTTGGGGAACCGCTCTTCAGCTCAAGCTCAAGCTCGTGTAGCGGCCAAGCTTGATCGGAGTCGATGAATTGGCCTTCATCAATTGCAACCTCAAAGGCGCTTTGGGACGAGCGTATCTCCGTGACAATCCGTTTAAAGCTTGTCTGGTAACGCGGGAGCAATTCACGCCCGTCTGTCACCTTGAGAACGTGATTGCTGATATCTGTTCCAAACAGGGCAAGGTCGATACCATTTTGACCGGCTGGAACCTCGATCTCAGTCCGCTCGAATAAGGATGCGATTGGGCTGCCCGCAACCTTAAACGTCATGACAGGCTTCCTGCTGCCAAGCTTTCGCCAGCGCAGCGTGATACCAGCATTGAAGAGGTGGTTCTCAGCCGTATCAAAATAAACGGTTTGAACCCTTTGAGCACGACCAAATGATGGTCGATCGAGAAGCTTAAGCTTGAAAATGCGATCAATGGCAACATGATCGACCGAGAACTTGATCTCGAATTCCTTCGGTCCCTCGACAGCCGCCGACATCAGAAAGCATTCCATATTTATAAACGTGCCGTACCCGTGCTAGGCGACAAATTGATACAGGAACTCTGTGTTCGAATCGAAGATATTCTGCTAATAAAAAGCACGGAGTTTTATTTGTGACAGGATCGTGACAATTGCGACAGATTGGCGCTCTACCGCTGTTTTTTTATGATGACGGCGCCGTGGACGTTGTTCTTATTACGTCACGGTTTGGTCGACGCTGGATCATTCCTAAGGGTAATCCAGTAGCAGGTCTACCTCCGACAGAAGTGGCTGCGCTTGAGGCATTGGAAGAGGGCGGTATCGTTGGAACCGTTGTCGATTATAGAATCGGTTCCTTTAAACTCGAAAGCCGCTTTAAAAAGTGTATCGTCGACGTTTATCCTCTGATTGTTCGAAAACAGTTACGCCATTGGGATGAATCGAGCGATCGTGAATCGATGCGCTGCGATCTTGAGACAGCCCAATCGCTGGTTGCCAGTCCAAGCCTTGCCGCCTTGCTGCGCAAGGTCAAACTTCGGAAAATCGAAAAGTACCATCGCGCGCATTCTGCACGCTGAATCGCGTTAGCTTGGTGCCTCTCAGGAAACGAGGCCGGTCCTCTGGTCATCGTTGCTCGTAATGGTAGCGTGAGGGATGCCCCACCCCCTAACCGCGGCTCGTCATCCAATTGTCATCGAACGCCTTTAGCTCCGCCCTCGTTAACTTTTAGGGAGACAAACCGTGAGCTTTATATCTCGTTTGAGCGGCCTTGTTGCGGTTGCGGCCTTTGTTGGCCTTTCGCAACCTGTTGCAGCGACTGACATTTCTGGCGCTGGGGCGACATTTCCGTTTCCG
>Ga0214917_10001148_pt1 | contig 34496 bp, 63 predicted proteins | sample LL_1208_BB_MetaG_FD_177983 | JGI IMG/M metagenome (GOLD analysis project Ga0214917, IMG submission 177983) | Freshwater microbial communities from Lake Lanier, Atlanta, Georgia, United States - LL_1208_BB | ecosystem: Environmental > Aquatic > Freshwater > Lake | place: USA: Georgia | collected... | reverse complement strand
GGAAGTTATGCGGTAAAGGTAGTTTTTATTTTCTAAAATAAATGTTAAAAAGTTTGTCGGTTCAATTTACGCACCCTATCCTTGCATACACCTAACAACCAAAATTATGAGTAACCTACACACCAACTGGACTGTAATTCAAGATGAATTTGACAGCCAAACCCAAAAGCGTGAATTTAAAGGTAAAATGACACCTATGCGCTGGGAAGCTATTAAGCAATACGTTAAGCGGTTCAACCGAGAAAACAAGCCAGATAGACGATGTGGACACGATTGGGATTGTTGCGGATGCGTAACTCGTAATTATATGGAAATCTCTTTTGAGCCTCAAACAGTTGTTATTTACTGGAGCGTTGGTTTTAATTGCTAACCTATGACCCCCCTAAAAGCCAAACTCCAGACCACTTCCAATTTCCGTAACCTAACACAAACCCAAATTGAAACTAAACACTAACATACCATCCTTTAAGGCGTTGGTTAAAAAATCCTACTTCACTAAAAACGAGGAACACGAAAACGAATATTACAATGTTTACGTTTTCGGTATTCAATCTTGTGCTGGGCAAATTATTACATTTCACGTTATGACAGATAACGGTATGTTGAGAAGCAGAGTGCCTTTATCTGAAATTTACACACAAAAGCCCACCGATGATATTCCAGCCCACTACAAACAGCTATGGGATTGTTTTAGCGAAAATGTTACAGTCATTGAGTATGATTTTTTAGCATTTCATAAAGCTCAAATTGTTTTGAGGGATGGAACAATGATTTGGGGTACTTACCTATTTACCGTTGACTGGTACTCAAACCCTTTTAGTGATGAGCCAACTGATTACAAATGCGGTCATATTTTTGAAGCTGATGGAGGGTATTTACTTTGTCAACCGAACAATCGAATTTTCTGGAAAGATTCTAATTGGATAACAAAACCACTTCCAGAAGATTTGAAGCAGTTTAAGGTTGACACCGAATTGATTTCTGTTGAAAATAAATCTCATAGGTGGGTAACTGATGATTCAAATTGTTTCTATTACGACATTAACAAAACGGAAAAAAAGTAACAATGAAAAACCTAAAAGCCAAACTCCAGACCAAATCCAATTTCCGTAACCTAAACGGAACGTGGGTAAACGTAATTCAGTTTTTGGGAACTATTGTGTACGTTAAAGCAATAGACCCAGAAACCGATACCGATATTTGTTTTGATGTTTCCTTGTCCGAAATATCCGAAATCATTCAAGCTCCTTAAAACATTCCAAAAGGGTAGGTGCGACCTCGTGCAACAACCTACCCTATATGGAGTATTACCGATAATGGGGCAAAATTAACAATACCCGAAAGTTATTCACAATTTTTTTTATTCTGGATTCTTTTGTGTATTTTTGAAAATACAAAAACCTAACGTAGAAATATGAGAAAATTATTCTTATCAGCATTGTTTACTGGGATGGTAGGCTTTGCTAACGCTCAATGGACTTTTAAGAAAGTTGACAACGGATTTGATGAGGCTTACAAAATAGCCTACACCAACACCAACAATTTTGGATTTCTTAAACTGGAGAAGTTAAATGATGGAGTAGCCCTATACATTAAAGGAGCTTACTTTTGTGGCGAAACAGCTAATGTTGACATTTCCTTTTGGGCTAACAATGAGTGGCAACGATATACGATTACTTGCAACATAAGTTCAGATAACACGATTGTTTGGCTTATTGAGGACTTGGGTTATGATAAAGCATTTTTGGCGCATTTTATGAATAGCAGTAAAGTTCGTTTGCGAGTAAACACCGAAAGTTGCGACAGCGAAATTTACGAGTTTCCGATGGGCAATTCGGCAAGGGCATATCAATTCTTAAAAAACTAAAAATATGGCTAAAAGAGGCAAAGATACCTTATTAAAGGTAAAACAAATGTTGACTGAATACCCAGAATTAAGAGATTCTGACTTGAAGTTAATTACTGAAATTTGGGAGAGTGAGGTAAAACGGAGATACGGAGATAACGCTAAAATCTTCCATCCATTTTTCGCTTTGTTGCGAAATGGAGAACTTACAAGCCCAGAAACAATTCGTAGGTCAAGATGCAGATTACAAGAGGAAAACGAAGCATTGAGGGGAGAGCGTTACAACCAGCGTAAAAAGTACGGAGAGGTGCAAACCGAAAACTTTAGACAAGGTTCGTTTGACTTGAATTTATGAACGAATTTGAGCAAATAAAAGCATACTTGCAGTTTGCCACGTTACCGACCGAGCCAGTAAAAATAAGCTGTTGCGAAACGGTAATTGACAGCAAAAAGTTTGTTGAAAATCATATTGGTAGGATTGAGCATTACGGCATTGAAAGGTCAGCTCCCTACCTATACAGATTGAAAAAATTTAAAGATAACCTAAACCCAAAACCCATTTACAAATGAAAGACCTTGAAATTATCCAACAGTCGTTACAATTTTATGGATATGAAATAGATGATACAAAATTGATTCAGATTTTCATAAAATTGATTCCGTTAGTTAAGTACAAAGGCAAAGATGTTACATTATTTGACTTAGTAGAAATAACCAATAAGATTGATTCTGGTGCTTTTGATGATGAAGAATACACGATTGAAATTAAACCTAAAGGCAAAAAAACAGATGAAGAACATCTATCAAAGTTTGTTAGTAGTTTCAATTTTCCTCAAAGGGCTTTGAACACTTTTAGAGATTTGAGAATTATTACTTTGGGAGATTTGTACGAATTAGACACAGAGATTCTTTACAAGCAACGAAACATCGGTAGAGATACAATTTTTAAGATTCAAATGGAGCTTGAAAAACACGGATTGCCTCTTATTAGAGTTCATAGATAACGTAAAACAGCCTCTTAATTGAGGCTTTTTTTATGCTTCTGATTTCTTTCTGGTTGTAACTTTTCGAGCTACCCTTTTAACCTTTTGAGCCGTTCTGCTTATCATACTGCTTAAAATCAATTCCCTCAACTCGGTTAGGGCTTCGGTATTATTATCCAGCGACTTTTTAAGCTCTGATTGGTCGTTCTTAATGTAGGAACGCAATTCTTGTTGAAGCTCTGAAACTTGATTTTTTAAGGCATCTTCGGAACGTACTTGTCGCTTCCATACTTGCCAAACAAAATATCCAAGCGCAAGGGTTACAATCCCTAAAACGCCATAATTGGTCAATCCATCAAAAGGTGTTGTTGTCTGTAAAATCATCATCAATCTTTTGGTTCAAAGTGCATAGCATCATAATTCTTTTCCTTTCCAAGATTAAGATAGCCGTGCTTGTAAAAAATGTCAATCATTGGTTTGTATTCTGGCTTACTAAATTGAGCTTTTGCCCAACTTGTTTTAAGTCCATTTCTTACTGGGTCAAGGTCAATAGCAATTCCCCAACAATGTTTTGAATAGTCAGAACCTCCACGCATTTTACGAAATGCGAAACAACCACCGTAAAGGTCAATGCCTAAACGCTGGATTTCAGCTAACCCATAATGGGCTAAAATTTCATTGAAAATAGCCTCCAGCTTGTCTTTTACAAGTTTGTGGCAAAATAGCCTTGAAACGCTTGTTTTCTTATCCCAAGAAAGCCTCATCGGGTAGGGTAGATTAAGTTGAACTAAATAGTCCGAACCATCTTCATCTGGTTTGCCGTATTTGGCAATTACTTCTTTAGTGGTTAGCATCTTTTTCTGGTTTAGTTGCAAATCTATCAATACTTGTACCTAAAAAACAAGCAATTACAACGTATTTTATGGCATCAATCAATTCTGGGCTTGGATTTATTTCCTTTGGATTCTGTACGTTCATAACCAAAGCACTACAAAGGACTAAAAAGCCGAAAATTCCAACAATCCTTTTTGAAGAAACTTCTCCATCTGGACTAATCAATTTTTTAAAGAATTTGTTCATTGTACTTGAGCTGTTAAAGTGCCGTGTTTTCCTACCAATTTTTTAATGTACGCTTGAGTAATTGTTGGTAACTTGGGAATAAGCGTGTCGGTGTTTCCAACGTGAGCTTCTGCCTTTTTACGAACCTTTGTACCAGTATTGTAAGCCACAATCACTTTATCCATCCTAATAACGCCATTTTCAATGTACTTATCCATAAATTGACGTAGCAAAAGGCTTCCAGAAAAGATATTAAATTCTGGCTTTAAAAGGTCGGTGGACTGAACGATTGAAAAGTCGTAATTAGAAAACCGTTTTTTACCTTTTGGCAAACGTAATTTGTCGGCTCTTTTGCCTAAAAATCTCCTAATAACTTCCATCTCTGGAGCTGACATTCGACCTTGCTCAACCTCTTTGTAAAATGCTTCCGCAATAGTTGGTGGATTTACTTGCATTAACCCGATTGACATTCCGTTTCTGGCATTAGCAATACCACCACTTTCGATGAATATAAAGGATGCGATAACCTCCTCTGGGGTATTGGTCATTTGAGAGGATTTTTTTATCAAATTGCCATATCTTTTGTAGATAGGTGCAAGATTTTGAAGCGTACTTTCCTCACTTTTGTAGAACGCTTGATTGGTCATTGGTACAACTATCTTTCCCATCAGATTTCAGCTTTTTTCTCTAAAGTAATTGGTCGTTCTTTAGCTTCTTTGGTTAATTCGATACCAGCATTTTTCGTAGCTTTCGCAACTAAAACAGCTAAAACGGTAATAGCACCAAGTCCGAGTAGTAATTTCTTATCCATAACGCCTTAATTTTAAGCATTTACAGTCCAAAAATAATCATTTATCTAAAAAGTTATTCACACTTGCAGAAAAATCTTTTGGAGTGTTGTAAGTTTGCAACAACAGACCAGCGAAACTTTATGAACAAATTTGCAGATACACTTAAACGAGAAAGAGTGAAAAACAAAATGACCATTGGCAAGTTTGCAAAGCATCTTGGAGTTGAGAGGTCGTTGTATTTTCGATGGGAAAACGGCTCTGTTATACCCAGATACGACAATTTAAAAAAGATTTCAGAAAGTTTGGGATTGGATATGAACGATTTATTTTAATTAGTTTTTCACGGTGCAATTTTTAGATACCAGTTATTGTTGTTTCATTCGGAAATTTACCATCCACTATTAAAATCCTATGGCTCGAACACCCAATAAACCAAAAGCGCAGAAAAAAAAGCGCAAAGGTAGATTGTCGGCTGAAAGTCGGGCAAATAAGCAAAGGCTATTAAAGATTTACGGCAAAATTAGCCGTGAGTTTACAGCAATAAACAAAACATTACCTAAACAAAAGGTAGTAGATGCAAGGAGTATTCCGCCTCAAGACATTGAGGAAGAAGCATTTTATGATATGGACTTGCTTTACGAACAGTTGCCAGATGGAACAATGTACCGTTTCAATGCTGGAGAGTTTGGGCAAACACCGATTGAGCCGAAAGGTGGGTACATAGGTAAAATACCGTACAAGGAGCGAAGAAGAATCATTTCCGAGTACATTTATCCAAAATTTAAGGACAAGAAATTAAAGGAGTTAAGGGTTGAGGAGATTAGGGCTGAAATAAGAAGATTTTTGCCAAATCCAGTAGCACAGAAAGCCAAGCAATATAGAACTTTTACGGAACTTAGGGAGATTATTAGAGAGAACTTTGGTAACATTTCCCCAGTACCAACATTTGTAGGAGTTGTAAAAGTTTTGCCAAACAAAACGGATGATGGAAAGCCAGATAGCTATTTTGTAGATTTTATTCTTTTTGACGAGGGCGGAGAACCAGTACCATTTGACTTTGACCCTAACGAAATTATCACTACAAAGGTAGCCTTATCAAAAGAGGAACAAGAAGAAAGAATTAAGCGAGTAAAAAGGGCTGTTTCCGAGCGTAAAAAGCTGAAAAAAGAGGCTAAAGAAAGTAAACCTAAAGAAGAAAAACCTAAAGAAACGAAAACAAAAACACCAAAACCGAAAGCTAAGAAAAAAACTCCAGATGAAGTGAAATTACGTTTGGCTGAAATGAGAGCAAGTGAAATCGCCAAACTGGAAAGTTGGTTGGCTCAAGGCATCATTGACCAGCCTACATTCGTTCAGCTTCTCAAGGAGATTTATTCCAAGTATGAAAAAGGTGGATTGATTTAAGATGAAAACAAAACCTAACAAAACCAAAATTTACGGGAAAATCAATACTCCAGATAAACGGCTCAAGATTATTAAATTGACCAGAGGTAACGGACTATTTAGAGCGACCAATGAGGTAACTGAAATCATTATTGGAGATAGGTACGAGTGTTATATTACTGGCAACAATTTTTCAAATGGTAGTCATTTAATGGGAGCAGTAAAAAAGGATGCTCAAAAGTTTGTTGAAAGCGGTAAAAAACTTCCAGAGTTTCCAAAGTTTCCAGTTAGAAAAACCAGCGACAAATACGATTTTAACGATGGTATTTTAGTCGGTACTGATGTTGACCACGCTTATTGGAGAATAGCCTACAATTTTGGAATAATTTCTGAATCCACCTACTACAACGGACTGAAAAAAGACGAGTATAAGGTTACACGGCTTACGGCATTATCAATTTTGGGTAGGAGAAAAGTTTACCAGAAAATAGAAAATGGAGAGTTGCTGGATGAATACGTTGAATACCCCGAAAACGAGCAATTAAAGTCAATTTTTACCTTTATACGAACCTATGCTTACTACGTTATGCACGAGATTTCGGAACTATTAGGGTGTGAGTTCGAGAGCTATAATACTGATTGTGTATATTATAGAGATACATTTGAAAATCGAAAACTTGTGTCAAATTATTTAGATGAGAAACTTCTTCTGTATAAGTGGTTGACTTACAGTACGGATGAAGAAACAAATTTATGATGTAGCTTTCTGGATATTTCATTGAGCAAACCTAACAAAAAACCCCCACTTACACAAGCGAGGGATTTTAATAGGCTTTTTGTTGAAAACATTGGCTTTTACACCAGCTTTAACGATGTAAAAATAAATGATTGAAAGTTATCCACAAACATTTGGAACAAAAAAAATAGTGTTGTAAACTTGCAACAGATAAACAACAGAATATGAACTTAGAACACGAAATTCGCAGAAACGGTTACGTTTATTTATTTGAGTATGACCCTTTTGATGATGTTTCCGCTTTTTATTCCAAGATTGAAGAAGAAAACTTTATTGAACTACCAGAACATAAGGGCTTAGATTACTTTGAAAGTTGGTGCGAGAAAAAGGGATTGTTAAGTAAAGTTGAAAGAAGCCGAAATGGATATGATTCCTATTCTGAAAGAATTTCAACGGCTGATTTTTCAGAAGTTTTCAGAGAATTTGCTCCAGAGTTTGAACAGTATTGTGAGGAGTGGGTAGATTATTTTGAAACCAATGTTTTGAAAATTGATGAATAAAAAAGGGAGCGTTACCGCCCCCCGAAATAACCTAACGAAACCCAGAAATTGAGTTAAGCATTACAAATATAACCTAAACAAAATATGAAAGAGTTAATTGCAGACTTTGAGAAAGCTAAAGCTATCTTAAAATGTGAAAAAAATGTGCCAAAGCACTATGATTCACTTGTTAGTTACATTCAGCTATTCGATGCTAAATGGAACAAATGGCTAAAGAAGCAAACAGAGGGCAAACCAGAATTTGCAGAAGTCCTTAGAGGATTTTCAGATGATTTATGGAACGCTTATTTTTCAGTTGTAGCCAAAAATCCACCCATCCAACAAATCATTGAAACGGAGGAACTTAATGGAACAATCTACGGTAAGGTTTTACAAATACCAGCTTGAACACTTTGACAAAGGGATAACGATAACCGCTAAAAACAGATACACGGCACGTCAGAAGCTCGTTGAAATTGTAAACAAGCTATACAAGGGGAAAGAAGTACCAAAGGTTATTTCAGAGATAGTGGAAGAACCGATTGTAGGCGTTTCAACTAAACGAATGAATGGCAAAACGTATATCTGGGTAGGCGATAAAACAAAAGATGGATGGAAACTAAAAGAATAAAAATAAGCCAATCAATGATGAAAGATTTGGTTGCTTACCTACAAGATGAAGAATGTGGACTACTCATTTACGAAAAATACTTTAAGGGCTTAATTACCCCACCAAGTAAAGCAATGTTGCTCGGTCAGTATTTTGAATATTTACTTACTGGAGCGTTACCCAAAGGGAACAATATACCCGAACCAGAATTAGTTTACAAGGGAACATCAAAAGAAAAACTATCGGCAGACTTTGAAAGATGCGTTATGTCCGTTGAATACGCTAAAAGGCTACTTGATGGGTATGGCATTAAAACACTCAAAGCTGGGCTTACTATTAGCACCGACAAATTGGTTGGAACGGTGGATATTTACGCTGAATGGACAGACCAACACAAATACAATAGTCAAGTATCTCCCGAAGTAAAAACGTGTTTCATTGACCTCAAATTTACTGGTAGGTTTGATGACAAGTGGGAGGAGTTTGGTTGGCACGTTGATAGCTTAGACCAAAAGCACAAATTGATGATTCAAGGCGTTCACTACAAGCTGTTGGCAAAAGAAGCTGGTATTCACGAAAATATTCCCTTTTACTACTTTGTTTTCGATGCAAAAGACCCTAACAATGCTAAAATCATCCACCAAAACGTAGATGAAATTACCTCAATGCGCCACGTTGAAATGGTAGATAAAGCAATCGAATTTTACGAAAAAGCAAGAAAAAACGGCTTAAAAGCCAAACCTAACCCTAAACGATGTAACGAATGTCCAATAAACACGAACTGCCAATCGAAGATGATTTTTCCAGTTGTTCAACAAGTCCTTTATTGACCAATGATTCAATAGACCTCTGGAGCAAAATCATAATGTTTGAAGCGTACATTGAGGGTTTAAAATTGATTATTCCGCAGTACCGTTCAACATACAACAAAATTTACGAAATCCTTTGTGAGATAAGCGTAATGACAGACAGAAAAGAAAAGCTACAACAAAAACTAAATCACTTAACAAACAAAACTTATCAATATGACCCAAACGACACAGCAGAAACAGTCGGAAGTTTCAAATGCAACCCAGAACAAGCCAATGACTATCGAATTGGCAATGGAGAAGTACCAACAGAAAATATTACCAAAGTTGTTGGAAGCTCACAAAATCAATCCTATCCAATTTGCCCAAGTTGTAATTAACGAAGTCAAGCGAAGCCCCAAGATGGTTAGGGCATTTCAAGAAAACCCAGCAAGTCTTTTTGGTTCAATCTTACATTGTGCTGAAATAGGACTATCCCCAGCAGAAGTAACTGGAGAAGTATCTTTGATTCCGTTTGAGATGCGAGATGGAAACGGTGGAAAGAAAATGACCGTTAAGCCAATGTTAGGTTACAAAGGTGTACTAAAGTTGATTTTACGTTCTGGAAAAGTTCTCAAGATAGATACTGGACTTGTTTACCGAGATGAAATTGAAAACGGACTATTTGAGTTTATTGATGGAACGGAGCAAAAGATTGTTCATAAGCCCAATTTCTTAGTTACCAGCCGTTCAAATTCAGATTTGGTAGCCGTATATGCAGTTGCTCACTTAACCAACGGAGAAAAGGCTATTAAGGTTATGCGGAAAGATGAAATTGTAGGCATACAGAAAACGCTTAAGGTGGATAACACTCTTTACTTTGATGAAAGGAATGACCCCCAAAACTGGATGGCACGAAAGACCGTAGTAAAGCAGTTGGCAAAGTTGCTTGAAAAGGATTTTTACGGAATGAACGCCCTTGAGATTGATAGCCGTATGGAGGGAGGAAAGATTATTGTCGCTGATGATAGTAACAACTTGCAAATTAAGGATGCTGAAATTATGCCCAAAAAGAACCAAAACATTTACGATGTGATGGAGATTGCAACGATTGAACCAGAAGCACCAGAAGAAGAAAGTACTACTCCCAATAATTCACTATTTGAAACAAAATAGTATATTTGTGGAGCAAAGCTCGAACACAGTTTTTAGGATGATAGAGCAGAGGGGAGATTTAAGACGTTAGATTTCTGCCAAAGCACCCTACCAGACGTGGTAGGTTAAAAAGAAAGCCCTTTTCGGAGGGCTTTTTTTATGGAATGTAGTAAAGTTCCACTTGGCTAACCGTTTCTGCTGATTGAGCAAATAAAGCACCTCCAGACGTTATACCCCAATAGGCAACTTGAAAGTTTGCATTGAGATAATCTACAAGATTTTGAAGTGTTGAAGCCGTTCCAATAGGAAATTGAATATAAAAAGAACTACCACCAACTGTTGCATTTAATTGAATAGCACTTGGTAATTCAGAAAAAGAAGTATTTATTGAAGAAAATACATATCGAGTACCATTGTTTACAATAGGTGAAATACCAAAGCCCTCACCGTTCATAAAATCAAAGGTTTGTTGCTGGTTTGTAGTATTAGTAACCGTAAGTGTAATGTTCTTAATCATTTATCTTTTGTACTCTTTAAAAAAGTCCGATTGCTCCAAAAGTAATTCTTGGTTTTTGAAAGGGTCTTTGCCCATCTGAAAATCCTTAAATTTTATCTCAACCGTTTTCATTTGAATAAGAATATTTTCTAAGGGGTCTAAAGTTATCTGGAAAAATGTATTTCCATCCACTACAATACCTTTGCCTTTAAGCTCAAGCAAAAATGCTGGAGTGGTCTGAAAAGGGTCAATAGGCAAAATTAGGCTCGTTTGCTTGGCATTACCGTTTGAATCTACCGTTACAACTTGGATATTGTTATTGAATTGGTTGATTGTTTTTGCATTGATGTATAAAGAAATCATTCCATAAACGTAACTGCCTATTGAATTATTGATTTCAGAATAAGAAACACTACCCTCCTCATTTACTTGAATGATGGATTTATTTCCAGTTGTGGTTGTTGCTGAACTTGACAAAACTGAATAGCCACTTGGCGGTGGTGGTGGAGGACTTGGAGTTATGTTTGTAGGCATTACGTTGTTAGTACGATGTTACCATCCTTATCTACCACATAAAACGCTTTAGTATCTTGACGTTGCAAAATACGAAGCCCATACTCTTTCTGGATTGAATCTCTAAGGTCATTCATCCCTTGTTGACTTTCTCCATTTTTTATAGCCATACGGACTGCATCTAAGGCGATGGAAGCGTTTTGTTTCTTTTCCGAGTTAGATACGCCAGTAACAGATTTAGGTGGCGCAAAAGGGCTAAATTTAGACGAACCGCCTTTTTTCTTTAAGTGAGGATAAACGATTAAGAATAGGATAAGCGCAATACCTCCATACAATAACAAATCACTTTTTTGTTCGCTTTCCATTACTTTTTCTTTTTAATGCTTTTGTAAACGAGAAATCCAGCTACCCCAATTAAAGCTAAAAACGCAAGATTTTTGAGTGCTTGATTTTGATTTAAAACCAAATTGGTTGACTGCTTATTTGCAAGTGCTAATGTCTTGGTAATTTCTTCCGCTTGAGCTGGATTTAAAGGCTTTCCAGTATTACCTAAAAGCCCCTCCTTTTGAGCTACAAGTGTTTTTTGAATACCCTCCAGCTCGGACAAAGCAGAACCACCCACAGAACGCATTTGATTGATAGCGTTTTGTAGTTTAGCTTCGGTTTGTTCAATACGACTAATTAAAAGGGTATTTCCGTTCATTAAAATTGCATTGAAACTTCTTTACCACCAACAGAGCCTTTAGAAACTCCATATTGTTGTCCAGCACCAACATTCGTACCAATAGTCATTCTGGTATTATCGGATGGAGCAATACCAGCTTTTGATGCCGAGCTTAATAATTGAATAGCTTTAGCAATTTTAGCTTTTGCCACCTTAAATTCAGCCTCATTTGCAATACTTTCTTTGCCGTAGTACAATTTTAGCTTTGACAAGGTTTGATTACCAAAATAACCGAATCCAAAAGTGGTACTTGGAATACCCAACGCAAGTTGAAGCTCCTCTACCTTAGCATTTCTAACGCCCTTTTTCAAAGGGAAATTAGATGATACAACGGGAGTAACAGTTTTTACTGGCTTTGCTTCTGGTTGTGGAATATTAGCTTTTTCAGCTTCCGCATTTTTAACATCCTTTTTGTTTTTCCAATAGTTGAAAGCCAAATATCCCAATCCAGCAACAACCAAACCGCTTCCAATCCAAATAATAGTTTTCTTGTTCATCATTTTAAGATTTTGAGGGTTCAGTTGGCTTTGACACAGCCAATTCTTTTTCTTTTAGTTGCACGAAACGAGTAAAGGTAACGGTAAACCAAATGGCTACACCAATACCTACCCACATTGCAATATCCTTGTACAAAGGACTTTCAGTTACGTCTTTCATATTAAAAAGCCTTGAAGTATTTTAAAATCCTCTGGAATTTCAGTAAGCGAATTTAAGCGCATTGAATCCTTTGGGTTTGTGATGAATTTGTTTTGGTATGAATCCAAATCTACCTCCTCTTGCATAAATTGTTCGATTGCTAATTGCATTTCGGAAAATTGTTGAGGAGTGTATTTGAACTCTTGCTTTTCATTCAAAACCAAACAGCCATCGCCATCCACAAAAGCGTAGGTAATGTTTAAATGTTTGATTTTACGATTATGTGCCTCAATCATCGGTTGCAATTCTTCCAACAACAAACCAGCATTTTTGCCAAGTTTGTCATCAAAGCTCTTCATTGCATTAGTTAAATGAAGCAATCGCATAAAATCTGTACGTTTCATAGGTTATTTTTTTTAAGATATAGTTAAATAAATTGTTGCGCCAGTTGCGCTTACGGTTAGAGATGCAATAGAACTGCCTCCTAAATCGGATGCGCTAATTTCAAAGTTTAGGGCATTACCAGCTGGGGCTACCAATATGGCGTTTCCAGCATTTAAGCCACTAAAAGTCCTTACACCGCTTACGTTATTCAATGTCAATGTTGCACCAGCAGTAATAAAGAACTTAATTAGGTTAAAGTTCGTAATTGTGCTTGATGAACCAGAAGCCAAAGAATATGTGCCAACCGTTGCAATGTTTTGTGGCAATGTAGCAGTTGGTAAATTTCCAGTAACTACGGGAAATTGATTTTGATATGGTGGTAAATTTGGCATAATATTAAATATCAGTAGTTACAAAATTAAGATTAAAATTCGTTTGCAAGTAATTGATAACGTAATTATTTGCTTTTGCTCCTATATCTGGGTCATTGAAAGGACAAATAAAACTTCCAGCTCCTTGATAAGAGAGAGGAGCATTGCTTGTCAAAGTTCCATCTGGATTAAATTTGTCTGATTTTTTATTCCATAGCTCCATAAGTACCAAACACTCGTCTGGATTTTGAAGCTGTAAAGTAAGCCAAATGTAACCTACTTCGGCAAATTGAAATTGCCGTGTAGGAAAATTTGCTGATGTTCCGTTTTGTGGTATTAAAGCCATATTTTATTTTTTTATCCTAATTGAACCCAAGTTGCACCATTGTAACCCCACCATCCAGCAGTTGTAATAGCCCCACCGCTTGCAGTTGCATAAACCATCAATCCCGTTGCTGGTGATGAAATTGCTACCGCTTGTGCGCCAGTCATACGAGGAGGTAAAAAGCCTTGAGTAGTTGAATCCGCTTGAATGATAGCACTATCGTTAATTGTAGTTCCGCCAATCATCATTGCTGGTCGGTTTCTATTTGCGTTCCTCTCAACAAAGAATTGAGAAGTTCCAGCGTTTCTTAAATCAATATATTTAAGAGTTCCAGTAGGTGCAGAATCGGCAACGACATTTCCAATGATAGGTATTGCAGTTCCAGAAGTAATAGAAGTTGAAACTTGAAAAAATCCTCCAATTCCCGAAACAGTTGATGTGCCGTTATAGTTTGTAGCAACGCTTTGTACGCCTATGTGAACCCGACTTGCACTATTATTTCCGTTAGCTTCAAAATATCCGCCAGTATTTACAAATCCAGCTATTGAAACTCCATAAACACCATACGAAAATCCATTTGCTCCAGAAGTTGGAAAGCCTAAATTGTAAAAATATCCACCGTAAGTAATTTTTGAGCCAGCAGACCTTGTATTTTGTACGTTTATCCCAAAGGTGGCATCTAATCCAGAAACTGAAGCTGTCGCAATATTGGTGTTTGTGGTTGTTGTTGCTCGTAAAGTGCCGTAAACGTCTAATTTAAAGTTCCCACTATCTCCCCCAGAGCCAATAATTGTATTACCGCTTAGTGTATTGAAAAGGTTTGAACCGCTAACTGTTCTTAAAGCGACACTTGTTACTCCAGTAAAAGAGGACAAAGAAAATGTTGGGTTAATGTCTTTAGCAATCAAAAAGTCGTTATTTGCAGTAGCAATTAAAGTTGGAGCAATGTTTCCACTAATTGCCAAATTGCCACTCGCTGAAACGCTTGAACCTACAAAAAAAGCGTGTGATGATGCACCAGTATAGCTTGATACAATGCTTATGCCCCTTGTACTTGTACGAATAGAAGAACCCGAAATTGTTATCGCACTATTATTTGTGCTTGTATATGATGGGTTAATCAATAATGAACTTTGATTCGTACTTAATACGTTATTGATTTGAACTAAATTAGTACCAAAGTAAAATAAACCAGCATCGTAATAACTTGTTCCGCTTCCGTTTGTCCAAAAGAAAATTTTAGTATTGGTTGAATTGTTAATAACTCCATCGCTACCAGCAAAAGGCACAAAATCTAATCTTGCGTTATCTCCAGCTAATTTTCCTCTAAGTTTAATGTTCGCTTCTTGTCCTCCTAAATTTGTTCTGTAAACGTCTAAACTTGCATCACTTGGGGAAGTTCCACCAGAACCGTACCCAACACACATATTAAAATATTGTATAAAAGCGGCAGTTGTGTTAGCCCCAAAACGAGCTACTTCTGTTCCTTGATAAGCAAAGTGTAATTGCTTAGTATAATCAATAAAACTACCATCTGACGTGGCATTAGGGCTAAATTGTAAGGTAGCTTTATCGCCAGTTGTTTTTCCGCTTAATTTTAAGTTTGGGGTTGTATTACCAGTTTGTCTGGATTCAATAATGCCAAGTGGTGTGTCAATAGTAACACTATCAGCACCAGCTAAAATTGACCCTCTGTAAACAAATTGGTTATTACTACTAAAAAAGGCTTGATTTGTACCAGCAAATTGAAAAACAAGTCCGTTTCCTGCATTGTTATTGATGTAAGAATAAAAATCTCCTAATAAGCCAGATTGATTAGGCTCAAAATTCATTTTTGCATCGGTATCGTAACCAATTACAGAAAGTTGAGTTTCTCCACCACTTGCATATCCAATAGTGTTTAAAATAGAAGTTGTTGAGGCTTCATCGCTTCCAAAAATACCTTTACCATAATTTAGGAAATCCCAAGCATTTGACACTCCAAAATTTTGAGGCGCAAAATATGCGAAAGTTGCATTTGAAGAAAAAGCATCAGAAGTAAGACCAAGAAAAGTTGAATTTTTTAGTTGAATACTTGCTTGTCCAGTACCATTAAGAGCAATAATAGCTTTGCTATTTATTGAATCCCCCAATACGGTTAAACCAGCATTGACACCATCGTTTGAACGGAAAGAGAAATTATTTCCATTTGTGTTTTGAACAATGATATTGCCACCAGTATTTGCGCCTCCAGAAAAATTTACTTGTCCTCCACTTGAAACAGATATTAAATTACCTCCACTAACAGTTGTGCCACCAGAAGTCTTTTGAACTAAATTCCCATCAGCAACACCATCCTTAAACCAATACTCAGTTGTAGTGCCTCCAAAATAAAGCCCAACAGTCATTCCGATTGCCCTATAAATACTTGGAATACCAGCAAGAGCAGACGCTTTGGCAGTAGCTAAATCAGCCCCAGACCAAACGCCATATTTAGCATCCAAATTAAAAGGAGCTAAAATTGATATATTTGAGTTTAAGTTAATTGCCATTTTTTAATACTTAGGTAGTAAATGATAAATTATTTGATTGGGTAATATAGTTTGCGACATACATAAGATAGTTTACGCCACTCCATAATCCAGTTGGGCTTGTAACCGCTTGGGTAGTAGCCGAATTGAATAATCCACTTGGAGGGTTTGGAATAGGTTCGGTATTAACTGAATTTAATACGTCAGTCCATCTTACCCTTGCTGGAGTAGTAACAACGGCATTACTGCTTATTGATTGAGATGGAATAGCCAAAAATAGCCATCCAGTAACGGCTGAATTGTAAACACCAGTAACCGCCCCAAAAGCATTTGCAGTTGTCTTGGTCAAAGAGCCACTACTGTAACCACTTGGAGGAGTGCCAGTTTGAATATATTGAGCAATTTGAGCCGTTGTAGGCTTTGTTGCTCCTACCAAATATCCAGACCAATAAGGGTAAACCGCATTATTCGTAATAACGGAAGAAAGAGCGTTTGTTTGCGTTCCATTCGACCATTGCGCCCTATATCTATAAGCTCCTAAAGTAACTCCAAAAGTTGTATCATTAAATGATGTAGGAGCTGTTCCAGAAGCAATAGCTGAATAGGATGGAGAACCGCCACCATTCAAAGCCCTTTGCAAAGTAAATGCCGTTAAAGCCCCCTCTGTACCTTGATTGTAAGTTCGTGTAATCACGTTTGTAGTTCCAGCAGTATTAACTTCAACGGTAGCTGATAAACTTGCTGAAAGAGTAAGAGTTGCTGGAATATTACCAATCAATAGTTGTTCCGCAAATTGAGTTAAAGTCGTTCCAGAGGCAACTTGCATACCAGCCGAATAACCACCCACCAATGTTTGAGCAACAATAAAAGTTTCTTCAATAACGGCACTACCGCCACCACCTCCTCCATTTCCAGAATAAATATCTGAAAAAAGAGAAACATTCCCAAGTCCATCTACGACTTTAAGTTGACCATCTCCAGCATCTATAAACAGCAAATAGCCACCAGCAATACGCCCAACGTCAGTAAAATTATATGCGGTAACACCCATTTTTTTTAGTTAAATATGTAAGACAATTCGTGAAAGCCTACGGTATGTCCTAAACTGTAAGCAATAATCTTCATTGCTTCGCCCTTTTTCACTATCATAGCAGAAACAGAGCCATCTGGCAAACCTTTTTCTTCGCACATTTTTTTTAGTGCCTTAACAATAAAAGGAGTTGCAATAAGTTCATACCCCAAAAGGTCAATCTTTACATTCAAAATTTGCTTGAACGTAACTGGCTCTTTTGGTTGGTAATCTTGACAAATAGCAAAGGCAAGTCCATCTTCTCCGCTTGGCTTAATAAGGATTTGTACGGATGATTCCGAACATTTCCAATCTTTAGCGTAACGACCAATGGCTTTACCCATAATTTCCCTTGTTTTGTTTTCTGCAAAATCCATATCTGTTTTCGTTTAGGTTATTTAGGTGCTAAGTTATGAAAGAAAATAGTCTTTTACGGTAGTTTCGTAAAGGAAAGGTACTTTTGCTTTTGCAATTTTATATTGAACGGTAGCATACCCATCAAAAACCAATGGTAAGTCCTTTTTCTCTCTGAATTTTCTGGCAAGGTCAATCCAATTACCAGATAAATTTGAAAGCAAAAAGTCAATGTTAAAAGGCAAATTGTAACTACCGTTTGGCTCAATAGTAAATTCTTCAATATCAGTAACAGTTCCAATAAAAACGCCACCTAAGTAAATCTTAACGAACATATTGCTAATCTTCGCTTTAATCTCGGATGGATTTGTCAATTTAGCATTGATAGCAAGACCTAATTTACCTCCACCAATAGTTGTTAACTTAACCGAATTGATACTCCAGCTATAATTAAAAAGTTTCTCAATTTGATTAGAATAATAACGATAGGTAATTACACCAATGATAGCTAATGTTCCAAGACCTAAGCCCCAGTAAAGTCCTTTTTTCATATCTTATGTAAATTGAAAATTGATATTTTTGCTTTTGAGAATTTTATTGATTTCTTTAATTTCATCTTCATCCAAATCAGAATTAAGTTGTTCTGCCAAACTTAAATCCTTATCAGTCAAATGACCAGCCAAAAGTCCTCCAGTTTCGGGTCGTACCCCATAAACTTGAATTAGTTTTAAGACATCAGCTTTGTTTTTCATTTGTCTGAAAACTCTGTAAACGGTTTCTTCATCCGTTCCATAATCTTTCATTGCTCTATGTAAAGAACTTGCAAAAACCTCAAATTGAGAATCGGTATAACTTGGTCGCATATTTGCTTTGTCCAAATCTTTCAACTCGCTTGTGGCATCCCTTACATTTTTATCTAATGTTCCAGATTTTTTTATCTTTTGAAAAATTGTGAAAATAGCATATCCAACAACTAAAGTTCCAACCAAAACGATTGCTGTTTTAATCACTTTAGGTTGCTCATCATAAATTTTGTATAACTTGCTCATATTTAATTAGTTTACGGCTTTACCGCCTTGTACTCTATATGTTTTTCCCTCGTAACCAAAGAACTCATCTCCATTTTTAGCTCCTTTAGCCCAAGCACTAACAAAATCTCTCCCAAATGAAGAAATATCCGTAGTTGTATATCCTTTTGTTCTCAAATAATCAACATCGGATTCTTTAGCTTTTTTTTCTCCACCGCCACCTCCAAAAAATTGTTGGTAAGCCAAATATCCAGCTCCAATAAGAGCTAAAACTATAATTCCAGTTACAACTTTCTTATTCATTTCTTTTTCATTGTAGTAATCACAAATGCGGTAACAACTCCCAAAAGAAGTACGCCAACAGAAATGGCAATAATCATTTTGGTTCTGCCTTTCGCTTTTTCTTGTTCAGCTTGAACACCAGAACTTGAAGCTCTAATACCAGCTAACGCCTTAATTGCTTCGGTTTGTTGGTCAATCCTTTTCCCTCTATTCTGTTGCCCTCCAGCAACAATACTTGCTCCTTTACTTGCTAATTCAAGTCCAGCCGTAATTGGGTCAACTGCCATAATTATTTCTTTTTCTTCATTAACATAAACACAGTCAAACCAACAATCAAAATACCTCCACCAATAATTGCGTAAGTAAGTACGTTGCTTTCACTTGAACCATCCATTTTTGCTCCAGAACTCGTATCTTGAGAAACATTTTTTAGAGCTTCTTGCGTACCGACACCAGCCTTTGCCTCACGAACTTTTAAACGAGAATCAAATCTTTTGGCTCTTTTGTCTTGTCTTGCTTTTTGCCTTTCTTCATTAGGCTGTAATAATGCTAACGCTAACATATTTTTATTATTTTATGTAAAACTTTTGTTTTTCAAAATTGGAAATAAAGTCGTTTATGACGTTATACCTATTCACATTTTGGTTGGTAGGAGTATTCTCAAATACCGACAAAAACGCTTCATACGCTTCAATTCTGGGGTAGCCTAAACCTAAATAGATAGTCAAGGCGTTAATATCTGCTTCCGTTTCGTTTGCTGGGTTGTTATTCAAGTAAAAGTGGCTGTATTCGTGTAACAAAAGAGCCATCCTCATAGGAACAGTCATTTTTTCAAAAGCCTTTTTACCTACCCTTATCAATCCAGTTTGCGATGAAACACTACAAGGAGTTTTCTTTGGGTTTCCCCTTGAATCAGTTACTACGGGCATATAGTTTATCTCGTAATTGCCATCATCAGAGGAATAAATCTGGTTATCCTTTAAGTAACTTGCATTAAAAGAAAATCTTTGTGAAAATTCAACAAATCGTGCAATAGGAGCTTCTAAATCAGCAACCGAAAATTTGCGCTCCAATCCACTTGGTGTAATGTTTCCTATATTAAACGACCTATCAGCTCCTTTGGGCTTATTTCCGTTTTTTTCGTTGAAAATACTAACCACAACATTTTTGGAAGTCAAAGGCATCCGAACATAAAAGTCAACCTTTCCATTCACGGTATTATACCTATCAGTAAAAACAGTCAAAGGGTTTGCCTCATCGTAAACCCTTATCCGTATCTTTTCTGGTTTTGCCGTTACAACTGGAACGGTCAATCCTAAAGACTGAAAATTAGTATGTACCCTTATGTTCATTCTCGTTTCCTTGTAAAATAATAAATTGCCCCAGCGACCAAAACAATACCTAAACCAATAAACATCAAATTACTTGTACTTACTTGTTTAGGCTTTGACAAGCCAATTATTTCCATCGGAGGCGTTTCATCTATTACTCCTTGTTCTTTTTGTTGCTCTACCCATTCTTTAAACGGCAATTCACTACCGCTTTCCTTGTAAAGTTTGTTCAAAGATTTCATTAGGTTATTTTTATTTGGGTTGTTCTGTCGCTTTTGCTCTGTTTGTAGCATTTGCACTAATAGCATAAAATACTACAATAAGAACGCCCAACGCAACAAATGGCTTTAACCAACCTTTTCCTAAAGTTTGAGTTACTTTTGCTTGTGATCTTGTCATAATTTTATTTTTTTTGTTTTATTTTAACCAGCTATTCCACCAGATTTTCCTAAAGCTGGGGGAGATGGAGTTGTAGGTACTTTCAAAGTTCCACTTGAAGTTTGAACCGTAGTTGAAGTTGATGGAATTGTAGCTCCTCCTAAAACTGTATCTGGATTGTCAACGGTTGTTCTCGTTGGCGCACCAGCAGTAGTTTGACTTAAAGGAGTAGTTGCACTCACTTGAGTAGGAGTTACGGTGCTTGGTGGAATTACTACAACTGGCGGAGTAATAATAGGCATTGGAGGAGTAGCCATTCTTGGAACAGATGAACCACCTCCGCCTCCACCACCAGAACTTGATGGTTTGGCAACGTCAACATTTGCTGGAACAGTCATTTTATTACGTTTTTTGGTATAAATCAAATAACCTACAACAACAGCACCAGCTATTAAAGAAAACGTCAAATATGGATTCTTTTTCATTATGCAGTAGTTGTAGCCCTTGTTGTTCCAACAGTTCTCTTAACGTCAACCGTTCCAGTAGGAGTAGAAACCTTTTCAACAACCTCTTTTACCACAGTAGGTTTTGGAGTTGTTAATTCAGCATCCATTTTTGGTTTTGCTGGTGAAATAACGTCTGGATTTCCACCTTTTTGTTTGTTTCTATACCATAAGAAACCAATACCAGCAACGGCAATAATTCCGCCAATGATAAGCATTTTTTTATTTTTCATATCACATTCTTTGAGCTGTTGCTAACGCTTTTTGACCAGCAATAAGTTTTTCTTCTGTTGTAGCCGTGTTACGGTTGCCCAAAATGAATTGCTGTTGAGCTAAATTCAAACGCAAACCATTTAAAGCACCCCTCCAGCTAATATTACTTTTGCCTTTTGCCAAACGAATTTTTTCAGCTTCATCACGCAATCTTACCGCTTCTGCAAGTCTTGGGTCAACACTTACATCAACTGGCTTTTCTTTAAATACGTTTTTAACTGCTCCCGAAACAACAGTTTTTGCTCCCGAAATAGCTTCTGCAATTTTAGCTTTTCCAGATTTACGCTGTTCTAATGTCGCATTTCCTTTTACGGGTTCAACTGCTAATTCTTTGTCAACAGTCAATTTTTCAACATTTTCACTCGTAACAACTGGCTTTTTACGCAAAAAATAAAAGGCTAACCCTCCAACTGCTACCAAGCCAACTCCCCAATAAATATACTTTTTATTCATTTTGAAATTTTTTAAACTACGTCAAGTCCTTTTTTTGCTCTACGTTTTTGTGAAACTCTTTGAATTAACATTCCAGCTCCAAGTGCTGGGATTGCTACTCCTAATACTTTTTTACCAATGCCTCTTTTCCCTCCCTTTTTGGGCGTGGCTGTTGGTGCTGGTGTAGTACCAGTATCTTCCGTAGCCATATCAGCTTCGGTAGATTTTGGTTTCAAAAGAAAATAAGCTGTTGCTCCAACGGCAACTACTCCAAGTCCAATTAAAACGATTTTTGTTGTCTTATTCATACTATAAAGGTAAGTAATATTGTTTAATAGTGTTTAACGCATTGACATACCAAGCATACATTTGAGGTGTCCAATCCGTTTTTGGAGAGTTTTTCATTTTCTCCCAAGTTTCTTTTGCTAAAGGGTCGGTCATATTATCAGCATAAAACCGATTAAGCATATTGTCAAAAATTTGTTGCCCGTACTTATTGATAAGTTTTGCTTCCAAATCTTCCGAGTACAATTTGTCGTTTTTATAGTTTGTTCCAATTCTGGAAAAAGCCCTAAAAGCATAAATACTCAAAGGAATCAATAAAGCTCCATAAACCAATATGCGTAAGTCCTTATTTTTGCTCATCGCCTTTTGTTTTTGCCTCTGAAATAGAAGCCATAACAAACATTAAAAGTGGCAATAAAATAATACCGCCAACTAATATTCTCAAATCTTTGTTTTTACTCATTGTCGTTTGTTTTAATAGAACTAATACCCTTTGACACTAATCCTCCAGCAACACCTCCTAAAAGACCCGACATAATAAGGTTGTAACGCTTAAAATAACCAAACATAAGACCAGCAACAGCACCAATCAAAATGCCATTGGTATATTGCCTTGCATCCTCGAAAAAACCAGTTTTTTCAGCCTTTCCAGCAATGCTTTTTACGTTATCCAGTACATTCTTAGCGTATTCCATTATTTGCCTTTTCCTCCTTTACGAGTTGCTAAAATGATTACGGTTGTAAGTATAGCCAAAACTCCAACTCCAATTCCGATTTTTGCTTTCATTGATAAGCCCTCTGACGTTGTTTTAACTCCAGAACCAGCTCCAGAATCAGCTCCAGAAGCTACATCACCAACAGAACCAGAACCACCACTTGCGGAATCTAAAACTGGGTCTTTCTTGCCAAAAATACTTTTTACGGTTTGAAATACGCCTTGAAGTTTTCCAATACCTTTGTTAATTTGGTCGCGTTCTGCTTGAGAAAGTTTTTCGCCTCGCTTCAACTTGTTAAAAATTTCTTTTACATTCCCCTTTAAAGGTGGAACAAGAGCATTAAAATCGGCTTCATTATCAATAGTTTTTTTGCCAATTTTTGTCATCAGCTTACTTTCGGTCATATTACCAAAATAGCCAAATCCTTTTGTTTCTGGTGGAATACCCAAAGCCAACTGAATAGTTTCTACATCAGCTCCTCTATCTCCTTTTTTAATTGGATAATTCATATCTTATTTTTTTAGTACCAATGCCATTACAGTTCCAGCCATCAAAACAACCATTGCTCCAACCATAAAATTCATAGTTAAAGCATTTTGAGTTGAAGCAGTATCTACACTTCCATCAGCACCGTATGATTTTTGTACTACGTCAGTATCTTGACAATTTCGACAAGTGCATTTCTCTTTTACGCTTGGCATTGAAACTGATTGCGCTCCCATTTCAACAAAGTATTGTCTATCTGGATGCAAAGCCATAAAATCTTCCAACGCTTGTTCGCCCTCTTTGGCTACAACGTATTTTACACACTCCCCTAAACGAGCATTTCTTTGTAGCTTGTAACCGTACTTACGGCAAATTGCTTTCACTCCCTCTGGATTTGATTGCGCTATGTAATTGAAAACATTCATATAGGTTAAAATTAAAAAGGGCAAGGCGAAACTGAAAGTCCACCTCGCCCTTTTATTAAAAATTAGACTATTGGATTAAACCAATTTCAAAGGTTGAGCCTTTACAATGCCTGGATTTCCGTATTCTTGAGATACAGAGCGACCAGCCAATCCACGAGCCAAGTTAATGGTATCAGAAGGATAAACTCGAATAGTGTAGCTTGTTCCAGTCAAAAGAGTAGGGATAGTCAACTTAGTGAATCCATCCAAACGGTACGGCTGGCGTAATGCCAATACCGTATTCTGTTGCTGGTATGGGTCAACGGTAGGTGTCAACACTTTTTGAGCTTGATTACCGTTAGCGTCTTGAGTAGTTAAAGTAATTGGTGTTACCAACTGTGTGATAGCATTAGTTCCACCGCACTGAATATACATCAATCCAACAGAGAAAGGATTTGTCATTGATTGGAACAAAAGCTGTTGGTAACTTACGTTTGACAATGCAGAAGAAATTGTAATTTGATTTGGAATTGAACCATAAGTCAATGAACCTGCTGACCAGTTAGCACCAGTAGCAGAACCATTCAAATAGGTAAAAGCTCCAAAAATATCAATGTTAGTTGCTGTTGACAAACCAGTGTAGGTAACAGTGATGATATAAGGTTGTGAAGTTGGGGCGATTGGCGACATTGCACCAGAATCTCCATCAGCACCAAAAAAGCTGTCATCACCAGCGAAGTTCAAATCATCATCCATAAAGCCATCAGCTCCGTAGAAACGCTCATTCGCACGAGAACGAGCCATTGCAAGATAATTGCGTGTGTTCATTTTATTTTTTGTTTAAAAATTTTACGTTTTTGTTAAGCTGTTTTAGCTGGGGTTTCGGCAATCTTAGGAGCTTCCACAGTACGTTTACGAATTACATTCATAACTCCATTGTAAAGGGCAACACCTAAAGCAACGCCTACAACAAATTTTAGCCCACTCTTGATACTCTCTTTTGAAATATCCATATCGTTTCAGTTAATCTGGCACACACCAGTTAGATACAAATTTGCACCCTAAAACCATACTTATATTAAATCATATAAGCATACTTTATTACCAATAAAGCCGTGTTATTCACTTTTGGAAATAAAAAAAGGGAGCAAAAGCTCCCCGAAACTAAAAATATGAAAGTGATAATTATGTGAAATAGTTCTTCTTCAACTTGTCAATAACTGCTTTTCTTGCACCAGCAACATCGTGAATATTTTTGCCGTTTTTATCCCTCATAGCCAAAAAAGGTTTAATCAATTTTCGCTCATTCAAATTTACATAAAACTCAATAGCTTCATCTACCAATTTTGGCTTCAACTTCCCAGAAACTTTCATTTCCTCCGTATCTACATAAACATAAACTCTTTTGTTGTCATTCTCTAAATATTCTTGGTCAACATAGCTCTCAACAATACTCAAAAGCTCAAACTTATCTGGAAACTTATTTTGGTGGCGTTCAACAGAATCAATGTTTTTGTGGAAACGTAAAAAGTTAATGTTTTGCCAGAACTTTGAAGTAATACGACCGATTGACTGCAAGTGAATCATAATGTCGGTATCGGTGTGTCGGTTCGTACAAATTGCTCCCTCCAAATCTTTAGGCAAGTGGTCGGAAATATATCGGTTCAAATCCTCAATCAATAAAAGCCCTCCTCTAAAAGTTTGTAGGCAATAAAAAAGCACCTCCGAAATTTCTCTCAACGTCATTCTTGTACCATCTTCTCTAAAAGGTCTAATTCTACGAATTTCAACTCTGGGGTGTACGGAAAATTTCAGTACGTCTTTTAATGCAATAGCTTTGACATAGTAAGGCGCATCTCCGTATTCATCGTTTACGTCAACAATCAATACCCTACGAGGCTTTACCCCTTTGGCTGGATTTCCGCTTATGTAGGATTTCATCATTTGAAAAGTGGCATAAGATTTACCTACGCCTTTTTTCCCAACTGCTATTCCTAATTTTGGTTCTCTCATTGTTCTTGGTCTTTACTTTTTCGCCCTCTTTTAGCCGTACCAGTTTTTTCGGCACGTTGCTTTTTTTCTTCTTCTGCGATTTCGTCAAGTTTCTTTAGAATTTCTGGGTCGCCAAATGTAGGCATATTATTTTGTGGTCTTGGCTTTCTTGCTCTTGGATTTCGCTTTTCGTTCATTTCAGCTTTCAACCTATCCCTTTCTTCATTACGCACTCTTTCTAAATCATCTTGAGAAAAAGATTCAGTTTGTTCTTGCTTAGGTACGGTGTAGTTAGGGTTTGGAGCTGGTGCGCCCATCATTTGAGTTTGCATCTGCAACATTTCAAAAATCATCTTGGTTTGCTTTTTCAAGGCAAATAATTGAGCTACCTTTGGAATAGCATCTGAAAGGAAATAGTAAGCAAGTTGTTGTTCATCGGTCATACCGATACCACGCTTTGCCAAAACACGGCTCAATACTGGCTTAACCTTTGGTTTGAAGCTGGGGTCAAGAGTAATCGCTTCGGAAGATTGCTTGTTAAATTCTTGAATAAACTCTAAAGGGGAAATGGTGTTGCCATCTGCATCAAAAGGAATTTCAAGGTTAGGATTGATTTCGCCCTCAACTACCCTTTTTTGGAAGTCAAACTCACTAATCTCAACAAACTTGTTTCCAATGTCGTGTAACTTCTCATATCCATCCAGAATAATATCTGCCATCCCATCACTTGCAAACTTTTTTTCCTTGTTATCAAGCTCCTCCAATTTCGGGTTAAATGAACTCGGTTGCTCAATTTCTGGAGCAATTTCACTATCCCCGAAAGGGTCTAATTGAGGTGGCGTAAAACTTGGTTCTCCAATAGGTGAATTAAAATCATAATCGGAAGTATCTACGTTTGCTTTTCGATATTCTTTTTCAACTACCGCTTCATCAAAAGGATTAAAATCGGTTGTTGCTTCGATTTGTTCAACATCATTTTGGAACTCCTCTGGTTCGTTATAGGTTTTCTTGCTCATTATTTAGGTTTTTGGTGTTTGCCAACTCTATTTTCTTAATTATTAGGTCAATCTTATCAATCAACTTTTTGTCCTCTGGATGCGTTTTGTCCAATCCCTTTATCCTACTTATGTATTTCGTAACTTGGCTTCGTTCTTTAATCAGAATTTTACCAATAGCTAAGTGGGTTAAATCAAAGTAAGTGTATAGAATAAAGGCACTTGTAGCGAGTGCATCTGTTCTTATTCCAGAATTATTACGGTCAAGCAACAATTCCTTTTCGGTAATCTTGAATGTTCGGCAAACTACATCAATAACAAACTTTGACTTTACGTTTAAATCGTTGAAATCAAATTGTTTAGCGTTTTTCAGAATAGAGATTGTTGTCTTTATTCCGTAATTTTCGATACAGTCAAACAATTCCTCAATTAGGTTTATCTGGGGGTTGTTGCTCATACATTACTGGTTAGGTTGTTACAAATTTATGAAAATATTAAGACATTGGGTAACTTTGTGAAAAAAATGGATAACCTAACTCCAGAACAATACAAAGAACTATTAAAATCAAAAGGCAAAAGAGGTGCATCTTGGAAAGCGCAATGGTGTGAAATCGGTGGTATTCGTAAATACTATCGTTCAAAGTGGGAGAAAAACTACGCTTTATATCTGGAATGGCTCAAAGGGAAAAACCTTATTGCTGATTGGAAGCACGAAGCAAAAACTTTTTGGTTTGATAACATCAAGCGAGGTACACGAAGCTATTTACCAGATTTTGAGGTCTATTTGCTAAATGGAGGTATAGAATATCACGAAGTTAAAGGCTATCTTGATTCTAAAAGCCAAACGAAGCTGAAACGAATGGCAAAGTATTATCCAGACGTTAAAATGCGCCTAATTGATAAGGAATGGTTTGCTCAAAACGCTAAAAAGCTAAAAACTATGATTCTGGGTTGGGATTGACCGCCTCTTTAGTTCTGGAAGCAATAGTTTTTTTGAAGAAGTCCTCTTTCAAAAACATATCTTGGAACTCTTGATTATCCAAAAACAACTGGCACAAATAATATCCAGCATCTATATCACTTGGGTAGTGTACTCCTAATGAAATTCTGCTTTGAGAAACATCGTTTGCAAATTGAGTTAGTTTATCTAAAATTGCTGGGTAATGTGAACCAATACAACTTGCCCAAATGTACGCTTGAAAAGAATGTCCACTTGGATAACTTGGGGTATGAGAAGAAGTCGTATCGTAAGGAAATAACGGCATTTTTAAAGCCCTTGCAAGTTGAAATGGTCGTGGTCGCTGGAACTTGTACTTTGTCCTCAACATAACTCCATCCGTTTTCTTTCTAACCTCTCGAACAAGGTACATACACTTTTTAATATCGTTAGGATTCAGCCCAGATTCAGCCAAAACTTTTCTCAAGGATAGCTCTAAATCTCCATCATATTCAGCATACAAAGGGAACTTTTCGCTCTCTGGAAAAAGCTCCTTTGTCGCTTCAATGACAGCCTCTATTTCAGTCCTTGTAAAACTTGAACTATTTTCTGCTGGTGGGTACAAATAAAACTCATTTTCAATCTCAACAAACTGCGGTTCGTTTGCCAAAATTTCAAATTGTTCCCTTGTGGGATTTCCGTATTCGATTAGGTTAATACTTGCCATTAGAAGCGTGTTTTAGCTTTAATTTTAGAAGTGTTTTTGATGGAATTTACTTGACCTTTCAAAGATTCAATTTCAGCCTTTAAATCGGTATCATCCTTTTGCATCCGAGCTAAGGATTTGTGGTAGTAAACAACGGAATAAACTAAAGAAGCTCCAGTAAGAAGTATAAGTCCATAGCCAATATAGTTCCAAACAGATTTTCCGTTTCCAGAATTTCTGATTGAGCTAACACTTGCCTCTCCTCCAGAAGCCATTTCTACGGCATCTGGTACTCCAGCATTTTGATTTCCATTCATAGCGACAGCAGTTGCGGTATTCATAATTTTAATTTTTTAGTCCGTGTTTAGTTAGGTTTGAATTTGTATCGGTATAGCAAATAAGCTCCAACACCAACCAAAAGCAAAGCTATACCAATACTTGATTTTGGATTTTCCTTTGCGACATTAACCACTTTTGCAGTTTCGGAAGCGAACCTTTGATTGATTGAGTTTAGTCTATTCAACCAGCCTTTTATGAAATTTTTGTTTGAATGATTTTCATAAAATTTTTGCCGAATAGCAGAAAGCTGTTTATACATTTTTGTACCATCCAGCTTGTTTACTGTTTGCATTTGAGAAAAAGATAAGGGAGCTTTTATTTCATCAAATAGCTTTTTCCCAGCCACCTTATTTGCGCTTTGTCTAATATGCAACCATCCAGAATTTCCTCCACCAGTAGAATAAAGGTAAAGTTCAGCGAGGGCATCAGAGGGTACGTTATCGCCATCAATCTTATCCCAAAAGGCTTTTTTCCACAATCTTTTGCCCTCCGAAGGAGGCAAATTTTTCATTTCTTGGACAGTAGGACAACGCCCTAAAACTCCTTTGTAGAATGTTGCGGCTATGCCGTGATTTGTACCAATTAGCTTTCCTCCACAATAATTCCCTACATCATTAGGATTGTCTGAATAATCTCCCTCTCCAGCTTTAATGTTTGGATATACTTTTTCAAAATTTGCCATTACCAAAGTAGTTTATCAGCATACCAACCTCTGCTACCTCTAACGTGCCTATCTTTTTCGTGGCGCATCTTATAGGCTTTTCTTCGCCTATCAGCAAATTCCTTTCCGAACTTGTTTAGGAATGTAGGGTAATCTCCATAACCCAGCGCACCAACCGAAGCGACTTTTTTGCTGTCTTTAAACACGTCAATCTTCTTCCCTTTTACGGTAGATGGTTTGACTGTTACGCCCAGCTCTTTAGCCCTTTGATATGTGTACCGAGTTATGGAGTATGGCATTACTTTTTGTCTTTAAAATAGTTGTACGCCCCCAAACTGGCTACCAACAAAATACCTCCGACAAGCCAACCAACACCGCTTCCTTTTTTCTCCTCATCATCCGAACCACCAGCATTGTAGTTGGATTGGATTGATAGAATATACTCGGCAATATCAGAATCAGCTTCGGTAATATCCGCCTCTAATTCTTTAATTTCAGCAAGTAGTTCTGGGTCTTTGTCTTGTGCGTATTCGCTTTTTAGTTCAGAAAGTTCTTGGTAAAGCTCTTTAAGCTCTGCAATATCTTCTTGAACTTCTTTTGGTAGGCTTTGGGTGCTTAAACCTTTTTTCTTTAGGGCTTCGTTAAATTTCATATAGGTAAAAATTTTTGCTAATTTAAGAACAACTTGGTTAATTACGAAAACATATCTGTTTGACCGCCACTTTCGTAACCTTTGCTTATTTTAAATCCAGCATTTCTCAACTGATACAATAGCTGTGCGCCCTCCAAAGCAACTTTTGCCGATTCTAACTGATTAAGCAAATCCAAAATTCTTGTTTTATCTCCAGTATTCGTGTTGTTTCGCAAACTATTCATAAGGAAAGGTTGCCCCTCCGTACCTTGATAGGAAACGATAATCAAATCTAAAAGGTTAACGTCAATCAATTTCATTACTCCAGCCATCCTTGAACTTGCGTTTATATCTCCCTCCGAAAATCCAACATTGAACTCTGGATGATTGTGAAACATAACTACATAGTCAGACATTGTTGCACTTGCACATAAAACCAAAAACCTATCATCAAATAATGTTGTTCCTTGCTTTCCAGAAAAAGGAATAGCGTAAGCAGTAGGGGTAAGTTGACCATCGAAAAAGATAAGACCAGCAAATTCTTGAACACGGCTACGCTCTACCAAATCTTCGACTTGATAAATGTAGTCCATTGTTTTCATAATCACCTCTCCTAAGTCAACACTTTCCGATTTGCTCCCTTTTGTAATATTTAATTCAAGCGGAGTAACATTATCTTGGACTACCGAAATTTTACGGAAATTTTCAAATATCATATTCTTAATACCAGTTAATTCTTTCATTTTACTTGGGGAACGAAAGTCTGTTAATATCTCTTTGTTCATACTACGTTTTCGTTATCTGTGGAGCGTGGAATAGGGGAAAACATACTTGAATACTCAATTTTTTCTGGAATTTCCACATCGCCACCTTTGGCATACTCATAAGGGGTATCATCCACATAGCCTCTGGTAACTTGCTTGTACGTTCTTCTACCGCCCTTTTCGTAATCTTCTGTTTTATTCTGGAAAGCTCTATCTCTACGCCATCCGTTACCCTCATTGTAATACCAAGTGCCGTTAAGTTTCTTCCACCATCTACGAAGCGTTTTAATAACGCCTCCACGCTTAAAACTGCCATCCTTAACGTACAAACCATCCATAATATCCGAGCCAGTTAGCTTAATTTCTTTGCCATCTTTCTCTATTGTTATTGATAGAATGTTTCGGTTTGGAACGTAAACGGAAATATCACTAACATTTGGCTTAATGATTTCTGGATTTAGAACATACTTATTGCCACCCTCCTTGTTATACTCTTTTGCAAGTGAAACATATTGGCTTCTGCCATCTTCACCATAAAAGCCTTTAAGGGCAAAATAGTTGTTTAGTACTTGGTAGTTTTGGTCTTCCAGAACATCGGAAATTTTAAGCCGTTGTTCCATAGTATAGGATTTGATATGCTTGTCAATTCCCAAACTTTGAAGTTCAGCAAGTAATTTGCGCTGTTTTTCATCGGATTGATAGATTTCTCCACCGCTTTGATAGCCCAGCTTTTCAAAGGCTTGAAAATAAATATCAGCAAGTTTTTCAGCACATTTAACAGCAGAAAATTTCATAGTTGAACCACTTTTAGATTGTGTTTTATTTAGGCTATCAGCATATTTTTGAGCTTCTTCTTGGTTTGAAAACTTGTAATTATCCATCTGTTTGCCACGATAGATTTTTCCAGTATTCTTATTTATTGTCTTATTGTTTTCATCAACGACATAATAATAAGTTACGAATTTATCGCTTTTGTATGGTTTATATAGGTTTGATTCAACTTTATATTTCCCAACCGTACCGCCTTGTGCAAAAGACGTAGAGCCTACTCCTAAATGCAATAGCCTTGCTTGAATATATGAAAGTTGAGAACGTAATTTTTTTGATTGCTCATACGCCTCGCTTGTGTTTTTTTCTTCTAAACTTTTAATTCTTACTTTTAAACTTCTTAATTCTTCTTGCAAACTTTCAACGTCAACTTCAACCGTACCGCCTTTTGCATATTTATACTTCTGCCCAACACCACTAAAATTTTCGCCATATAATAGGGTAATAATCTTATCAAGTTCTTTATCAATTTTGGCTATTTCGTCAGATTCAAAATCTCCATATTTACGCTTTAGCAAACTTATTTTTTCCTCTAACTTTTTATATTCTTTTTCAAGTTGGTACTTTGTCATACTATCGTATGGCTCTCCAACTTTGGCAACTTCACCGCCTTTGGCAAATAGCTTGTTTCTGTTATATCCAATTCCCATAATTACTTGCCCTTTCTGTGGTAGTATTTCTCGTAATCTTGCCCTTTAGCAATTCTCGCTCTATCTTGAAAATAGGAACGACCGTAATTGTAGTTTCCAGTATCTCCACCACGCTTCATAAAGCCTCCGTATTCAGCCATTTTAACCACGTTGTAATCTCCCTCCATTTCGATAAGAGAAATTGCGCTATCAAGGTTGTAGATAGGTTCTTCCTCATTGTCTTGAGCTTCGTAATACCCTAAAGTATCAGCGAACTCAATAACGCCTTGCTCGGTCAAATTGCTTTTAACGGTATCTCCATCAAGGTCAACGATTTTATACATTCCACCAGTCATACCGCCATCAGCCATATATTTTTCTACTGAATATAAATCCCAATTTGAGCCTAAATTACTTTCATCGTAGGCAATGTCAATAGCACTTGTGTAATTATTTGCCATAACAAATACTTTTTCAAATTCACCGCTATCTCGGTCTTGAAACGTAACAACCCACTCATCATCGCTTGAATAAATACCACCTTTAGCCATCATTCCGCCATACTCAAAGCTGTTTTTTTTTACATAGATACCATCCATAAGTTGACTTCCTTCCAGAGTAACTCTTTTGCCATCCATTTCAACTTCAACAGACTTTACCTTGTACTTTGTAACGTAATCAGCCATATCTGAAAGCCTACCTCCATCTTCGTACATCATTCCACCTTTGGCAAACAATCTTGGCTTCTTGTACGAGGGCTTACCAATGTTCGTATCGGCTCGGTTATCTCTGTACTCGTAATAAACATTTCCATCCTTAGAAACACGTCTTCCAACGTGCTTTGCAAGTCTGTTTCCATCCTTATCCTTATCACGGGTAAATGTTTTTGTTTCGCCTTTTACCTTGTATGAATAAGTTCCTCCAACTTTCTTAACTTTTGCTTTCAAGTTTTTGGCACGCGTTTTTGTATCTTCCTTTTTAGGAGCTTCTTTTTTGGGTGCTTCTTTCTTGGGAGTTTCCTTTTTAGAAGCTTCGCCTTTCATTGAAGCCCACGCCATTGAAATAGCCTTTGTGTGTGGTAACGATGGGTCTTTAGCCTTTAGTTCCTTTGCAATTTCTTGAGCTTTCTTAAAACTTGCATTGTCCTTACGACCTCCTCTGGAAGATTCTTTTTTAGGAGCTGATTTCCTTGTTTTTTTTTCTGGAGTACCCTCTTTCTTTAACTCGGCATCAATCTTTCCTTGAATTACGGTCATAGTTGAGCGCATCTTTTCCTTAAAATTTGCTGGGGTACTTGGATTGTCAATACCCTTTTGTAGAGCCTCAAGCTCGTTTCTTAATTTTGCAACTTTATCCATTTTATTGATATTTTAATAATACATTTAGAGATTCAATTCTTGCTTTAATTTCTTGCTTTTCTTGGGCTGTTGAAGCATATTTTTGTAAAGTCCTCAAGGAAGCAATTTCGTCTTTAATATCCTCCTTAGTAACCTCTCTGGTAGGCTGTTTAGGAGCATAATGCAACTCATACATTTCCATAAACCTTTCGTACCCACCATAATTTTCAACTGCATTTTTCAATGTAGTGTAAAATCTTTCGCTGGGAGAAATATTTACTGGCAACTCTCTTGAGCCATCCATTCTAACATCTTGCTTAACTACAAACACAAATGTATTTGATTCTGTTAGTCCAAAATTAACAAGAAGATATTTTGTTGGAGAAACCCTACTGTCCTCCACTTTTAAACGAACAAGCAAAGTACCGTTATCAAGTGCAATGTCGTCAATTTCCATTGACAAACCTTTTGGAGCTGGTGGTGGTGGTGGTGGTGGTGTACCTCCGCCTCCTCCGCCTCCTCCGCCTCCACTTTGCGGTGGTTGTTCTTCATCCCATCCTTTAGGTTTAGGTGGTGGTGGTGGTGTACCTCCGCCTCCGCCTCCTTCACTATCGCCTCCTTCACTATCGCCTCCTTCACTATCGCCTCCTCTTTGTGGTGGTTCTTCATCCCCTCTACGAGTTTCAGATTCACGCTTACGTTCTTGTTCTCTCCTACGAGTTTCTTCCTCTGATTCACGCTTTTCACGCTCTTTTGTGGCTTCCTCGCTGGTACGTTTGCGCTCCTCATCTCTACGTCTGGTTTCTTCTCTTTTACGAGTTTCTTCCTCAATCATTCGCTCTCTTTCCCTTTCAGCATCTTCCCTCTCTTTTGAGCGTTCTTCTTCTGATTTTCCAGTTTTAGTTTCCTCATCATCTTTCGACTTTGATTTGCCCTCTTTAGCTTCTTTTTCCTCTTTTTCAGATTCTTTTTCAGCCTCTTTTTCGTCTTGAGCAACCTCCTCTAAAACTTCTTCTTTTTTATCCTCTGAAATATCTTCTCCAGCGTTTTCAATCAAAGTCATAAGCTGTTTTAAACCAGCTTCATAAGCATCAAGCAACTCCAAGTAATTAGGCGTTCCTTTTGCTGTTGTATCAAGTATTTCCTTAAAGCCATCCAAAAAGACAGCTCCATCTCTAATATCTTGAGAAAATTTATTTTGCCTTTCTTCATCAAAGCCAAGTTCTCCTAAAATTCCTTTCAATGGAGGATTCTTGGTTGTTGTTTTTGTTTCGGAAATCAATTCTA
>Ga0214917_10001147_pt1 | contig 34501 bp, 23 predicted proteins | sample LL_1208_BB_MetaG_FD_177983 | JGI IMG/M metagenome (GOLD analysis project Ga0214917, IMG submission 177983) | Freshwater microbial communities from Lake Lanier, Atlanta, Georgia, United States - LL_1208_BB | ecosystem: Environmental > Aquatic > Freshwater > Lake | place: USA: Georgia | collected... | reverse complement strand
CCAACACGTCGTTGCCAAAGCCTGTGGCCTTCCCTTTAAAGATGTTGTTTGTATTGCGAAGAGACTGGGGGGAGGGTTCGGAGGAAAAGAATCCCAAGCTGCACCCATTGCGGCTTTTGCTGCTTTGATGGCAAAGAAAACCGGTCGGCCCGCGCGCTTGGCTCTTTCAAAAGACGATGACATGATTCTGACCGGAAAGAGGAACCCGTTTCAAATCCATTATGAAGTGGGTTTCACTCCCGAGGGAAAAGTTTTAGCTTTGGATGCACAGCTTTTTTCAGATGGCGGAGCTTATGCTGATCTCTCCACGGCCATCATGGAGCGAGCGATGCTCCACAGTGACAACGCATACTACATTCCCCATATGAGGGTACGAGGGCAAGTGTGCCGCACTAACTTTCATCCCCACACTGCTTTTCGTGGTTTTGGGGGCCCCAAAGGCGTGGCCATGATTGAGTCGATCATGGAAGATATTGCCCGGGAGACAGGAAAAGATGCTCTCGAGATTAGAAAATTAAATTGCTACAAACCCGGAGAAGACACCACCCACTACGGACAGAAAGTGGAGAATAACCTTCTGCCTGAGCTGTTTGGGAAATTGGAAACCGATTCAGAATATGTCAAAAGGCGGAAAGAAATTACCCAGTGGAATCACACTGTAGCTCAAGAGGGAGGAAATCCTCGGGGGCTCTCGATGACAGCAGTGAAATTTGGGATTTCATTCACTACGAAATTTCTCAATCAAGGAAATGCGCTGGTGGTGGTTCATACGGATGGAAGCATTCAAGTGTCCACTGGGGCAGTTGAAATGGGTCAAGGTGTGAATTCTAGAATTGCGACTATCGTCGCCGAAGAGTTTGGGCTTCCCCTTTCATCAGTACGCATGATGCCTACTTCCACTGAGAAAAATGCAAACACATCTCCTACGGCTGCATCCAGTGGGACCGACATCAATGGAGCGGCTGCTCAAAAAGCATGCATTGAAATTAAAAAGCGTTTAGCCGGGCTGGCTCTTCGGTTGAAAGAGATTCCTCGCGAATCGTGGGCGTGCAAAACAGCAGGCTTGGGGACCATGCCTGAAGTGGAATTGGGAAAAGATTTGGAAGGGGCTCTGCAGGAAGTGGTTTTTCATGAGGGGCAAGTGGGGGTTAAAAACAGTCCATTTGGATTGTCCTTTTCGGAACTTGTTCGAGAAGCTTATCTGAATCGAATTTCTTTGAGTGAATACGGGCATTACCGCATCCCTCATTTGGGATTTGATAAATTAAAAGGGCAGGGACGCGCTTTTCTGTATTACACCCAAGGAGTGGCTGCGAGCGAAGTGGAAATTGATCGCTGGACAGGAGAAGTCAAAGTTCGCAGAGTGGACATTCTGATGGATCTGGGAAGACCCATTAATTATGGATTGGATTTGGGGCAAGTCACCGGGGGATTCATTCAAGGGATGGGGTGGGTTACGACGGAGAACTTGGTTTATAACGAAGATGGATTCCTCTTAAGCCATTCTCCCAGCACTTATAAAATCCCAAGCATTCAAGACACTCCAAGAGTGTTTAACGCGAATTTGATCCATAACGAAGGCAACACAGTGAACGTGAAAAGCACCAAAGCCGTTGGAGAGCCGCCTCTGCTTTTGTGTCTTTCAGTGTGGACTGCTATTAGGGACGCTGTGATGTCCTGTCGACAAAATCAGCTCATTCCGCTACCTATTCCAGCCACTGCGGAGACAGTGCTAAGAGCCCTTACCCCCGGGGAGTTTGAGGAAAAATGAGCCGGTTCATCAAAGAATATTTGGCAAAAGCCCAGGAGCTCTCCAGTCAAGGGATCTGCTTTGTAACGGTTACTTTAATCCAACCCGAGGGCCATGTGCCACAAGACATCGGAGCAAAAGCAATCATTACTTCGGAAGGGATCGTCTGGGGAACCGTTGGGGGAGGTCGACTGGAAGCTCAAGCTATCGAGCATTCCAAAAAGCTGATTGAGAAGCCCTCTCATCCGGAATTGGTTCGATACGATCTTCAAAGAGATCTGAACATGGTTTGTGGAGGGATGGCGAGCTTGTTTTATGAGCTGTCCACTCAAAGCAGTTGGAAAATTGCTGTTTTTGGTGCTGGGCATGTAGCCCAAGCAGTAGTTCCTTTAATTGCAAATTTTGACTGCCAAATTTGGTGTTTGGATCCCCGGGAAGAGTGGCTCGCCAAACTCCCGAAGAAGGGAAACCTGAAAAAGATTCACTCCTCCGATCTTCCGGGATGTGTCTCCGGGCTACCGGAAAATTTGTTTTATTTATGCATCACTCAAGGCCACTTCACGGATCTTCCCATTGTCCGGGAAATTCTTAAACGGGGGGACGCTCGTTTCTTGGGGGTCATCGGGAGTGTTCAAAAATCGAGAACTCTCAAAACCACTCTTCGGGAAGAGGGGTTTTCAGAAGAACAAATCAAGTCAATCCACTGCCCCGTGGGGTTGCCCATCGGAACCAATGCTCCTTCAGAAATCGCAGTGAGTATTGCCGCCCAGTTGCTTCAGAAGCGCGATGAACTTGAGTCCCAACTTACAGAGAAGCTTTGAAGATGAATTGGACGACGCCATCTCGCAAGCCTTCCATGATTTGAAGGTCGGAGAGGTCGTTCTTGGTCAATCCACCGATATCATAGTAAGCCAGACCGAGAGTGTAATGGCTGTCCAAAGCGTAAAAGATCTCTGGATTCACCCAAATGTAGTTGTCCCAAATGCCACTCTTCGCAGCGCCAGCACTCTCCCGCATTTTGGTGTCCTGCCAAATCAAAGGAAGCCCCAAAGTGAGTTGGGAAGTTAAGTTTACAGTAGCTTTGAATTGAAAACGGCTTTCAAAAAGTGGATTGGCTTTTCCACCGAACGCGTTTTGGGAATAAATATGGGCTACCGGCGTTTCGGTTGCGGTTAGAGTGAGGTAAGGAGTTACTTTCTTGCCCAAAGTGAAATAGTTACGGACGGCTGTAATCATCCCAGCGTCCCGCCTTGCCGCAAAAGTAGGGAGATAGGCTCTGCCTTCATAAGAAGCGAACCAAGTTTGGTCTTCACTTTTCCAAAACTTGTCCAAAGAGAGACTGAAGAAGCCATCTCGAGCAAAAACACTGCCTTGGGCGCCTCCGGCTAATTTTGGAGAATCGGAAAGATTGGACCAGAGTTCTTGCTGGTAAAGCACTTGGAGACGGGAGGGAAAACGGTACCCAAAGGAAACTGAATTCTCCGTTCTAAAGCTATCCGTATCTTTGAAAACGTCTGAGGGGCGAATATCCAAAGTGCCGACGAAGTTGCCCGGTGAAATCTGAGTGGTGGTAGTGGAGGGTTGCTCTTGAAGAGAAGGGGCTCCCTGCGCCGCAACGGCTCCCAGAAACAAGAAAATTAAAGTAGCTAGAAAAGTAGAACGAAGCACTGTCTCCTCCTGAAAAGTGCTCCGTCTATACCAGTCTTGGACCCAAGGGGCAATCAGTCTGCCGTTAGAATTTTGTTAGGGTGGCTAAACGCCTATCCCGACTCCTGTTTTTGACGCGTAATTTGTCGCTAAAACGGTTCAATCTCTCCAATAAATGATCCGCCACATCCGCTAAAGCCACGTAGAGGCTCGAAGCTTTCTTTTCGAGAATCACGCCATCGTAGCGCCCCCCTCGAACCAAGACTTTGACCCCGAAGAGATCCGGGCCTGCTTGCTTCGGAGAGTTTTCCATGGAAAGAGTTACAGTTAGTTGGCTGCCCTCCAGTTCAGGGAACCGCTCCACCACTTCAGCCAGTTTTTCTTCCGCGGCTTCTGTAGCGAGGAAAGATTTCTCCAAGTTTTTAAAAACTACTTTGACCATACCGCCTCCTGTCTTTCGTTAATAGAATACGGAATAATCAGGGTTTCCTGAAATGGATAAAATAAATAAATTGAATTGATTTAGTCTATATAGTGAAAGACTTGATGAGCTTGGCCGCAATCGGGTTTTCCACTTTCCGGCTCGCTGTAACCAAAAACAGCTCTTCGTATACGCCTTGAAGTTGACCGATTTCCACCAACTCACCGGCCAAGATTTGTCGAGTGACTGTGTGAGTGGCTGCGGGGATGAGACCTAACCCCGAAATGGCCATCAGTTTTTTAACAGCAATATCCTGGCTCTCCGCCACGACATTCAAAGTGATGTTTTGATTGGTCGACCAATGGTCCAAGTCGTACCTCAACTTACTATCGTAAGTGGGCAAAATAACTGGCTGGCCGCTCAGGTTCTTGGGGAAGCCCTTTCGCAAGTGTTTGAATGCCGGCGCTCCATAAACCCCTACATTTGTCTTGGTGATGAGCCGGTGAGAGAGGCCCTTGGCATCCGTGCTCGATGGTAAAAAGTTAGTGCACAAAATATCTATTTTGTGTGCGATGAGCTCTCTGAGCAATTCGTCGAATTTCCCTTCGACCAGAGTAATGGCGCAATCGCCCAGGCGATAAGCTTGTTTTGCCAATTGAACCACCACTTGTTTTCCCACGCTGTCCAGGGCGCCAATTTGCAGGGCCAACTTATGAGGAACCATTCGGTCGTTAAGGACTTCGAGCATTTCCGAGCCCATTCGAAAGATATTTCGGGCATAATCCAAAGCGATTTGCCCCTGTTCGGTCAGAATGAGTTTTTTGTGCTGCCGCTCGAAGAGTTGAACTCCAAGGGTCTCTTCAAATTGTTTGAGTTGAGCGCTGAGAGTGGGTTGGCCCAAGCGGAGCTTCTCAGCTGCTTTGGAAACGCTGCCCTCTTCTGCAATGGTCTTGAAATAGTAGAGGTGGTGGTAATTAATCCAAGAATTCATAGTTTTATCAGTATCGTTATTAGTGATTCATAATACTTTTATTATCTATTGTAAATATACATAAAAAACCTCGATACTGAAAGTTGGGAGATTACCTGTGATTTTATTTCCGTTTGCAGAGTATTGGTCATTCTATTTAGGTTTTTCGCTCTTTGTGATGGGGATGTTGGCCTTGGACCTGGGTCTTTCATCGAAAGTCACATGAAGTCTCCACAAAAGAAGCCTCTCTTTGGACCGCAGTCTGGGTCCTGTTGGCCCTTGCTTTCAATGGCCTCCTGTACACGTACGTGGGTTGGAAATTTCCCGAAACCCCCGGCCTAGCCAAGCAAATTGCCTTGGAGTTTTTGTCTGGATTTGTCGTGGAGAAGTCGCTCGCAATAGACAATATTTTTATTTTTGCGATCGTGTTCAGTTTTTTTCGCATTCCGCGGGCATATCAACACCGGGTGCTGTTCTTCGGGATTCTTGGGGCCTTGGTGTTCCGGGGGATTTTCATTGCGATTGGGTCGCACTTGATGGCCTATAAATCTGTGGTTGTGTTTTTCGGAATCCTTCTCGTTTTTACCGGCATCAAAATGTTGTTCAACATCAACAAAGTGATGGAGCCAGAAAGGACTTGGTTGATGCGTCTTCTGAACAAGGTGCTGCCCGTGGATTTTTCGGACCAGAGCGATCGGTTTTTGGTGAGGAAGAGCGGGGTTGTTTTTGCGACTCCCATGTTCGTCGCTCTTCTTTTCTTGGAGTTAACGGATCTCCTTTTTGCTATCGACTCGGTACCCGCGATTTTTGCCCTGACGAAGGAGCCTTTCATCGTATTTACTTCAAATATTTTTGCGATTTTAGGGTTGCGCTCACTCTACTTTCTTCTCTCGGGGGCATTGGAACGCTTTAAATACATCAAGTATGGATTGGCCGCAGTGCTGGTGTTTGTGGGACTGAAAATGGCCTATTTGAATGAAGCTTTCGGAGGGAAGTTTCCCATTAGTTGGTCTTTGACCATTATTGCCGCACTTATTGGGGGCTCCATTTTTGTCTCTTTGGCCATGATTCGTTTCAAGCGATAATACAGATATTTATTATCTATTTTTCCTAATAACCCAACCAGCCGTATAGTCAGTGAATAAGTTGCATGGAGGAACTGGAATGGATACCGCATTTTCAATCGCCACTTTGGTTTTGTTGGGAGCCCCACTTCTAGTGGCAGGAGCCGGCTTGTTGGGTCTAAAGAAGAACGCTCTCTTAATGAGGCAACTCTCTCTGTTCGGAGCGGGAGTTTCTTTTTTGTCGGCCGTGGTCCTAGCGTATGGCGTGGTGGGCTACGGGGCCATAGACCGGGTCTTTGGAATTGTCGGGGATCCGAATTCGTTCCATTTTTCCGTAGGCGTTTTCATTGATCGGTTGTCAATCCTCTCCGTCCTTTTAATCACTTCGATTGGTTTGATTGTTCAAAAATATTCAGTCCGGTATTTGGAAGGAGATCCCAGACAGGGCCGTTTCTTCTCCTGGCTTTCTTTCGTTTTGTTCTCAGTGACTTTGTTCGTTATCAGTCGAAATCTCCTTGCGTTAACTCTGGCGTGGTTTTTGGTGAGCTTCGGAGTCCACCGGTTACTGCTTCACTTCTCGGAGCGGGAATCAGCTCAGAAAGCTGCGTGGAGAAAGTTTGTGATTAGCCGGATCGGGGATGCGGCTTTGATCTTGGCTTTGGTTCTGACTTACAGCGTTTTTGGAACGTTTGAATTGTCACAGATTTTTGAAATCGTAAAGAATCATGGAAATTGGGAGCCGCTGACTGTGCTGGGTGTAGCACTCAACCCAGCTGCCCTCGTGGGGTCTCTGTATGTGATTGGTGCAATGACGAAGTCTGCACAGTTCCCTTTCCACATTTGGCTTCCAGATACCATGGAAGCTCCTACACCGGTTTCTGCTCTCATGCATGCTGGAATTATCAATGCTGGAGGGTTTTTAATTGTCCGTTTGAGCCCCATTGTTGCTCACGCTGGGCTCGCACTGCACATTTTGTTTGCAGTGGGGGCCCTGACGGCTCTGTTTGGGGGCCTCATCTATTTGGTCCAAACGGATATCAAGCGCTCCTTGGCTTATTCCACCATTGCTCAAATGGGATACATGATGATGCAATGTGGAGTCGGGGCTTTTTCGGCAGCTGTGCTTCATTTGATCATGCACGGGTTTTATAAAGCCAATGCCTTTTTAAGTGCTGCAGGCCGGGTCAATACAAAACCGATTACTTTTTCGGAAAATGGACAAGACGAACTTCCCTCTGCTTACCACCGGGGCGTGGCCGCTCTGATTGCTGGGATCTTGTTGGTCTTCAGTATCCTGACGCTCGGAATAGATGTCAGCCAGAAGCCTGGGGGAATTTTCCTCTCGTTATTCCTTTGGTTCAGTGCCACCCAAGCCATTGCGCCTGCTCTGAAGAACCCTTCGGGCGCTACGCCTTTATTGGTAGTGGTTGGGCTCAGCTATGGCGGGATGTTGCTTTATTGGACGGCTTTAGGGGCTGTCACCGCATTTCTCGATCCCGTCCTGATGTTGGGGAACCAAAATCCAATCTTTGGAGAACTGAATTCAGTTTTAGTTGCCAGCATTGCTGCCATTTATGTTGGGGTCTTCGTCTTGGTTGAAGTGGCCCGGATGAATCGGGAAAAAACATGGGCGAAGCGTTTTTACGTTCTTTGTTTAAACCACTTCTACATTGAACAAATCTGGAGAAAAGCAGTTCATCGGATTTTAGGGGACAGTAATCTAATGCCCAGTTTTGAAACGCTGGCCATTCCCACTCAAGTTTTGAAGGAGAAAAAGAATGTTTACTCAAAATCTTAATCCTACTCAGAAAACTTTAATCCCTTTGCGTGAGGCTCTTGAAGTTTTACGCAAACAGGCGGCTTCCAAGCCACTGGAAACAACTATCAAGGAAGTCTGTCAGAGGACCGCTCCCGTTTGGCCGTTGGCCAACTTCATTGCAGTCAATCCGCTGCAGGGCTTTGAAACGGAGCCTTTCAAAAAAGCCGTGGAGATTGCAGGAAAGCTCTTTCACGCTGAAGGGGTCCCAGACCTCGAATACTTTCACCGGCAGTTTCGGAAAGGCAGGATCACCAGGGAAGATGTGGTGGAAGCACTCGAATCTCTGGACTCCAAGAGTTCGGTGGAAAGCCTTACCCAGGTCTTGGTGGAAGAAACCAATTCGGATGTGTTTCTGGTCTTGAGCGAGTGGGCGGACCAACTCTTAGGAACCAAGCTGTATGCATTGATGCAATCTGAAGTTTCAAAATGGGCAAGTGCTTATTTTGACAGAGGCGAAGCCGCTTGGACCATGCCTGGCCGTGAGCTCGGATTCTTCCACGCTTGGAGAGATCTCATCCAATTTGAAAAGGGTGTCGAAATGGCCGGGCTGACTGGGTTTCGAAAATATGTGGAGAGCCTTCCCGCAAACAATCTGAAAGCGATTGAAAAAATGATTCGAGATCTCGGGATACCGGAATCCCAAGTGGCTGATTATTTGATGCGCCACTTGGCCTCTGCTCCGGGATGGGCTGGCTTGTTTTCTTTGAAAGGGGCTGAGAATTCCTTTTACTTGGGTAAAGAAAAAGCGGAAGCACTCCTCGATTATTTAGCGGTCCGCCTCTCCTACGATACAGTCGGGGCTCTGAGGACTTTTGGGGAAATCAAAGGTTTCTCCAGTTCTTGGGAAGGGATGTTAGGCCTTGCAGGAGAAAAGCTTCCAAATGAGGAGGCTAAAACTGACAAAACGCCTTCGGCCCGGTTGATCTGGCTGGAAGCTTTTGAGCGGAACTACCGCAAGCGACTTCTCGGACAATTATCCAAAGCTTCCCTTAACCGGGAAGTGTCCGAACTTTCCATGCAGAGAAGGCCCAAAGCCCAAGCAGTTTTCTGTATTGATGTCCGTTCGGAAGCTTTTCGAAGGAATCTCGAACACCAAGGATCTTTTGATACCTATGGATTCGCGGGTTTCTTTGCAGTGCCTCTGGCTCACAAAAATTTTGGAGAAAAAGAAATCAGTTCTCAATGCCCGGTACTGATTAGACCCAAGTATTTGGTTTGTGAAGAACCTGTCGAGGGACAGGAGAAAGAGGCTTTAAGAGTCCTAAACCATAAGGACTCTGTGAAAGCTCTGGATTCAGCTCTTCATGAAGTGAAGAACACTTCGGTTTCACCTTTCGCTCTGGTGGAAACTTTTGGAGGGTTGGGGTTTGTTTCGATGTTTTTCAACAGTTTCGCTCCAAGAGTCAAAGAAGCAGTGGTGAAAGCGGGAGCTAAAATTCTTGGGCCAGAGGTAAAAACCCGGCCAAGCTTGAAAAATCGAGGCCACAAGAGACACTCCCACTTTGAAGTTGGGATTTCGATGGAAGATCAAATCACCATTGCAGAAAACTCTCTCAGAATCATGGGGCTTCTCAACAATTTTGGCCGATTGGTCCTCCTGTGCGGCCATGGAAGCACAACGACCAATAATGCATACGCAACTGCGCTTGATTGTGGTGCCTGCGGGGGGCATCGAGGGGCTCCGAATGCGCGAGTGGCTGCAAAAATCTTCAATGATCAACAAGTGAGAAATGCTTTGGAGCTTCGGGGGATCTCTATTCCCGCAGATACCATCTTTGTTGCGGGCGAGCACAACACAGCGACCGACCAAGTGACTCTCTTGGATGAAGAACTAATCCCCACATCCCATCTGGCGGATCTGAGCTCGCTGAAACTGGCCTTGGAAAAAGTTGGAGAATCCTTGAATCTTGAGAGAACACAGAGATTTGATACCCCCAAGTCTTCAGCAAAAGACGCCGTAGCTGAAGTGGAGCGCCGTTCGTTGGATTGGTCGGAAGCAAGACCAGAGTGGGGCCTTGCAGGAAATGCGGCTTTCATTGTAGCGAAACGAAGCTTGACGAAAAAGCTGGATCTGGGAAGCAGGAGCTTCTTGCACTCATATGATTGGTCGGCGGATCCCGAAGGAAAAGCCTTGGAAGTTATTATGACGGCTCCCATGGTTGTGGCCGAGTGGATTAACACTCAATATTATTTCTCTTCAGTTGATAATGAAGTCTTCGGAAGTGGCAGCAAGGTGATCCACAATGTTGTGGGACAATTGGGTGTCATGCAAGGAAACGTCAGTGATCTCAAAATCGGTTTGCCTCTGCAGTCCGTCAGCAATGGAGTGGACTTGGTCCACGAACCCATGCGGCTCCTGGCAGTGATTGAAGCTCCGAGAGATCGAGTCGCAACCATTGTTCTAAAACATGAATCTGTCGGAAGACTTGTCAAGAACGAGTGGATTCGATTGGTGGTTCTGGATCCAGCGGATCAAAGCTTTTATCGGTATTCTCCAGAACTTACTTGGGTTCGGGAATCTCAAGTTGATTGCCCTCCAGTGAACGGGTATGACCACTGATATGCGTATCAGCAAAATAAAAAAACAAATGTTCCTCGGGGGCGCGATCCTTTGGTACTCATTTGGCTTCGCCAGTGAGTTGAGAAATTATGCTTATCTGGCAAGAAGGGTCCCCCCTGTCGTGGGAGAGAATTGTCATTCTCAAGCTCAGGCACTTGCCCGGAAGTTTTCCAAGATCACCGGGCTTGAGGCTCGCGGTAGTTGCGAGACTGCTGATCCAAAGGGAAATGATCTTTTGATCCGCTATCAAGCTTTCGAGTCTTTAAATGTTGTGAGTTCAGTACCCGACTTGGACTTCCCGGGCCGAGGCTTTGAATTTCCCAGCCAATCAGACTGTGAAAGCCAAATAGCAGCAGAATCGGCTCACTTTCAAAAAGAAACAGGCACGGAACCGATTCTGGCGTTTTGCCAATTTAGAGAAAACTATTATGGACTTCGACGTTGGGCTTTAATCTTGGAAGGCTTCGGCAACCCAGATCGCTCGATCGCTTGGTCTTCGAGTTTGGTTCCGGGCCAACCCGATAGGGGGCAAGTAGCGGCCATTAAAAAAGCCGTCAAAGAAAAGTTTTCACAAGTGGGACTAAATATTCGATTCGTTTTTCTACAAGATGATGAAAAAGGGCACTTAAGGCTCAACGTGTTTTATTATGGAAAGTACTCGGAGCAGGTAAAAGGGTTTACTCTGGCAGCACTTAACTCATTGAATGATTGCCACCAAGCTTTGCTTTCTTTCCAGAAAGTGGAAAGCAGCAAACCGGAACTCCCCTCAGTGGCAACTTGCATCCACAATCCCTACCGGCACGGGGCTGACTTGTTTGTTGTAGCCGATGTGCTTCGCTGGTTTAAGGTCCAGCATGCTGCTGAATCTTTTGCCAGTTCTGAACAATGCCACTTGGAAAAAGAGGGATTGGTTGAGTTCTATAAGAAACAGGTTTCCCCGTTCATTCTGGAAGGGTTCTGCACAGAGTGGGGCCCTCAGTGGAAAATCAATCTGATTAGTACTTCAGAGCGCTAACCCTTAATGACTCCCAGAGGCCACAAGCAAATTGGAGATTTAATTTTATGACCCTTTTTGGAAGACACACTGAATCTCATCGCGCGGATCGAATAGGTTGGTTAAGGGCCGCAGTCCTTGGGGCCAATGATGGAATTGTTTCGACGGCCAGTTTGATTGTGGGGGTGGCTGCTGCAAAATCAGACAGGACTGAAATCGTTATCAGTGGGATTGCCGGACTCGTCGCGGGAGCTCTTTCGATGGCGGCAGGGGAGTATGTCTCAGTGAGTTCCCAATCGGATACAGAAAAAGCGGATCTAGCGCGGGAAAAACACGAGTTGGTGACTAATCCTGAGTTTGAAACAGAAGAGTTAGCCCAAATTTACGTGGGGCGGGGATTGGAACCCAAACTGGCTCGACAAGTAGCTGTCCAATTGATGGAAAAAGATGCTCTGAGAAGCCATGCGAGAGATGAATTGTTGATTACTGAACTCGGATCTGCTCGCCCGATTCAAGCCGCTTTGGCTTCGGCAGTCACTTTTGCCATCGGTGCCGTTCTCCCTCTGGGGGTTGTTCTTTTGGTTTCTCCTGAGCAAGTCATTTATTCAGTATCCCTCTCCTCGGTGGGGTTTTTGATTTTGTTGGGACTAGTTTCGGCTCGAGCGGGCGGAGCGGGACTGTTAAAAGCAGCGGGTCGGGTTGGGTTTTGGGGGGCTTTCGCAATGGGAGCCACTGCTCTGATTGGCAAACTGTTCGGGACAGTGGTGCAATAAGACCAAGTCTTCTCCTTGAACTAATCCTTTGCCCGCTCATATTGATTGGGCCACGGCAAGTCGGCTCCCAGCTCTTTAGCAGCATGAAACGGAAAATACGGATCTCTTAGAAATTCCCTTGCAAGAAATACCGCGTCCGAGGATCCGCTCTGGAGAATGTCCTCTGCTTGTTTCGCTTTGGTAATCAATCCCACAGCACCACAGGGAATCTGGGACTCTTCTCGAATCGATTTGGCAAAAGGAACTTGAAATCCAGGACCCACCGGGATTTTAGCATGGGGGACCATCCCGCCCGAAGAAACATCGATGAGATCGATCCCCAGTTTTTTCAATTCCCGACAAAATGAAACGCTCTGAGCAAGATCCCAGCCGCCCTCTGCCCAATCGGTTGCGGAAATCCGGACAAACACGGGTAAATGTTTGTGCCAAATGTTTCTCACTCTTTCAGCAATGAGAAGGGGAAGCCGCATGCGATTTTCAAGACTTCCACCATAGTGGTCAGAACGCTGGTTGCAGAGGGGAGATAAAAACTCATGCAGCAAGTAGCCATGAGCCATGTGTAATTCAACCACTTCAAAACCAGCTTGGAGGGAATGGTGAGCTGCAGTTTCAAAAGCCGAAATGAGTTGTCCCATGTCTATTTCATCCATGGCTTTGGGAGAAGGGTGATGGGATGCAAAGGGAACTGCACTCGGAGCCAGCACAGGCCATCCTCCCTCTTTTTCAGATAGGGGTTTTCCACCCAGCCAAGGTGGAGAAGTGGATGCTTTTCTCCCTGCATGGGCAAGTTGGACGGCAGGAATGGCCCCTTGCGATTTAATGAAATGGGTGATGCGGCGAAAACCCTCCACTTGAGGTTGAGACCAGAGTCCCGTATCCGCCGGGGAAATACGCCCGACTGGGGAAACAGCAGTCGCTTCTGCCATGACCAAAGCTGCCCCACCGACCGCCCGGCTCCCCAAATGGACCAAGTGCCAGTCTGTTGGAATTCCATCTTGAGCAGAGTATTGGCACATGGGAGAAACAAAAATCCGATTGCGAAAAGTAAGGTCTCGAATTTTAAGAGGAGAAAAAAGAAGCGGTGTTTTGGGTTCAGATGCCATTAAAACCTCCTGAAAAAGCATAAAGGAAGTTGATACCGGAGACACCCTAAAAAGACCAAAAATGTCATCTCCCAAAAAAACGGGCTGGAGCATCCCAAAAGAATACGGGTCTCTTTTTTGCAACGAGTGTCTCTATGAGTCTTTTAAGGATCTCATTTTCTGTTTTGCTGATTCAGGCCCTTTTTACTCTTCCGGCTCGGGCTGATTTCCGTTCTTGTGAAAAATATATTGAAAAAATGGTTCTTCAGAGCCCGCGATCCGAGTCCCAAAGGTCCCGGTTGGCCCGGATTGAAGCAGCCAGCGCCAGCGGATCGCTGCTGGATACCCAAAGTGAAAAATCAATCCCAGAAATCGAAGCGCACAATGCAAAAATCAAGAAAGCGTTGAGAGATCCGCTCCCGGGTTCTTTTCGGGGCATGGAACAATCGGTCAATTATGAAATGGCAGACTCCTTGGTCAAGCTCATCACGTGGCACCCGGTAAATGGGGTCCGGGAAGAGAAAAAATATGACCCCGAGGATTGCTATGGATTTTGTTTTGGCCGTGCTGTTTTAATCCACAACGAAGCCCTCCGGAGAAATGTCGATCCGGAAGCTATTAAGAAGATTTGGGCCGTGGGGTCTCTTGAAAATGAGAAATGGCATTTTCATGTAGCGACGATTTTGAAAGCAAAAGGTTCAGGCACTTGGTGGGCTACGGATCCTATCTATCGATCTGCAATCAATGTTGAGACCTGGATCCGAAGAATGGAAAGAAGTGCTGACGATGATCGATTGATGTTCTTTGTCACGGATCCTAGGCGTTTTTCTGTTTATGATCCCCGCTTTTATACGGGATTGGATCTTTTAGGAAACGGGCGATCCGATTATTATAATGGCTACTTTAGAGATTATTTTGAATTTTTCCTTCATGCCAAATAACAAAGAGCCATTTACTTCTTTCCAGAGCTTTTGGCCTTTCTATTTAAGTCAACACCAGAAGCCCCGGTGCCGGTTTTTCCATTTTATCGGATCGAGTCTCGGCATTTTTTGTGTGGCGCTTACCTTGACAAAGAGTTCCAAAAATTTGAAGTGCCTCCAAAAAATTAGCGAGAAGATTTCTTTACCTTCTCAATACTTATCGATATTCTTTTTTAAATAACAGAAATAAAACTTGTTTCGTGATTAGCAGTTCGGACTCACGATTAATTCAATCATCTAAGAGGAAACATGGTGAATCATCAGCTAATCGTAGGTTTGGCCCTTATTACATCCACTGCAGCTTTTTCCGCTGAATTTGTTGTTAAGTTCAAAAAAGGCAGCGAAAGCTTTCGTCGGGCAGTCAGCCAAAGAAGCATTGGGCGTGCGACTGTCAAAAGAAATCACCCAGTAGGCGACTTGGTCTTGGTGGAAGTCAATCAACGCACTAAAAAAGAAATAGCCCAAGTGCTGAGTGACTTGATGAAGAATCCAGAAGTTCAATACGTAGTGGAAAACTTCAAATTAAAAGCTTTTGATTTACCGAATGATCCAGACATTTCAAAACAATGGTCAGTCGGCAAAGTCAATGCCGCTAAAGCTTGGAAAGCAGGAGTCGGCAGCCGCGATATCAAAGTGGCTGTTATCGACACAGGGGTGGATCTTGCCCATAGCGATCTAAAAGACAATCTCTGGATAAACAAAAAGGAAATAGCCGGAAATGGAAAAGATGACGATCAAAATGGCTATGTAGATGACGTGCATGGGTACGATTTTTTTGCAAAAGATGGCGATCCCCAAGATGAAACCAGTGCGCAAAATCCGGGGCATGGGACTCATTGTTCGGGAATTATTGGAGCTGTAGGAGATAACGGAAAAGGGATTTCCGGAATGAGCCAGAGAGTTTCCATTATGGCAGTGCGCTTTCTGGGAGCAGATGGTTCCGGAGATTTGATGAGTGCCGTAGAGGCCATTGATTACGCTGTGGCTAACGGGGCTCAAGTAATCAGTGCAAGCTGGGGAGCTGCAGTAAGCGCTTCGCAAGCCCAGCCCATTACAGAAGCTATTGGTCGAGCTAATGAGAAAAACATCCTGTTCGTAGCAGCAGCTGCAAATGATGGAAAAGACAATGATCGCGTCGAAGTGTATCCGGCTAACACCCCTTTTCCGAATGTGATTACAGTAGCAGCTTCTGGAAGCTCAGATGCCAAACCCACTTGGTCCAATTATGGAAAAGCCAAAGTAAGCTTGGCTTCTCCGGGAGAGGAAATTTACAGCACTTTGCCCTCTGAAAAATATGGCAATTTGAGTGGAACTTCCATGGCGACTCCGTTGGTCTCAGGACTATCGGCTCTGATTCTGTCCCATAATTCCCAGTTGAATCCCGTTGAAATCAAAGCTTTGTTGCAAGCATCGGGAACAAAAGTGGAGATTGAAACGGCTTGCAACTGCCGAGTGGATGCTGCAGCTGCTGTGGAGCGGACTCGAAGCTCTGCACTGACCATCATTCCTCAAGCTCTGACCTTGGCACCTGAAGGAACCGCTCAATTCACTGCTGTTGGGGGAAAAGGGCCCTATACCTTTTCCACTTCTACGGACTCCATTGGGCTCATCGATGAGAAGGGCTTTTTGACTGCGAAAAGTGAAGGGGAAATGACTGTTTCTGTGACCGACTCTCAAGGAAACAAAAACGAGTCACTCAAAATCCGAGTCGCTGTACCACAGACTGGAGGCGGCGAACAAGAATGCCCACTGGGAGATCCTGCTCTTTGCCAAATGATGTGCGTGATTTCTCCAGAATTACCTTGGTGCAAAACTTAAAATTAATTGGACTTGGGAACTTTTCCCAAGACCTTGATGGAATCATCAGTTTCTATTTTAGGTCTGGGTAAGTTGGCGACTTGTTGAACTATGTCGAAAGTGTTTTCTCCGGATCGGGTCAGAACAAAAACGGCCAAGCTGATATCCCGGTAATTATCTGCAGTTTGGGTTCTGCCTGGAGGCACTTGAATGCAAACAGTTGCTGCAACCGGATTGCCATTCATGCCACCGCTGGAAAGATTCGGTTCACTCGGTGGGTAGTAAACGACCGATTCTTGAAAGTCCAATTGCTCAGTCCCACTGGCCGTCGTTGTTTTTTTGACATCGATGATTGCTCCAGCCCCATCCAAAACTTTTTGAGGGAGCCTTCGAGTTACTTTGATTCTGGGAAGAAACTGGCTACTAAGAATTCCATTCGAATCCGCAGCGCAATCTGCGGGAACACATTGTGAAAAAACAACCGGAGCTGAAGACACATAGTCTTTTTTGACAGCGTCCCAGCTTCTTCCAGGAAGAGTTTTCAAGTCGATATTGGGAACCGAAGGGTAACGGCCGACACATTCCACTTCCACTGTTTCGGTAAAAGTCTCCAAAAGGGCCCGGTTTGCCTGATAAACAGCCATTGGAAATGATAAAGGGTTTGTTCGAAGAGTAAGATTCAAAGCCCTGTGTACTTCTTGGCAATCTCCCGGGTTTGTGGGATCAGAAATGGTACAAACGCTGAGGTTCTTACTGTTCATTTGCTTGGAGGGAGTAAATGCCACAAGTTCTGTCCCCATCGACACATCGAGTGACTTTTTTTCCGCATTTAAAAATTGTCGAATCATGGAAGCAGCTGTATTCCGAGCTTCTTCTTGTTTGGCTTCTTTTAGTTGGGCAAGGTACAAAGTAATGCCAAAAAGGGCTGCCAAGGAACTGATGACAACTCCCACCATCAGTTCAATCAAAGTAAAAGCTCTTTTGTTCAAAAGTTCCTCAGCTCGGGTAAATTGAGCAACTTGCTTCCCAAATAGGAATAAAAACCTTGGGAGTTTCCCCGTTCTTTCCAAAAGATCCGGTAAGTGATTTTCAGCTGCTTCTGATTAGTGGGTCTGCCCAGCCAATCCGCACAGAGAGGAGCTTGCTTCAAAACTTTTTCATCTTGGCTCAAGCTTTGGTGTGTGAGCTCAGCTCTTACTTGGACGAATGCACCCTCAGAGTAGAGAAAACTTTTGGATTTCTGAGGTTCGACATTCGTGTTGTCCAAAGCGACACAGAACATGTAAACCCCTAAATCCGCAGTGGTATTCACAGATGGAGTCGTCAGGTTGGAGCAAGTGTTCAGAGCATTCTTAGTATCCTGTTGAACTCCCGGGAGGGGAGCGGCAAGCCAAGCATCAAATTGTTTCAGCGTGGGTTCAGCAGCCCGGTCTGTTTCAATTTTCAGAGCCACAGAGGGCGCCGGAAAAACCGGGCTATTCGTATTGAAAGAAGTTTTGAAATCCCCGGCATTAAGACTGCAGAAAGTGGAACCAGGGACAAGGGGAACGAAATTCTCTTGCATCTCCTTCATTTTTGTCGCAATGAGTTCGGCCAAGGTCGATTCATTGTCGATAACCGAAGTTTTTGCTTCTACTCGATTGCGAGCTTTGATCGAAAAGTAGAGAACTTTTCCAAGATAGGTCCCTGCAATGCCCAGAACCAACAGAATAGCGAGGGTTCCCCAAAGAGTGAAGCCATGTGTGTTGGAAAATCTAATAAAGGTGGGTTTCATTTTCTTATTTTAGCGCGGCAAGTCGCTGGGATCAATCCCGCCAGTCTATCTCGCTGACTTTAATCGTGTTTTCCCCTGAGTCGGTTCTGCCGGGCCGATTGGGGCCTGGGGCAGGCATTTCGCCTTTCGGGACGAAAGCTTCGACTTTGACTGGCTGGTTTAAATCACACCAGTTCCAATCCAAGCGCATCCGAAACCGATTTTGGGAGAGTGCATTCGGATTTTTCCAAGAAAGGGGCTCTTCAAATCGATGGGGTTTGTGAGCGCGTTCGTCAAAATGGACGGGCCAACGACTGGAAGAGAGTTTGGTTATGGTTTCCAGTAAAGCCCCTGTGAGTTTGGAGTAATCTTTTGGATCGATCCAGACCTCTTTCTCCGTCAGAGCCTGCTTGGAGAAAAGCTTGTGTTCCGCTTGCAGCCAAACCGAGCCCAGACTTTTTTTGGCCCAGCTTTTATGAAGCCACTCCAAAAAAGCAGCATGCCGGCGCTTGTCCCAATCTTCCATTTTTTCGCCCCGTTCTTTTTTGGGGCCTTTGAAAGGGCCGGCACCTCTCAAATGTTGGGAATTGAGATTCATCAAGGAGAAATACCGGTATCCAAGTCGCGGAGCTTCTTTAATGGGGATTAAATCTCCTTGCGGGTTGAAACGGAGATCATCGTAGTACCAAACTCTTTCTTTATCAGAATGGATCAGAGTCCCCTGGTTACAATCTTTCAGCTCCCAGGAGATTTCTCTTAAGGAAATCAGCGCACCTTCTCCTCCGTTGAAAGCTTCTTTTTCAGAATCGGAAATTCCCCGCCAAATGGCCCAATAAAATAGAAAGTGGTTCTCGCCTCCTGCAAACTGAGGCACTGAATTGACCGTTTGATAAATGCCAATGGGTGTGGAGGGGGCACTGGCTGCTTTCCGGGAAGTGAGGGAACTGCAACTTGCCACACAGAAACCCGTCAGAGCCAAAACGATTTTAAGAAGTGGTTTCAAAACCGAAAGTTCCCGGAAACGGTGGTGGCCCAGCGCCGATAACGGAAATTGGTATCACTGGAAAAGTTTTGTCCGTAGTCCACTTGCGCTATCAAAGCGAAAGCTTGGGAAATCTGATAGCCACTGGAAAGCCCCACCGAAAAGCCTTGATCGTTTCTCTCGCCAGTGGTCCGGTTGGGATAGCGGGTTGCTGAGACTCCAAAAGTTTGAGCCAAAAAGAAGTTCGATGCCAAGTACATGGAGTTGGCAAAGTCCAAATTGAGACGGGTGCCCGAAAAATCAGATCCCGAGGGCCTCAACAGAGTGCCAGTGAGAAAAATCGAAGGAGTCCAATAAGGAGTGTTGGTTCGGGAGGCTAAATAACCGCGGAGCACTTGTTCCCAGCCAGACCTGCGAATGGAGGTGCTGAGGCTTGGATCCAAGTAATTGCGAACAGGTTGAAAAAAAGCTTCTACTCCGACAGTCCAGCCATCATTGAGTTTCATTTTTGCAAAAGGCCCAATGCTTCCCGTCAAGCTGAAGGGTTTGTAAGCATCTGTCTGGTACTGAAAAATCCCAGTGGCTCCCAATTTGAATCCATACTGATTGGTTTTTAAAGAACCACGAGTCAGAAAATTGGAGAGCTCTTGGACAATGAACTGGCCTGCTTCTGCTTCCCGGTTGTAATTGTAGTTGATGGATCCTTGATAAGAACCCAAGTATTGCCATGGTTTGGTGGGATTTGAACCATAACGAAGGCGCCAATTGGCAGATTGTTTGGCAGAAGCTGTGGTGGAAGTGTTGTTCGAATCTCCGACGTTGGGCATGAAAAGCACATTCGAATCATATCCAGTGGAAAGCCCCACTTCGCTAATCCACTGGCTCTTGTCAAAAGAACGCAATTCCTTTTCGGAATTCTTGAGGACTTGTTGGGCCAAAAACTGGGTTTGCTCATTGGTGGAAGCCGAATTGGAAATGTCTTCAAGAGCTGATTCTTTAGCTTCCACATAAGCACCGACTGCATCGCTCACTCTGTTTTCTTTGGAGAAAGATTGGGCAATCAAGAGTTTCGAAGCCAAGCGAAACTCTTCTTGTTTGGAAGCGGCTTCGAAATGGGCTCGGCTTTCAATCCAATATTTTTGTTCCAGATCGATTTTTCCTAAAAGAAATTCGCTGGCTGCTACATTGAAATTTCCTTTTACAGAAGTTCTCAAATACCTGTGGGCTCTATCCAAATCTCCCAACGAAAAAAACAGGTTCCCCAGCTCAAAAGCATAGAGGGGAATCTTTTTTTCATTTTTAAGGGCCTGAGCTTTTTTAATCAACTTTAGATAGAGTTTTTTTGAGTCTTCCCATTCTCCTTGAGACTTTAAAAGAAGGGCTTTCAGCTCGACAACTTGAGGTTCCTCCGGGTGTTTCTTTAGAAGCGCATCGACTTGTTGATTGGCCTCTTCCGTTTTCCCCTCTTGGAAAGCCATTGATGCTTTGGTGAAGCCGATCTCACTTTCAGCAGGTAAACTCGCTAAACTGAAGTTCGAAATGAAAACTAAACTTAACGCAAGAAGTCTCAAGCAAGGCTCCCTTTTGGTTGTTTGTCAGAAAATTGTATTAGAGTTATAGTATTTGGCAATGCTTACTCAATCTACCAAAACACTTTTTGTTTTCTTTCAACTCTGTTTCTTTTTTTTCAATCCAGTCGCTCATGCGGACGATTTTTGTGCAAAGTTGGCAGTCGTCATGGGGCGGGCAGTGAATCAAGCGGGTGAAAAACTCAGAACCGGACAAACCGTTCCTAGGGGAACAGAGATCAAAACGGGTCCGAACTCTTTGGTAAAACTGGTGCTTCTGGACGAATCGATTTTGGATTTGGGATCTTCTTCTCGACTCAGAATCACTGCTTGTCAGGGGCAAAACTGGCAAACCAAAATCAATCTTGAAATGGATCAGGGCTCGCTCCGAGCTTTGGTCAACAAAAACCCCCAGAAAAAAAGAGAAGAGTTCAAGCTAAAAACAGTGACTTCGGTTTTAGCGGTTCGCGGGACAGAATTTTTTGTGACTTGGCAGAAAAATGAACAGGGCCAAGTTCTGGAGCAAATTGGAGTGAGCGAGGGCCAAGTGGAAGTGCGTTCTTTGTTTGATGCCGGGATGAAACCGATTGCACTGACTACGGGCACTGAGTTTCGAGGGGAAGGGCGAGTGGAGCGTAAAGAAGGAGAAGTCAAAGTGGAGTCGAGCGCGCCTCCCCGGATTGATCAATTCACAGCTGAGGAGCAGAAACAGGCTGAGCAAACAACTCGAGTGGAAAACCGGGTTTTTGAAGACACCATTGATTTATCTTCGGAGCCCCCAGCGGAGAGAAGAGAGGGCCCTCAAAGTCGAAGAGAGGAATCGCGTGGAGAACGAAGAGAGAGAGCTGCCCAGTTTATTAATTCAAAAATGGAGAGTTCGGAAAGGCCGGGACGAGAAGTGGCTTCGGATAAAAGGGTCGATACGCCTCAAGGGGAGCAGCATTCCGGGAAAAAACATAAGGACGGTTCAGATAAAAAAACTGGCGAAATAAACACGAGCTCTGATCCCACGAGTGCGGGGGCTCAAGCAGGAGCTGGGTCCGGAACTGTTGGAAACCCATTCACCAATGGGCCCATCCCGATTTCGATTCCCACGATCGTCAAATGGGAGATTAAAAAATGATTTTTAAATCTTTAAGCATTGCACTTCTATTGACCGTTCTTTCGGGGTGTTCTTTTGAAAATAAAGCAGACAGAGCTACAGCTTCCTATCGAGTGGATTCTTCAAGCCTCAAAGGAACGGAATTTAATCGAGCTAAAATTTATGATTGGGCTTGCTTGGCAGTACGAGGATTTGGAGTGGAAAGAAGTGCTTGGACTAAAATAGAATCCGATTCTGATTCTCTTTCAGCTGAATTTAAAATCCCCAACCTTTTAGGGGGGTACACTTACACTTTCACCATTCTTGCAGTGGACACCGATAACCCCAATTTGGATAAAGGCGTGCTTTCTTCGCCCTGTCCTGTGGACTTGCCTGAAAAAGAAGGCTGGGCTCAGTTGGGGCGGACAGATGTCGAAATGCCGGAAAAAGCCAAGGGCGCTTTCAAAGTGGAGATCCCCTTTAATTTTGACCAGCCAGTGCTACTAGTGCCGGGAAAGCCCATGAACCTTCAAGCGGTCTCAGGTAATGAATCGGTTAGTCTTACTTGGGACGATCCAGAAGTAGATGGGGGAGGGGATATTTCAGAGTATGTGATCCAGTATAGTCCCGGCTCTGGGAGCACCACGACTTCTGGAAACTCCACAACGATTTCGGGGCTTACTAATGGGGTCTCATACACTTTTCGAGTGGCTGCTAAAAACAGCGCCGGCCAAGGGCTTTTCACGACCGCAGTGACAGCAACGCCGAGTCCTGTAAGTGTGACACTCTCTTCCAGTACTCCAAGCCCGACGAATTCAGACATTTCGGTCACAGCTACTTTTGGGACTCCCGTTACGGGATTTGAGCTCGGAGATATTTCTGTGACTAACGGCACTGCCAAAAACTTTTCGGGGAGTGGGTCCAGTTATGCTTTTCAGGTCACTCCCGCAGGAAGCCCAGTCACAATTAGCGTACCTTCGGGAAAAGCCCAAGGCCCCAATTCAATCTCTAATACAGCATCGAATGTTCTCAATCGCATTTTTGATGCTACCAGCCCCACTGTGGCTTTAAGCTCTGATTCCAGCTCAGGCGATACGATTGTGACGGCTACTTTTAGTGAGGAGGTCACGGGATTTGAGCTCGGAGATGTCGCTGTTACTAACGGGACAAAAGATAACTTTTCTGGAAGCGGCACTACTTATACTTTTAGAGTCGCACTGTCCTCGGGTGCTGCTTCCATGATAATCACTGTGCCTGCAGGAGTTGCCGAAGATGCTGCGGGAAATGGGAATATATCGGCCTCAATCACTTTAAATACCGTTTCTCCTCAACCCCCGCCCAATCCACCTGCGGCCGCTCCCTGCAGTGGAAGCTGCTATGAGGACTCCATTGCCAAGGCCAATGGGTCGGCTACTGGGCCCGATGGTGTTGAAATGGAATATTTACAAGCCGATCCCAACTGCGTGCCCACAAAAGCCCAGCCCTGTTTTAAAATTTGGAGAGAGAATAATCTCCTAAACGGACAAAAAAGGATTTTAAATGCGAGCGGGTTGGTCGTGCACGGGTGGCAGAAAATTCTCGATCGAAAGGGATTGGGTTTTTCGGGAGATGATTTAAACCCCGATAACATAAAACTCATCGAAGGCCGAGTCTGTCCCAATAATGTTTTTCTGGACTACAACAATATGAATGCTGCTTCTCGCTGTGTTTATTACACTTCGACGATTAGCAACGCTAAATTGAATGACTATAGTCAGGGGACTCCTTTTGAAGACTTTTTAGAAAATTGGAATCAAGAAGTAAGCGGGGCAGGCCAAGGATCTTCCTATTACGAAGGGAATATCCGCTTATGTGGGGATCTTGGCATGCGGCTTCCGACCGTTTATGAAGTTAATGTGGATTCAGCATCGATAGGTCTAAATTTTGTGCCCAATGGGGATCTCCCTTTCCAAATCATTTGGGCGGGCTCAACTGGGGTGCCCAGTGGTTCTACTTTCACTTGGACGGCCTCTGCGGCGAGGGACAGTCGAGAGCTGACCGAGCGGGGAAGCCAGTACTTCAGTTGGATCTCTACAGAAGCCAGTGGTCTGGGCGCAGTTCCGCCCTCCCCATATACTGATTCGAAGGCCATCCGTTGTATTCTTCCCAACAGTGCTCTGACACCTAGGGCCCCAACAGGTCTCAATGCCCAAGGATCAACAAATCTAACTATTCTGGTTTGGACAAAGCCTTATCCGACGGTGGGTCCTGAAATCCAAAAGTATTACATTGAGAGGTCTGTGGACGAGGGAGTGACTTGGATTCAACAGGGTGTGGTGGAAATTACACCGGGAAGTATGCCCGGGCCACTTAACTACAATTATGAAGGTTTTTCAGGCACCGTTTTAACCTTTCGAGTAGTCGCTGAGAATGCGAACGGCAAAGGGCTCTACTCCAATCGTGTAACTTTTCTAGTTCCCTAATCTGAGGGGTAAATCACACCCCTCGCCAGCTTTTAACGCGCTGGCCCATTTGTGCTTTTCTCCCGCTGGAGAAAGCCCCGAAAACATCCGAAAAGAAGAGTGGGTGTTTCGGGTGATAAAAAAGAAAAAACACAGTTTGATAGTGGCCCAGTTTTTGGGCCTTTTGGCTTTGAGCTTTTACGCATTTCCAAAAGCAGATCCCACCCAATTCAATTTCATTTCCCGTTTAGATGCGCTCTTAAGCAATTTGAAGTTTCACGTGCGGGGGCCCAAAAAATCCTCGGGCGAAGTGATCGTGATTGCGATCGATAGGCCTTCCATCGAGACTCTGGGCCGCTGGCCTTGGAAGCGAAATGCCACTGCTTTATTGACGGAATCCCTGTTTCAATTAGGTGTAAAAAATGTGGGCTTTGACATGGGGTTTATGGAAATCCATGCCAATGAGTTTCCTTATGACCGGGAGTTTCAGGAAACGTTAAAGAAACACCCGGATCAAATTACTCTTTCGTGGTGGACGCATGACTTGTGTGGAAACGGCTGTTCTCAGAAACCCACTTCCAAATCGCCTCCCAACGCAATTACTTCCAAGCTAGGCCTTTCCGAAATCCAGAAATTTGAAAACCCCGAACTCAATCACAAAATGTTTTCAGAGCATGTTTCCAATCAAGGGTTTGGAAATTCCACAAAAGATCCGGATGGCCAAGCAAGACAAGCTTACTACTTCTTGCAGGATTTAAACGGTGTTTACCCTTCGTTTCCTTTGGCCCTGATTGCCCAACGTCTGGGGAAAGCCCCGGAGAGTTTGGTCACCCAAGCGGATTCTGCGATTGATTATTTGGGGCCTATGGGGACCATTCCCCGTTACTCAGCCTTGGATATCATGCAATGGGCTCAGAACCGGGAACTCGCTTCGGAAGGGATGGATCTTGAAGGAAAAACGGCTGTGATTGGTTTGACTGCTTTTGGACTGGTAGATGAACAAGTCACCCCTTTTGAAAAAGCGATTCACGGAGTGGAGATTCAAGCTTCTGTTGCGGATCAAATTCTTCGACAGGATTTTCCCAACGAACCTAAAAAGGCAGTTTGGATCCTGACTCTTCTCCTTTCGCTTTTGCTTCTGTCAGTCACTCCATTCTTACGAACTAAATCTTTGGTTGGGCTCTTTCTCGGCACTGTGGCGGTTGTTGCCGGACTCGATTTCTACGTGCTTTTTCCCCGCGGTATTTTTTGCCCCACCGCTCTTCTTTACGCCAATGCGAGCCTTCTGGCGCTATCGACTCTTTCGGGCCGTTTCTACGAAGAGTTCAGGCAAAGAAAGTTTTTGAAAGATGCTTTTTCAAAATATTTGGCCCCTGATGTGGTGCAAATCCTGTTGAATAATTCCAATGAACTGAGTCTGGGAGGGCAGAAGAAAGAAATCACCACGCTTTTTTGTGATCTGAGAAACTTCACTTCTCTCAGTGAGAAGCTGGATCCCAAAGAGCTCACTCAAGTGCTCAACGAAACCTTCACTGTGCTGACGGGGGTGATTTTTAAACACCAAGGCACAGTCGATAAGTTCATTGGCGATGCCCTAATGGCTTTTTTTGGAGCTCCTCTCGAGCAACCCGATCACGCTTCGAGGGCCTGCTTGGCAGCTGGGGAAATGGTACGGGAGTTTGGAAAAAAACAAGCGGAGTTTAAAGAACGCTTTGGCTTTGACTTGAATCTCGGCATTGGAATCAACACTGGAGTAGCCCATGTCGGGAATATGGGAAGCGAGGAGCGCTTTAATTACACGGTCCTTGGAGATTCTGTGAACATAGCCTCCCGGGTAGAGTCCGCCACAAAGGAATTCGGGGTGACCATTTTAACCACGCAGGCCACTTTTGATTCGATCCAACAAAATGGGGGGGCTCTCCCAGCCCATCGGTTTGTCGCCAAAGCAGCTCTTAAAGGAAAGTCGGTTCCTTTGGATTTGTTCGAGCTCTGTACTTAAAAATAACTCACACAAAAAAAAACCGCCCCTTCTCGAACGGAAGGGGCGGAAGCATTCAGCTTTTAGCGGCCTAGGAAGATGAATTATCTTCTGGCTGGCTGAGGTGCTGGAGCTTGGTTCACAATGGAGATGACGACGGGGATCATCGCGATCAACAGAGTGAGCTGAGCTTGTGTTGCAGGATCCAGTTGACTGCCGCTAGCCATTTGAAGAGCCATCAAGATATTGTTGAGTGATGCAGCCGTTTCTTGTGGAGTTCCAAATTTGATGAATTGATCCATTGCAGCTTGAGCGCCAGGTCCGCCTTGCAGGATCAAGAGCATGTTGGTGATCAGCATTTGGTTTTTTGGATCAGCAAGAACAGCCTGTGCTTGGGGTCCTAAAGCTCCGCTGGCAGCCAGGGACACAAAGAGAGTCGCTACTTGCTTCGCATCGATTCCTTGCGATTGGTTCGTCAACATGGGGTAAGTGATTGCGACCACAGTCAAGATGGTGGCCAATTGCTGTTGGCTCAAACCAGAGCTGCTTCCGCCACCGCTCGGTGATTTACCGCAACCGACAGTTAAAGATAGGGCTAATACGAGTGCTACGATCCGTTTCATTGTTTCCTCCTAGGTTTTGATTTGATTTGTCTGACGAACACAGGAGGGAACGTGCAGCGGTTTGTGTATCGAAGACAAGAAGCAGAATGACAAAACAGTGTCGATAATAAATGGAAGAAAAATGGAATTATGAACACACCGGAAATGTGAGCCTGAATTGTCTAAACTTTAGACAGAAAAACTTTAGATTTTTTTTTGAATCCCAGACCCGATTCGAGTAGTATTTAAATATATCAATAAAACCAATATCTTATAAGGTACGGCTTTACTTTTGCGGGGGTGGGAGCATTTCGTCCAGAATTTGCTGGATGGGCAGATTGCCCTTTTGATTGCCATCGATGGTGATCCATGAACCGTCATTGCGTTGAAAAGCCAAGTGGCCCTCTGGAATCGGAACATTTTCTTTTGCAGCTCTTTTTTGCATGCGAACTAAAGCTGCAGCTAATTGAGTGGTATCAGCTGATTCGGAGAGCCGGTTCTTTCCTCGTTCCAGAAGACGGCTGGCTGCTTCGATTTGCTCTTCTTTTTTTACTTTTTTCTCTGTCAGCGTTGAAAAATCCCTGAGCTGTCTGACTTTGTCCACGGCTCCTAAAAAACTTTCATACTGGGGGTTGGGACCAATCAAAAAACCCACTAATAAATCGGATTCTCTGGCTGCTTGCTTCGAAGCAGCGTAATCGCGCTCGATGAGAGCTCGCACTGTCTTGGGATCCCTAGACCAGTCAATGTCCTTGGAGGCCGATGGATCTTGCTCCAGTTTCCATTTGTTTACTTGTTTGCTTTGGAAATTGATCCAGTACGAATTGCCATTTTCAGTTTCCACCAAGACAGTTCTGTCTCCACCCCACCCATAATTGTCTTTGATTAAATCTTTCTTAATAGCTCCGGGCTTCAACGCTGCTTCATAGACCGGCTTAGCCGTTTGATAGAGATCATTCAAAAGACCATTTCTCAAAGTGGTTAATTCCACTTCCGTATAAGCATCCTCTCCTGCGGGCTCGCTGTTTCGTTTCATGATATCTTTTAAAGCGGTTCGTACTGAAAAAGCATAAGCCGAATGGATTTCATCTGTTGAAAACACCCGCCCATACAAGTCAGCCCCCACTTTTCCAGTGGGTTTGTAGTTCTTGGCTTCCAAAATAACTTGGGGAATGGATCCGCCATGGGTTTTTGCATGGATGACTTCGTGGCCGTCTCCAGGGGCATGAAAGTGCTTTCCCATTAGAGACTGCGCTGAAAAAACGATTGCAGTATCGCCCAAGTTTGATGAGCGAAACTGTGCGGAGCCTCCCTTAAAACCGGGAGTGTAGGGGTTTAAAATATAATCTGTGTTGAACAGACCGTCTGTGGAGCCGCCAAATCTTCTAGTGAGCGCTTTGGGAACATTCACTGCCCACTTGAAAGGGCTGTCTGGAGTAGTTTCTTTCACCAGAACATCCCAACCCCCAAACCCGGAAGCTTGAAGCTGTGTTTTGACGCCATATTTTGAGAGGTAATCTGCAATGGCGCGTGCCAGTTGCTTGTGTTGTTCCCGAGTCCGTGTCCCGGATTTCAAAATCTCGGAAATCACAGGCTTCAGCTCAGGAGCGATGGTTTCAACGGAAAGCCTGTTTTTGTTCAAGGAAGCCAGATGGCTCATCAGATCCGAAAAAGCTTTGGGACAAGAAGACGAATCCGAAAACAACGGAGGGGTTACAAAAATAAAAGCTAAAAAAAGAATCCAATGTCGCATGAGTTTATTTTCTCTTGGCCGTGAAGAATGTTTTTTCCAGTTTTTCAAGAGCGATAGCTGTCAAAAGATTATAACCCAGATTGTCGGTAAAAGAGTCCTCACTTCTCATCAAATTCAAAAGGCGATTTTTCATGCGTCCCGCCAAAACCTGAACTTCCTTTCGTTCCGCTTCACTCAAGTGGGTTTCACCACTCAGCTTCACCAAAGCTGTTGCAGCAAAGGGAACATTGCCAAAACCATAATAAGTGGCCATGGACTCTCCCGAGGGGTGCCTGTCATGAGAACGGTAGTCGTTTGCAGGCAATTCAAAAAGCTGGGAAAAATGGGATTCAAAGTTTTTAGCTGCTTTCAGGAGGTTTTTCGCTTCGTGTGCCTTTTCATTTGCAGTCGCATGCTCATAAAAAGCCAAGCTGCTGGTTAGGGCTCTTCCTGCTGAAGAAGCGGGGGTCGCATCTTTTCGATTGGCTTGTGAAGTGTAGTTATAAAGTCTGGGAAGTCCGGTCTGGGGATTGATTTCTTTTCTTAAATCGGAGAGGTTTTGAAGAGCTGCGGAAAGCTCGGGGGGGAGAGCGGAATCACCTTTGCTTAAAATCATTGCTGCTTGTGCGTAACTGGAAAGAGAGCTATTTCCTTGATAGCGAACCAAAGAATGGCCGCTGTTCCAAATCGTGCTAAATTGCTGGTCGGTCAACTTTTGTACTGCTTTTACCAGCGACGGATCCAACTCCAGTTCTTTTTCCCTGGCAAGACTCAGAAGGTTTTCGATTTGAATCCCATCATGGATGAAAAGCCCGAGCCCTTGGGGTCTCTGGCTTACTCTTTCAACAAACTCGTCCAGCTTCGATTGCTCGGAGTCAGTCAAAAGGCTCTTGTCCACATCGATCCGCTCTGGGGGTTTGTTTGCAGAAGCGAGCACGTCTTTGAGAAATTGATGCATGGCGGCGACCGTTTCTTTTTTGGGAGATTCCATTTCCAGAAGGACTTGAAGCGCCAGAGCCCTGCGTGCAGGGTTGGACTGAGTGTGAGTGGCGATCCCTTTTGCTTGCTCTCTGATTTTCTTTCTCGCTTTGGTAAAAGCATCTTTGGGACGAGTCGCGGTTTGCCACACGTAAACCTGCTCATCCAGTTCCTCGACCAAGTCTTTGGGAAGGTTTTGACGTAAATGGAGTCTGGCCAAGTCGCGATGGTCTTTTGCATTGAGAATCTTGAAAAGAAACTCTTTCCTGGCCTCAGTAATCTCTTCCGGGTGGGCTTTGTAAATAGCCCCCAATCCAAGAGAAGCTGGAAAAGTTTCATCTCCAAAATTGTCAAAATGGGTCAAGTAGGATTCAAACACAGGAATCAGTTCTGGATCTTCCATGGTTGCTAAAAAGGCCAAAAGGGAAGGGGGGCCTATCCGGCTGCCTGGAGAAGAAGCTTTGAGAGCCGCTTTGATTTCAGAAGCTCTTATTTTTAAGACTCTGGGAAATTTCTGGAGCTCTGCTGTTTGTTTGCGGACCTCTTCAAAGTAAGCTTGGAAGTCTGGTTCTCGATCGGAAGGGTGGGTGAAGTCCCAAAGGAGTTGTGAAAGGAGGGTGTTGGCTTTTTCTTCTTCCGCAGTCAGATCGGGAGCTTTTGGGCGAACAGCGAAAACATCAAATCGAGCACCATGGTATTCAGCTGCTCCGCCAACGAAACAAAACCAAAAAGTGTATAAAAAATAGACAGTCTTTTTTCGCACCTGCTGCTCCAAAATCGATTTACGCTTTGGAGCAGCAAGAGAAGTGCCAGAGAAAGGGCGCTAAGAGATTACAAATCGGTACTTTCGGTATCGTCCGAAAGATCGAGTTCAGAAGCGGGCCCTCTTAAAACTTCTACTTGATGACTATCTATGAGAACCTCTTCGGAAGCCCGACTGGGCCAGGGTTCTTTGAGATCCAGTGGCGCTTCTAAATCTGTACCTTCTGCCCAAGACGGAGAAGTAAGCTCTCCCGCAAAAACCTTTCTGAAATTGGCTTGAATGGCTTGAATATCATCCTGCCAGAGCGTGCTCCATTCCTCTGGATTTGCTCGGGGACCATAAGCTCCCCAGCACATCAACGAATCAGGTTGGTTACCGCAACTCCCAGCTGTTCCCCCCACATAAGTATCACTCAATCCGGCCAAAGCATGTCCCAATTCATGAGTCCAGGTTCCATAGGGCCGGGTGAGATAAATATTGGTCACCCCTGGGGAGGCATAAGAAGTTCCTTTGCCAGGCCGAAGATGAATGGTTAAGTGGGCATCTTTGCAAGTAAACAGAACCGTTCGAGTCACTTGCTCATCCACAACTTTCAATGCACGTAACCAAGTCAAACTGGCACGAGCAGCCCAGTTATGAGCCCGTTCCAAGTCAGCACTGGAAGCTTGCCCATCCAAACAAATGTTAAAAGTCGGTTTTCGACTGTGCGTGAGAGAGCAGCGTCGGACACTGCTTTCGGGAAAAGTCTTATATCTTGATTCCGATGGCTGATTGGCTTGTGCAAAAACACTCAAACTCAGAACCGTGAAACTGAATACGACCGTGGGAAACTTCATTAGCGCCCTCTCTTTTTATTACTGCTCTTGCAAACGGGATCGGAACCCAGAGCGAGAATCGTTAGAGTGGGGAAACGAGAAGCCTTAACGGCCGTTATCGATCTGTCTTGGTTGAGGGAGAATGTGAAGAGCTCTTCACAATTCATTCACAATGGGATCACAATGGATCAGGGGAGAACACAACGGACATCGTAGAAAGCTCCAGAGGGAATACTGAGCGGAGTCTCTGCATTGTTGTTGTCAGCATCTTTGTAATAGCACCAAAAAGAGTCGGACTCCAAAGCACTGGTATCAGCAGTGGCGGTCCAAGTGACATTACTGCTGCTGGGAACCCCGTTTGAGCCAGCAAAGGTCGGGGTACCATCACTCAGAGGCAAGCGGGAATTGGCCGGTTGGGACATTTGGGTTTCATAAGCTGTTGGTAGCCGCATTCCAAAATTACTACAGGTGCTGATATTACCTTCATACCAGGCTGGATCCGAACCATTGGTCGTATTAACACTCCCCCACTTGTCCAGCCAATCCACTGCTTCGACTTTGGAGCTGTAACCAGTCTTTAAAGAAATAAAAGTGGCTTTTTTTGAGTAGTAGATCCACCTGTTCTGGACGAACTTCTGAGTATCATCCAGATAAGTGTGAACGGGATTTGCCCGGTTTTCCAGCTGCTCCAAATTTGTTTGGGTAGCTGCGTAGGAAGTCGCGCTGTACCCTTTTCCAGTGGAGTTCAGCTTTCTTTGCCAGTTCCCACCCCAAAGGCCATCCGCAGAAAGTATTTTTGTTCCATCGAGTTCTTTCCAAACTTGAAACTGCACAGCCAAATAGTCTTGATTGCTGGAGCTGCCATTTACAATAATGGAATCACTCACACACGAAGTAGTTTCGCCGATGGCGTTTCTATATTGAACATAAACCGATTGCGTTCCAGTTCCCGGAAGAGTCCAGACTTTTTTAAGCGCATAGGGTTCCCAGACGCCCCCACCGCTGCAGCCAGAGGACGAAGTCACGTACATTTCTGTTGCGTTTAAATAAGAAGCCGACAAACTCAAAGTCACTCTTTGGCTGGTGGTTTCTTTTTTATTGGATTCGATATAGACCGTTGGGATTCGAGTGACCAAGTCGACATAAGTCGGGGTCAGAGTGGCTTGGTTGCCATCTTCGAGTGTGGCACACAGAGCTTGAGTAGCTTGCGTTTGGTTGTAGCAACTGTTGTTGGTTCCCCCACAGAGTTCAGTGCATCTTTGAGTGAATTGAAAGAACAGCGTTGCTGTTTGGTTGTCAGTGTTTTTTACAACAATGTTTCTGGATCCCACTGTGCTGAAAGCGGGAGTCACAAACGTAATTTGATTTGAGTTGATGCGACTGACTTGAGCAGCATCCAATCCACCCACAGTGACTGTGATCCCATCCCTAAAGAAAGCGCCGTTTAGAGTGATCAAGTCTCCGGTTCGAGTCAGGCCCGTTCCGGGAGAGGAATTGCTGATAGAGGGGGCTTCTTGGTAAGTATAAGTGGCATCTGCATAAAGAGTGCTGGGGTTCGTAACCCTTACGTTCACCGATTGTGCCGAATTAAGGGCGGGACTGGGTGCGGGCACTGTGCAAGAGAGTTGAGAGTAAACACCATCCACTGGGGCCCCTACGAGCGAACAAGTAGCTTTTCTGGAACCAAAATAAACCGAAGCTTCCGCGCCCGATCTAAAGTTGCCGCCCGCAATCGTCGCGCTGACTCCTCCCGCAAGAGGGCCTGAGGCTTTATCGATATAAGAAATGTAAGGCTGGCGATCATCGTGAAGAATCGTTGCCGAAGCGCAAACGGTTTCATTGCCGGTCAAATCCCTGAATTTTGCAGAGAAGTAGAGCTGGGTATTCAGTTTCGCGTAGGGAACATTATATCCCAGCCAATCATAGTAATAGGTCCAGCCACCTGTCAGAGAACTGCCCGTGCAATCACTGCTTTCAAAAACATTCATTTGGTATTCCGACCATGGGTCTTCCTGCATGCTGCTGTGGAGATAAATAGAAATCCACGGGTAGGGAGTGGCGGCTTCTCCTGAATTTAGAGAAATTCCTGTACCCAGTGGGGCAATGTTGTCATGGTAAATGGAATCCGACACACAATCTGTTTCAAAATAAGGCGCGAGTTTGTCCCGGTACTTGACATAAACAGTCGTGGTTTGGTTGAGAGGACTCAGAGTGTGCAGAGCCGTTGCGCTGTAATCCGCCCATGTGCCTCCTGCGCTGCAACCGGAAGTATTGGTAATGTACATTTCAATATCGTTGGATCCCGAAGGGGTCATGCTCAAGGTCAAAGTGACTTGGGTCTTGTTAGTGCGTGCAGCACCCGATTCAATGGAAATTCCTGGGTTGATGGGAGCGGTATTGCTGTGGATGATGCTCGAAGAGACACAGCCTGAGATATTCCCCGCTTGGTCACGGACTCTGGCGTAAACAGTGTTCGTGGCATTTAAAATAGTCAGGGTATGGCTCAAAGACTTGGTAGATGCTGCTCCAAAGGCCACCCAGGTTACCAAGAAAGAGTCATTGGTGCAGAAACTAGTGTTTTGGCTAAGAGCGACTCCATACGGAGCGTCTCCGGAAGTCACTTTCACAGTCACACCCGAGCTATTGGTCACTGCAGCTCCATCATTAATTGTGATAGCACTCGGGTCAGCTGGCGGGAGGTTGTCATGGACAATCTGTGTCCGTAAACAGGAAGTTTGGTTTAAGACGGCATCCCGGTACCGAACATCCGCATAGACTGTTTTGTTTTTCAAAAGCTCAGGGATAGTCACTATCTTACTTGCTGAAAAACTTTCCCAGGTTCCTGAACACGTGGGGGTAGCTAGATCCGTGAGAGAAACTTGCATTTGGATAGCAGTGGCATCTTCGGCCCAAAGAGCTAGCGACAAGCTGTTGCTATTGGTTGGGTTGGCGTTCGTGATGGAGATTGAGCCGTTTTGAGGCGCAGTCGTGTCCACCAAGTGCGAAGCTTTGGCGACAGTGCAAGAGACGTTGCCGGCTTGGTCTTGTGCTCTGACATAAACAGAGTAGGTCCCATCAGGGAGCGAATATGTTGTCAGGCTTTGCGCACCAGAAACCAAAGAAAGCGTTCCTGAAAGAGGAGAAGTACAAAGAGAGCCATTGTGCAGAGCCAGTGTAGCGACTTCGTTAACGGAGAAATCGACTTTCAGATTGGTTTCATTCGTTGGGGAAGCGGAGGGAGTCAAAGCGATCGCTGAAATGACGGGTGCTGTTTCATCAAAAGTACGGCTCAGCAAAGCGGAGGCTGTGTTGAAGTTTCCTGCCAAGTCAGGAGCTGTGTTGACTAGTACTTGAACGGTCACCGAACCGGAGAGTTGCGGGGTGATCGTAAATTCCCACTGCTGGTTATTGGTTCCACTAATGGCCGCAGGAGCACTTGTACTACCGCCCGAAACGCTCAAAGCATTGGAATCAAAGGAAGCCATGCTTTCCGAAAAAGTAGCAACAACCAAGAAGGGCCCATTCACATTTTGAGAGGAAGAGCTTGAGAGGGTGACCGAGGGCCTTGTGGTGTCATAAACCCGGGTTAAAGAAGTAGAAGCTGTGTTCGTATTTCCTGTGGGGTCGGTTACTCCTGAAGCAATGACATTCAATGAGACTGTTCCTTCACTGGTGGGGGTGACTGTGAATTGAAATTTTTTGTCGGTTTCGAGCGTTTGCAAGCTCCCCAGATTCGCTCTGGTGACTGAAACATCGGATAAAGTAAAGCCGTTCACGACTTCAGAGAACTCGGCGATTACAGTGAACGGGGCATTCACGTAGGGGTTGGCCGGCGAACTCAAAGTGACAGAAGGGTTGACGTTGTCAAAAGTGCGAGTGACAGTCTCACCGGAAGCGAGGACTCCGTTGCCTGCCAAGTCATTGGCTCCATTGGTGAGAATGGAGACGCTG
>Ga0214917_10001146_pt1 | contig 34536 bp, 9 predicted proteins | sample LL_1208_BB_MetaG_FD_177983 | JGI IMG/M metagenome (GOLD analysis project Ga0214917, IMG submission 177983) | Freshwater microbial communities from Lake Lanier, Atlanta, Georgia, United States - LL_1208_BB | ecosystem: Environmental > Aquatic > Freshwater > Lake | place: USA: Georgia | collected... | reverse complement strand
TAAATACCTATAATTCTACAAACACAAACAAATACAAAAAAACACAAACAAAAACACAAATATATGGGAATTCAATATTTGAACAGGTTCTTACTTGACAATTGCAAAAAATCTTCTATACGTAAAACTCATTTGCGAGAACTTAAACATAAAACTATTGTCATTGATACAAGTATTTATATATACAAATTCATTGCCGAAAACAAATTGATTGAAAATACCTATTTATTGATATCTTTATTTAGGCATTATTCAATTACCCCAATATTCATTTTCGATGGAAAACCACCCCGCGAAAAAAGAGACCTTCTCATTCAAAGAAGAGTCCAGAAACAAGAAGCCGAACAAAAATATTTAGAAATGCAAAATGTTCTTGAAAATACTAGTGACAATGAAGAAATTGCTAAATTACAAAAACAAATAGAAAATATGAAAAAACAATGTATCAATGTTACAATGGATGATATTCAATCGGTTAAACAACTCATTGAATATTACGGGATTCAATATTATGAAGCAGAGCATGAAGCTGACCAATTAATTGCCTATTTAGTCAATTCTAAAAAAGCATGGGGATGCATCAGCGATGATATGGATATGTTTGTTTATGGATGTTCCCGAGTATTTAGACATTTAAGTTTATTGAATCATACAATTATTATGTATGAGACAAAATCCATTTTAAATGATTTAGAAATGTCTATGGACGAATTTAGGGAAATTACTGTTTTATCTGGAACGGATTATAATATACACAATAAAACTACTTTACATGATACTATCCATTGGTTTTCCAAATTCAAAAAACATAATAAGAAACATGGTTCATCGGCCATTTCATTTTATCAATGGCTTTTAGAAAATACGAAATATATTACTGATTACGATGAATTAATGAATCAATATCAAATGTTCATTATAAAAATGACAGATTTCGAATATTTACAAAATATGTCATTCAAACTACTACCGATTCAAAAAACAGAACTGCGCAATTTCTTGAAAAACTATGGATTTATATTTGTTTAGGCAATTATTTAGGCAATTATTTAGGCAATTATTTAGTAAGTGACCGACGAACCCCCATCAATATTATATCTTTTTTAGCCGGATTTCTTCTTATAAATTCCATTAACAATGCATTTTTTGTCAACAATAACATTTGTTTCAAATCTTCATTTTGATTAAATTTAGCAGAAACCGCACGTTCTCGTTCTTCTTCAAAACGGCCTAAATGATAATCGGCGTCGATTTTCACTTCTTTTGGGCGCAAGGTTTTATTATTTTTCTTTCCGCCCTCTCCGGCTATTTTAGCTAAACTTGGGTCTTTGGATATTTCACTATCACTATCCAATGAAAACAACAAATAGAAATCGGGAAATCCTTTTTTATATTTAGCGGCTTGAATGTAATGTTCTACCGACATCCATTTATGTTTATCCAATTCAAATATTCCTTCCCCCCATGAATCGTCCAATTTTTTTCGCCAATTATCTATTTTAGAAAGAGTTACATATTCTTGAACTTTGGTTTTTGGTATTTTTTCTCCCGAACCGGCCCCGGGTTTAGGCGAATTGTCGGATTTAGAATGGAACATAAAAGTTACATTGGAATCATACAAATCACTATCTTCATCTTCTTCCTCCAACTTTTTTCCTAAATCAGGGTCCATTCCTAATTTACTTTTAAAATTTCGGAAATCTTGGATCAAATAATATTGACCCGAATTCTTCTCTAAACATTTATTTACGCCTAAAACTTTCACATCATATGGTATTTCATTGAAATTCAAAATACGTTTGTGATAATATGACAACAATTCATAATGGTTACCGTTGTATACGGTCATAATATAATAGTTTGGAGAGAACGTCCCCAATTCTTCTAATTTCTTATTAAAATCGCCACAATTCAAAACTCCGTCAAAATCCCCGCTTTTGAAAGATTCTTCCGAAAAAATAATGAATTTTACATTTAGCAATCTTTCTAATGTCGATATTGCCCATGCATCTGCCCAAAAATTGGATGTTTGTATATAAGCTCTGTACTTATCTATGCTGTCAATATCTTTCATATAACCTATATATTCTTCTTGTAATTTAACTGTTTCTTTTCTCTTTTTCAGTTTTTCTTTGTACGTTTCTTGCAGCTTCTTGGCTTCTTCGATTAAACGTTCTTTATCAATTTTATCTTCTAATTTTTTCATACGTTTTTTATATTCCGTATTTGTTTTTTTGATTTCATCTATATCATTATCATGTTCGCGTATTTCATTTAGGAATCCTAAATATAAATTTCGATGTTCTTGATAAATATCGTCGGTCAATTCTTTTGCCAATAGGGCCCTTAATTTAGGAACAGTTGTATTGTGACCGATTTGTCTAAATGCATCGCGGACAACATAGAAAAAACAATCTCCGGCACCATCGTTGGGAACAATATTATAATTATTATTTTTGAAAAAGTTCTCAATCCATTTATTGGCGGCGGACTTTTTAAATTCCATTTTTTGTTTATTTGAATCTTCTTCGGTTTCCTCTTTCAATGAAATAGGTTGTTTCATATTTTTATCGATTTCGAAAATACCGTCTTTGGAAATTTTGACAGTTTTTTCCATTTCTTTGGACATTTCACCTTCTGGTATTTTCAATTTCATTACATCATTTTCGTCTACATCAATATCGTCTATTTCAACGATTTCATCTGGTTTTTCTTTTTTTTTATCATGTTCTACATGTGCTTTTTTATCATTTTCTATTGGTTTGGAAAGAACCTTTTCAATAAATTTGGAATTGACAAAACTATACAACAACGGCTCTCCTATTTTTGTTAAATCGATATCGCCATCTTCATCTAAAACGTTTAAAGAACGACTTGATTGGATTTCATAAACCCCAATTTGTGCTTTTATCTTTTGATTAACTACTAAATAAATTGGATAATATAGGACACTTTTAGACGAAAAAGTATATTTTTGTTTCCCAAGAGCGATTGTAATCGGTTTATCGTGTATATACATTTCGTATAAACTGGAATGATAACCATTGTCTTCTGGGTCTATTGTTTTTGTTTCAACATAATTAATTTCTTTGTTTATCTTCGAAGAAACCATTTGTATAAATATATATTTTGTATATATTTATATTTCTATATTTTTTTGGTTGTTTTTTATTCTATGTTTTTATTGTATTCATCCTGCGATATGAAATTCAAATTATACAATGCATTCAATCGTTGGTTATTTCTGGTTATATTACTATGTAAATCCACTGTAATTTTGAATATGAAAAAAGATTCTTTGATAGGTGAATAAATGTAATCTGAACACCATATGTATTCTCGTTCAAAAAATGATATTTTGCATTTATCATTGGTTTTCATGTATTCAATAGTATCGAATTGGTCATGGGTTGGTATGTTATTGCGTATTTTTTCATTCATGATATTTAGTATTTGTTCCCAGAATGACAAAGTAGTTTCATTGCATTTCAATAGGATGAACCCAATATTCATATTAGTATGTTCTTCTGAAAAATATATGTCTATATCCATATTTTGTTTTGAAATGATGTAATTGTACAATTCGTCTACTTTATCGTTTATATATATTGTTGCATCTGAAAAAATAATGCTATTGCCCATATTTTTTTTGATACAATCGATGACTAATTGAATTTTCGTGGTATTATTCAAAAAATGATGTCCTACATTTGATAATGTAAGATTGTTTATTATAATTGGTTCTACAACAAATTTACTGGTATTCAAACGAGTTTCAATATGATTTTTGTAAAAATGATAATTTGGAGTATAAAAAAAATACCACTTCATGGGTTATTTGGAATCGTTTTTCTATATATTTTTGTGGGGAATATCTTTTGTAATAAGGGGGTTTTAACGGGGTTTTTACTTCGTTAAGCCGTTGTTAATACTTTTATCGTTGTGAGAGCAAACCAAGCTGTTGCGGTTGTATTGTAAAATAATATGAATTCTTGGTTTGTTTGTACTGCACCGACCAGACTTATTGGACGATTATATAAAAATCGCGGGCTAACAATAGAGGTTCCATTGATTGTTATTGCAGTACAATAATAACTTGCAACCGAAGATGTGTTATTGATGAGAGTTATATAATAACAACGAGTAGTATCCAATAGAGTTATCGTGAAATTTGCGGTATAATTTGCGGTTGGTGCGAGTCCGGTTAAGAAAAATGTAGAGCCAGTGTCTAGATTGAAACTAAAACTAGTTAAAATATTAGTTTTACTTATAATCAAATTAGTACTATCGTTCATAAGTGAATATGTTGAATTTGAAGAAATAACTAAAAATCTAGTGTTTACAATAGTAAATCCATTTTGTGTTCTATAGAACCAGTTAGTTCCATACGAACTTGACATATACATACCATAATAACCATAACAATAATGATATTGTCCGTCAGATGAAATTCCTGGAACACCTTCTGCAATATTACCGGATACGGTTTGAATCCAATCTACACCGTAATTATAAGAAGTATATCCTGACCATGGAGAATTAGTCGTTGATGTTGTCATCTGATATTTACCATCTGATGACATAGCTATATATCTTTTGTATACATTTGAAGAAAATACATCTCGTTTTATCCAAGTATTTCCAGTATCACTCGATACATAAACAATAGGACTAGTACCATTATCAAGTGCAGTAATATTTTTCCCATCAGCGGATATTGCTATTTGTAACCAACGAAAAGTATTACCAGTATTTGTTTTTGTAACCCAAGTATTTCCAGTGTCACTTGAAATGTATATATTATTGCTATTCATTGAACCGGTAACAATATATTGTCCAGTTGATGACATTGCCGCTGCATACCAAGTATAACTTCCTAGTTCTGTTTTTGGAACCCAAGTATTTCCATAATCATTGGACATATAAATGTAACTACTATCTCCCGTCGCAATTTGATATAAACCATTGGATGACATACATATTTTACGCCAATTATTAGTTCCAATTGATGTCTTTGCAACCCAAGTATTTCCATAATCATTGGATATATAAATGTAATCAGCATAAGCAACCGCAGTTTGATATAACCCATCGGATGATATAGCTGCTGACTGCCAACCTTTACTTCCAACACTCGTTTTTATAACAAAATTATCTACTAAACCAGATAATACAATAGTACTATTTGTGTTATTCAATTTCCCCAATGAATAGGAATATTGGTCCACCGTTCCAGCAGGAATCGCCAAACTCGCATAAATTTGTCCACCATTCACTACCGCAGTGATATACTGCCCTGATGATGAAATGAATACACCCCGCCAATTCAAACTAGTCGCTACTGCCGTCCAAGTATTACCAAAATCACTCGATACCCATATTTGTCCATTTGCCACCACCGCTACTTGATATTGACCCGTTGCAGATATGGATACACCAACCCACGACAAAACAGTTGCTTCTACTACCCAAGTATTCCCATAATCCACCGACCCGTATATATTTCCATTATTCACCGCCGCAGTTTGATATTGTCCAGTCGCGGATACTGAAACACTAAACCAATTACGTGAGCTATCTTTTGGTATCCAACTTGCACCATAATCATTCGAAATATATATTTGGTTATTATTCGTCGTGGCGGTTTGATATTGTCCCCACGATGAAATGGATATACCTGTCCAATTACGACTGCTATCTCTCGGTGTCCAATTGGCACCATAATCACTTGATAAATAAATTTGTCCACCATACATACCAGAGCTTTGGTATTGTCCAGTGGCTGATATTGATACGCCACTGAAATATGTAGTACCATCCGTTTGATACGTCGTTATCTGCGTCCAACTAGCACCATAGTCACTCGACCTAGAAATCTTTGCTAACCCGGTTACCGCTGTCTGATATTGCCCGGTGGCCGAAACAGATACGGATTGCCAATTTTCAGAAGTAGCAGTTGGTGTCCAACTATTACCAAAATCATTGGATATATAAATTTGTCCACTATTTACAACAGCAGTTTGGTATTGACCACTTGTTGATGTGGATGCACTTATCCAATTTCGACTACTATCTTCCGGTACCCAGTTCGCACCAAAATCTGTCAAAGACATTCCCATGTTAGAAAAAATATTAAAAGAATTTGGATCAATTCCACCAGCTATTCCAGGTACTCCGGTTGGACCAGTCGTACCAATTGGTGCGGTCGTAGGTATTGCACCAGTCGCCCCGGTTACACCAGTAACTCCGGTTACACCAGTAACTCCGGTTACACCAGTTACACCAGTTACACCAGTAACTCCGGTTACACCAGTAAGTCCGGTTACACCTGTTACACCAGTTGTACCAGTTGGTCCAGTATTACTCATACCAGTAACTCCGGTTACACCGGTTACACCAGTTGTACCAGTTCGTCCGGTTGGTCCAGTTTGAGTGGCACCAGTAACACCAGTTATACCAGTTGGTCCCGTGGTTCCCGTAGGTCCAGTCACACCAGTTACACTGGCACCAGTTACACCGGTTATACCAGTGCTTCCAGTAATTCCAGTAGGTCCAGTACGTCCTGTTCTACCTGTAAATCCGGTAGGTCCAATTGAATTTGTATTTACATTCCACACATGATTATAATTTTGACCCGAAACAAAGCCATTTATTTGTAATATGTTCTGTAATACCAAAACTCCTGTATTAATATTATAACTCGTTACAGTTGCTATAAAATATTTACTAGAAGTATCACGGTCAATTACAATAACCGTGTTTCCAGGTAAATAAGATAATTGTGGAGATATAGTTAATGACAAATTATCTACAAGTAATGCTAATGATAGAGATATTGAGGAAGTAGTTTGTGTATTATATGTATCGGATGCCATTCCAGTTGAACCCGTTCTACCAGTAATTCCAGTCGGCCCGGTTGGACCAGTGATTCCAGTTTCACCAGTTGGTCCAGTGGGTCCCGTAACTCCTGTAACCCCACTTAAACCAATTGGTCCAGTAGTTCCAGTTATACCAGTTGGTCCAGTAGTTCCAGTTGGTCCAGTAGGTCCAGTTGTACCCGTAGTTCCGGTTGGACCAGTGGTTCCTGTTTGACCAGTTGTTCCAGTAGGTCCAGTGATTCCGGTTATTCCGGTTATACCAGTTATACCAGTGGTTCCTGTTATACCCGTGACACCCGTGACACCAGTTATTCCGGTTTCACCCGTGACACCCGTGACGCCAGTGGTACCTGTTATACCAGTTGTACCTGTCACTCCTGTTATACCTGTCGTCCCGGTTATTCCGGTTTCACCGGTGGTTCCAGTTTCACCTGTCATCCCGGTTATTCCGGTTTCACCGGTGGTTCCGGTCATTCCTGTTATACCGGTAGGCCCAGTGGTTCCAGTCGGTCCAGTGGTTCCAGTCGGCCCAGTAGTTCCAGTAGGTCCAGTGATTCCTGTAATACCAGTTTCGCCAGTTTCACCTGTGATACCGGTGCACCCTGTTATACCAGTTTCACCAGTTGGTCCAGTTTCACCAGTTGGTCCAGTTTCACCTGTTGGTCCAGTTGGTCCAGTTTCACCAGTTTCGCCAGTATATCCAGTGCAACCAGTTTCACCGGTAACACCTGTAACTCCTGTATTTCCGGTTAGACCAGTATTTCCAGTGATACCGGTTAGACCAGTAACACCAGTAACACCAGTTCTGCCAGTTCTACCTGTATATCCAGTATATCCAGTAACGCCAGTGACGCCAGTAACCCCCGTTACCCCAGTATATCCAATAGGCCCGAATGAACTTATATTTACAACCCATATATAATTATAATAATCATATTCATCAAAACCTTTTATTCTTGTAATATTTTTCAATACAAGTTCTCCTGTAATAATATTATAACTACTAACAAGTGCTGTAAAATTCAATTTGGTAGTTTCATTGTCCGATATAAAAACTGTATTGTCATTCACATATGAAAGTGATGGAGATACATATAGGGTTAAATCATTTAAAAGGTCAACATATGATAATGTTATAGTTTCTACTGTTTGTGTATTAAACATATCACCCCCTTCTCCTACGAATCCTCTTAATCCAGTAGGTCCCGTTGCCCCGGTTCTACCCGTTGGCCCAGTTCTACCCGTTTCACCAGTTCTACCCGTTGGACCAGTTCTACCCGTTCGACCAGTTCGACCAGTTGCACCGGTAAACCCAGTTTCACCAGTTGCACCGGAAACCCCAGTTGCACCGGTAAACCCAGTTTCGCCAGTTGACCCGATTTTGCCAGTAGGTCCCATAAAACCAGTAGGTCCCATAAAACCATAGTCGCCAGTTATACCAGTATTACCATTATCACCAGTTATACCAGTAATACCTTTATCACCAGTAACACCAGTAACACCAGTAACACCCGCCGGTCCAGTGGGTCCCATAAATCCGGTAGGACCCATAAGTCCAGTAGGGCCCATAAGTCCAGTAGGACCCATAAGTCCAGTAGGGCCCATAAATCCTGTATTTCCAGTTTTACCAGTAACTCCGGTACGTCCAGTAGGACCAGTCGAACCGGTTGGTCCAGTAGAACCCGCTGCACCAGTGGGTCCAGTTCTTCCAGTATTTCCAGTTATACCAGTGGGTCCAGTTTCACCAGTTGGTCCAATAGTACCAGTTGCACCAGTATTCGCAGAAACCCCAATCCATCCAATATCACCGGTAAACCCTGTATAACCAGTTGCACCTGTATTGACGGAATTACCACGGGGTCCTTCTATTCCAGTAACTCCGGTTTCACCAATACTACCAGTTGCGCCAGTATTTGTGGAGAACCCGGCTAAACCGGTAATACCCGTTTCACCCGTTTCACCAGTATTTCCGACTATACCGATTATTCCAGTTGCGCCCGTGTGTCCAGTTTCGCCAGTATTTCCCTTGTTTCCAGTTAATCCAGTAAGTCCAGTGAACCCGGTTGGTCCAGTAGTTCCAGTAATTCCACTTGGACCAGTGGCTCCTGTATTTCCACTAACTCCTGTATGTCCAGTCGGTCCAGTTCTTCCACTAACTCCTGTATGTCCAGTCGGTCCAGTTCTTCCAGTATTTCCAATTGTTCCTGTAGCTCCGGTGGTTCCTGTAATACCAGTTGGACCAATAGGTCCAGTGATACCTGTGATACCAGTAATACCGGTTGGTCCGGATGGACCAGTGGGTCCCGTTCTACCAGTGGGTCCAGTTTCACCGGTTGGTCCGGTTTCGCCAGTAGAACCGGTTTCACCGGTGGGTCCCGTTCTACCGGTGGGTCCCGTTCTACCAGTGGATCCAGTTTCACCGGTGGGCCCAGTTTCACCGGTGGGTCCAGTTCTACCAGTTGGTCCCGTTATTCCAGTAACGCCAGTAGGTCCAGTTCTTCCAGTTCTTCCAGTAGAACCCGTCTTACCGGTTGGTCCATTTGGACCATTTGGACCATTGACACCAGTAACTCCGGTAGTACCAGTATTACCAGTTCTTCCACTAGGACCAGTATATCCAGTACCAAGAGGTCCAGTAACACCAGTTGAACCAGTTTTACCGGTTGGACCAGGTAATCCAGTATTACCAACTAAACCGGTCGGGCCTCTTTCCCCAACCGGCCCTTTTATTTTACCCATATTTATCCACGATGCATCTAAACGATAGTATTCATTTTCATTGTTTAATGACCCTGGATTATCGTTTTGCGCAACCCATAAATCAAAATTTATTATATATCCTGTATTTTTCGAAGCATCATATGGTAAATTCGAAGACGTGTCTAATATTCCAATCACCGTTATGGACCCTGTATTTACTCCGCCAATACTACTTCCTGATGGCAAAGCCACCGAACCATTTGCATTCGCCGAAATTGAACTTTCTGTTCCTAAATATATTGTAGAATTGGATACACGGGCGGTTTTTGTATATATTGCATTAAATCCTCTTTCCAAAGAACCTATATTTATATTTGTATAATATTTTACATCTACTCCATTTTGTTGTGTTACAGCATTAACTTCTCCACCGGGTAGAATATCACTTAATACAAGACCTCCAAAAGTACCGGTATGTCCAGTCAATCCAATACATCCACTCGGTCCAGTTGTTCCAGTTGTTCCAGTTGGTCCAGTGACACCAGTTTGTCCGGTTATACCAGTAGGACCTGTAAGACCAGTGGGTCCACTTGGTCCAATCGGCCCAATTAATCCAGTACTACCGATTGAACCAGTATCGCCCGTATTACCGGTTTCTCCGGTATCACCCATGTCACCAATTTCACCAGTTGGTCCAGTTTCTCCCGTTTCACCGGTAGCACCGGTTTCGCCAGTATCACCAGTTTCACCGATTTCACCAGTAAAACCGGTTGGGCCAATATGTCCAGCAATACCAGTGTGTCCAGTAAAGCCAGTGGGTCCAGTCACACCGGTCTGTCCAATTACACTAGTAACTCCCATTCTACCAGTGGGTCCAGTAGGTCCAGTAGTACCAGTTTCACCAGATACTCCGGTAGAACCGATTTCACCACTGCTACCACTAGCCCCGCTTTCCGTTGATATTCCCGGAATTCCTTGTGGGCCAAACTCGCCCACAGTTCCAGTGGGTCCAGTTGCACCTGTATTTGTTACTATTCCTGAAACACCAGGAACGCCGAGTGGTCCAGTAACCCCCGTTGTTCCTGTTCGACCAGTGTGTCCAGTAGCACCGGCGGGACCTTGATACCCAGAAAGTCCGGTATTTCCTTCGTTGTACAAGTTTATTCTATATGTATATTCATATTCATCAAAATTAGCATTAATACTATGAATCTTGTATATTACTATTTGTCCGGTTATTTTGTTGTAACTTTTCACTTCGCCGATAAATCGTTGAATTTCGCCATTCAAGTTTGTTTCCAGAGAACTTACTTGGATTCTATCATTTTGTATATACGATAATCCACTATCAATTAATAATATGATTTGATAATCTATATACAAATCCGCTGCTAAAATTTGTTTTCTAATAATACTTATATATCGGTCACCTGGCATTCCGGTTGGTCCCGGTGGACCAGTGTTTCCTATATTGTTCAAAGTAATCTTGTATTTGAATAAATAATTATAAAAATGTTCGCTTATATTTTCAATATTTTTTATAACCAATTCACCGGTTTCACTATTATAAGTTTTTACTTGTCCATCAAAACTTTGATTTTCATTGTGTTCATTTTTATCAATACTCTTTACGCTAATATTATCATCTGGTTTATAGGATAAATATTTATCAATTGTAATAAATAGTAAATAATCGTTTAATATATCCAATTTACTAATTCTTTGTTGAGTAATAGATAAATATCTTTCACTATAACCAACTGGTCCAGTTGGACCAGATGGTCTGGGTATATTACGTCTATTTCGCGTTTTCATATAACTAGTTATTGAATTCTCATTGGAACTAGAATACTTATCCATTGACGTTATATGTATAAATTATATAAATATTTTTATTATTATAACTAAATTGTATATTCTTGATGATGGAATATACCATTTTTTTATTAAACTTGATATTTCTTTATATTTGTATCCACCATCCATGCAGATGAAGTTATATTATAATGTATATTGAATTCTTGTATGGTGACTAATGAGCCAGATAAGTCAATACTTCCCGGAAGTGTAGTGTACATGAAATTTGCGGTAGACACTGCTACTGAATTAATGGAAACGGCATTGCAATAAGTATTTGCTCTTGTAGTGTTGTTAATTACATTTACCAAATAATTTTTTGAAATATCTTGATTAACAATGAAATTGATAGAATAGTTTGCAGTGGGTGCAACTCCCGTTAAGAAAAATGTTGAGCCATTGTCTAAATTGAATATGTAGGAATTGGTGGCAACATTATTAGTGCTAATAGTGCTAGTATATATTAGACTACCATCTAACACCAGAGTTTGGTATAAACCATCCGATGATACGGATACACCATAATGAGCATTAATATTAGAAATTGGCGTTCTTTCTATCCAATTTATACCATAATTCGTTGATGTATAAAATGTACTACCAGAAGATACTGTCGTGGCAGTTTGATATTGGCCAGTAGATGAAATGGATACACTTTTCCAAACACGACTGCCTTCTCTTGGTGTCCAATTCACACCATAATTACTTGATGTAGACAATACACCTATTATACCCATACCACTCCATGATTGTGCTACCGCAGTTTGATATAATCCTGTGGATGAAATGGATATACCATACCACTTATAATTGCTATCTCTTGCTGTCCAATTTTCACCATAATTCGTGGATGTATATATTTGACCACCATTTACTACCGCAGTTTGATATAATCCAGTGGATGATATGGATACACCATACCATCTACGAGTAACATCTGTCATTCTTGGTGTCCAAGTTACACCATAATCATTTGATGTATATATATAATCACTATCTGCTACCGCAGTTTGGTATAATCCAGATGATGAAATGGATACAGTATTCCAATAAGTACTTATTCCGCTTATTTTTGAACTCCAACTCACACCATAATTACTGGATGTAAATAATGAACTATAAAATGCTACCGCAGTTTGATATAATCCAGAGGATGAAATGGATACACTACGCCATAAACGAGTGTCATCTCTTGGTGTCCAATTCAAACCATAATTACTGGATGTATATATTAGACCACCATTTTCTGCCGCGGTTTGATATAACCCATCCGATGAAATGGATACACAAAACCATTGACGACTGATATCTCTTCCTGTCCAAGTTACACCATAACTACTTGGAAATAAAACAAGATTATATGAACCATCCACATTATTCAACCTCCCTAATGAATACGAATATTGGTCCACCGTTCCAGTCGGAAGTGCTATATTACTTATATAGACATGTCCAACACTATTGCCCGCCGTTAAATATTGACCATTGGATGATATGGATAATGCATACCAAGTACCAGAAATACCAACCGCGCTCCAATTATTTCCAAAATCATACGATATATAAATTTTATCTGCTGAAGTTCCTGCAACTTGATATTGTCCAGTTGCTGAAATGGATACAGAATACCAATTTTTACTGAAATATGTTGATACCCAATTCATACCATAATTATTAGATGTATATATTAATCCGCCATTTACTACTGCTGTTTGGTATTGTCCAGTTGCTGATATAGATACATCATACCAATTACGACTGCTATCTCTTCCTCTCCAATTCACACCATAATTACTTGATGTATATATTAGACCTTGATATACTACCGCGGTTTGATATAATCCAGAGGATGAAATGGATACAATAACCCAATTACGACTACTATCTCTTCCTGTCCAATTTTCACCATAATTTGTTGATCTATATATTAGACCATTATAATCTACCGCAGTTTGATATAAACCAGTCGATGAAACGGATACACTTTGCCAACTACGATTCAAGTCTGTCATTCTTGGTGTCCAATTAACACCATAATTCGTGGATGTATATATTTGACCACCATTTACTACCGCAGTTTGGTATAACCCATCCGATGAAATGGATACATTATACCAAATACGATTCAAGTCTGTCATTCTTCCTGTCCAATTTACACCATAATCACTGGATGTATATATTAGACCATTATTTACTACCGCAGTTTGATATAATCCAGTGGATGAAATGAATACTCTACGCCAATTTCTGCTTGCATCGGTTAATTTAGCTACCCAAGTATTACCCAAGTTAGTCAACGAAGTTCCAATAGTAGAAAATATACTCATCGTATTTTCGTCAAGTGAACCTACCCCACCAATACTTCCAGTTGGACCAGACGATCCCGTCGGTCCAGTGAAAGCTTGTCCTAATACTCCGGTTGGTCCAGTTATTCCAGTGGGTCCAGTGGGTCCAGTGGGTCCAGTGGGTCCAGTGGGTCCAGTTTGTCCAGTGGGTCCACTGGGTCCAGTTCGTCCAGTTACGCCGGTATTACCAGTATTCCCTGTGCTACCAAACCCGCTCATACCTGTGACTCCGGTAACCCCGGTTGAACCAGTTATTCCAGTTGGACCAGTCACACTTGAACCAGTGACACCACTTACACCGGTAACACCAGTTTCACCAATTGCCCCCGTTGGTCCAGTAACACTTCCACCACTTGGTCCAGTAACACCAATAGCACCATTTACGCCATTAATACCAGTAGGACCCGTACGTCCTGTATGTCCAGTTGGACCTACCGAATTTATATTGATTTTCCATACATAATTATAATTTTCGCCTGGTGCAAACCCATTGGCTTGAACTATATTTCTCAACACCAATTCACCAGTTGTCATATTATAACTGTTTACGGTTGCTATAAAATATTTACTAGATGTATCTTGGTCAATTATAAATACAGTATTTCCTTGTATATACGATAATAATGGCGATACATTAAACATCAAATTATCCACTAACAAGGATAATGATAAAGATACCGAAGTTGTTGTTTGTGTAGTAAATATATCACCTGCTCTACCAGTGGGTCCAGTTAAACCAGTAATACCAGATAAACCTGTTGTTCCACTCCTTCCTGTGTTTCCGGTATGTCCGGTTGGACCTGTAAATCCACTGTATCCAGTTGGACCAGTTGTTCCTATGGTTCCGGTTGTTCCTGTTGGTCCAGTTATTCCACTTAATCCAGTTAGCCCAGTAATACCAGTTGGTCCGGTTATACCTGTCGGTCCACTAATACCTGTCGGTCCGGTTGTTCCTGTTGGTCCTGTTGTTCCACTTAATCCAGTTTCACCAGTTGGTCCAGTTTCACCAGTCCGTCCAGTTTCACCAGTCGGTCCAGTTTCACCGGTTGGTCCAGTTATTCCCGTTGGTCCACTTGGTCCAGTAGTTCCTGTAATTCCAGTTGGTCCAGTAGTTCCTGTAATTCCAGTTGGTCCAGTGGTTCCAGTTGGTCCTGTGGGTCCAGTTGGTCCGGTTATTCCAGTTTCTCCTGTGACACCTGTTTCCCCAGTAGGTCCAGTTGGTCCAGTTATTCCAGTTTCTCCTGTGACACCTGTTTCCCCAGTTGGTCCAGTTGGTCCAGTTTCCCCAGTCACACCAGTGACACCCGTAACGCCAGTGACACCAGTGACACCAGTGACACCAGTGACACCCGTGACGCCAGTGACGCCAGTGACACCAGTCGCACCAGTGACACCAGTGACACCTGTATCACCAGTTACACCTGTATCACCAGTTACACCAGTAATACCAGTAATACCAGTCAATCCAGTAACGCCGGTTACACCTGTGATACCAGTAGGTCCAGTAGGTCCAGTAGGTCCAGTAAGTCCAGTAGGTCCAGTAACACCTGTAACTCCGGTAATTCCAGTAGGTCCAGTTCTACCGGTTGTACCAGTTGTACCGGTTGGTCCAATTGAATTTATATTCACAACCCATATATCCGTATTATAATTTTCTTGGGTAAACCCAAATATTTTGATAATATTTTTCAAAACTAATAATCCGGTTTCTGCATCATAATTTCTAACGGTTGCTACAAAATTTTTATTCAAATCGGTATTTGCTCTTACAAAAACTACATTTCCTTTCAAATAGGAAAGCATAGGTTCAACTTGTAATACCAAATCATCCAATAATTCGATTAACGATATCGGTATTATTTCCAAAGTTCGGGTACTAAATACATCCCCAGAATCACCTTTTGGACCCGTGTTTCCAATTGGACCCATATTTCCGGTAGCTCCGGTCTTTCCTGTTCTACCTATATTTCCAGTGGACCCAGTAGGTCCGGTAGGTCCTGTGGACCCAGTCGGTCCAGATGCACCAGTTCTTCCAGTTGCACCAGTTTGTCCAGTTTGTCCAGTTGCACCAGTTTGTCCAGTTGCGCCGGTTGCGCCAGTTTGTCCAGTTGCGCCATCGGAACCAGTAGGGCCTATTACGCCAGTAGGACCGATATATCCAGTAGGACCAGTTGCACCAGTTGCACCAGTAGGACCAGTAGTACCAATAGAACCAGTAGGACCAGTAGGACCAGTTGCACCAGTATATCCAGTATCACCAGTATCTCCAATAAATCCAGTAGGACCAGTAGCACCAGTCGGTCCAATGAAACCAGTTGGGCCAATAGAACCGGTTGGACCCATATCTCCGGTAAACCCAATACCTCCGGTAGCTCCTGTTCTCCCGGTAGCTCCACTTCTTCCAGTAGGACCAGTGTCTCCACTACTACCACTGGTTCCAGTATGACCCTTTCTACCAGTTGGTCCAGTGATTCCAGTAGGACCTGTTGCACCAGTATTGGATACAAATCCAGGAGGTCCAGTTGGACCCATATTTCCAGTATTTCCAGTGTTTCCAGTATTCACAGATTGCCCGGCCGGTCCAGTTACACCAGTAGGACCAAAACATCCGGTTGAACCAGTATCGCCGGTATTTGTAGCAGAACCAGGAAGACCAGTAGGACCCTTTGGACCAAGTAACCCAGTAGAACCTGTAATACCAGTAGGACCAATTGACCCGATTCTCCCAGTAGCGCCAGTAGAACCAGTTTCCCCCGTTTCACCAGTATTTCCTATAAATCCAGTCAAACCAGTAATACCCGTTTTTCCAGTTGGACCGGTTTGCCCAGTTGGACCGGTTTGTCCAGTTGGTCCGGTTTGTCCAGTTGGTCCGGTTTGTCCAGTTGGTCCAGTTCTTCCAGTAGCGCCAGTAGGACCAGTTGACCCAGTTCTTCCAGTATGACCAGTTCTACCAGTTATTCCAGTAATACCAGTGGTTCCGGTTGCACCCATTATACCAGTTGCACCCGTTGCACCAGTGTAACCAGTTTGACCATTTGAACCCGTTTCACCTATATCACCAGTTTCGCCAGTGTAACCAGTGTAACCATTTTCACCGGTTGAACCCGTTTCGCCAGTGTAACCAGTCATTCCAGTTCGTCCAGTTCTTCCTGTATTACCCATTGGACCAGTAGTTCCCGTTTCACCAATTATTCCAATGGGTCCGGTTATACCGATAATGCCAACTATACCAGTAACACCTGTTCTTCCAGTAATTCCGGTAACTCCGGTAGGACCGGTTGGTCCTGTAACTCCATTAGGACCAATACATCCAATTTTACCCAAATGCCCGGTTGCACCAGTTCCAGCCGGCCCAGTTGGTCCGATACTCCCTATTATACCAACCGTTCCGGTCAATCCAGTGGTACCGGTTATACCAACTATACCAGTCGAACCAGTATCACCTTTTATTCTACCGACATTTACCCAAGACGCATCTTCTCTATATTCTACATTATCTGGGTCAAGAGAACCGGGAGTATCTATTTGTGAAATCCATAAATCCAATCCGATTAAATATGCCGAGTTTTTCAAAGCGTCATATGGTAAATCATAGGATGTATCCAGTATTCCTATCAATGAAATTAAAGCAGAATTTACACCACCAATTGTACTTCCAACTGGTAAAGCAATCGAACCATCTTGTCCAGCAGAAATAGATGTATTTGGTCCTAAATATAAAGTAGAATCATATAAATAAAATGTACGTGTATGTATTTCATTAAATCCTCTTTCCAAAGAACCAATGTTGATATCAGTATAATATCGTGTAATACCATTTTTAACTAAACTATTCACAGTACCCCCTGGTAAAATATCACTCATTAAAATCCCACCAAATGTTCCGGTATGTCCAGTGGGTCCCATAATACCAGTTGGTCCCGTATTACCAATATCACCAGTTGGGCCAATATGTCCAATCTCACCGGTAACGCCTACATTTCCAGTTCTTCCTCCTCTTCCTGTATTACCAGTTGGTCCGGTTGGTCCAGTTGGTCCAATGGAACCAGTCGGTCCTATGTATCCTGTCGGTCCAGTCGACCCAGTTGGTCCAGTTTCACCTGTATTCCCAGTGTCCCCGATAGTTCCAGTTTCACCAGTATAACCAGTTTCACCAGTATAGCCAGTTTCACCAGTAGGGCCATGTTCACCGGTAGGTCCAGTCGAACCAGTATTACCACGTGGTCCAGCTGTTCCTATTCTGCCAGTATTTCCAGTCGGTCCAGTCGGTCCAGTCGGTCCAGTCGGTCCAGCCGGTCCAGTCGGTCCAGTGCATCCTGTCGCGCCCATTTCACCAGTTTCACCAGTTTCACCGGTATCCCCAGTATTGGTCAATGTTCCCGCAAATCCTTGTGGTCCAGTTTCACCCGTAGGACCAGTTATTCCCGTGTTTCCAGTATTTGTCATGAATCCTGGTACACCGGGATTACCAGGAGGTCCAGTTGGTCCAGTTATACCAATAAATCCGTCGATGCCAGTAAGACCTCTATACCCAACTATTCCAGTTGGACCCATATATCCTATGTTATTTATGTTTATTCTGTATAAATATTCATCGTCATCAAATGTTTTCGTAATATTTGATATATTCCATATAACCATTCTACCAGTTACTTTGTTATAACTTTTTACTTCACCGAAAAACATTTGAAAATCTCCTTTTGTATTTCTTTCCAAAGAAATGACTTCGATTGCATCTTTTGGAAAATATGCTAATCCAGTTTCAAGATAGATAGTAATTTGATTGTGAATAAAAACACTGGCGGGTGCAATCGAAGTTCTCAATATATTGATATATTTGTCTCCTTTGTCTCCGGTTGGTCCTGTACAACCAGTTTTACCAACATTGTTAAAATTAATTTTGTAATTGTATACTTCATTAAAAAAATATTGACTTATATTTTGAATATTCTTTATAATTAATTCACCCGTGGATGAATTATAACTATCAACTTCTCCATCGAAGCCTTGATATTTATCATATTCATTTTTATCTATACTCATTACTGAAATAGTATCGCCTGAAATGTATGATAAATGTGATTCAACTGTGATTATTAATAAATAATCGTATAGTAAACTTTCATAAGTTATGAATTGTTGCGTTATCGATAAATATTTATCACTATAACCAGTTGGTCCTGTTGGTCCAGTTGGTCCTGCTATATTACGTCTATTTTTGTTTAGAATATAACTATTCGTCATATTAGAACTAGAATAATCATTCATTGACGTTATATTTATAACATATATAAATATTTTTATTATTATTATAACTAAATTGTATATTCTATTACTGGATATACAATTTTTCTACCATATTTTATGCCACTTTGAATATCTTTAAATTGGTATTTACAAACCAAGCTGATATAGTACTATTATAAAATAATACGAATTCTTGGTTTGTCTTTACTGCGCCAGTTAATACTATATTTGCTGGTTTTACTGTGTATAAGAGTCGTTCACTAGGAACTGATATTCCATTAATGGATACTACATTACAGTAATGACTTGCAACCGAAGATGTCTTATTGATCACGGTTATCAAATACGAACGGGATGGATTCAATATGGAGATGGTGAAATTGATAGAATAGTTTGCAGTGGGTGCAGGTCCCGTTAAGAAAAATGTTGAGCCATTGTCTAGGTTGAATATGTAGGAATTGGTGGCAACATTATTAGTGCCAATAGTGCTAGTATATATTAGACCATTTCTTACTACCGCAGTTTGGTATACACCATCCGATGAAACTGATACACCCCGCCAACTACGACTGCTTTCTCTTGGTGTCCAATTTTCACCATAATTGGTTGATGCATATATTCGACCATCTACTGCTGTAGCAGTTTGATATTGACCAGTGGATGAAATGGATACCCTATACAAATCGACATTCGATGCTATAAAGGCATTCCTCCAATCCAGACCATAATTATTGGATATATATATATATCTATCATTACCAGGTGTTACCAGCGCAGTTTGATATTGACCAGTGGATGAAACGGATACAGATTTCCAGTTTCTCTGTCGTGTAAGCCCTGTAAATGCAATATTCCAATTTTCACCATAATTATTGGATCTATATATTTCACCACTATATGCATCTAATACCGCAGTTTGATATTCACCAGTGGATGAAATGGATACACTAGACCAAGAACGATTCGAGTCTGTCATTCTTTCTGTCCAATTCAAACCATAATTACTGGATGTATATATCCCACCACCAGATACTATCGCGGTTTGGTATAATCCAGTGGATGATATGGATACACTAAACCAATTACGACTGATATTTATTTCTGTCCAATTTGCACCATAATCACTGGATGTATATATTGATCCGCCAAATGGTAGCGCGGTTTGGTATAATCCAGTGGATGAAATGGATACACCATACCAATTACGATTCAAGCCTGTCATTCTTGCTATCCAATTTACACCATAATTCGTGGATGTATATATTTGACCACCGTCTACCCCCGCAGTTTGGTATTTTCCATCTGCTGAAATGGATACACTAAACCAAGTACGACTGATATCTCTTCCTGTCCAAGTTACACCATAACTACTTGGAGCTAAAACAATATTATATGAACCATCCACATTATTCAACCTCCCCAATGAATACGAATATTGGTCCACCGTTCCAGCAGGAAGTGCTACATTACTGGTATATACATATCCACCATATATCGCTGCTATAACATATTGTCCTGAACTTGATATGGCTACTGCATTGAATCTTCCAGCGGTTGCACTAGATACCCAAGTATTACCAAAATCAATTGATTTCCATATATTGCCATTTGAATTAACAAGTTGATATTGTCCAGTTTCTGAAACTGATACCGCCCTACTACTCCAACTACCTGTCAATTTTAAAACCCAATTATTTCCAAAGTCATTTGATACATATACATATAAATCACTCACTGCGGTTTGATATTGCCCAGTTGCTGAAATAGATATTCCACTCCATGAGGTCTCAATACTTTTTGAATTCCAATTATTACCATAATTACTAGAACTATATATTAATCCGCCATTTACTACTGCTGTTTGATATTGACCCGATGAAGATACTGATATTCCCCTCCAAGCTCTTCCACTGTCTTTTTCGTTCCATGTATTTCCATAGTCACTTGATACATTTATTGCCCCATTTTGAACAGTTACAGATTGATATTGTCCAGTTGCCGATATTGATACTGCAATCCAAGTTGCACTAACACCTTTTGCAGTCCAATTATTACCATAATCACTAGATGTGTATATAAAACCGGGTGCTGGTACCGCAGTTTGATATTGTCCAGTTGCTGATACAGATACTGATTGCCAAGTACGTGAAGTTTCTTTCGCAGTCCATGTATTTCCGTAATCATTGGAAATATAAATTTGACTGGGATCCGCTAGTACGGTTTGATACTGTCCAGACGATGATGTTGATACTCCGCTCCAATTTCTGGTTGCATCTGTAATTTTTGCAGTCCAACTCTTTCCAATATCACTCAACGAAATTCCCATCTCCGAAAATATACTCATTGTATTTTCGTCAATTGAAACGGATGTGCCGGGTGGTCCTGTTGGTCCGGTTAAGCCAGTTGTACCAGTTAAACTAACACCGGTTGGTCCAGTTACACCAGTTGGTCCTGTTCGACCAGTTGGACCAATTAGATTTGCACCCGTAGGTCCAGTGAGTCCTGTCCATCCTGTGTGTCCAGTATGACCAGTCCGTCCAGTTAGTCCGGTTGTTCCTGTATCTACTAGACCACTTGGTCCAATTGGTCCAGTTGGTCCAGTCGGTCCAGTTTGTCCAGTCGGTCCTGTATTTCCTACACCAGTTGGTCCAGTCGTTCCTGTTCGCCCAGTTGGTCCAATTCGTCCAGTTGTTCCAGTGTTGGTAACCCCGGTTGGTCCAGTTGGTCCAGTCGGTCCAGTAACACCAGTAACCCCTGTTATTCCCGTTGGACCAGTGTATCCAGTTGGACCTACTGAATTAATATTAACATTCCATACAAGGTTATAATTTTGACCAGTTACAAACCCATTTATTTGTAGTATGTTTTTCAATACTAATACGCCGGTATTTACATTATATGCACTTACTGTTGCTACAAAAAATTTGGAAGATGTATCTCTATCTATTATAAAAATCACATTACCAGTTATATAAGATAATTGTGTACCCACTGTTAATGACAAATTGTCTACAAGATCCGTTAATGATAAAGACTTTGAACTGATAGTTTGTGTATTATATGAATCACCAGCTCTACCAGTTGGACCAGTGCATCCAATTGAACCAGTTAGACCAGTTGGACCGGTTGTTCCCGTAACCCCAGTAACTCCAATTACTCCTGTAACACCTGTAATACCAGTGGGTCCGGTTGTTCCAGTGGTTCCAGTGGTTCCAGTGGTTCCAGTGGTTCCAGTAGTTCCAGTGGTTCCAGTGGGTCCTGTTATACCTGTAATTCCAGTTTGCCCAGTCGGCCCAGTCGGTCCAGTTTGTCCAGTTGGTCCAGTTTGTCCAGTTGGTCCAGTTGGTCCAGTTGGTCCAGTGGTTCCAGTTGGTCCAGTGGTTCCGGTAGGTCCAGTGGGTCCAGTTTGTCCAGTTGGTCCAGTTGGTCCAGTTGGTCCAGTGGGTCCAGTAGTTCCAGTAGTTCCTGTTATTCCAGTAGTTCCAGTGATTCCAGTGGTTCCAGTTGTTCCCGTGGGTCCAGTGGTTCCGGTGGTTCCGGTGAGTCCAGTGGGTCCAGTTATTCCAGTTTCGCCGGTTGGTCCAGTGATACCACTTAATCCAGTTGTGCCAGTGCAACCCGTCGTGCCAGTTTCGCCTGTCGGACCAGTAGTACCAGTAGGTCCAGTGCAACCAGTCTCACCAGTTTCACCAGTAGGACCAGTTAATCCGGTTGTTCCTGTGCAACCAGTAGGCCCAGTTTCACCAGTTTCTCCGGTTTCACCAGTTGGACCGGTTGTTCCTGTGCAACCAGTAGGCCCGGTTTCTCCGGTTTCGCCAGTATACCCAGTATACCCACTATAACCAGTAATACCTGTGATACCAGTAGGTCCACTGCAACCAGTCGGTCCGGTTCTTCCGGTAGGTCCAGTTCTTCCAGTAACGCCGGTGTTTCCAAAAATACCCGTATTTCCTGTAAACCCAGATGGACCTAATAAATTCATATTTACAAGCCATGTATATCTATAATATGTATTTGCAACAAAACCATATATTTTTGAAATATTGCTGAGAACTAATACCCCTGTTTCTACATCATAATTCTTAATAACTGCTGTGAAATTTATTTCATTTGTATCATTGTCTGAAACAAGAACTATATTTCCTTGTAGATATGATAATGAAGATGCTACTGTAATTGTCAAATCGTCTACTAATTCTGCAATCGACAATGATACAGGATTCACAGTTTGTGTATTATATCCATCTCCGGGGGTTCCTTTTGCACCAGTTACACCAGTTGGTCCCGTATATCCAGTTTCTCCTTGGTCACCAGTTGGACCACTTGCACCAGTACGACCAATTACACCAGTTGGTCCAATAAAACCAGTCGGTCCAGTTTCACCAGTAGGACCAGTAGGACCAGTAGACCCGGTTCTACCAGTTATTCCTGTATTTCCAATACTACCAGTTTCACCTGTAATCCCAATAAAACCAGTCAAACCAGTGTATCCAGTTATACCCGTATTTCCGGTTTCACCCAAGAACCCGGTTGGACCAGTAAAACCAGTAAATCCAGTTTGTCCAGTAAACCCGGTTTGTCCAGTAAATCCAGTTTGTCCAGTAAATCCAGTTTGTCCAGTAAACCCCGTTGAATTTATATAACCGGTCGACCCTGTAATTCCTGTAACTCCTATAAACCCAGTTGCGCCAGTAGGTCCACTTGCACCAGTTGCCCCAGTTTCACCAGTTTCACCAGTTTCACCAGTTTGGCCAATCGTACCTGTTCTTCCAGTATACCCAGTTGCACCAGTAGGTCCAGTATTACCTGTATTTCCAATAGAGCCGGTTAAACCAATTCTTCCAGTTGCGCCTGTATTTTCTGCTATACCCGCTAATCCGGTAGGTCCAGTAATACCAGTAGGTCCAGTTGCACCCGTATTTGATGAAACACCCGGTGGACCAGTTACACCAGTAGGACCAGTACGACCAGTAGGTCCAGTTGCGCCGGTATTGAATGCTTCCCCTGCATCACCAGTTGGTCCGGTTTCGCCCATTGGACCAGTATATCCTGTAACACCTGTAACCCCTGTATCCCCGGTCGGACCAGTAACACCAGTTGACCCTGTAATACCAGTATATCCAGTTGTTCCTGTATTTCCAATTGTACCAACATCTCCAATAGTTCCTGTATTTCCATCGATACCAGTATGTCCAGTCATTCCTGTTCTACCAGTGCGTCCAGTGACACCACTTGGTCCAGTTGGTCCTATATTACCAATACTTCCAGTTATTCCAGTTCTACCAGTTATTCCAGTAATCCCTATACTACCAGTTTGACCCATTTTTCCGATAGAACCGGTTGGACCAGAAGGACCCGTGTTTCCAGTTTCCCCAGTCGGACCAGTTTCCCCAGTTGAACCAGTTGGACCACTTGGACCAGTTGGACCAGTTGGACCAGTTTCACCCATTTCACCAGTTGGACCAGTAGGGCCGGTTTCACCAGTTTCCCCAGTTTCACCTGTAAACCCAGTTCTTCCAGTTCTACCAGTTTGTCCAGTTCGTCCTATTGGACCAGTTGGACCAGTTGGACCAGTTGGACCACTTGGACCAGTTGGACCAGTTTGTCCAATAAACCCATTTATTCCGGTTGTACCCGTATTTCCAGTTGAACCAGTATTTCCAGTTATACCCGTATTTCCAGTTGGACCTGTTGACATTGAACGAATTGACCCTGTTGCACCAGTAGGGCCGGTTTCACCAGTTTCGCCAGTTGGACCCGTAAATCCGGTTTCACCAGTAGGACCTATATCTCCGGTGGGTCCTTGAATTGCACCTACATTTATCCATGATGCGTCTTGTCTATATTCTATATCATTCGGATTAAGAGAACCTGGATTATCTATTTGAGAAATCCACAAATCGAAACCAATAATATAACCTGTATTTTTAGAAGCATCGTATGGCAAATTATAGGATGTATCTATTGCACCAAATATTGTAATCAATCCGGCACTTTCACCGCCAATAGTTGTTCCAATCGGTAAAGACACCGAACCTGATGCATTCGCTGAAATAGATGTTGTAGTTCCTAAATATATAGTAGAATCTGATACATATAATGACTTTGCATGTATTTCATTGAATCCTCTTTCTAATGAACCAATATTAATATTTGTGTAATATCTTACATCGCCACTTAATTGAGATACTAAATTTATAACACCTCCTGGCAATATATCATGTAATACTAGACCACTAAATCTTCCAGTATGACCGGTATAACCTATTGCACCGGTCGTTCCAGTTGTTCCTGTTATACCAGTTTCACCAATTACACCAATTATTCCGGTTGGTCCAGTAATGCCCGTTGAACCCATCATACCAAACAATCCAATGCGACCTAGTCTACCAGTTGGTCCAGTTTCACCCGTTTCCCCAGTTTCACCCATATAACCAAAATCACCCGTATTACCCGTAATACCTGTGCTACCAGTTTCTCCGGTGTCACCGGTTTCACCTGTATTTCCAATATCCCCCGTAATACCAATAGTTCCAGTAGGGCCTATTTTGCCATTAATACCGGTTGTTCCAATTTGACCAGTAGGACCAGTAGGACCTGTGCGACCAGTAGGACCAGTAGGGCCAGTTCGACCGGTAATACCAGTGGTACCGGTAGGTCCAGTTTCACCGGTAGGTCCAGTTTCACCAGTAGGTCCAGTTTCACCAGTAGGTCCAGTTTCACCAGTATTTGGCGATGAACCTGAACTACCGCGTGGTCCAGTTATACCAGTAGGTCCAGTTATACCAGTTGCTCCCTTATTTGTAGACGAACCGGATATACCTGGAATACCAGTGAGACCGATAGGCCCAGCGGGTCCTGTATTACCTTGGCTACCAATAAACCCAGTAATACCACGAATACCGGTTATCCCTGTGTTTCCTTGATTATTAATATTTATTTTATATAGATATTCATCATCGTCAAATGAACTTGTAATATTTTCAATATTGTATATAACCATTGTTCCTGTATCTACATCATAACTTTTCACTTCTCCTGAAAATCGTTGTATTTCATCATTTGAATTTCTATCTAATGAAATTACAGCAACTCGGTCCAATGGAAAATAAGATAGACCTATATCTATATTTATTGTAATCTGTTTTTCCAAAACTAGATAAACAGTTGGTATATATAATTTGTTAATAGATATGTATTTATCACCTGAAATGCCGATGGGACCAGTACAACCAGTATCGCCTATATAAGTTAAATTAATTTTATATCTGTAATAATCATTATAAAACATATCACTTACATTTTTTATATTATACATAATAAGTGCACCGGTATTTGAATCATAACTTTTAATTTCAGCATTGAAACTTTGAAATTCATTATATTCATTTAGTTCAATACTTTGTACTATAATAATGTCTCCTTTTGTATAAGACAAATATTTATCTATTGTAATCGGTATTATAGTATCATTTAATAAATTTATTTTTCGGAATATTTGTCTGGTTATACATAAATATTTATCAGCAATTCCAGTTGGTCCAGTTGGTCCAGTTGGTCCAATGATATCACGTCTATTTACTATTAAAGTATCAGATGAAGTACTAGTATTAATTAGATTTGAATAGTCATTCATTGACGTTTTATGTATAACATATATAAATATTTTTTATTATTATAACTAAATTGTATATTTTACATTTTTATCAATATGTTGTTAAGTCGATATTTTTACACATTTTTGTCATTTCAAATGCGAAAATGTGTAAAATAAGAAAAATAGTGTACTACCGAATACATTTGATATGAGTGAGTAATAATCAATTATGATGTTACAAATGCATTTATATTAGTAAGTGCATACCATGATGTACCATTATGTATAAGTGCAATCATTTGGGTTGTAATTACTGCGCCGGTTAATGATATAAATGAAGGGCTACCATTATATATAAATGTTGGGTTTGTTACAGTAGGGGTTGTATTCACTGTAACTGATGTACAGTAATAACTAGAAACTGTTGTTGTGGTATTTATTAATGTAATCACATATGTTCTTGATGTAAGTAATGATGATAATCCAGATATTGTACAACTATAATTTGCGGTAGGTCCTGTTCCAGTTAATAGAAAAGTTGAAGTAGCTGTGAAATCAACTGTATAAACATTGTTACTCAATGTTACCCCAGTTGATGAGACATTTTCAATAATATTATTCAAATACATATATTGCGAGACAAACATCCCGCCAATTACATTAAATGGGGTGCTTGTATAATTATTATTCGATGAATCTCCGACGACTACTTGTGATCCTGCATTGTAGTAAACAATATTATTATTTATGGACCATAGTGCTGTGCCAGTTGCACCAATTGGTCCGGTTGGACCAATTAAACCTTTTAAATTTATATTGTATGTTATGTTATTATTTAAATTGCCGTTGATATTTGATTGATTTATTAAAACTAATACTCCATTATTTTTATTATATGAAGAGACTATTGCATCAAAATTGTTTGATAAATTTGTACTATCTATACAAGTCACTAAATTACCTGGTATATATGCTAAACTAAGCGATACATTGAATGTTATAGCAGACTGACTTTGAATTTGCGAAGAAACATTGTATTCTTGTGAAGTAACTGTTAAATATGTATCGCCAGGGATTCCAATTGGTCCAGTTGGTCCAGTTGAACCAGTTACACCAGTTTGTCCAGTTGGTCCGGTTATTCCTGTTATTCCAGTTGGCCCGGTTACACTTGCACCTGTTATTCCAGTTGGCCCAGTTGGCCCGATTGGACCGGTTATTCCAGTTGTTCCAGTTGTTCCAGTTGTTCCAGTCACGCTTGCACCGGTTGTTCCGGTTGGTCCAGTTTGTCCAGTTGGTCCAGTTGGACCGGTTACACTTGCACCAGTTACACCAGTTATTCCAGTTGGTCCAGTTATTCCAGTTGGTCCAGTTATTCCAGTTGGTCCACTTGGACCGGTTACACCAGTTATTCCACTTGGTCCAGTTATTCCAGTTATTCCAGTTGGTCCACTTGGACCGGTTACACCAGTTATTCCACTTGGTCCAGTTACACCAGTTAGACCACTTGGTCCGGTTACACCAGTTATTCCAGTTGGCCCAGTTTGTCCAGTTATTCCGGTTGGCCCGGTTTCACCATTTATTCCCGTTGGCCCGGTTGTCCCGGTTATTCCTGTTATTCCAGTTGTTCCGGTTGACCCAGTTGGCCCGGTTGGCCCGGTTGGCCCGGTTGGCCCGGTTGGTCCAGTTGGTCCAGTTGGTCCAGTTGGTCCAGTTTCGCCTGTTGTCCCAGTTGGACCAAGGTCAGATATATTAATTACGCCTTGCATTGAACTGTGGTATTGACAAATATAATAAAGAATACTTGGTGCATTATATGGTACTGAAAATGTAATTTTTCCAAATTCAACTCCATTATTTGTTACTCCATTATTATATTGATTACCGGTCCCTGTGATTGCCGTTGTTTTTATCCAAAATGGATGCCCATATGCATCGACATCAAATAAATACGTAAACCCGCGAAGTAAATATAATGTAGGGTTTGTACCACTGTCAATTGTATATGAACCTGCACCATTATTTGTTACTGTAATTATTTTTGCGCCAATTTCTCCGGGTTGTCCAGTACAACCTGTGATACCAGTATATCCAGTTGGTCCAATAGAATTTATATTTACATTCCAAACCGAATTATAATTTTGTCCACTTACAAATCCATTTATTTGTATTATATTTTGTAATACCAATTCACCTGTATTAATATTATAACTGGTTACACTTGCTATAAAATATTTACTTGTAGTATTACGGTCGATAACAAATACTGTATTTCCTGTTATATATGATAATTGAGATGATATTGTCAGAGTTAAATTATCTACTAATAATGATAATGATAACGATACAGAAGTAGTAGTTTGTGTATTATATGAATCGCCCGCGCGACCAGTAGGTCCTGTTATTCCAGTCGGTCCTGTATTTCCTGTATATCCAGTAGTTCCTGTTATTCCAGTCGGTCCGGTTTGTCCGATTGGTCCAGTTTCACCAGTAGTGCCGGTTTGTCCAGTCGTTCCAGTTTGTCCACTTGGTCCGGTTTGTCCGATTGGTCCAGTTTGACCGGTTGGTCCAGTTTGTCCAGTAGGACCGGTTTGTCCACTAGGTCCTGTATTTCCAGTTTCACCACTTGGTCCAGTAGGACCCGTTTGTCCAGTAAGACCAGTTTGCCCAGTTTGTCCTGTATTTCCTGTTTCACCTGTATTTCCGGTATATCCAGTAGGACCACTAACACCTGTTGCACCAGTCGGTCCAGTAACGCCAGTATTTCCGGTATAACCAGTTGGCCCGCTAACACCCGTTGCGCCAGTAGGGCCAGTTATGCCAGTATTTCCGGTATATCCAGTTGGCCCGCTAACACCTGTTGCGCCAGTAGGGCCAGTTACGCCAGTATTTCCGGTATATCCAGTAGGACCACTAACACCAGTAGGACCAGTGACCCCAGTATTACCAATTTCGCCGGTAGGACCAGTAGGTCCAGTTGGCCCACTAACCCCAGTGGCACCTGTATTACCCGTTATACCAGTTGTTCCAGTAGTACCGGTTGGACCACTAACACCAGTCGCGCCAGTTGGACCAGTAACACCTGTATTACCAGTTTCGCCAGTTGGACCGGTTGTTCCCGTATGTCCTGTAATACCGGTAGGACCAGTTTCGCCAGTGTTTCCAGTATAACCAGTTGGACCACTCACCCCGGTTGCACCAGTTGGACCAGTTACTCCGGTGTTTCCGGTATAACCAGTTGGACCACTTGTTCCAGTTTTTCCAGTCGGTCCAGTAATACCGGTTTCACCAGTCGGTCCAGTCGGTCCGGTTTCACCAGTATGACCAGTTATGCCAGTCGGTCCAGTTGTACCAGTTGTACCAGTCGTACCAGTTGTACCAGAAGTTCCAGTCGTACCAGTTGGACCAGTTGGACCTGTTGTACCAGAAGTTCCAGTAGTGCCAGTTGGACCAGTTGGACCAGTTGGACCAGTTGTTCCAGTAGGACCAGTTGTTCCAGTAGGACCAGTTGTTCCAGTAGGACCAGTTGTTCCAGTTCGTCCAGTCATACCAGTTGGGCCAGTTGTACCAGTTGGGCCAGTAGGTCCAGTAACACCTGTATTTCCAGTATAACCAGTTGGACCACTAACGCCAGTCGTACCAGTTGGACCAGTAACCCCTGTATTTCCAGTATAACCAGTTGGACCACTAACGCCAGTCGCGCCAGTAGGACCAGTAACCCCTGTATTTCCGGTATAACCAGTAGGCCCAGTCGGTCCAGTAACACCCGCTTTACCAGTAGGTCCTGTTACACCAGTAACACCAGTTTCTCCGGTAGGTCCAGTTCTGCCAGCGGTACCAGTAGATCCAGTCGGTCCAGTTGGTCCAGTTGGTCCAGTTTGCCCTGTACGACCAGTAGGTCCACTCCGTCCTGCTGGTCCAGTTGGTCCCGTGCGACCGGTTGGCCCAGTTGGTCCCGTGCGACCGGTAGTTCCTGTACGACCGGTTGCACCAGTAGTTGTAGCTGAACCAGGAATACCTTGTGGACCAGTGGGACCAGTACGACCAGTACATCCAGTAGCACCGGTGTTTGTTGCTGTACCTGGAATTCCTTGAAGTCCAGTTGTACCTTCATTATTTAAATTCAATCTATATCTATATCTATCATTATCAAATGAATTTGTAATATTTGCAATATTACTTATTACCATCGCACCAGTTGTCTTATTATAACTACTTACATAACCAACAAACTTTTGTATTTCATTACTTGAATTATTATCCAAAGAAACTACTTCCAACTTGTCATTTGGAAAATATGCTAATCCGGGTTCTATTAAAATAGTCAAAGGTGCATTATTTATCAAATTCAATTTTGAAATAGATAATCGATTTATAGATATATATCTATCACCTGAAATACCCTGAGGTCCGGTGCTTCCAGTAGCCCCTACAATATTCAATGTAATTTTGTATTTGTATATATTATTAAAAAATATGTTAGTTATATTTTTGAATTTTCTTATAACAATAACACCTGTATTATAATTATAACTTCTAATTTCTCCCTCAAATCCCTGATATTCGTTATTTGGATTTAATTCAATACTTTTAATTTTGATATTATCACCTGGGTAATATGATAAATATTTTTCAATTGTAATAGTTATTGTATCTGATATTAATGATGATTTACTAATTCTTTGTGAAGTTATAGATAAATATCTCTCGTTATATCCAGTAGGACCTGTCGGACCAGTATTACCTACTATATTACGAACATATTCATCCATTTACAATATAAGCTATATACATATTTTTTATTTATACTAAAATACATATTTTTAGATGATTATTTGATATAATTTTCGAAAATTATATCATATTACAAAAACTGCATTTTTCTTCTTTTTTTATTTTTAACAATATTATTTAATTCTGCTGATTCTGCATAAGTAAAAATTTTATATTTTCCATCTTTTGGCAAATTATGTGTAAATAATATCATGTAAAATCGCAATAATTCGTTATGATAAGTTATTCCCACATCTACCAATAAATCATTGTAAGTTTTATAATTATATTTCTCATAATCTGTACTAAATGAATTACTACTTTCATGAAATTTATTGAACATCTTTTCATATACACTTTTTTCATGTCTATGTATTAAATCACGAGATACTGAAAATGTTGGACCATGACCCCATCCTGGTATATTACCCAAATTATTACAATTATCTGGGAATATTTCGGTTAACCATTTCTTTTTATTTTCACATAAACCATTACCTTCATTTACATCATCCCAGTTTACTATTTCTGGATGAGTTCCTACTTGCATATAATCATATTGTTTGCAGTTGGTTAATAAAGTCAAAAAAGGAATATTATTTTCATACCAATTGCATTTTACAAATATATTTGTATCGGCCAATGTATCATAATTCTGTATTATATGATATAAGAATGCGTAATCACATCTTCCTATATTTGGAATCTCAATGCGATTATCCGTTATTCTATTATATTCTCCTTCTTTAAGTTGGTCATTCTTTTTATAAACTACATAATCCAGATTTGCTTTCTTTACAACTCCTATCCATTTGTTCAATTTATGTTCATCATTGTATACCGAAGTTATTAATTTTATTGACATATACATTATTTATTTATTTTATTTATTTTATCCACAATATCTTTATATTTAAAAATACTTCTACTTGAAAGACTTGCTTTTTCTTTTATTTTAAACATAGAGAACATTTTTATTTTTGGTAAAATTTCATTTGTCCAGTTATCATCTGTTTTATAAATTTCATATATCATCAAAATTACTATATTCAATACTTCTGTAATTTCATCCACTTCATTTACTCGATTTTCTTCGTCTATAAATTTTATTGCTAAATTTTGAAAATGTGTTACTATGTCTAAAATATGTATAGGCAACTCCACATTATTCTTCATCAAATTTACTATAAATGCCATTGAAGCTCTTCTATTTTCATTCATTTTATTATAATTACAAAACCCGTCATAATCAACCGCGGAATCTATATATACCAGTGTATTCAATGAATCCATGAATTGATTCACAAATGGTACGATTGTCTCATTGAAAAATGGGAAGCTGTCTATCAATTCTTTGTATAATTTTGCATATATTTCTGAATAAAACTTATTTGATTTTGCAATATCAAATAATACGGTTACTACTTTTTTAATATTATTTGTATCTTCATCGTCTTCTAGACATTCTTTGATTTTTTGAATAATTGAATCTTTATTTGTTTGATAATTCTTATCCGATATTTTGTTCAATAATATTCTTATTTCATCTATATATTTATCAATTCCCATTTTTTCTTCTTTTTTTATTGCTTTAAATACTTGCTGTTTATCCCATTTAGTATCTAATAACTCATCTTTTGCGGGTTGATTACCATTTTTTTTATAACGATTTCTTTGTTCTGGAATTCTATCGCTGTATTTTTTAACAGGCCTTTCTTCATTTACAATTGCATAGCTTGATACATCATTTTGTAGTAACTCTAATACACTATGTATTTGTGCATTTAACGTATATTTATTAGTATCAATTAATACACTGATTTCTTCTAACATGTAATACATTACGACTGTTTAAATAGTAATATATTATTTATTTTATATTATTTATTGTTATTTATTATTTATTATTTACGTTTACAGTAGTCGTTTTAATTTATGTTTCTAAATTAAAGAAATAAATGATTCATTTATTTACAAAACATATTCTAAAAAATAATCACGAAAATGACAACAATGACAAAGTTCCAAAACCACCAAGTTCTCATACAATTAGTAATTTTCGTTTACCAATCGATTATTTAGAACCTGAATGTCTCCATACATTACCTTCCAATGTTATTAGCGATTTAGAAATTTGTGATTCTGAAAATACCCCAATGTCCGACTTTTTATTTGAACCGAAACATATGTTCTCAAAAAACATTACTAAAAAACATTTGAACAAATATACCACAAACATTCCTTTTTTATTGGATACTCAAAAAGTTATTAAATCCTCGTCTACATATTTAGAAAAAACACGAACATATTCGAATTATAATGTAAATTGTGAAAAAATAGATGAAATATGGAAATCTTTGAAAGAAGACGCATCTTTTTTAGAAAAACATTATTTCATTGAATGGCCAATGTTGAAACATATGAATGAATCTTCTACATTTTTACAATGCATGTCGATGGTGAATATTATGTCGCCATTGATTAGTTTATTCATTCCTGTGATTTTTTTAATTATGCCGTTTATTATTTTGAAAATACAAAGAATTCCTATTAATTTCACAATGTATTTAGAAATACTTAAATCTATTGCGAAAAACCATTTCATTGGAAAAACATTACTGGGTATGAGCAAAATGACACCAGAGAACTGTGTTTATTTACTCATAAGCTTAGCATTTTATATGTTACAAATTTATCAAAATATAACTTCTTGCTTACGATTTTATAAAAATGTCAAACAAATGAATGAATATCTTTTAGAAATCAAAGAATATGTACAATATTCAATTGTAAGTATGGAGAACTTTATTGAAATCAATAAAAATAAGAAAACTTATGAGATGTTCTCCAATGAAACTTATAAACATTGTTTAATTCTCAAAGAATTATTAATTGAAATTGAGAACATGAAACCATTTTCCATAAATATCGACAAAATAACAGAACTTGGATATATGTTGAAATGTTATTATCGTTTGTATGGTAATATGCAATATGAAGATGCTTTGAAATATTCATTTGAATTTGAAGGATATATGAACAATATTATTGGTATACATGAGAACATTGCATCGAAAACCATGCATTTTGCCACTTTTGATGAAAATGTGGATTGCAATATTGAACAACAATATTATCCACC
>Ga0214917_10001145_pt1 | contig 34541 bp, 60 predicted proteins | sample LL_1208_BB_MetaG_FD_177983 | JGI IMG/M metagenome (GOLD analysis project Ga0214917, IMG submission 177983) | Freshwater microbial communities from Lake Lanier, Atlanta, Georgia, United States - LL_1208_BB | ecosystem: Environmental > Aquatic > Freshwater > Lake | place: USA: Georgia | collected... | reverse complement strand
GATCTAATCCTATCACAACAAAGAAGTTGTGTATATCCCCTTTCGCATACAACTTAGAAGTTATCCGAGAAGTGATAGCGTCCACTACAAAGTGTACAGCTCCGTTGATGAGTGCGTACAGGAACGAATTAGGATTCTGAGTGAGCAAGAACATAACTAAAGATAATGCCGTAGTGTACGACAGGATATGCAAGGAAAGTGCTTTGTAGCTTTTACTTTTATTCTGTGCCATCCAGTTAGTCTGGCAAATGAAGTCGGCAATCCAGTGAGCTAGTATTACAATGTAGATCATTCCGATTCCCTTCGTTTGATCTCTTCCAGTACATAATCGATATCCCTCACCAGTTTTTCTTTCAGTAAATCTAACGACTTCTCTAAGCTAGGAGTGCCGAAGTTACCATAAGTAAACTCCATACCACCTTGACCGGGATGATAGCCAGCATTGTAAACCCAATACATAGGAGTGCCATCTTGTTTAAGCTCGATAGCTATTTCTGCTATTTTGTATTTACTCATAAATCTCCTAAATAAAAAGCACAGCCCGCCACACTCACAACTTTTGTACCACTATTATTAGGCAGGTTCCCATTCCTGCTCCCATCATATGGGTTAGGTTAAAGGTATGTGACACCTTGAACAGCAATAGCATATAGCTACTACCAAGTAAGGAGTCTCTCCTCCCTGTCACCGACTTGCGCTGATCAGTCGCTCAAGCTGTCGGTCGCTCCGTCCCAACAATCTTCACTAACATAAGCTAGGATTGGACTGCTTAGCAATATTAATCCATTTCAAAATGTCTTCTAACATTTTCCCAAACTCGTTCAAGTATGGCTATTTGCCCATCAGTAAGTTCTTGCATACCGCCTTCATCTTTAGGCATAAGAGGCTTATTATATTTAAAATGTGGACGAAACACTTCATCATAAAGCGTGTCTATTCTACACTTGTATAAGCTACCCTTTAAAGCGTCCTGTAATTCTTCTGACTCTTCGGGTAGATTAAATTCTATAGTTGATTTCATTTCAGTACCTTCTTTTTTATTATATCCTTTGTGTCTATAATAAATCCTTTGCACAAAACAAAACTAAGTGCTAATACAATTATAAACAAAAAGAATAGTCTGTCAATCAAAAGTTTAATTTCAGAAATCATTATGTTAAATCTCCTAAATAAATAACTTTGCCAAAATCAGCCGGAGGAGGGGATTTTCTAACTCCAACCCACAAAAAAGGCTTTTTAGGATTTTCTGGAGTGTCAGCTGTGTCAAAATCTCCGCAGTATAATATTCCATCAACTTTTAATTCAAGTGCTTTTTTTATAGCCGGATTATAGCTAGTTCCGCCTCTACCTCTAAACTCTGGAGTTTTTTTACCTTCAAATTCATATACGTTTTGCACAACACAATCTGCCTCAATAACAGTTATTTTAACTCCGCAAGAGTATATTGCTTTCATTTCTTCCCAGAATAAGGTCAACTCTTCGTCACTGACAGATCCAGAAGTGTCCACACACAAGCCTAAATGTAGCTCTGGTTTCTTTTTAACGCCAGGCTGTAATATTCCATAACGTCTATTCCTGCGCTTTCTTGTGGCAAGTTTAGTGCTCTTTAGAGTATTAACATAGAATTGTCTAAGCTGTTGTTTCCAGTTTACTTGGCTTTTATTTAACTCTGCAACCAACGAGGCTATCTCTCCTGGCACATTACCAATACCTCCGCAAGACTTTACGGAATCATTAACGGCTTGTTTTGCGACTTCTTTTTGCATTTCTTCGTTTCCATCTGACTCTTCCCAAGTAGAATGGTCATCCATTGTGTCACCAAATCCGCTTCCTTGAGGTAATATATCAGAATTTTCCTCTGCAAACTCGTTTATCTTGTTATAATAATATTCTGCTATCTCCCCTTCTTTCATTGGAGAGAATTTTCTATTACCTTTATCCTTTGCATTTGCTTCTTCTATCATTTGTTTTAGTTTTTCATTTAAACTATCTACCGTAACTCCTCCAATCTTTTCAACTGTAGGCACAAGATCATGAGTATTTATTGTGGCATCGGTAGCTAGATTAAATCTCTTATGTAATTCAGAATTGACAATGCCAATCTGTTTAGCTCTTATTATGTGTTCCTGTAATATATGCCCACATTCATGTTTTAAAACTTTAACAACATCTATCAAATCCAATGATTCAATCCAAGCTTCATTATAAAACAAGTTTATTTTATCCGTTATAGAAACACCTGCGGAAGGTACTTTATCAGACTTAGATATTCTCATTTTGGAGATTAAATGTCCATAAAAAGGCTCTGCAAAAAGTAATGAACTTATAGCTTGTTGTAGTTTATTCATAAAACTCCTAAAAGAAAAAAGGCAACTTTCATTGCCTTTTTTATAATCCTAACCAATAATACAGGGGAAATATTATTGCGTCAAGATTAAAAGGGGATATCATCTGGAACTTTTTTCTTCTTATTTTCTCTCTCTTCTTTAGCCTTTAAATAAGCTTCCTTCGCTTTTTTGGCTTCTCTAACTCTCAATACTAGTTCTTTATTTTCCAATACGTGCTTTTTCATAGCCGCATCAATTGAAAACTCTGGAAGTAGTTTCAAAGGCAATAGCGTAGCATAACAATTTTCAATTGGAGTATCCATCAAGAAAGTAGAAACATTAATGGCTTCTGAATCTTTTAATGCACCACTTTTTAATCTTTTTACCAACTCCTCGGAGAAACTGGAACATACTGTAGAAACTATGTCAGTCCGTGGAGTTTCTAAATCTTTACCGGTTTTAGGATTTTTGAAATAAGAGATAAAACGTTCTCTCACTTTCTCATAATTGTCTATAATGTCTTTACCTTCTACAATCTTAATTTGAGTTTCTTTCCATGAACTATAAGAAACCATGGCGGCGGTACCAACTATCCCCATTCCTGCCTCTCTAAATAGATTCTCAGGCATACCAGTTAACTCTAATTTCTGCAACCTATCCCATGAACGTCTAGAAGGTTTTACAAAATCAAGAGTAACTGCTTTAAGGTCAGTTTCTTCTAGTAGTTTAGTTTGCTGTCTTAAGAAATCACTAACCGAACTAGTTTCGTATTTAGAACTCATATAGGAATGAAATTCTTCATGAGTAGGGTCGAGATTAATATGTACAAATCTATCTGCAAAAGCTTTATCAGCAAAATCAAGCACAGAATAATCGTCCGTCGCTGGATTCATTGCCATGATAATAGCGGAGTCTTTTGGAAGAATATAGTCATGAATAGTGCCTTCCAATGCTAGCTGGAAAATAGCTTGTAAAAGATCTTTTGAAGCTCTATTAAGCTCATCGAAGAATAGAATAGAACGTGGATTACGTGGTAACTTCTCAGGATGAATGAAACGAGTGCCAGTAGCTCTGCCAGTAGCATCTCTATCAAACTCTGGAAGTCCTAATAGGTCTCCGGTGTCATTCATTTGACCTAGAAAGAAAGGATGGAATGAATACCCATTCTCTTTAGCGTATTGAGCAATAACGGATGATTTACCAATTCCATGTTTTCCAATAATATTCGGTACCAGTCCAGATTGGATTAAAAAAGGCAATGATTCTTTAAGTTGTGTAATATTCATAATTCCCCCTTAGAAACTTTATAACATAGTACAATATGTTACACAATAGATAATTTATTAAAACTTCCTGATTTTCCAATTACCGTGACATATTTTTTTTTAATTAGTCCAAGTTCTATTAACCGTGGTAAGTTTGCTATAATGGATTTATTACTTACAGAGATTCTTCTAGACAACTCCTCTATTCCATCAACTTCCCCAACTTCCTTTATGGCGGAATAAATCATGAACTCAGTCGGCTTAAGTATTTTGTAAATCTCTGGAAGTTTCAAAGTAGACTTATTACATCTTTCAGTAATTCCTTTTGGCTTAACAAAAGTAACTCTTTTTTCTGGTTTTAAGCTTTTTCTTTGTGTTAAATCCATGAAAATAACTTTATCTCCTACAATTATTTTCCTGGTATTGTCTTTATGCATTTCACACACTTCTACTTTGGTAGAGTAATCCACGTTAAGAATTGGAGTAGTTTTAAAAATGCTATTAAAAGTTCCAACATCTTGAAAAGGCATATTTTCGAATTTATCTATCAAGTTCATAAGTCCTCCTTGTAACTTCTTTTTTTATTTTATAACATGATGCTTCTTTTTGCAAGAAAAATTTCCGTGTTTTATTATTTTTACAAGTTCTTTTCCAACTTTTTCACAATTGGACTTATCTAAAAACTTATAACCATACGTAGTTGATCCATGTACCATGTAAATTGTTAAAACCCATAGCTTCATAAAAGTTCTATCTCTAAGGAAGAAAGCTTTGGGTGATTTTCATCTATTGTAAACCTTACATAGTCCCAACAATTTTCATATTGTGGTTCACTTAAAATAGAATAAATTGCTATAATTCCATTAATTTTTTTTATTTCCATTACATTATCTTTACTTAAAGGTCCATTTATAAAGATTTTATAATAACTTCCTATTTTTGGTTTTTGAATATCCACTTTCTTTAAATTCTTTTTCAAGCTTAACTCCTAACTTTTGAAGTTCTCTCCTAACCATGCGTCGTAAAACGTTCTTATTTTGGCTGTAGCCTTCTTTTATAACATTCCTACGCCTAGCATTGAATATTCTCCAACAACCTTGTGTAAAGTCAATCCTGGCAAAATAAACAATTCCTTTGATGGAGATTAGTTCCCCACTTTCCAATTCACCGGACTTAAGTTTATTATACTTAATGCGACAATTCAAAAACTATTCTCCCAAGATAACTCTCTTTACAACATCATCCGTTAAGTCAACTGTAATCAATGCTTGCTTAAGGGTTTTACTTGTTATGTCCAAGTTAGTTCCATGCTCTACAACATGGAATAATTCTTTGTTTCTAAGCTTGTCAACTAGATAATTAAGTGTAACATAGCTTTTTGTTGTTTTGCTATAAAGCTTGCGGTTTTTAAATTTCTTAATTGTTTCCATTTGTTTTCTCCTTTATAATAGTTCTATTTCAAGTTTAGAGAGTTTTTTTGTTTCTCTTAACAAATCTTTTTCATTTGCAAAAAAATAACCTCTTTTTTCATCCATAAGTCCATAACTATATCTCACCCTACGATTACAATCCACTCCCCAAACAGTAATTGGACCTATTAAGTTGGCAATTTTGTCTTTAAAAACTAAAACATCTCCTAATTTTAACTCCATTTTGGCTCCCTTTTATCACTTTCCCATCTCACTGATAGGTAAAGCTGATATGCTATTATTGTATTAGTTTCATGCGTGAAGTCAACACCCTTTGTCAAGTTTCTAGCATTGTTTGAAAAAGGCATTTGTTCACCCTCTGGAATGAGACTAATACCTCGCTCAAAAGCTGGAAGTAAAGCAAAACTAGCGTGGGTTTTTCCAAAGCGTCGGACATATTCATCGCATAATGCTCTAAAATGCTCTAAAAGCCATTTGTAATTACCTTGGGTGGCACGAGTCCAAATATTACTCGGATGATTTTTATAAGCAATTTTATAAACCTCATCGCCAGAATAGCCATGTACCCTCATTGCCGTGGACAATAATTGCCCGCTTTCTAACACCATTTTTCTGACTCGTTTATCGTCTAAGAATTGAGCGGATTCAATAGGACAATTGGAAGTAGCAAAAATGTTCATTATTGCACCGTCAAATAAATAGTGTTCCCGTTTAACTGCTCAACAAGTTCAAAAAGCCTTGCCTCTAATATTTTCCTATCAACTTCATTAGTAGTTACATCCAATAATTCACATGTAATGTCAATTTGTTGCTCAATATTATTCATCGTCTAAATCTCCCTCAAAAATGTTATAAATTAGACCACCTGCAGCAGTTATAAGCCCAAAAATAATTATGAGCAATAAAAAAGATTCTAGCTTATTCATATTAAAGCCTTATTAGATAATCAGTTATTAAAGCCATAAGTAAACCTGATACCAAATAAAATAAAAAGCCCAATTTAGTCATAATAACCTCATACTATTACAAATTTTCTACCTGTACTCTTGTCCTGGTAATAGGTGCTATATTTTGCATTTTCTCCCAATTGTTTAAACTTTCCAATTACTTTCAAGCCTATAGTTGCATTATTATTTGATAGAATAGTAATCGGAGTAGAAATATCATTCTTGTTTAAAAAATCCGAAAAACTTTTTTCTTCCGCTTTTGTCTCTACTTCAACAACTAGACTAGAAATTGTCTTATCATCCTTTATTAAGTCTACTTTCCTAAAGTTTAATCCCACTACTAAAATAAATCCAATTACTTCCCTAAATTTCTCGGATGATATTTCATCTAAGTTAATTATAAAGGTCTTCATTTTATTCCTTTTATTTTATTTTCTATACTTTCTATATTGTAAAGTTCATTTATAGCAAGTTCTCTTCTTTGCTGATTTTCACTAGATGCTTTAATTTTAATTACAACTTTTTGATTGTCCAAAGCATCCTTGATTACCTCAACTTCTTTTTTATTTAGTTTTAAAGTTATTTCTTTCATTTACGTATATCCTTGCAAAAAATTTTAGTAGCATTTGTAATTTGTTCTTTATCCGTTCTACCAATAGACGCAGTAATTAGTATAAAAACTGCCAATATTAAAAAACTTTTAAACATAAGTCCCCCCCCTTTAACTTAACATATATAGTAAGGCATTAGGTCCCTTTACTTCTTTGCCATTATACTTTAGAAAAACAAGCTTATCCATGTTAATTGTTCTATATCCACCCTTATCTATATCAAAGACTATAATGTAATTATGATCCTCTGGATTATACTTTAATTCTCCCCCTTTTAAATGCTTTTTAACTCCAAAACGAGCCGTCATCTCTCTCACGGTGCCATCTTTTTTGATAAAACAAGCTCTGAAAAAATTACCTTTAACTTCTTTTTTAAATTCTTGGATATTCATAATTAAAACTCCCCTATTCTTTCTAAATATTCTTCTTTCGTTGTTGGTTCTGGATGATTTTCTTCCTCAATTAAAGTCATCTCATCATGCAAATTATTAAAAAAATCCTTGTCTGATAAAATTTCTATAATTCTGTCTGTTAATTTATCGGAGTCAATTTGCTTACTTGAAAAACCTTCCTCGATTAACTGTTGAGCTAAATGATCTAATCGTATTTTCATAAATCCCCCTTGTGATAATTCATTTTACATATTATCTTTTAATGCGTCAACCAAAAAGTTTACAAATAATATAAAAAATTAAAAGCTTTATACACCATGTAATTATCATAAGGTTTCACCGTCCTCGTCAATCTCCTCAAAACAATCAACGCTTAAGCATTCTTGGCATAACATTGCACTATCACCATCACAATAAACCTCTACCTCTTCATTGCATTCTTTACATTTAAGCCAAAAATAAGCCATAAATTTCTCCTTTAGTTATGTATAACAAAGCCTGATTCATCTTTTTTTGCCTTGCCTTTGGCTTTCAAGGCAATAATTTTACCCTTTGGATCAAGGAATCTAAGATCATGTAAATCACCGTCAACTGCATTAAGTTTTTCAACCGCCTTAGACGCATCACGATAAACCGCTGCAATATTTACGCCCATTGATAGCAATCTTTCAGCTTGGACATGATTCGCTCTTGCCTCTTTACGAGAAAATGTCAAGTGATAATTGGACCAAAAACCTAATAGTGCTTTTGTCCTGGTATGATTGGGCGTATAGTCGTAAAACTGAATTGTGGGGAACAGTTCAAAAATGTTTTTTCCATCTTGCACGATAATTTCTTCCCACGATATATCGCTTGTCCCATTAAGTCTAATACAAGGCTTTAAAGCTTGTTTTTCCGCTTGTCTTATAACCTTTTGAATTGACCAAACAAGTGAAGTCATAAAAGCTTGTTGATTGTCTCTAAAGAATTCTGTTTTGGCTTTACGTGCAGCCTGTACGTTTGAAAACTTACCACGTCCCGCTGAATAAAGGCAAGCCTCTTTACAACCTTTAGAGGCAAATTTGCATACATTTATACCCTCTACGATATTGGCAGGGGCAAGATAAAGAATGCCCGTAAGGTAACCTAAATCCTCACCCTTGGTAGTTTTTGCGTTTTGTGTCGTTAAGATCATTTTGTTTTTCATGTTATTCCCCTTGAAAATTCCCTTGCTGAAATAATAGCAAAAAATAAACAATGCGTCAATCTAGTTCAAGTAATAATTTTGGTATAGGTATAAAAAAACTAAAAAATGCTTCCTTTTGAATTTTTGTTCTAAAGGTCTTTTTAAAGTTTTTATCTAATGTCTCAACCGTGAAACTTTTTTCATCAAGTCTTATAATTTTAATTCTTTTTGTGGAGTCTCTTTTATTTATGTAAATTTCATTTAGTTTCATAAATAAAGCGGGCATAAAGCCCGCCTCTATTTTTGTTTATTATGCCACAAATTGCATAGCTTTATTAAATAACGCATTATTAAGGATAACGTTTGACTCCATTCCTTTGATAGCTCGAATTTTTGTCGCTGCGTTTGTTTCCTTATTCAAGGCATAAAAACCGGTGCGGATAACATTTTCCTGGATAACATTGAAAACACTAAATAAATCTTCTTTGTTATCTTCCCAACGTTTTACCTCAAATAGCGGAACGATATTATCCGAATATTTTTCACCTAGTCTAATCTTTAAAGCTTCACGTTTAAGCTTTTCAAAAGTTTCAAGATCAACCTTAGTATCTATCATGCGTTCCATTGATTCCTTTGCAGCCGTTTGATATTCCATAACCTCGTCAATAGCATTATCAAGCTTTAAAAGCCCATTGGAAGTATGTCTCACCTTGACTTGAGGGATTAAATCACTCCCAATAATAAGTCCATTCGAGCAAACAAGTCGGAAAAAACCTAGTCTGAATGTTAAGGCACTAGATCCCTCATGTGAATTTATAGCCAATAGCTGCAAATTGCCATGGGTATTACTTATTCCAGTATTAAAACGTATAACATGTTTTTGATAGCCTAGACGCTTTTCCTTATCTTTTTTAATCTTAGATTCTACTACATCGGCAAGTTTCAAGCCTTTATTTTCCAAGGTCTGGACAAGATTAGCCGATGAAATAAACCCGAACTTGTTTGATCCAATATGAGACGTTTGATTAAGACATATTGACATAAATTCCCCTTTTTTAAATTCCTTAAAATCATTTTATATCATGCGTTAAATTAAGTCAAAGAAAATCTTTCATAATTCCTGACAGGACAAGCTTGAGAATAAGAGTCAATAACCTCAATGCAATCTAGTTCTTGACTTGTTAAGTTATTAAAGAAAAGCCCCGCATCACAATCCTCTTCAAGATAAACGCTATTCCCTTTTTGGTATGAAAAGCCTGATATCTTGTTTAAAATTCCCATTGATTCAAGTTTAGAGCGTTTAACAGAATACCATCCATGTCCGCCGTCATTATGATAAATTATTTTCATAATTCCCCCTTAAATTGTTTTTAAATATTCAATTCCTTCAAAAACTAACGATTTTCCGCATGAAGTGAAAATCAAAACGCAACCATCATCTCGCTTATTAATTGTTTTAATTTCCACAATTTCCGCACTGGCAAAACCGAAATTATAAATAAATTTATCCAATGGTTTAAAATTCCATGCTTTTCTTATCATAATTACCCCTCAAGTTTATACAATTCCACAAGGTTAAAACTTATTGTAGCTGTTTTAAACTTATCGGGATACTTTTCCGCAAGTTTATAAGCTTGATCAATTTCACTTAATTTTTGCAATCTAATTGCACTACCGTACTTTCCCCATTTTTCTTTAATATTTCCGCCGCCATGCTTTCCTTCTAATCTTTCAAGTAACAGTAATTGAGTCTTATTCATAACTCCCCCTTGTTTAATCGATTATAGCCTTATTTACACTGTTTTCCTGTACCCTTACCATGAGGTCAAGGATAAGCATATCGATCTTTTTAACTTCGTTTTTAAGCTTTAAAACAATGTCCGACGATGGTCCGAATTGATCGTTATAGATATCAAGCTTAGTGTTGATGTGGTCGGCTTGAGCTTTGAGATATTCTAATTCAAGTAGTTCCTTCATAATATTCCCCTCGTTTAAGTTTGTCGGTTAAGTAGATATTATCAGATTACAAAATTAGTTCAAGCATTATTTGACGCATTGAAGAAAATAATGGTTTTATCAAGTGATTTATGACACTTAGAATTAACTGTTTTAAGCACCCTTATACTATGAAGGTGACTCCGTACGATGTGAAAAGAGAATCAACAAGGACCATCTTTAAACAGGTTTTTTCTGCATCAAGCCAGGGCATTTTAATGAGGTAACTTGACCAGAAAAGTCTCAGAGACCAAGGGAAATACACTTGGCACAAGACTTGAAAGGAAGTAAAAACTTCCCCCTTTCATCCACCAATTGAAAGGACCGAGCATGATCGAAAATCGTCATGCCCTAAACTTGTTTAACGTGACAATCTAGGTTAATTGTCTAAGTTTTGCCTCATGTCGATTACGCAAAACAAAAAATATCGACACTCTTAAGTCTTATTACGTCTACTTATCAAGTTTAACAGAAATTCAATTGCTTACACGTTCCAATTAAAATCATTGGGACAAGCTTATTATGGTCTTAAAAAGAGACAAGCCCCATGCGATATACAGTGTATACGCACGAGGCTTTAGAGGTAGGAATATAAGGGAAAAACTAAGGTTTAGATCGTTGTGAAAACAACATCTTAGATCTCCCTTGACTTGTTTATGCTAGTAAATCACTGCCCCCATATTAAGTTGAGCACGCTCTTAAGTCCCTTAGATCCAGCATATGTCCCAACTAAATCCAGCTTGTACCCATCAGTTTTATAGCACATCCATTGCCCGTTCTGAAATAGCACTTGATACTCAACATAACCTTCATATCCGCATCTGCCATGCGATGCCACGAACCAAGTACGTTTGCCAGTGAGAAAAGACTTGTATGTTGATAGTTTCATGCTTGTCCCTTCGCTCGGCTTTATGCCTCGCCCCTTGTTGCATTGTGTTACCTCATTGTAGCATTACTGATTCACCATGTCAATATGGAAAAACGAGGGCATTATGCCCCCACTGCCTCGATAGTACCGACGGCTGCCTGTAAGTTACCTTTTTTAAGGATAGCGTCTGTCAATCTTTGGAGTTGTCCATTATCCTCGATACTTAGCCCGAAGTGATTGAACAGCATATCGTTGACTAAATCAGTTTCATTGCCTCTATAACCTAGTTCATCCAGCTCATAGTCAAGATCGGAGAATAATGCTACGAATTCTTTACGTTGTGATTTATTTAGCATTTTAAGAAGTTGCATTAGAACTATCATACGTATCTCCGGTGTTGTCTTGATGTTACTCATTACTTCGTAACTTATACCCCCATTGTAGCACGGTGCATCATACCTGTCAAGTGTAACTTATCGCTTTATTCTTAAGAAAAATAATGCTTGACTCTAATAACTCACTGCGATATAATAAGAGCAAGAAACAAACAAGGGAGGGGACAATGTTTAGAGTTTACTTTACAAATTTTGACTATAGCAAATTCTATGCCACTTATGAGGAAGCTGAGAATGCGGGTAAACAATCTGGATTTAGCTATATAATCTCAAGAGTATAGCAAAGCCTGTGCCAAGGAAGGCAAGGCACTGGCATGAAGCTTGCAAGATGCAAGGCGGATGCCAAGCCAGCCTCAGCCAGACAGCCCAGCAGGGGGGGGTATGAGGGGATGTGAATGTGGGAGTGGATGGGAATATGCCTCACAATATATTTCCCAGTTTACAGTTAGTCTGTCACAGCAACTCTAACTCCAAGCTACTAAGTTCATGCACAATACTCCAATCTCTAGGATAGAAATGTAACTTACATCCTGTTTCTAACATTTCCGCCTCATAGTAGTGACCTAAGTTTGGATGGTCTGCCTTGCTTTCAGATTTTATTACTACCAGATAAGCGTTTATATCGGTTATATCGTACACATTATACTGAACCTTATATACCCTACCTATCTTCATAAAAGCTCTATTTCGAGGTCTGTAGCCTCTATTACGTTCCACATTTCCGTCACAAGAATTAGGGTTTGTCCATAAAAATCCCCAACGCTCAATATTCTACATTTATATGTGTTATAATCATATTCCCAATTACACAACTCTTCTGTGACTTTAACATAGAATCGCCTGTCATTAAACTTATCTGACACTTTATATATCTTAGATAGCTCTAGCCTCAAAACAATTCCTTTCCTAAGCTTGTGCTTCTAAACTCCAGCTCGTCTTTTATTGCCTTTATAGAGATGTCAAAGAAATGTCTACCTATTAAAATGTAAGCGTCTAATATTAGTTGTAAATCTTCTGTAGATTCCTTAGATACTTGTGATCTAAATCTAAAATAACTCTCGTCCAAGTCCTGTGTTTTTAAAGTAGTTGACATGTTTCTCAGCCCTTTTGTATTCTGCAGTATTTACCACTTGCCTATAATCTCCATATAATCGCTGGGTTAGCACCCTAACCATTGAATCTGCAGTTATTTCATATTTCTTTTCTGTAACTATTAACTCCACACATCGTTTATATAGCAAAACGCTTGCTTCCTCTGAAGAAATAGCCATAACATCGTATATCAAGTTAACTCTTTTCCTAGAGATGTTGCGTTTAGATTAGTCTGGATATTCCTCGCAATTTCCATGGCTTTAATGATTTGTTGAGCTGTCATTCCAGATATGGCTTTTTCAAGATCTTTACTGGAAGTTGCAGAAAAGTTGTTCTTTATGAGATAGTCTATTAGAAATTCTTCTTTAGTCTGTGTCATATTACCCCTTTATATCAATAACATAGCCAACTAACTTACCATTTTTTATCTTTTTACGCACAACAAAATTACCTTGTTGGAGATGCGTATTAAGAAGAACTCCTCTACCTGGGATAAATGGGGCTATTTCTAGGTTTTTTTCAGAGTCTCCAACCAAATCAAAGGTTCTATCTAAGGTATTGAAAGGATTAAGAGGGTCTTTAGGAGTAACATCCACCGTTTCGCCCGTAGTAGGATTTAACTCTAACACTGGAGACTGTGCGAAAAACTGACAATCACCTATAAATAGCACGCCACTTTGAATAGTTCCAGATAGTTGTGGTTTTTTTCTGGCAGGTTTTCTCTTAACTGTCACAAAAGCTCCTTTATTAGCTCTGGCGGTTCATATAAACAAGTTTCAATTATAACACAATAGCTACTTTTATCCAAGAATTTAAATATATGTTCGCCATCAAAGTCTTTTCCTACGTATTTCAAGTAAGTATTCCACCTATCTGACCAAACAACCTGATCTTTAATTAGATCAACTAAGGCAATTCTTTTGGTTTTCTTCGTAGACATGTTAAATTACCTTTTAATTCTGTTTTTTCGCTTTTAATTTCAATAGCTTCTTCCATTGCTTGTTCTGCCAGCTTCTTTCCAATATGTTCTTTTAAGAAATCCTCGAAATCAGAGCTTAAATACTTCTTATTTAACACATGTTGTTCATATTCTAGCTCAATAATCCATTTATATATCCAATCTTCTAAGGCTCTTTCACGCATTTCTGTACAGTTCCAGTGTTTCTGGTCTGGCATCTTTGCAATTTTACGTAATTCCTTAAGAGCTTCTTTCATTTTAAACTAATTCCAATAATAATGGGCGTTCTTCCTTAACTTTTTCTAAAAATGCATTATACTGAGCACTTGTACTTGGAGACATTAAATAAACATACTCATCAATTCCGTAATCTCTCCAAATATATATTACTCCATCCACACAATAAGGCTCTGATACTACCTCTTTCTGGGAAAAAAGCATTTGTAAAAAATTTTCTTCGTTCGGTCTAAACATATCTGTCACTTTTCATTGTTTTTAAGTATTTTTATCTGTCACTTCAGCACAAACTTTGCTACGGTAGTTAAAACCCATCTGTCACCTAATTATTCTTCACTAATTCCAAAACTGGCAGCTCCAAAATGTCTAAGGTGATATGTCATAAGTATAGCTTTAGAAACTTGGTCAACTATGTGACAGATAACAGCTTCATCCTTAGAAAATTCCCAGATAACAAGCTCATTCAAAACCCTTCCAACTGGAACTGCTGTTGCTACTTTCTTTGTCTTGTTATTTTTATTTTTCATCCTACCTACTAAGGGGGTTATATCACCTATTAAAGAGGTAGTCTACTATAAAACAGGAGGTTTGTCTAGCAAAGGTCTTCAGGTGTGAATTTGACGCAGGAAGCGTCAAAAAGCACCCTTATAGGATATGAAGAAAGTAGAAGATAGCTTCTTGGAAGACTTGTTTTATTCTATAATGGATAATAGAAAAGAAAAAGAACCGTCTAAATCGGATGAGATAGAAGAACTTCCAGAAGATCTAAAAGATTTGGAAAAAAAGAAGAGAGCTAGGTACGAGGCTTTGAAAGAAAAGTATAAGGATTAATATGGCTAAGAAACGTTGGTCTAGTTTAAAAGAAAAACTTTCTTGTAATAGCCCAAAAAGAACTTCTGGCGAAAAAAAGTCTTGGGTAGTTAAAGGATGTGAAGGCGGAGAAGAAAAAATTGTTCGCTTTGGAGATCCTAATATGCCAGATAAGTCCTATAACCCAGAAAGACGCAAAAATTTTCGTGCTCGCCATTCCTGTGATGAAAAAAAGTCAAAACTCAAGGCTGGTTACTGGTCTTGTAAGAAGTGGTAATAAATGAATAAAATATTGAAAGAAATAAGTGATGATGATTTAATAGAATTGTTATCTAAAGCTAATTCAGATGATGAAATTCAAAAGATATTGTTAAACTCTGGTAGAGACTTGTCAAATGTACAAGCTCTTAATTCTGACATACTAGGTTCTTTAATAGAAAAAAGATTTGGCACTGAAGATGTTAAATCTTCCGAATCACTTAATAATTATCTTACAAAAATGAAGCAAAAAGATTATCCTGCTTTGGATGAAATTAAAAAAATAATATACCCAAATGCTAAAGATGTAAATGCTTCTTACGGAAGTGGATTTTTTAATAATGGATTATTTTATTCAGACCCAACTATGGATATACCAATTAGGTTAGGTAGCACTCCTATAACAAATAAAGATTATACTAATGCTAGGGCTAAAAGAGTTCTTGCTCATGAACTATCTCATGCAAATGATTTACCAGCCATTCATTTAAAAAGAATTGAAATAGCAGATCCAGAAAAGTACAAAGAATTAACGGAGCGTATTGGAAATATTAATAAAGGAGGGGAGCAGTTTTTACAACACTCTAAAAATATAGCGAATATTTATCCCACAGAATCTGCAGATATGTTAACCCCAGATAAAGTAGATATTTTAGAAAAGTTATTAAAAGAACAACCTCCATCTGGAAGTAGGGAGGATCATCTCTCATTAATTAATAAGTATAAAAAAGCATTATTAAGAGATAGACCTAATGCTATAGATAAACAAATGATAGAAAAGTATATTGGAATAGATCGTAAAAAAATACCAGATATGCCAGCAGAGAATTTAAGATATACTCCAGATAGAGACTACATTACTAAAGTTTTAGAGTCAGAATATAATCCAATAAAAGCCGAGGCTATACGCTCTCAAGGACACCACTCTATTAGAAAGGATATCCTTGAAGATATCGGGCATTATGAAGGAAGAAATATAAAAAGGTTATCTAAGGGAATGGGGTTATTAAGTAAACTCCCTTTGATTGGTCCAACAATTGGAGCGGGAATAGCAGCTATGTCAGGAGAAGCTAATGCAGCTTCTGCTGTACCTATATTAGGAGAGTCTGAGTCTTTAGGTCCAGAAAAGGGTTCTGAAGATTATAGCATAGAAAATCCACAAGCCAGTCCAGAGATTAGACGCAAAGCATTAGAATCTTTATTAAGGAAATAACTATGAATTATAAAGATTGGTTAGCTTATCAGTCAAAACTTCAAAATAGAGATGTATCTTTAGATGAACAAGAATACGATCTTCCTGCTTATTTTAAAAATCAAAAATATAATCCAAAAGATTTAGGGCATTTAGAAGATACTTATAAAAAACCAAATCATCCTACTTTTTCAGATCAATCTATGTACAATATTCCGGTTATTCAGCAGGGTGGAAAATGGTCAGAAGAAGGGACATTTAAACCATCTAAATTAAACTTAGAAAATATGGGGCGTAGTAATTTGCAAAGATACTTTAATGAAGTAGAAACTCCAGAGGCTTTAGATCTTCCAGAAAATGAGCGTATGTCTAAGGCTCGTCGTGCTGCATTAGAATCCTTGCTTAAAAAATAACACCCTTATATTGTGACAGTAACTACTTAGATACCAATAGGCTCTAAGTGCTTAACTTATAAGGACATTCATGAAAAAAATACTTGACGCATTCCCTGCCGTTCTTCTTCTTGCATTTTTCTTCTACCTTGGAATTAACCCAATAAGCCTCGGTCCAATTGTTGGATTTGTAGCTTCTTCTTTACTTTTTGCATATCAACAATATTTATTCAGAACAGAGCAACCTGATATTTTAGGTGAGCTTGAAAAGCTTCGCAAAGAAACTGACGCACGAGTTTTACACATTCAAACAAAAGCAGAGACAGAACTTACTCAACTTCGTGATGACGTTGCTAAATTTAGTTTGACAATGGCTAGAGTTCCAGGCGTTATGGAACGTCCAAAAGATAAACCTAAGATTCAATTTTAAGGCATAATTATGAGTATATACTCTGAGTTAGATAGTTTAGAAATTAAACAGCTTAAGAAAAAAATAGCTGATCTTGAAATAGAACTTGCTAAAGCTCAATCTATTCTCAAAGAAAATGACTTGCTAGAAAAAACCTCGCACATTTCAGAATGCGAAGCAATTTGTGCCAACGAAATACATAAACTTAAAGTAGCTAGTGATAATGGCATTTTAACTTTAGAAGATGTTAAGGTCTTGGATATATTGCATAAAAATTTACTTTTAGCTCAAGGTCGTCCAGTAGAAGATAAGAAAGATAGTAAGAAAGGTAAGAAGTCAGTTGCGGAGCTTCTTAGCATTGTGGAAAAAAGATGAGCACCGTAAGTAGAGAACAAGCCATTGAAGCTTTGTGGGATGCCGGTGTTCTAGACTGGAAACTTACAGAACCACAAAAGATAATTAAAAAAGGCATTGTAGAAGATAAGAGCAAGATTAGTGTTGTTATGTGTGCTAGACGTTTGGGTAAAAGTTATCTTGCATTAACAATGGCGATAGAAGCTTGTTTACAAAACCCAGACTCTATTGTTAAGTACGTATTTCCAAAACAAAAATCAGCTAAGAAAAATATCCTTCCAATTATGAAGACAATTCTTGAAGATTGTCCAAAGCACCTACGTCCAGTATTTATGGCGGCAGATTTACTATATAAGTTTCCAAATGGTAGTGAATTGCAAATGGCAGGTTCGGATAATGGTAATATTGAAAATATTCGAGGTGGTAACTCCAGCTTAAATATAGTAGACGAGGCTGGTTTCTGTGATGATTTAACTTATGCAGTGCGTTCTGTTCTTGCACCAACTACTAAGTTAACGCAAGGTAGAACAATACTTGTATCTACTCCATCTAGATATGAAGATCATGAGTTTATCCAAGACTGGGCTTTAAAGTATCAAGCTGAAGGTCGTATAAGAGTATTTACAATCTTCGATAACCCACAGTTTACAGAAGCTATTATTAAAGACGCTTTGGATGATTACCCAGATGGAGAAAAAGATTCGGGGTTTCGTCGTGAGTATATGTGTGAAATTGTTAGAAGTGCAGATACTTCAATTCTTCCATCCTTTAGTTCTGAAGTAGAAAAGGTAGTTGTTAGAAGTAATTATGAAAGACCAGTATTCTATGATTCATATGTTTCTATGGATATTGGGGGATCAGATCTAACAGCAGTTGTGTTTGGATATTATGATTATCTAAATGCTACCACAGTAATTGAAGATGAATTAATTTTTGGAAAGGAAGTAAATACAAAAGCTGTAGCTGAAGCAATTAGAAAAAAAGAAGGAGAATTGTGGAAAAACTCCATAGACCAAAGTATAATTCCTCCTTATCTAAGAGTTGCAGATAATAACAATTTAATTATGTTAACTGACTTACAAAGAGATCATGGAATAACATTTATTCCAACAAGAAAAGATAATAGAGAGGCTGCTATTAACGCATTAGATGTGGCTTTATCTCAACATAAAGTGGTTATCCACCCTAGATGTACACATACTTTATACCACATGAAGTTTGCTAGATGGAACAAAACTAGAACTAATTTCTTAAAATTAAAAGACTCTCCATCTGGTCAAATTAAAGGTGGTCACGCAGATGCACTTGCTGCCATTATTTACCTACACCGTAATATTATAAAAAGCAAAAATCCTTATCCAATTGGGTATGGACAGATATCGGGTTCTCAAGTATTTAAGTCTAACATAAAAGCGGAAGTTGAGGATAACTCCGCAAAATCATGGTTAAAAAGCTTTGCTTGGAATAGAAAGCAAGGTAAGTAGCGTTTATATAGTAAAACACCCTTAGATATTAGAAATTTAAAGGAATTAGCATGGCTTATTTTGACAAGGACGAGTATTTTGCAGCAAGCGACGAAGAAACGCTAGTTTTATATCTGCAAAAGAAATCCGATGCTTGGTTTAATAGCTTAATTTCAACTGACTATTTAGATAAGATTAAGCGTAGTTGGCAAGCTTATTATGGCTTTTTTTATGAAGGCGGACATGCTATAACTTTCGGTGGAGAGACAGGCGAACTTGTAAATCTACCAATGAACCACTATGGTAACATTGCTAGTCACATTTTGACAATGGTTACAGCAACTAGACCTTCTTTCCAAGCTCGTTCAGTTAACACTGATGTTAAATCTCAAATTCAAACAAACTTAGCCAATGGTCTTTTAGAATATTACATGAGGGATAAAAGGCTTGAACAAGATCTTAAGAGAGCAGTGGAATATGCTATTGTCATGGCTTCTGGTTATATTAAAATGGAGTGGAATGCTACAACTGGCGAAGTATATGATTTCATTGAGCCAGAATATAAACCACTTGTTGATGAAAGTGGAGAAGTTTTATACGATACAAACGGAAATGTTGTATTTGAAACTGACGAAAATGGCGAGAAAGTTGAACTTAGAGCAGGAGTTCCACTCTACAGCGGTGATATTGTTTTTACTGTTATGTCGCCTTTTGATGTAGTTTTTGACCCAACTAAATCTGATAGTAACCACGATTGGCAACTTTGTCGTAGCTTTAAAAATAAGTTTGACTTAATTGCTAAATATCCAGAGTTTTCTGAACAAATTAAAGCACTTAAAACTAAGTCCGACCTAAATACAACTAGAATTACAATGTCGGCTTATGATGAAACAACCGATGTTCCAGTTTATGAATTTTTTCACAAACCAACTGAGTCACTACCTAAAGGACGTTATGTTCTTTATCTAGATTCTGATATTGTTCTCGAAGACACAGTTTTAGTTTACAAGAATCTTCCAATTTTTAGAATAGCCAGTAGAGATATCTTAGGTACTCCATTTAGTTACACAGCAATGTTTGATTTACTTCCAATACAGGATGCAGTTAACTCATTATATTCTACAATAATGACCAATCAAAATGCCTTTGGAGTTCAAAACGTGTACGTAGAGCGAGGCTCTGATGTGCAGATGGAGCAAGTGGCTGATGGTCTTAATTTTATACAAGGTAATCCAGGGTTTCAACCTCCTAGACCTTTAAATCTAACACAAACTCCTGCTGAAATATTTAATTTTTTGAAAATGCTAGAGTCATCGATGGAGACTATATCAGGCGTAAATTCTGTCGCACGAGGTAATCCAGAGTCTCAGCTTAAATCGGGTAACGCTTTAGCATTAATTCAATCCCAAGCTCTACAGTTTATTTCTGGACTACAACAATCTTACATCCAATTGATTGAGGATGTCGGAACTAATGTTGTGGAGCTTCTTAAAACTTTTGCAAAGACTCCTCGTGTTGCAGCAATTGCTGGTAAATCTAATGTAACTTACATGAAAGAGTTTACTTCAGACGATCTTTCTTCAATCACTAGAGTTATTGTTGACGCAGGTAATGCTCTTGCTCAAACGACTGCAGGACGAGTAGAAATGGCATCACAGATGATGCAGATGGGTATTATTACTACACCAGAACAGTACATTTCAGTTATTAATTCTGGTAAACTAGAGACAATGACTGAAGGTCAAAACAAGGAGTTATTGCTTGTTAGAGCTGAAAGAGAGCGGCTTGTGGACGGTACAACTCCCGTGGTGGCTGTACTCACTGATGCTCATTCACTGCATATTAGAGAGCATAAGGCTGTTCTCGCTGATCCTGACTTACGTATGGATGCGGAGCTTGTTCAACGAACACTTGCCCATATCCAAGAGCACATTGATATCTTATCTAATCCTGATGTTGCAAATATTCTTGCTTTGTTAGGCGAGCAACCACTAGGTCCTCCAATGGGAACTCCTCCAGCTCCAGGTACAGTAGCTCCAGAACAACCAATGCAACAAGGTCAAGAACAAATTCCACCTTTGCTTGAAAATCCTCAAGCTCAGTCTGTGGCTATACAAGAAAATATGGGACCTCTTCCTGCACCAGCTCAACCAGCAGGTCAAGGAACTATTTTACCAGAACAACCAACAACACCAGAACAAATGATGGCAAGGAATCAATAATGGCTAAATGTACATGTGGAACAAAAAAAGGTAAAGGAAAAAAGGGGAAATAATATGCCAGCTAAATCTAAGCAGCAATTTAAATTCATGAAAGCTGCTGAAAATAATCCTGAATTTGCTGAAAAAGTTGGAATTGAGCCAAAAGTTGCTAAAGAATTCACAAAAGGTAATGTTGGCAAAAAACGTTTTGCTAAACTTAAAGAAAAAGTTGGAATGAAAAAATGAGCAGTGAAGCAAATAAAAAAGCTAGAAGACCTGTAGGATATAAACCGTTCTGGGAAGGCGAAGAAGAAAAAGAACAAGAAAAAACTAAGCCTTCTAGATTTAGCGGATTAATGGATAGAATTATTGGTAATAAAACTGCAGCAGAAATAGCAACAGAAGAAGCAGAAAAATTAAAGAAAAAGAAAAATGGCATTTGAAAAGCTTAAAAAGAAAGTTCAAGGTAAAACTTCTGATGGGTCTGTGCCTACAAATCAAAAGCTTTACTCTCAAATAAAGTCTGAAGCTAAAGCAAAGTTTGGAGATGACTGGCCTTCAGCATATGGATCTGCTTGGTTAATTAAGGAATATAAAAAACGTGGTGGAACTTTTAAATGAAAAGATGTAATTTTTGTAAATTAGAAAAACCTTTATCTGAATTTCATAACAGTAAGTGTTATTTAGATGGAAAGAAGTATACTTGCAAAAGTTGTCGCAGTTTAGAAGCTTTAAAATATAAAAATAAAGCTAAAAAAAGTACGGCTAGAAGTTGGCATAAAAGATTATTTATTGACTGTAAAAAAAGAGCTAAATTAAATAATTATTCTTTAGATTTTGATGAAAATTATATTTTAGAGTTATTTGAAAAACAAAATAAAAAATGTCATTGGTATGGAATAGAAATGAAACCTAGCACAAAAGCAAAGTATCCATTCCAGCCTTCTGTTGATAGGATTGATAATAGTAAAGGCTATAGTAAAGATAATATTTTATTATGTTGTTTTTCGGCTAATATGGGAAGAAATGCTAATGACTATATTACTTTTAAAGAATTTGCAGATGTAATAAAGGGTTTAAAGACAGAATCTATTGAAGATAATTTTGAATCAGAAGATAATAGAGAAAAGTCTGTAAGTGGTCCTAATGGTTTATACTTTAATGCTATAAAAGAAGCTTCTCGCTATTTAAAAATAGATCATAGAAATTTTAAAAGATTTATAAAAACTAAGCCGGAATGGAAAGTTAATGTTAAAGAGGCTATAGATGAGTCTTAAACGTTGGTTTAAAGAATCATGGAAAAAGAAAGTTAACGGTAAGTATGTCGAATGCGGGTCAGACAAAGGTCAAGATGATGCTAAGTGTCGTCCAGCTAAACGCATCTCCTCTGATACTCCTAAAACATGGAGTGAATTAACACCCTCAGAAGAAAGAAAAGCTATTGCTGATAAAAACAAAGCTAACTTAGAAGGAAGGCAGTTTGGCAAAGTTCGTTTTAGTAAATTAAGAAAAAAAGTAAATTAATAGACTTATCCCAATAAAGGGACAGTCGTTTTATGGCTCATACAAACAGCCAAAAAGGAAATTTATGTCAGAGCAAGTACAAGCTTCAGCTGAAGCACAAGAGCAAATCCCATCAGAAGTAATTGAAGGCTCGCCTGAGCAAGCTTCTTCAGAGGCATCTCCAGATGAAGCACTACAGGGTGCAGTAGAAGATGCAATCGCAAGTGGAGCTTCTGAAAAAGAAATCAAGAACCTAATTAAAGAATTCCAATTAAAAGTTAATGGCAAAATTGTTAATAAAAAGATTGATCTTTCCGATGAAAATGCTTTAAGAAACGAACTTCAGCTTTCTGCTGCTGCTCGTCAAGCAATGCAAGAAGCTGCTAATCTTAAAAAGCTATATGAGTCAGAAGTTAGTCGTCTTAAGCAAGATCCATTTTCTGTTTTAGCTGAGCTTGGTCTTGATCCAGATCAACTTGCTGAAATGCGTATTCAACAGCGTATCGAAGAGATGAAAAAATCTCCAGAGCAGGTTGAGCGTGAAAAAATTCAAGCAGAACTTCAGGCTGCAAGAGAAGAAGCTCGTAAACTTAAAGAAGAGCGTGATTCTGAGCAATTTGAAAAACTTAAAGATCAAGCTGCTGCACAAATTGAGACAGAAATTGAGCAAGCTCTAGATTCTCACAAAACTCTGCCAAAATCTCGCCACATTGTAAAGCGTATTGCAGATTCTATGCTTTGGGCTATCAACAATGGCTTTGAAGATGTAACTGCAGAAGACGTTATGCCACTAGTTGAAAAAGAATGGCGTGATGAAATGAGTCGTTTAATGGACGATTCTCCAGAAGATATCCTTGAGCAGCTTATTGGTCAGCGTAACATAGAAAGACTACGTGCTAAAAGACTAAACGTTATGAATACTTCTAACACTAAAACAGCAGCTTCTGTTAAACCAACAGCCGGTTCTGTGCAGAAACAAGAAGAAGTTAAGCGTGAAAAAATTAAGCAGAGAGACTTTTTTAAATCATTAGGCAAGAATAAATAACTGAAATTACTAGGGTGTTAGTATAAACATTTGATTTGTTTAAAAAACACCCTTATTCTATAAGTAAGTGTATTTAGTACATACGACGCCTCCAAATATCCACGGACTTTGGACAAGCTAGTTAGGAAGAATATAACTTGGTTATAAACAACTTAATTATCTTAAACAAAAAAAGGAAAAGAAATGTCAATTTCATCAACAAACACCGTTTCTACACTTGACGGTCATTTTAAAGAAGTGTATGCATCAAAAATTAGAGATCTAGTTCCAGAAGGGATGAAGATGCTTAAGCTTGCTGAGTTCTCAGCTGCTGAAAAGCTTCTTGGTAATCTTTATCACCAGCCAGTAGTTCTTGGTCTTGAGCATGGTTTCACTTATGGTGGATCTGCTGGAGATGCTTTCCTACTTAACGCTGCTGTAGCTTCTCCAAACAGAGATGCTCAAGTTAAAGGTCACGAGCTAGTTCTAGTATCTGCTATTTCAGTAGGTGCTGCTTCTCGTTCTATCTCTTCTAAAGCTGCTTTCGAACAGGAAACTAAGCGTCTTGTTCAAAACATGCTTAAGTCAACTCAGATCCGTATGGAAATCCAACTTATGTACGGTCAGTCTGGTATTGCTAAAGTTGCAATCGTTGACTCTGTTAATAATATCCTAACTATCTGTGCCTCTGAATGGGCTGCTGGTATTTGGTCTGGTTCTAAGAACGCTGCACTTGAGATCCGTTCTCAGTCTGGTACTCTTCGTGGTACTTGTAACGTAGTTAAGCCAAATCTTAAAGATCAAACTGTTGAAGTAGATCTTATCCCAGCTGGTGTTTCTGGTAATCCAGATTCTGAAAACTCTGCTGCTGACGTTGTTTATTTCAAGGGTGCTTACAATAAAGAGTTTGCTGGTCTTCATAAGATCATCACAAACACTTCTACAATCTTCAATATCGACGCTGCTGAGTTCGATCTTTTCAAAGGTAACACAATACTAGTTGGTGCTTCTGAAGCTTCAAAAGCTTTCATCTCTTTTGAAAAAGTAGAAGAAGCTATTGCTCTTTGTATGGAAAAAGGTCTTACAGAAGAAGACGTTGTTTGTCTTGTTAATCCTAAGCATTGGAACAAGCTAATGACTGATCAAGCTGCTAAGCGTCAATATGATTCTTCTTATTCTTCTGAAAAAATGGAAAATGGAGCTAAGTCTCTTGTTTTCTACGGTCAGAACGGTAAGATTGAAATCCACGCTTCTCTTTTTGTAAAAGAAGGCTTTTCTTATATCTTCCCACCTGGTGAACTTGAGCGTATCGGTTCTTCAGATATTACTTTTGAGCGTCCGGGCTTCCCTGGTAAGTTCTTCCGTGAAATGGAATCTGCTAACGGTTATGAATTACGTTCATACTCTGATCAGGCTCTTTTCACTTCAGCTCCAGGCAAGATGGCTGTTCTTAAGTATATTAAAACTGCTTAATTTTTCTAGCTCTATCTGAGTAAGAAAGGCTCCCGTTCTGGGAGCCTTTTTTTTGCTTAGATTTCTAAGCTATAACAAAAGGGGGGGGGTTGAGGTAGGAGGAAACCTCTACATCATAGTATATTATTTTTATAAAATAAGCAACAACTATTTTTTCCAATATTTCAATTAGTTACTCCCAAAGCCGGTAGTTACATAAAACACCCTTATATATCAGGAAAGTCTTTAAGATAAAGAGGAAACTGATGCCTAAATTATTAACCATTGGGAGTGAAGAATTTGAATTCCCATTAGAAGGGGAAAATGCCGGATATGGTTCTGAAATAACAGATTGGGCAGAAGCTGTTACAGATGCTCTTACTACCGTCCAAAAACCAAACGATATTCCAACCACTTCAGAGATACCTTTAAACCCAGATATTATTATAAATACGCCTTCTGCTATTCCAGGCTTTAGCTTTCCAACAGCGGAAGTTATTGCAATTGAAGCAAAGTATCTTTTTAGAAGAGAATGGACTATAGGCATAACTAACAACATTAAAATGGAAGTTGGCTTTATTGAAGGTTATTTCGATGGTACAGATTGGGGAATATCCATTCGTACAACAGGAGAAGCTGGAGTATTAATAACTATCCTTTCTTCTGGTCAAATGCGTTATCAAACAACTGAAGATTTTCCAGTTGGTGCAACAAATAAAAAGTTGTCAATAGTTTACGAAGCAAAAGTAATTAATGATTAGGAGTCAATAAATGTCACTTAAAAAAGAACGCTTTATCAAAGGTATTATTCTTGCCCCAGATACCCTATCTTTAGATGGCATTGAAGGCGAAATTAAAGTTGATTCATCTACTGGTAAGATACAAGTAACACTAAAAGATGGAGCTAATCCTTCAGCTAGTCGTGAAATTGTAACAAGCTCGCAGACTCAAACACTTACTAATAAAACGCTTATCTCGCCAGTTATAGACACTGGAGTTAGTGGTACAGCAATAGAAACAGATTTAGCAGTATCTGCTAGTGCTACTAAATTAGCTTCTGCTTCAGCAATTAAAACATATGTCGATAATGTAGCCGCATCTCAAAATGAAGCTTCTGAAATTTCTTATAGTAATGCAACTTCTGGTTTAACTGCTACAAATGTTCAAAATGCAATTGATGAAGTTGATGGCAATGTAGACAATCTTGTAACTCTTTCTGGAGTAGCTTTAGATTCTATTGACCTTGGAACTTTTACTGGAGTTACAATTCCAGATAATTCAGATATTAAAGAAGCTTTGCAGGCTATAGAAACTTCTCACGAAACTCATACAGGAGCTTCTTCTGGAGTTCACGGAGTAGCCGGTTCTGTAGTTGGTACATCAGATTCTCAAGCTCTTACAAATAAAACTATTGACGCTGACTTAAATACAATTTCCAACATTGAAAATGCTGATATTAAAGTTGGTGCAAACATTGCTCGCTCAAAGCTTGCTTCTGGCACAGCTAATAGAGTTGTAGTGAATGATGCTACAGGAATTCAAACTGATGCAACTGCCATAACTGCAGCTAGAGTTTTAATTTCAGATGCTAATGGAATTCCAACACATTCTAGTGTAACTTCTACAACTTTAGGTTATGTAGATGCTACATCTTCTATTCAAAATCAATTAGACGCAAAAGTTGATGAATCTGGCGGCACATTAACCAATGGTTTTGTAACTACTCCAGCTAGATTGGATGTTAAGCAAAATACAAAAGCAAATCTTACAACATATGCTTTAACTGCAGCTAATGGTCAATTATGTTTTGCTACTGATACAAAAGAAATGTTCCAAATTGTTGACGGATTGCTTGAATCTGTCGGAGGCGGAGCGGGTATTGGTGGAGTAGATATTCTATTCTCTCAAACTTTTGAAGAAGCTGCTTTAACAGATTTTACCCAAACAGGACTTTCTTTATCTACCTCTAGTCCTTTACATGGAGAAATCTCAGCTCTTTTAACGCACCAAGCAGGAACATCCCCAGCAAACGATCAATTTTTTAAAGAAATCATTCCAGTTGACCGCAAGTTTCGTGGTCAAACTATGATGCTTAGACTTGATTCTAAGTCATCTGCTTCTCAAGGTAACGTAGTAATCAACATTAAAGACGAAACAAACTCTGCTAACCTTGTAGCTTCTGAGCAATTACAACTCTCAAACGATGTTAATGGCAAAAGAACTTCTGTTAGCTTTACAATTCCAGAAACTTGTGCAAGCTTATCTTATACAATAACGGCTCTCCCTGAGTCGGGATCGCCTACCACAAGAATAGATGACATTATTTGCGAACTTGCTGAAACAGCTCTTTTAGAAACTGCTGTTGAAGTTCCAGTTGTTACAGCTTGGCAGGGATATACGCCAACATTTCAAGGTTTTGGCACTCCAACAAACGTAGAGTTTGAGTATAGACAAGTTGGAGAGAGCGTAGAGATTCGGGGAAAATTTACTGCGGGAACTACGACTGGTGTTGAGGCTCGTGTTGGACTTCCATCTGGATTAACGAGTGCTGGCACAAGTTTAATTGCAAGTTTGCAAATTGCTGGTCATGCAGTATTTAATGTGTCAAGTTCTTCATATTTTTCCACAGAAGTTTTAATAGAACCTAGCGTTTCATATATTACTTTTGGTCAACAAACAAGTACTACTGCTGGATTAACAAAAGCAAATGGAACTATATGTAGTTCTGGTAATGTTTTATCATTCTTCGCATCCGTTCCATGCTCAGGTCTTTCAGCTACAACAACAAAAACCATTCCATTGACTCAGAGTGGGCTTGTGCAGGAAGCTGATAGCATGGTTCGCACTTCAGTGGCAAATGGTTTTGGATCAACAGCTACCGTTATTCGTAGATTTAGTACACTTTTAAATAATGTTGGAGATGACGTTATTTATCAAGATTCGGCAATAAATGGGGCATCTTTTACAATTCAAGAAAAAGGAACATATTTAATTTCATATAATGAAAGTAATGGTAACGCTGGTGGATTTTATTTTGGCATAACTAAAAATGCACCTTCTTTAAGTACTTCTATAACTTCTATAACAGATGCTAATATAATGTTAGCAAGATCTAGTGCTACTGGTACAAGTGGGCTTGATCACGAAAGTGTATCTTGGCAAGGTATATTAGAAGTAGGGGATATTATTCGTCCTCATACAAGTGGACTAGCTTCTACTGGAAGTAATGCAACAAGTTTTACAATTGTAAAGCAAGGCTCTCTCAAACAAGTGTCTGTCAACCCTAACTCTAAAATTGTAATTCCTACATCGGAATTACGCATGGAAGGTGCAAGCTCTCGTGGTAGCACTGATACAGCAATTGTGCGCTTCGATAGCATTGCTAAGTTTCGTGGCGATGCTTTTACGGTGGAAAGCGATGCTGCTCTTGGAACTCGTATTACAATGAAGAAGGCTGGTAAGCTTGATGTAAGCACTTCTGTATCTTTAAGTGCAGCTGGAATTATTTTTATATCAAAAAATCAATCAGTACGAACATCAACTCCTTCTGTTGCTTCAGAAACTTTAGCGGCAAACCACGTTTCTTCTTCTGGATATGTTGCACAAGCTGCTGTTTCTGGAGATTTTGCTGTTGGTGACGTTATTAGAATTTCAAGTAACGTAGTACCTTCTGCTAGTACTGCGAACTCCCTAAACCTCAGCTTCCAAGAGCAAGACATTTCTGTGTCTGTTTCCAATGTATTGCCGCAGTATAGCGAGAGTGACTTGGTTGTAAAAGCTGTCGGTAACTCTGGTCAAGCAATTACTGGTGGAGTAACTAATATTCCGTTCCAGACTGTCAGTGATACTACGGGAGGTTCTTGGAATGGTTCGCAATTTACTGTACCTGAAGATGGACTTTATAGCATAGAAGGTAATATATTAACAACAGCGGCTAATGCAGGGAATAGAATACGTTTATATGTCAACGGCTCTGCGTATAGGGTTATTTCTAAGTTTGGAGAAAGTAGCACTCAATTTCATCCATTTGCTATTATAGATCAGTTTTCTAAAGGGCAGGTTTTATCGATAAGATCGCAAGATTCTAAAACACTTCAAAATTCAACAGAAGCTCACTACCTTAACATCACAAAAGTCGGCAAGCCTAACGTAACTGGAGTGGATGTAACTCCGTTTGTTAATGTGCCACAGCCGATTAGTCAGAGTAGTTATCTAAATAGCACTACAACTTTTGGAAATGTTAATATTAGCGGATCTTTGACATCTTTATCCGGATCTTCGTCTTTATATTCCTACAACTCAAGCACTGGTGTTTATACTACACTAAAACGATGTAACTTATCTTTAAACTTTAGTGTAAGATCTGCTGCCGCAAGTTCTCCATCTGCTGCTATCTTTGTAAATAATATATTAGTTGCACAAAGTTATGCTCAAAATATTTCAGCTTATTGGGCAAGTGCTAGTTGGTCGGGAATTGTAGAAGCGGGAATACAATTTAGCTTTTATAACAATTCTGGGAATAATACAGACCAACAAAAAATCTCAGTTCTAGCAACAGCACTCTCCGACCAAATCCTTACAGCTCCAGAAACATTCAGCACAGACACAGCTTCTCTAACCTATGCTGGTTCTGCAAGTTACACGCTTAGCACATTGCAAAATGCTCCAGTTGGAACTTTCATTACCTTTACTTATGCTGCTAACACAAATACAAGAACGCAGACGGTAAACACAGCTCCAACGCAGTTTGCTTCTGGTTCTGGAGATGCAAATGCTAATGGTATTCAAATCTTTACAAGAGCTTTCAATGCAACTAGCTCTGCGGCTCAACCAGCGGCAATTGCTATACAAATTGGTAAGGGATTGAAAGGCAAGAGCTTAGACTTGTATAAAAATACAGGAAAATCCATAGCAGGATCGATAGACTATGCTTTTTCTGGAGCAACTGCTTCTTATGGAATAGCTCAAATAAACTATTCTGAAATTACAGGAATTCTTTATGTTGATTCAGGTTGGTCAATTTCATCTAGTGCTAGTTTAGCTTTATATAGATTTTCAGATGCTTCTGAACAATCTTCAGGCTACCTCGTAATCAACGCAAGCAAGAATCCAGTTATCACAGGGTTTGGACTTAATAGAATAGCAGCTCGTGGTGTTAATTCAAGCGGATTGTCAGTAGCTAATACTGGATATACAACTTTAACTTATGATTCTATAAAAACATTTGACACTTATGGAGCATTAAATACAAGCACTGGAGTATTTACTGCACCTGAAACCGGTTATTATCAAGTTCAAGGTGCTTCAAGATATCAAACTAACTCTTATGCTGTAAATAATGGAGTAGGTATTTCATTATTTAAAAACGGAGTAGAGATTGCACTTTCTATACAAAATATACAAGCAGCCGCTACTATCGCAGTAGATGTTGTATTTAGTGATACAGTATTTCTAGCAAAAGGTGATACTATATATTTAGCATTGAGTAATGGTAGAACTGCTGGAGCAACTCCTCTTAATACAGTAGCAAATCAAAACTATTTTTCAATTGTAAAAACGAGCGTATAATGAAATGGTTAGTATATTTACATTACAGACTCGATACTGGCGAATGTTTCTACATTGGCAAAGGCACTGAAAAACGTGCAAAAGCTAAAGATTGTAGAAATATTATCTGGAATCGAATAGTTAAAAAGACTGACTATAAAATAATAATTGCTAATTATTTTCAAAATGAAATAGATGCTTTTGCTTTAGAAATTGATTTGATTGCTAGATATAACCCAAAGGCTAATATTACTTTAGGAGGAGAGGGAGTTTCTGGACTGAAGCATACCGAAGAAACTAAAGAAAAGTGTAGACAAGCTTCTTTAAATTTAAGACAAAACAAAGAATGGCTTCAATTCAATATTAAAAGAATTAGAGAAGAAGCTTCTAAACCTGAATCTAAAGCTAAATTAAGTGCGGCTAGAAAGCAATACTTTTTAAATAAATCTAATCGTCAGCACATGTCTATTAAACAAAAAGAATTTATTGCTAATAATCCAGAGGCTAATAAGCGTAGAAATGAACTTTCTATCAAAGCTAGACAAACTCAAGAGTATAAGATATTATCTTCTAAAGTGCAAGGTGGAAAAACATTTATTGCTTACAAAGATAATAAAGAAGTAGGAGAATTTGAAATACTTAATCAATTCGCTAGAGATTTTGGGCTACACTCAGCAGCAATTCATCGTTGTTTATCTGGCAAACAAAAAGAACATAAAGGTTATACATTTAAATATAAGGACTAATATATGATTAGAATTTCTATAAATAAAAATTCACAAATTACTAACCAAGCCTCTTTCCCATCAATGGAAGAGGCTCAAGCTTGGCTTGCTCATCACGAAGGAATGAAAAGTTTTGGTCAACCTAAGCAAATTGTTCAACAACAAATCGAACTACAGCCAGCAGTTTTAGCTGAAGACGGCTCAGTAATTCAAGAAGCTGTGTTAGAAATGCAGGAAATTGAGCTTGCTGGTGATTACGAAGTGGAAATTCTTGACATTTCGGCTAAGCTTGAGCAAGAGAAAATCAATGCCGAGGCACAAGCTTTTCTTGATGCAACAGACTGGATGGTAATTCGTGCTATGGAAAAGGGAGAAGAACTTTCTCCAGAATTTAAAGCTGAGCGTCAAGCGGCTAGAGATAGGATTGTAAAATAATGTATAAGTTAGTTGTAAGAAATTGTACAACTAACGAAGAAGAGATAAAGGAATTTGAATCCGCAGAACTTGCTGTTTTATATAGAGATTATCATTTAGCTTTTGGTCAATGGAATGGAATTGCTAAGTGGGTTGAAGAAAAAAAGATTTTACCAGATCAAAAGCGATTTATAGTTGATGAAAAAACTGAGTTAGTAAATGGTGAAATTGTAAGGTTTTATAAGCTTTCTGAAGGTTTAGAAATAAAAGTAGAAGAAGCTTCTGGAAAAAGTATAAGCGGTTGTTGGAACATTTTTAGAGAAAAAAGAAATAAAATGTTACAACTTACGGATTGGACTCAGCTTTCAGATTGTGAGTTAACTGTAGAAGATAGGAAAGAGTTTAGAAGTTACAGAAATTACTTAAGAACTCTACCAGTGCTTTATAATGATTCTACTATAGTATATGCAAAAGTTTACAGTTTTGAAGAATGGAAAAAAGGAAAGCGTTGAAAAAAATAAAAGACTTGCAAAAAAAACTAGTAGATTGGTGTACTAATAAAGGAATTCCTGTACCAGTTATACGTGACCCAATTAGTCAAAAACCTTCTGCATCTTTTACACTTTTGGTTGTTTCTTCTGGACTGGTAATTTTTGGGCTTTTAAATAAAGTTGCAAAGCTTGTTGATGGAGTAGATATAGAAAATGCTTTACAATTTTTCTACGCTTGTGCGGGATTATATTTTGGAAGAAAATTAACAAAAGATAATAAAGAGGAAGAAAAATGAGTTGTGTACTTGATGCAATACGTCTGAAAGAAATATTAGATGGAACAGAAACTGTTAATCTAGAATGGTTTTCTCCTTCTTTTTCATTAGATGACAGAGAAGATGAATTTTCAATACAAGTTAATTATGCTAATGGAGTTTCTCCAAGCATGAGTTTTATCTTACAAATTTCCTCCGACAATATAAATTTTGCAGACTTGGCAGAGTCTGTGCAAGCTGTTTCTGACAGCTCAGGATCTCACATTTGGGATATAGCTGGTTCTGGAGCTTTATACGCAAGAGTTAAAATTGCTGTAGCTTCAGGTTCTCTTGATATTACTAGAATATTTTACGCTGGAAAACAAAGGCATTAATCATGGCACATACCGCTATTAGGTTAGGATATATATCTATAACATCTGGAAGCGGAGGAGGAGCTGGGTTTGAAGAATATGCAAATCTAGCAGCGTTTCCTCCAGTGGGAGAAGAAGGTACAATTTATTTAGCATCTGATACTAAAAAAATATACGTTTGGACAGGTTCTGCGTATGAAGAAATGTCATCTTCCGAAGATAAAGCAAATAGAAATTTAGACAACCTAATTCAAACTTCTATTCCAGATGGAGTGGGATTAAATTCTTTAGCAACTTCTAATTTTGATATAACGACGATAGATAAAGAAGATAGCACCGCTACTGTAAGAATTTCATCTGGAGATTCTACTGTAGCTGGAGATTCTGGAGATATTATATTATCTGTAGGAGAAGTTACTTCTGGAAATAAAGGTAATATTGAACTAAATAGTAAGAATATTACAGCAAATGTAGATTACTATGGCGCACTTATTGTTAGAAATCAAGCTGGAGAATCTAATGTTAATATTAGTACTACCGGATTTGGTGCTCCTGATAATCCACAGATAAATTTTAATGGTGTTTCTTCTAGCGGTGTCGCAGCTATCCAAGCTTTTAGTAGACCGAATAATAGCGGTGGAACAACATACCTTATTTCAACTATGGTTTATGCCGATGCTGATGGAAATTATAATGGGGGAGATTTAAATCTTACTTCTGGTGCAAATGCTTTCCAAGGAATAACAGCAGATAACTCTTCTGTTTCATCTGGTAATGTTAACATAAGCACAAGTAATGCATTTACTAAAGGTAGTGCTACAGACGCAAATTCTGGTAACATTGTAATTCAAACTGGTAATAAAGAAGGAAGTGGTACGAGAGGTTATGTATCATTGTCCGGAAGTCATATAAATGCAAATCTCGCACAAATTAAAAATGTAGCAGATGGTACAAATTCTAATGACGCTATTAATCTGTCCCAACTAAATTCAGCTATTTCTCCACTTGAAGGTATTTCAGAAGTATTAAAGTTCCACGTATTTGAAAATAATGCTTCAATATATGCGGATGGAATGCCGGGCATAAGAGATACTTCTACTCTAATAAGAGATGGATGGTACTTTCAAAATGCCACAGGTCAAAAAATCAATTGGTATTTTTTTGATGGTAATCCTCTTAGTACTAGTTATCAAGGTGCAATTACTCAAGCAAATTTTAATGCTTACGCTGTAATGACTTTAGATAATAAAGATTCTAAGCCTATAATGGCTTTATACTCACTACCTACAGGCTCTGGAGATGTTATACCTGGGTTTGCTCACTCTAGGTGGGTTTACGAACTTTCTACAGCTGCATTATCTCCGCTACTAGCAGGTACTAAATACTTATTTTACATTGGCACTAACCCTCCAGTACATCCTGAACTTCAACACGTTGCTCTTGATTTAGTTCCAATTCAATCTATTGGTGATAAAAATCCATCAGAACTTATTCTAACTGCTGCTTTAAATTCTAATTCATCAGAACCGGCAGGGGAAGTACGTTGGATGGTAGAGAGCTTGGGAGTATTTTCCCCAACTCGTAAACAAGAAATGGAACTGAGAATTAGAACAGTTCCACTTAATTCAGATTCAAAAATAGATGCAATATATTTACCATCTTATGTAGATGATGTTGTAGAATACGCAAATTTAGCAACATTTCCAACTACTGGAGAAACTGGTAAAATATACGTTGCGCTAGATACTAATAAAATATATCGTTGGTCGGGATCTACTTATATAGAAATATCTCCCGGAGCAATACCTCCAGTATTGTCTGTTAACACTAAAACCGGACATGTTGTATTAGATAAAACAGATATTGGACTTGGTAATGTAGATAATACTAGCGATCTAAATAAACCCATAAGCACAGCTACTCAAACTGCTTTAAACTTAAAATATGACGCATCTAATCCTGCAGGATATATTACTGCAGCAGAAGTGCCAGAATC
>Ga0214917_10001143_pt1 | contig 34561 bp, 31 predicted proteins | sample LL_1208_BB_MetaG_FD_177983 | JGI IMG/M metagenome (GOLD analysis project Ga0214917, IMG submission 177983) | Freshwater microbial communities from Lake Lanier, Atlanta, Georgia, United States - LL_1208_BB | ecosystem: Environmental > Aquatic > Freshwater > Lake | place: USA: Georgia | collected... | reverse complement strand
GCGCTTAGACCATGTCTCATATGTAACGTCCCATGATCAACTAGCCGACACAGTTCAACGCCTGGGCTCACGCCTTGGTAGCACCTTCGTAGATGGTGGTGTCCACCCACGCTTTGGCACACGCAATTTCACACTGCCACTTCAAAATGGTCAATACATCGAAGTTGTCTGTCCACTAGATCACCCAGCGACTGAACAAACCCCTTGGGGTAAAGCTGTTAGCAAGAAAGCACAAGAAGGCGGCGGCTGGCTCACTTGGGTTTTTGCAACAGAGGACATTTCAAAGGTTGAAGAGAAGTTTGGACGCCCCGCAATCGAAGGTCACCGCACACGTCCAGATGGCACCGATCTTAAGTGGAAGCAAATCGGAGTTAATGAGATTACCGACTCTCGTGAACTTCCATTCTTCATCCAATGGTTAACCGCTGATCACCCATCACAAGATGGAAAGGCGGTTGCTGCAATTGAGAAGATTACGATTGCTGACACGGATCAATTATCAGACTCATGGTTTAAGTCAGAAATTCTTGATGGATTAAACGGCACTGATATTGAGTTTCTTGACCCGTCATCGAATGAGGGTGAGTCGGGGATAGTGGCGGTGCACTTGACGACGCCTAATGGTGTAGTGAGGCTCGATTAGAAACCGACAGAATAAAGGGTCAAGAATACCCAGCGATTTAGATTGTCTTGTAAAGGCATCCGCGAGAAGATTTGACCATTGACCAATTAGATTGGAGGATAAATGTCTTCTATAAAGACCGGAGCAACAGTGCTGGTTACAGGAGCGGATGGTTTTATCGGTTCACATCTCACAGAAGAACTTGTCCGCCAAGGGTTTAATGTTCGAGCTTTTGTGTTTTACAATTCATTCAATTCTTGGGGTTGGCTAGATCAATCTGCGGATGATGTAAAGGGACATTTTGAAGTTTTCCCAGGAGATATTCGTGACCCCCATGGGATAAGAAAAGCCATGAAGGGCTGTGATGCAGTTCTCCACCTCGCTGCTTTAATTGCAATCCCATTTTCTTATCACTCGCCTGACACCTATGTGGATACCAACATTAAAGGTACCCTCAATGTTTTGCAGGCGGCACGGGAATTAGGCACGAAACGAATCATCCACACATCAACTAGCGAAGTTTACGGTACAGCGAGATATGTTCCCATGGATGAAGAACATCCATTACAAGGCCAATCTCCTTATTCAGCCACAAAAATTGCAGCAGATCAGCTTGCTCATTCATTTTATTCTTCTTTTGATTTACCAGTTGTAACCATCAGACCATTTAACACCTACGGTCCCCGGCAATCAGCGCGAGCAATAATTCCAACAATTATCACCCAAATTGCTAATGGTGTGCAAACAATCAAACTCGGATCCCTCACCCCAACTCGGGACTTTAGTTTTGTTAAGGATACAGTTATGGGTTTCATCGCAGCACTCCAAGCGGAAAAATGTTTAGGTGAAGTGATAAATCTTGGAAGTAATTTTGAAGTATCTATCCGCGATATCGTTGAAATGATTGCCGGACAAATGAACGTCACGGTAGACATAGAAACAGAAGACGAAAGACTTCGCCCTAAAAATTCTGAAGTCGAGAGATTATGGGCAGATAATTCGAAAGCGAGGGCTCTATTAAATTGGGAGCCAAAGTACACCGGACATGAAGGATTCAAAAGAGGATTAGCTGAAACTATTGCTTGGTCAACTAATCCAAGCAACCTTCGTAATTTTAAGTCTGACATTTATAATGTTTAGATATTTGGTCAATGCCCTTAGATTGGAGTGCAAATGAACGAATTCAAAATTGCCCATCGAATGATTGGGGATAATCATCCACCGATTGTGATAGCTGAAATTGGAATTAACCATGAAGGATCTATAGATGCCGCTATCGCTTTAGCCGACGCAGCAATTAGTTCTGGAGCCGAAATAGTTAAGCACCAAACCCATGTTGTTGAAGATGAAATGTCAATGGAAGCAAAGTTAGTATTTCCGGCAAATGCTGATAAATCAATTTATGAAATTATTGAACGGTGCGCACTTTCTGAAAGTGATGAATTCAAACTTATGAGATATGTGCAACAACGTGGTGCCATTTTTATAAGTACACCATTTTCTCGCGCAGCTGCAAACAGGTTAGCTAAATTTGATGTCCCTGCATTTAAAATTGGTTCAGGTGAGTGTAATAACTACCCCTTAGTGAAACATATAGCTAGTCTAGGAAAACCCGTTATTTTAAGCACTGGGATGAACACAATTGAATCCATTCGACCTTCTGTCGAGATACTCAGAAATGCACGTGTTCCATTCGCGCTACTTCACTGCACTAATATTTACCCAACACCTCCCGAACTAGTTCGCTTAGGAGCCATTAAAATTTTGCGAGATGCATTTCCGGATGCAGTAATTGGTTTATCGGACCACACAACGTCGAATTATACTTGTCTGGGAGCAGTCGCTCTCGGAGCTTCGATTCTAGAACGACATTTTACGGACAGCATGAGTCGTCCTGGACCAGATATTTCCAGCTCCATGGATCCAGATTCTTTGAAGTCCTTAATTCAGGGATCGAATATCATTTTTTCAGCCAGAGGAGGGGAGAAAACGGCCTTGAGCCAAGAAGCAGCGACGATTGCGTTTGCATTTGCGTCAGTAGTTGCGACGAGAGAAATTCAACAAGGTGAAGTGTTTACTTCTGAAAACATTTGGGTGAGAAGACCTAATGGAGGTGATTTCATCGTTCCAGATTATGAATCCCTGCTTGGGAGAACAGCGGCGAGAAAAATAATGAATGGATTCCAATTAAAGTTCGAAGATGTAAAATAGGGCCTCAAAGTGGAACGAGTTAAAATTGTGATTACTGGAGCTTCTGGGTTTATAGGTCAACATCTTGTGGAGAATTTCAAGAGTAACCCGGGAGTAGATGTAGTAGCTGTATCTAGGAGAGAGTTCAAGAATTCGTATAAGGTTTTGGATTACGCCCAAACACCCCTGGGGGACGTCTTGATTCACTTAGCTGAAGACAACAACATAGAAAGTGTCGCAGCGAAGGGTAAAGCATATGAAAAAACTACTTTAACTACACTTGATTCACTTCTCAGTAAGGGCTATGGGCGCATTGTGTATGTTTCGACTTCAGTTTTATATGGTGATTACACTCGATGCCCCCACAAAACTTCAGACGAGGTTCAATCCGATTCTCCCTATAAAAGAATAAAGGTACTTTCAGAACAGGCAGTTCTGGGTAAGCCAAATGGCTTTGTTGTCCGACTAGGAAACGTATATGGACCACTTATGTCACAAAAGAATGTTCTGAGTAAAATACTAAATCAAATTCCTGATGATGGAAATCTCGTTGTGAATGACTCAAGCCCAATTCGCGACTTTATCTGGATAAATGACGTAGCTAACGGCATAATGGCGGTAGCACAGTTAGAGATTTTTGAAAATAAGATAAATCGTATTTATAATTTAGGAACTAGTGTTGGAACTTCGATCGGTGGACTGGCCCAGTTGGCACTTGAGATAGCAGGTCAACCCGAGAGGCGAATCGTGTCGAACATTCATTCAAAAAAGGAGTCAAGTATTGTCTTGAATTATGAGGATACAACAAGGGCCTGTGGTTGGGTACCGCAAACCTCTTTAAGAGAAGGGCTACGGAGTTTACTCAACTCTAGTCTTGAGGCAACCAAATGAGTAATCGTATAGTCGCGGTGTTCACTGGAAATCGCGCAGAGTACGGGCTCCAATACCCAATTCTTAGGGCGATAGATAAACATCCTGATTTAGATTATAGGTTACTCGTTTCAGGAGCTCACCTGGATGCGAATTTTGGCTCAACGTTGGATGAGATTCAAAACGATGGATTTCATATTGATGCAGAAATCAAAATTGAGATGGATGGTGGCTCGTTATTTGCTACCGCACAAGCAATTGGGTCAGGCGTTATTGAAATTAGTAAAGTGTTAAACAAAATTAAGCCAGACATAATGTTGGTATATGCAGATCGATTCGAGGGGCTTGCAGCTGTAATTGCTTCAACTCAGATGAATATTCCGACTGCACATATTGAAGGCGGCGATCTAACTGAAGGTGGTGCCTTAGACGATTCCGTTAGACACGCCATGACTAAACTTTCACATTTACACTTTACGACAAACGCCCAAGCAAGCAATCGAATTTTAGCTATGGGAGAGGAAGCATGGAGGGTTCATACAGTTGGATTCCCTGCAATAGATTTGATTGCAGAAGGTAATTTTGCATCTGTAACGGAAGTACGAGAGAAGTTTTCATTGGATTTAACCCGCCCAATAGTGCTATTTACACAACACTCGGTAACTACAGAATTTGATAAAGCCCCTGAACAAATACTGTCGTCTTTAGCGGCTATTGAAAAGTTGGCTAGTGAAGGTATACAAGTGATACTCACTTATCCGAATAATGACGCCGGAGGCCAAGCAATCATTGAAAGGCTTATTGAATTTGGATCAAATAATCATCGGTTTACATATGTTAGACAGTCATTAGGTAGATATTTTTATCACGGGGTACTGGCTTTAGCCAGAGTCGCCGAGGTAAGAGTAGTTTGTCTTGGAAATTCATCATCCGGACTTAAAGAGACTCCGGCATTTGGGTGCCCAACAGTGAACATTGGTTCACGCCAAGAAGGGCGCTTGCGTGGCGAAAATGTGATTGATGTTGACTATTCTGCGACTGAGATCTATTCCGCAACAATTAAAGGGCTCTTCGATGACGATTTTCGCAAATTATGTCGCGAAGCGGTTAATCCGTATTGGCTAGGCGAGGCTGGACCTAAAATTGCGGATGTGTTAGCTGTTACCCCGCTAGGTCAAAAACTTATCAGAAAGCAAATGACCCTTATGGGCGAAAGTAACGGTGGATGGTACCGATGAAGGAGAAGCCATTATCCCATTCGGCAACTCTTTTTGATGCCGTGCAGGCAATTGAATTTAGTCCTCGGCGCATGACCGTGGTTGTTGATCCAGATAATCTACTGTTGGGAACTCTTACGGATGGAGACGTCCGAAGGCACCTATTGGCGGGGGGATCCTTAAATGACTTCGTTATATCGGCAATGAACAAGAGTCCCATTATTGCAACCGAAGGCTTAACAAAATCTAAGATCGAAGACATTATGCGATTGAACAACGTAATTGCGCTTCCAATTGTTGACAACAATTATTCGTATTTAGACCTTGTTCATCTCATAGATCTTGTTGAAGACTTCGCAAGTGAGGAGATAGTTGATGGAACCTTTTCATTTGCAGTAATTATGGCAGGGGGAGAAGGTAACCGACTTCGCCCATTGACGGCCGATACGCCAAAGCCAATGATTAAAGTTGGCGACTTTCCGATTATCGAACACCAAATACGAAATCTATCATCCCTAGGAATCAAGCAAATTTTTATATCGATAAACTACCTAGGAGAAGTTATTGAAAACTACTTTGGAAACGGCGATAGATTCGGCGTTACGATAGAATATTTACGGGAAGAATATAAAAGGGGGACCGCTGGCCCTCTTGCATTAGTGCCTCAAATACCTTCGGCCCCGATCCTTGTTATTAATGGTGATATTTTTACTGCTTCGGATTTTAACGCGTTGTTTTCTTATCATAAATCAGCGAATTCACAAATAACAATCGGTGCCGTGGATTACCGAATTGAGATTCCGTTCGGAGTTCTCACGATGGATGGAGAAAATGTCAGTGAAATCCTGGAAAAACCTTCACAGAGATACATTTGCAGTGCAGGCATCTATGCGATCTCACCTCAAGTGATGGATATGATTCCAAAGACTGGAGAATATAACATGACAGATCTAATTGGTTCATGTCTGAGTAAGGGAATGCCAGTCGGGGCATTTCCAATTTATGAGTATTGGACAGATATTGGTACAGCGGAAGATCTTGAGAAAGCCCGACATCGATTTCTAAAGGCAGAAGTTACAACTGAAAATTATTAGGAGGATAGCCAGATGGAATTAACAGCTTATGGACTCCCTAGCAAAGTTATTTTCTGTAGATCTTGTGTAATTTCTAATCAACGTCCAAGCTCGACGATTGAGTTTAGGCAGAGGATTGCAGAGGCAAAAAAAACAATTGATTTCGATAGTGAAGGCGTTTGTAGCGCTTGTAGATTCAATGAAACCAAAAATCTAGATATCAATTGGGAGCAGCGCGAAAGCAACTTACTGGCACTCTTGGAAAAGCACAGGAAGAGCGATGGTAACTATGATGTAATCGTTCCAGGTAGCGGCGGCAAAGATAGTGCATTTACATCGCACATACTAAAATACAAATATGGTATGAATCCATTGACTGTGACATGGGCACCCCACAAATATACTGAGATTGGTTGGAAGAATTTCGAGAACTGGATACACGTTGGCGGCTTAGATAATGTTTTATTCACACCAAATGGAAGACTCCACAGGTATCTAACTCAACAGGCATTTTTGAATTTGTTGCACCCTTTCCAACCTTTCATCATCGGGCAACGCATAATTGGACCTGCTATGGCAGCTAAATTCGGGGTTAACCTAGTCATGTATGGGGAGAACCAAGCTGAATACGGAAATAATATTGAAGAAAACAGAAGCCCCGTAATGGACAAAAAGTTTTTCTCTGGTGACAATGTTGAGAGCTTACTAATCGGAGGAAAATCCGTAGAAACTATAATCAAGGAAGGATCATTTAATTTATCTGATTTTGCTCCTTACATTCCACCAAGTGAAGCATTTTTGAAAAACAAAAGCGTTGAAGTACATTACTTGGGGTATTACCTTAAGTGGGATCCTCAAGAGTGCTATTACTATGCCGTAGAACATACCGGTTTTCAATCAAATAGTGAGAGAACTGAAGGCACATATTCAAAGTACTCGAGCATAGATGACCAAATAGACATGTTTCATTACTATACAACTTTAGTAAAGTTCGGGATTGGCCGAGCAACTTATGATGCTGCACAAGAGATTCGTAATGGAAAGATTACCCGGGACGAGGGTATTAATCTTGTCAAGAAATACGACCTTGAATTTCCGAAAAAATATTTTCAGGAGTTCCTAGACTACATCGATATATCTGAAGATTTATTTCATGAGACAATAGATAAATTCCGTTCTCCGCACCTTTGGAGCAAAGATTCAGGTGAGTGGCAGCTTCATAATCCGGTTTGGCAAGATCGTGAAGAAGACTAAAAGTGTCTAGTTTAAGGTTAATCGCGCGACTAGATATCAAAGGGCCAAATTTAATTAAAGGAATCCATTTAGAGGGATTACGGGTTATAGGTGCTCCGAATGAATACGCCTTAAAGTATTATGCAGAAGGGATCGATGAGCTTATCTATATGGATTGTGTTGCGAGTCTCTATGGGCGAAATCAACTCAGCGAAATAATTGAAAATGCTGCTAAAAATATCTTCATACCTATCACGGTAGGTGGCGGAATTCGCTCAGTTGATAACGTTAGACATATTCTTCGCTCAGGTGCAGATAAAGTAGCGATCAATACTGCGGCAGTGATAAATCCAAATATTGTGACTGATATTGCACGTCAATTCGGTAGCCAGTGCACCGTGGTATCCATAGAGGCTAAGCAGGTAGGGGTTGATCGTTGGGAGGCTTATATAGATAATGGTCGGCAAACTACAGGTATTGATGCCATTGGGTGGGCTAAAACCTGTGTTTCAAATGGTGCAGGAGAACTGTTGGTCACGTCCATCGATCGTGAAGGAACGCGAAAAGGATTCGACATAAATCTGATGAAAGCTATCTCCTCTGAGGTGAATGTGCCGATAATTGCCAGCGGTGGCATGGGCAAACCAGAAGACTTGGTAAAAGTTGCTACTGATGCTTCCATCGACGCGGTTGCAATGGCCGACGTTCTGCATTACGGTCGATTAGATCTCAGCACGATAAGGATGAGCGCTTCAGAAGCTGGATTGAAGGTTCGAAACCTTCCACCACTAGAAGCGCCCTTAAGTCATATCAATTAGACTTTCAAGTCAGAGATGAAATGTGCGATCGGAGTGATTTATGAAAGAAAAAGATATGATTATTCAAAGAACTCATGATGAATTCTATGTAAATGAGAACAGACATCACGAGCCAAAAGAGATGTTTAAATTTATTGGAGAAAAACTTCTCAAAGAAAACTCTATGGGTGAAGGACTTTCAATTTGTGATTTCGGTTGCGCAGCTGGCGAATTCTTATTTTACCTTCAAAAAATATTGCCAAACACCCAACTCTTTGGGCTTGACCTGTTGCCTGAGTTGATTCAAAAATGTTCAACATACGTCCCCTCGGCTTCATTAAAAGTTGGTTCTGTTTTGGAGCAAAATTCAGAGGAAAAGGACAGTTTTGATATAAGTTTCTTAATTGGTGTACATTCAATATTTGATGAGTTTGAAACATGCTTTAATAATTTGATTAGGTGGACAAAACTAGGCGGGAAAATCTATATCGTAGGTATGTTTAATCCTTTTCCTGTTGACGTGATGATTAAGTATAAACATTCAGAAGACTACGCTAGTAATGTTTATGAAAGTGGATGGAATATATTCTCCCAAGCCTCAGTTTCAAATTATTTAGAAAATCATCCAAAAGTTAATTCTTTTAGTTTTGAAAAGTTTGAAATTACTATCGATTTACCACGCCAAGAGGACCCAATTCGGTCCTGGACCTTAAGAGACTTTAAGGAAAATAGGTTCATTGTCAATGGCTTATGCATAATTCAACCACACTATCTCTTGGAGATTCTATTGTGAGCTCCAGCCCAGAGGTCGTAGTAATTGACTACGGAGCCGGTAATCTGTTAAGTGTTAAACGAGGATTAGAGACCGTCGGCGCAAAAGTTACCTTGAGCTCGAATCCAGAAGTTATACTTCTTGCAAAAAAACTTGTTTTACCGGGAGTTGGAGCTTTCCCAAAAGCCATGCAGGCTCTTATTGATCAGGATTTAGTATCCACGATTCAAGAATTTGTTAAGTCAGGCAATCCCTTGCTCGCAATCTGCCTAGGAATGCAGTTATTGATGGATGAAAGTGAAGAATTCGGCTTGACTTCTGGATTAGGTTTAATTCCTGGTCGAGTAGTTCAAATACCTAGTACGAGTACGGACGGTGGGTTGCAAAAAATCCCTCATATTGGATGGAACGAATTACAAGCCGCTGATAAGAGGAAAGACTGGTCGGAGACTTTGTTACAAGATATTCAATCAGGAGAATCTGTATATTTTGTTCATTCGTATATGGCGCAGCCAATAAATCCACTACATCGTGTTGCGGAAGCGAACTATGGGGGACATCAGATCTCTGCTGTAATTTCAAAGGATCGCATTACCGGCTGCCAGTTTCACCCTGAAAAGAGTGGTGATGTAGGCCTTAAAATCCTAAGAAGATTTGTTTCTGAATGAAGATTCTCGCACTTATACCCGCGCGTGGAGGATCAAAGCGACTTCCAGGGAAAAATCTAAAGCAGCTAGGAGGCAAACCACTAATAAATTGGACGATAGAAGCTGCAAGAGACATCCCAGAAGTATTTGAAATTATGGTATCAACAGATAGTTCAGAAATTGCTAAGGTAGCGAAGTCTGCTGGTGCGCATGTCCCTTGGTTACGTCCGACAGAACTCTCAACTGATGATGCATCTTCTGTTGATGTCGCGATCCATGCTCTTAACTGGTACCAGGATCAAGCAGAAAGTATTGACGGTCTTCTACTACTCCAACCAACTTCACCGTTTCGGTCTAAGGAAATGATATCTGCTGGCATAGAGATTTTTCAAAAGTCTTCTAAAAAAACTGTTGTGGGAGTCCACAAGCTTTCTAAGCCAATTGAATGGAGCATGAGAATTATGGACGGCCACTTAGAACCTGTTTACGATTGGGGGTCTGTTGGACAACGTTCACACGAGGTCACTGATACTTATATCGTTAATGGGTCGTTTTATTTAATAGAGCCAGAATTGCTATTGAGGACAAGAAGTTTTTTTCAGCCGTACACCCTACCACTCGTTGTTTCGGACGATAAAAGCCAGCTTGACATAGATACAGAAAGCGATTTTAGACTTGCAGAATTCTATTTCCATCAAGATATGAAGGGTGCCAAATAACTTTCCTATTTGCAGCGAATGTATGTAGAAATCCTTGCTCTACGCTCACCACAGGCTAGGTTTGAATCATATAATAGAGTCATGATCAAAGTTATGCCGACCAGGGCAATTTTAAGGATATGCGGCTTTAAAAGTGATTATTTAGGTAAGGATAGAAAGATAATTGGGGAAAACCCTTATCCTAGACGCTCAGTACTTGCGCTCGCATTAATAAATTTGCAAGAAATTTGGCGATTTGTTTTCGCTATTCGTCCCACGAAGATCCAAATGAGACGAACAAAGTCCTTGAGAAATTCTATGTGTAATAAGAAAGCATTAATCCTTGGGAATGGCCCGTCACTGAATAAACTGAATGTAGAAAGAGTGAATCAAGATGACCCAGATATTTGGGTTGTGAACAATTTCTACAGGTATAAATTGGCGAAAGATCTAAGAGTGACACATTACGTGATTACTGACCCCGAGCACATACGCTTGAATGGCAAAGTTAGAAACAGGGAACTTGAAGAAATTCTGAGCTTTATTCGAGAAAAGTCAGCCACAATTGTGCTTCCTCATTGGACCTTAGACGCACCCATCTTAACCAAATTAGAAAATGTGAACGTACTCTATCTGGATGATCGTCAATTATCCGCTTGGAGTAACAACACATCTCCTTTAAAGCCAAGGGGTTATCTGACCATAACCTTGTATAAAGCACTGGGATTCGCTCTTTTTCTTGGGTATAAAGAGATTTGTATTTTAGGAATGGACAATTCTTTGTTTAAGTCTCATGTATCAGATGTCCATAATCGAATTCTTCAAACTCCAGGTAATTACGCATATACAGACAAACGAACGTGGGATTACACTGAAACATTCCTGGATGGCATGGCGGGGGCATTTACGATGTACTCACACTTATTTGGGGACCTTCATAAGTTTAAGGGTCCGATTCTGAATCTGGATCCTGATTCGCTGACTACCGCTTTCCCTAAATCTGCCGCACATCATTGGATAGTCCCGCCAAAAAATAGTGGGACAGAAGAGAATTAAGGGAGGCTGAAGATGCCAAAGAGCCACAAAGCAGAATTATGCAGATGCTGCAAGAGTGAGCTTGAGCTTTTTTCATCTGCTCGAGTTCTTTCCTATAAAGCTGACTATTATCAGTGCACTAATTGTGGAAGTCTGCAAATTGAGAATCCACATTGGATTGGAGAAGCTCACAGCGCTGCGATTTCAGACCTAGACACTGGACTTGTCGCCAGGTGCTTAAGTGCAAGTCGTTTGATCGGAGTATTCCTCTTTCTGCAAGGGCGAAATAAGTGGACGGGCATTGACTGGGGTGGTGGAACCGGATTGCTTACCAGGTTATTGCGAGATCAAGGCTACGATGTATTGAGCTACGATAAGTATATCGATGGGCAACACTCAAAAGGATTCAATATAACTTCAAACGCGGTGAACTTCAGTAAAGATTTCCTAATTGCTATTGAGTGTTTTGAGCATCTTGAAGATCCAATAGGCCTTCTGTTGAATGCAGTTGCAAAGAAAGATTATTTCATATTCACCACTGAGATAATAAATTCACCTCCACCAGATCCAGCAAAGGGAGAATGGTGGTATTTCATGCCCGAATCCGGACAACATATAACTTTTGCATCTAAAGCTGGGTTAACTGCTTTTTCTAAACATCTTGGATTTAACTTTTTGACGAGCTTTGGGAGCCTTCATATAATGTCACGAAAGCGCATAAAGTTTAAGACACGTTCCCTACTTAAAGTTAGGCCATTTAGACAATTGTTGATTTTAATTGTTCCTGAACTACTTTCAAAGCGTCAGTCACTCACTTTACTAGATAAAGAGTTCCTTTCAAAAAAATTATAATGACTTTTGGATAGTTTCCAAATCGCTACTTACCATCAGAGTCGCCAATTCCTTCCAATCTGTTTTCGCATTCCAGCCCAATTTTGACTTAATTTTTGATGTATCGCCAATTAACGAATCAACTTCGGTAGGGCGCTCATATCGCTCTTCAGAGACCACAAAATCTCTATAATCGAGCCCAACTACACTAAATGCAACATTGCAAAATTCCCTTACAGTTGCACCAATCCCGGTTGCAACAACATAATCATCAGGCACATCTTGCTGGAGCATTAGCCACATTGATTCTACATATTCCGGCGCATATCCCCAATCACGCACCGCATCTAAATTCCCCAAGTACAATTTTGATTGGATTCCTAGTTTAATTCTAGCGGCTGCCAATGTAATCTTTCGTGTTACAAATGTTTCGCCTCTCCTTGGAGACTCGTGATTGAAAAGTATCCCATTGGTGGCATGCATTCCATAAGCCTCACGATAATTTCTAACGACCCAATAAGAATAAAGCTTTGCAGCCGCATAAGGACTCCTTGGCGCAAAAGGAGAACTCTCGGATTGCGGTGGTGGTGTACCACCAAATAACTCGGATGTAGAGGCTTGATAGAACCTTGTATCAAGATTTGCAGCACGAATTGCTTCTAGAAGTCGGATAGTGCCGACAGCATCGACTTGGGCCGTAAAGTCAGGAATTTCGAAAGAGACTTTCACGTGACTTTGGGCGGCAAGATTGTATGTTTCATCAGGCCTAATTTCTCTAACTAGGTTAGAGAGACAGACACCATCGGTAATGTCACCATAATGCAGGTGAAGTTTGTTTTCTGGGATATGTGAATCCTTATATAAGTGATCGATTCTTGATGTGTTAAAGGTTGAGCTTCTTCGAACAATTCCATGCACCTCATAATTCTTTGAAAGCAACAATTCAGCTAAATATGAACCATCTTGGCCGGTAATACCTGTAATAAGCGCACGCTTCATTTGTATTTCCTCTCCTGAGCATTTTCTAAGAACCATTCGTATGTGCTAGCAACTCCCTGTTGAAGAGTTACTCGAGGCATCCAACCTTTATTTAGAAGAATTGTAGAATCGAGCAACTTTCTAGGAGTTCCATTCAAGTCATTGTTTTCAAAAAGAATTAACCCCTCGTAACCAACCACCCTGGCTATCAATTTTGCTAAATTTAGAATGGAAATTTCATGCCCGCTTCCTATATTTATTGGCACAGCGCTATCGTATTCATTCAAAAGGAGCATGCAGGCTCGCGCCAAATCTTGGACGTGTAAAAATTCTCTAAGAGCAGTTCCGTCCCCCCAGAGAGTGATAGAGGGAAGATTCTGATGCTTTGCAAAGTGCATTCTGTTAATTAAGGCCGGCAGGACGTGCGCATTATTCAAGTCAAAATTGTCTTTAGGCCCATATAAGTTTGTTGGCATAGCCGAAATCCAATTTTTCCCATATTGTTGCCGATAAGCCTGTACCAATTTTAGGCCAGCAATTTTGGCGATGGCATAAGCTTCGTTTGTCGATTCCAAGGGTCCGGTTAACAAAGATGCCTCGATGATTGGTTGAGGTGCGTATTTTGGATAAATACATGACGATCCAAGGAATAAGACCCGCTTAATGCCTGCCGAGTGAGCAGCATCTAGTAAATTTGTTTGTATCTGTAAATTGACTGATAAAAAGTCTACAGGAGATGCGAAATTTGCACCGATTCCCCCTACTTTTGCAGCACAGATAATCAGGGCATCAGGCAAAACTTCAGAAAACTCTTTAAACACGAGTGATCTATCGGTGAGGTCCAAAGTTTTCGATGATTTCCCGATCACCTCCATACCCTGGTTACTGGCTTCTGTGGCCACTGCGGAACCCACCATTCCACTGATTCCAGCAATGTAAAGTCGCATTAGCCTAGAATAGGGGAGGAACTAGGACATTCCTGGCCAAAATACGAATTCGAGCAAAATAATTGATTTGGAAGTCTTTAATTGTGACTAATTTTGCTGACAGACTCCGCTTGACGACAATTGTTCGGGCAACCAGGGTCTTACCGCCCATGGACCGCAAAAAGATAATAGTGCTAGCTATCGTGCAAACCTTTTTGGGGTTACTGGATCTAGCAGGAGTGATTTTACTTGGCTTATTAGGGGCGATTTCTGTCAGAGGGGCACAGTCTAATGATTCAACCATGCAGTTCAGCTCTATTTTAGATTTTATCCACATATCAGATTTGTCATTTCAAACCCAAGCGCTGATACTGGGAATGAGTTCTGCATCCTTATTAATATTTCGAACCCTCATTTCTATTTTATTAACCCAGAAGATGCTTTATTTCTTGAGCAGGCGGGGATCAAAAATATCATCAACCTTAGTTTCGAAGTTACTAAATCAGCCACTAATTTCTGTCCAAGCGCATACGTCGCAGGAGATGCTTTTTTCTGTTACACGAGGAGTTGAGTACATTGTTATCCAAATAATTGGAACCTCGATTATTCTTTTTTCAGATCTGTCACTGCTTATTATTATGGCAATTGGTCTATTGATTCTTGATCCTTCTACGGCGATTGGAACAATTGTGTTTTTTTCACTAATAGGAATCTCTCTCTATCAATTTTTGCATGTCAAAGCCAGAGTTATTGGTGAAGCAAATTCAAAACTGAATATCCAAAGCAATGAGAAAATAATTGAGATTTTTCAAACATACCGTGAGGCTGTGGTGCGAAATCGACGAGACTATTACTCGAGAGAAATAGGCAAAGTTCGAAGTAAACTGGCAGATGCAGTAGCGGGTAACGCGTTTTTACCTTATATCAGCAAGTATGTGATTGAGACCGCAGTTGTCTTAGGTGCTCTCATGATGGGCTTTATACAGTTCTTTTTTCAAGATGCGGAAAACGCGGTAGCGACGATTGCAGTTTTTTTAGCAGCTGGAACAAGAATTGCTCCCGCTGTTCTAAGAGTACAACAGGGGCTCATTCAAATTAAAGGAGGCCTAGGTCTAGCTAATCCCACTCTTGACCTAATTGAGTCACTTTCAAGTATTGACCCAGCGGAGGAAGCTTCCGATCAACTCATCACGGAGCACCCAGGTTTTGATCCAGAAATTAAGGTTGAATCAATCTGCCTCACTTACCCAGAGGGAACACGCGCGGCTTTACTGAATGTGAGCTTGGAGATTCCTGCCGGTGCATTAGTAGCAATAGTCGGACCATCTGGAGCGGGGAAAACCTCACTAGTGGATACTTTGTTGGGAATTTTGCACCCTGACAAAGGGGAGATCTCCATTTCTGGTTTGTCACCTCTCGAATGCATCTCACGTTGGCCGGGTGCGATTTCCTACGTCCCTCAGGAGGTTGTAGTGATAAACGGGAGCATCGCGGAGAACGTATCACTTGGGTACCCAAGCAAGCCAAGTGAGTTTCAACAGGTTTTGAAAGCTCTTGAAATCGCCAATTTAGCTGATTTCGTGGCAGCGCTTCCAGACGGCATACATTCCCAAGTTGGAGAATATGGAGCTAAATTGAGCGGAGGCCAGCGCCAACGTTTAGGAATCGCGCGCGCGATGTTTACTAATCCAAAACTTCTTGTTCTTGACGAAGCAACAAGTTCATTAGATGCCGAAACTGAAAGTATTGTTTCAAGTGCCATTCAATCCTTAAAAGGCTCTGTAACTGTAATTTTGATTGCACATCGCCTTTCTACTGCACGAGAAGCAAATCAAGTTCTATATTTGTCTAACGGAGAGGTAATTGGTAGAGGCAACTTTGAAGAAGTAAGGAGATTGGTACCCGATTTCAATAAGCAAGCCGAATTAATGGGCCTTTAGCAAGAACGAGCTTTGTCCATTCGGTCGATAATATCTTTAGATATCCGCGTATAGACCGCCGTTTCCGACCAATTGGATTTGAATTCTCTCGAGTGAAGAAATTCCGATATTACATCAAGTTTATGCTGAATTTCAACCTCAGTGAACCCTTTCAAGAAATCTACTAGACCCTTCTCCGGACCATCGTAATAAATGGCCAAATCTTCAGGTATTCCCATTGTTGATAACTTAGGACCAAAATATACCGGAATACAACAATTAACAATGGAATCAAAAAGTTTTTCGCTAACGTAGGTATTTGAATTTTCGAGGACCAATGAGAATTTCGAATTTTCAAGAACTAAGTGCTTGTCATTAACTGCACCTAGACTCCTTGGATATCTGAAAAAAAGGTTACCCCAAATAGATAGTAAACTAGGCATAGTACCGTGGCGAATTGCGAAGTGCGCCACGGCTAGGCGGTGACGTACTTTTTTTATAAATGAACAAGACCATAAAGAGCCGAATAGCTGAAAATCCAAAGTTTTTAAACTACGCGCAAACTTTCTTCGAAGGGAGTAATTCCTGCCAAAAGAAGGAGAAACTTTATTTGCAGCTACCATTGAAAGCGTAATACTTCGGTTCGCCCAAGAACTGAATGTAACTACTTCAAAGTCAAGTGAATCGTCAACACTGTAGGCAGAAAGAGTTGGAATATTTGGATTTGCAAGTTTTTGGTAAGGCCATCCGAAGAAATCAGGGGGATTTTGCAACGTTGAACCTGGGCTGTATATGTGTCCGTATTTCTTTTCAATTGATGTGTTGTATTGCGAAGGGAAAACGCTTGGCGGCTCAAGTCTAAGCAGGAAAGCTCTTTCAGGTATCCCTCCTGCTCGAATAAAACTCTTGTATGCCGTCTTATCATGATCTATCGACAAGAAGAAATCTCCCCCCACATCGATTGTGAGTTGAACATTATTTGAACTCAAAATTGATAGCAATTTTGATGCTTTACCCATTCCGACGTTGGGCATGATGACTCTAGCCGACCCAGCTACAAAAATACTTTTCATATCGAACTCATTAACTTCCTGAATCCAAGTAAGAAATCCATTGATCTCCCACAGATTCAGGGGTTCTGAGCTTCAAAAGTTCCCTTCGAACTTCAGAAGGGACTCTAAGTTTATTTATCTGAAACCTATGATCTGTCAACCGTTGCACAAAATCTGCGGGCTCAGCGCAGTAGTTTATATCTGGGAAACCAAATCTCCGAAAGTCAGGGATGTCAGAGAGCAGAATTGGCAAATCACGGGAGACAGCTTCAATCACCACCATACCGTCTCCTTCAAAGAGTGAAGGGACGATAACGACATCCTCCTTATTTAGAAGTTTCCAGGGATCTTTTAGATAACCAAGCATTTCAATATCTAACGATTCACGAAGAATTCTTTCTTGAATCTCATTTTTTGCTTCACCGTCACCAATAATTATGAACTTACCCTTAAACTGGCGAGCAATTTCTAAAACAAATTGTGGGCGTTTTGGAAATGTTGCTAGTCGTCCAATGAAGTAAACATTTCTGAGTGAAGTTACATTTTTTTCGACAAGATTGTCCAGACCCTCTGATTCAAATTGAATCGCGTTTAATAATACGGTTTTCGTTTTGGTGGGAACCTGCCAGATTTCAAGATGTGATGAAACAGCAACAAATTCAGCTCCTTTGAATAACAAAATCTTTCTAACAATTTTTCCCAAGAAAATTCGCCCAGCAAATGGATGATTTGAGTGTTCAATTACAATGAGTCTAGCTTTATAACTTATGCTTAAAGCACCAAATAACTCAGGCAAGTCACAATTTAAAATCATGACAGTTGGCTTCCATTTCTTAATTAAACGTAAGTATCGGAAGTAGGACTTAATGAAGTCACCAGGTCCTCCTCTCCAGGTACGACCCAATGGAAATACTGGGCAAATAGGCTTGACCAAATCTTCATCGCTATTATTTATTGGTAAAAGAGCAATGACTCTACCTCTCAAGTAGAGTTCATTGGCTAGAAGGTTCATTGAACGCTCTGCTCCACCACCCGTGAGGCAATTTGTGACAACAAGTATTCTCTCCACAGAGCAATTCTAGTGGTGCGACCTTTAGGATGCGCAAACCACACCATTTAGAACCTATGCTCATGTTTAGGAGGAGTACAATTCGCCTAATGTTGAAGCACCGTGTCCTGTCACTCTTAAATGCTTTCTGGGCTATCCCGGTAGTCTTTTTTATAAGAGCGGTTAGACCTTTGAGATTGATTCGAATAGGTCAAATTTTTTCAGGTCGAATCGGACACTTTGTCCCGGATTCGATCGAGCATCTAATTCGCCCTGAGTTTACAAAAAAAGCAACACTGGATTACTTCTATTTTTTTGGCGGAGTCTCAAATACCCAATGGGCAAAAATGGTTTCTAGAAAGCTTAATGTTAAAGGAAGTTGGTTACGGTTTATTTGGCACTGGAATGACTTTATTCCAGGTGGTGAAGTGCATTCTCTCCCCCAATCTTTTACTTCGTCAAGAGATCCCCAGGGGCTGATGGAAAAGAGTAAAACAAGATTTGAATTCTACGAAAGCGAGGAAGTCATTTGTAAAAAATGGCTAACCTCAAAAGGCTGGAAAGATGGAGAAAAGTTTGTTTGCTTACAAGTCAGGGATTCACTCTATTTAGCAGAATTTGATCCTGCCAATCCTGGCGACAAAGACCAAGTAGCGCATTCATATAGAGATTCAGATATAGAGTCCTACATTCCCGCCATTGATTGGCTAATTTCAGAAGGATTTTGGGTCATCCGAATGGGGAAAATTGCGAAAATTTCGCTGCCTCAAAGCCATGAACGCGTGATTGATTATGCATTCGACAGTTCGAAGTCTGATCTTCTAGATGTTTGGCTTTTTGCAAATTGCACATTTACTATAAGCACGTCGAGCGGACCTGATTGGATAAGCATCGCATATGGGAAGCCAGTACTACTTATAAATGCGTTACCGTTAGGGTTCCTCTTTTCATTTGCAAATTCAATGTACATCCCTAAGAATCTTTTTTGGGGGCAGGATCAAAGGCCATTAACTTTTGGCGAAATCCTAAAAACTGTTGACTATGACACTCTTGACTACAAGGCAAGCGATATCTTGGTTCAAGATTTGACTTCTGCCGAAATCCTGGAGGGAGTTAAAGAATTTTGGGAGTGGGTTAGCAAATCCGGCGAACACAATGTTTCGTACAAAAGACTTCAAGAAATTTTTTGGGTAGAATTAAAAAAGTGGGAGAGGTTTCACGAATTCCATGGCTATATACATGAAAAAACCTGTGTAAGTAATCATTGGCTGGAGTCTCGCCCAAAAGATTTTTTTGACTCGTAGTTTAACTAACCACAAATCGAATGACGTTTGAAAACACTTCGGCAGTTATAGTTCGCAAACAAAGTGGTCTAATCATAAAAATAGCTCAAAGATATAATCAACTTGGATAGAATGTAATCTAAATTCACGGAGCTAGAGCAATATTTTCAAAATTGATTTTACGCATAAGAATGCGCGCTCGTAATCCGTTTTTCAATAAGTATTTATCAAACGTAAAAGTTTGTGGCTTGGGCCGGGATCGAACCGGCGACCTAACGATTTTCAGTCGTTCGCTCGTACCAACTGAGCTACCAAGCCAAACAAAGCTCCAACATCGGTCCCTTTTAAAGTACGACACCAAAACCTTTGCGACCCGGACGGGACTTGAACCCGCGACCTCCGCCGTGACAGGGCGGCGCGCTAACCAACTGCGCTACCGGGCCTTAAGAAATTGATAAACATAAGTGGCTCTTATGTCACCTTAAAGCCTTTACTTCTATAAAACTGGTACTGCGTGCCCCCAACGGGATTCGAACCCGTGTTACCGCCGTGAAAGGGCGATGTCCTAGGCCCCTAGACGATGGGGACGTTCTAAGGCTTTGCAATCTTACCTGCCATTGACCAAGCATCCAAACCCGATAATTAAGCACAAGATAGCCGCTATCCCTTCGGATGAGGGGTAGCGGCTTTCTTGTTTAACGGTATTTTCTGGCTTAGTTAAGAGCCCAACGAATAGTAATTGTGACTGTTACGTCTTGCTCACCTAGATCGATCTGCACTGCAGAGTCTGCTTCTGCCTTTGCCATTGGGAAAGGTGATGAGTAGACAGGTGAAGATTGCTCTTCAAGTGACAGGACTTTGCCGATGCTTGTGCCAAGAAGTTTTGCATAAGAAGATGCTTTTGATTTGGCATTAGCAACAGCTGCTGCTCGGGCATCTTCTGTGGCAGTTGCTGGGTTAAGAGTTGTTGGTACTACGCCACCCAGTTGGACGTTGTCGCCACCTGCTGTGACAACTGCTTCAATGATGGTGCCAGCCTTTGATGCGGTGCGGACTAGAACATCAAATGATTGTGAGGCGCGGTAGCCAGTGATCTTTGTGCCTGCCTCTTGTGTCCAGTTGTATTCAGGATAGACAGAGATGTTTGCAGAGCGGATATCTTTTGTTGCAATCCCTGCATCCTTAAGCGCTGCGCGCACAGCAGCAACTGATTTGCTGGCAGATGAAAGGGCAGCAGCATTTGTTGAGGCAAGTGTGGAGACTGTTGCGTTAAAGCGAACAGCATCTGGGACAACAGAGATCGTACCAATACCTGTGACGGTGATGTATCGGTTATCTGTGGTGCCTGCGCCATTGGCTGGGATTGCTAGGGCCACAACGCCTACGACTGCAGCGACGGTGAATAGGGATGTGATTGTGCGAATTTTTGTAAGTTTCATGACTTAAGTATCTCTCATTTAATGTGCAGGACGTTAGTTATTGCTGGGAATAGTGCGAGAATTAGCCACATGAGCCAGTCACAGTTTGTATCGAAGTGCACCACAGATGCATTGCAACTGGCTGTCACAACTCTTCTCCACGGCAACCTTGTCGCCTTTCCAACGGAAACTGTATATGGCCTAGGTGCAGATGCACTCAATAAACAAGCGGTAGCAAGGATTTATGAGACCAAAGGTCGCCCGGCAGATCACCCTTTAATTGTTCACCTGCATTCCATGCAGGTTATGGGTCAATGGGTTGAAGATGTTCCTGAATACGCAATTGCGCTAGGACGAGATTTTTGGCCAGGACCCATGACACTTATTTTTAAGCGATCAACACTTGCGCAAGATTTCATAACTGGTGGACAAGACACAGTTGGTATCCGAGTCCCTGATCATGTTGTTGCCCTGGCTCTCCTTGAAGCTTTTCACACCCTTGGTGGAGGCGGCATTGCCGCACCTAGTGCCAATAGATTTGGCCACGTTTCACCCACAACTGCCCAAGCTGTGAGCGATGAATTATCGGAATACTTAAGGCCAGAGGATCAGATTCTCGATGGCGGAGCCTGCACGGTTGGAGTTGAATCAACAATCATTGATTGCACAGGGCCAGCCCCCCGCATCTTGAGACCTGGGGGAATCACTATTGAAATGATTAAAGAAACAACAGGGTTAATACCACTTCAACTTGTTGATTCAAAAGAAGAGATTCGCGTGAGCGGATCTCTAGAAAAGCACTACGCGCCCGCCGCAAAAGTCATTCTTGATGCAGCACCAGACGCAGGACAAGGTTTCATTGCTTTAAAGGAGTTAGTAACGCCAGAAGGTGTTATTCGATTAGCGGCACCAATAAACACAGATGAATTTGCGCGAGATCTTTATGCTGCCCTCAGAAAAGCAGATGAGAAGGGCCTTGCAGAAGTTGTTGTTGAGCAACCTCAAGGGGATGGCATTGCTATTGCAATCCGCGATCGTCTTGAAAGAGCCTCAAAGGGGCGTTAATTACGCTGGTTTTTTCCGATACGATTAGTAAGTGCGGGTAATCACGCAGTGGGGCCTATAGCTCAGTCGGTAGAGCAACGGACTTTTAATCCGTGGGTCGACGGTTCGAGCCCGTCTGGGCCCACGGTTTATAATCAGAAGACAAATACTTTGGGAGGCGACTAATTTGAAAAACTCAGATGCACCCTTCAGGGTTATTGTGGTTGGTTGCAATGGATTTATAGGAAAAGCCTTAACTACAAAATTAGCTGAATTAGGAATAGTTCATATTGGGTTATCTAAGGAAGAGTATAATTTACTAGACGAAAAAGTCTCCAAAAAGCTAAAGCAAATTATTCAACCTAATGATCATATAGTTTTCACTTCTGCAATTACCCCTTCTAAATCGCCTACAGATGTTCAAAAATCAATCAAAATGGTTGAAACTTTTGCTTCCGCACTTATAGATAATCCGTGTAAGCAAGTTGTTTTAATCAGCTCTGATGCAGTTTATGGCGACAGAGGTGGAAAGTTTGATGAGAATTCCCCCTCAAACCCGAATTCATTTCATGGCCTTGCTCAGCTTTCACGAGAAATAGTTTTGCAGGATCATAAAAAATTAAATTTAGCCATATTGAGGGTTTGTGCAGTTTATGGAAAGGGTGACACGCATAACTCGTATGGCCCAAACCGTTTCCTGAGGCAAATTGAAAATTCTGAGCCAATTAAGATATTCGGTGAAGGTTTAAGCGTGCGCGATCATATTTTTGTTGATGATGTTGTAAGAGTAATTCTTAATTCAATTGATATTAACTTCAGTGGAATACTCAATGTTGTTTCTGGATATTCCTATACTTTTAGGGAAGTGGCACAAAAATGTCAGGAGGTATTCTCTCCAAACTCACAAATTGAAACGCAGGGTACGGAGAGCGAGATACTGATTAAGCAATTCAATAATTCGCGGATTCAACAGTTATTTCCCAAATTTAGGGCAACGGATTTAGACACGGGGCTTCGTAATTGGAAAAATCAGGTATAATTCATTGAAAGATGGCTCAAGACAGGAAATGAAATGCCTTATTCTGTTCCCTATGTGGATTTTGGTCCCACAACTCGATCATCTAAAGTCGAGCTAACGACCGCATTCGAGCGCGTCCTAGATAGTGGAAAATTTGTTCTTGGGTCGGAAGTAAAAAACTTTGAAAAAGTATTTGCTGCATATTGCGAAACTGAATACGCAGCAGGGGTAGCAAACGGAACTTGTAGCTTACATATTGTATTCAGAGCTTTAGGCATTGGATCAGGTGACGAAATTATAACTGCGCCCAACTCATTCATTGCCACCGCCGCCGCAATTGCACAAGTTGGCGCAACTCCAGTATTCGTGGACACTGATTTTGATTTCAATATAGATCCAAGTTTAATTGAAGATGCAATAACTCCACGAACAAAAGCAATTGTTCCAGTTCATTTAACTGGAAGAGTTGCAAAAATGAATGAAATCAATTCAATTGCAAAAAAACATGGCTTGTTGGTTGTTGAAGATTCTGCCCAGTCTGTGGGAGCGACTTATCATGGGAAAAAAGCTGGAAGTTTTGGCGATGCCGCTTCTTTCAGTTTTCATCCCTTAAAAAACTTACATGCTTTTGGCGATGCTGGAATTATCACGAGCAATAGAATTGAAGTGATAAATGAACTGAATGTCATTAAGAATCATGGATTAACTGATCGGAGCACCTGCTCTCAATGGGGGCTTAATTGTCGCCTCGATGAAATGCAAGCTGCGTTTTTGTCTGTTCAGTTACCGCAACTAGATGATTGGACTGAACAAAGACGAAAGATAGCTCATTATTATAATGATGCACTTTCAAAAGTTGTAGTCACCCCCCTTGAAGAAAATCATGAAAAACACGTTTATCAAACATATGTTTTACGATCTGAACGCCGTGATGAATTGAAGGAGTTTCTGAACAGAAACGGAGTCGAAGCAATAATTCATTATCCAGTTCCAATTCACTTACAGCCTGCTGCTGGCTACTTGAATTATAAACAAGGTGATTTCCCGATTGTGGAAACTTTAGCAAAGGAAATTTTGAGCCTCCCTTTATACCCAGGTATGCCGCGGGAATTCCAGGACCAGGTAGTCAGCCTAATATTAAAGTTTTTTGGCAGTAAGTAAAATGACATTTGAGGTCCCATATAATTACTTGCCAGAACAGTTTAGTGATCACAGTAAATTCTTTGAGTTGTGGCGCCCTGTATTGGAGTCCGGTGAGTTTACACTTGGACCATTTGTAGAGAAATTTGAGAAGAGATTTGCTTCATATATTGGCTCAAAGTATTGCATTGCAACCAATAATGGGACGGATGCATTAATACTTTCTCTCCGAGCACTCGGAATTGGTCCAGGTGACGAAGTAATAACTCCGTGTAATAGTTTTTATGCCACAAGCGGGGCGATAGTGGCAGTTGGAGCAAAGCCAGTTTTTACAGATGTTGATGATCGATACCAGATTGATGTCTTAGAAATTGAATCTTTGATCACTGAGAAGACCAAGGCAATTTTGCCAGTTCATTGGGCTGGAGCATCTCCCGACATGTCTCTCCTTAAAAAAATTGGCGAAAAACATAATCTAAAGATAATAGAAGATGCCTGTATGGCTATTGGCGGTAAAGTGAATGGGAAAAGCCCTGGTTCTTTCTCTGACATTGCCGCTTACAGCATGCACCCGCTGAAGTCCTTGAACGTTGCAGGAGATGGAGGCATGGTGGTCACTGACAATAAGGACCTTTACCAATGGATGCGAAAGTATAGAAATCACGGAATGTCCCACAGAGATGTAATTGATTTCTGGGGCGCAAATATGAGAATTCAACCGCTCCAGGCCGTTGTGGCAGATTATTTCTTAGACCATGTAGATTCCTTCGTTAAGGTTAGAAACGAGAACGCGAATTATTTAGACAATCTTTTGAGCAATTTAGATCCTCTGGTTAAATCTCCCCCTCGTATCCAACAAAATTTAGAGACATTTTCTCTTTACATGCTTTTAGTTCAAAGTAGAGACGAGCTGTTAGCGTATTTGCTATCAAACGGGGTAGAAGCAAAGGTGCATTACCCTATACCTTTACATTTACAACCCGCCTCAAAGGAAATGGGGCTAAACTCAAGATTATTGCCTGTTGCCGAACAACAAGCAAAGGAACTAATCACCATTCCAATTCATCAGTATATTAACAAATCGCACATGGATCTCGTTTCAGAGTTAATTCATAAATTTTATAAGGATGAAGTATGACGATTACTAGTGTGATAAATCCCGATGACCCGATTTCTTTGTACAAAAGAATGCTCTTAATTCGGAGACTAGAAGAAGCTTTAATCCAAAGATATCCCGAACAAGAAATGCGTTGCCCTGTTCACTTTTCTATTGGTCAAGAAGCTATCGCGGTAGGGGTATCTGCATTTCTCAATAACGATGATTGGGTAGTTTCGAATCACAGAAGTCACGCACATTATGTTGCCAAAGGCGGAGATCTCTCAAGCTTTGTTGCTGAACTTTATGGAAAGTCTGCCGGGTGTTGCGCAGGGCGGGGCGGATCAATGCACCTGACAGACATGGACGCTGGATTTTTGGCTGGCATTCCCATCGTCGGTAGCGCCATGGCAATTGCAGCAGGTGTTGCGATGTCTCAACAACGAAATCAATCTAAGTCAATAACCGCTGTTTATATCGGAGATGCTGCTGCGGAATCAGGAAGTTTTCATGAGACCTTGAATTATGCTTCTCTACATAACTTACCTTTGCTTACAGTTTGTGAAAATAATGAGTTTTCGATTTTTACTCCTATGTCAATGAGACAACCATCAAATCGAACTATTGCCGATCTCTCTCGAAGTCATGGAATCAAAACTTTTGAAGCAAGTGGAGATAATGTTTTGGAAGTAGTAGAAGTTATGCGCCAGGCCAAGAATTATATGCTTGAAGAATCCAAGCCAGCCTTTATTGAGTTTAATACCTACCGCCTTCTTGAGCATTGTGGTCCAAATTTTGATGATGACTTAAACTATAGAGATCCAAAGGAAGTCAATAGATTTGCAATCCGTGATCCTCTTTACATAATGGCTAATTTTCTGATTGCTCAGAATTGGCTGACAGAGGAAAAAATGTCAGAAATGGATACTCAGTTAAAGTTAGACATTACAAACTTGATTGATGAAGTAAAGCTTTTTGACAATGCTGGTTATGAATTATCTGACAAAGTATTTTGGGTAAATTTATGAAAACCGAAATGAACTATGTAGAAGCAATTAAACTGGCTCAACGTCAAGTTCTCCGAGAGGATGAAAAAACCTTTATCCTGGGGTTAGGTGCCAGCGATCCAAAAGGCATGTTTGGCACCAACTTGGGGTTGGTTGAAGAATTTGGTGATCAAAGAGTTATGGACGCCCCATTGTCGGAAAATACTTTAACTGGTGTATCAATAGGCATGGCAGCAATGGGATTTAAACCAATACTGGTACACCATCGGCTCGATTTTACCCTCACAGCTTTTGAGCAAATGGTGAATCAAGCAGCTAAATGGTTCTTTAATTCTGGAGGTAAGTCACACCTTCCGCTGTTAATCAGAATGGTTGTCGGAAGAGGCTGGGGCCAAGGTCCAACTCATGGGCAAAGTCTGCAAACCATGTTTGCTCACATACCTGGATTAAAAGTTGTTATGCCTGCTACTCCGCAAGATGCGGGCGACATGATTGTCGGAGGTGTTATTGACGGAAATCCCGTAATTTACATTGAACATCGGTGGTTACATGGAATAAAGAGTGATGTTACTCAGCCATTTCAAAGATATAAAATTGGCCTTGCTCGGATTTCAAAACCTGGCAATGACTTCACAATTGTTGCGAATTCCTATGCAGTTGTAGATTCATTGCTTGCAGCCCGATTTCTTGAAAATAAGGGGGTTTCGTGTGAGGTGATTGACATGCGCTCAATTTTACCTTGGGATAAAGATCTTATTTTAAAAAGTATTGCTAAGACTAGACGAGTGTTAATCGCGGATACCGGTCACAAAAGTTTTGGCGTGACGGGCGAAATTATTAGCACGATCGTGGAAGAGCTTTGGGGGCAGTTAGATGGAAAGCCTCTAAGGGTTGGATTCCCAGATGTACCAGTACCCTCAGCTCCAGGGTTAAGTAAGGATTACTATCCAGGTCCAGCCGAAATAGCGATGGAAATTTGTAATTCGGTTGGAATAGTTTTAAGTGCAGAAGAATTACGCCAATTAAGGGGAGACGGGCCGTACGACATTCCACGGCAAGGCTTAGTTGGACCGTTCTAAAAGAATTTATCTAGAGCCATGAATCCTAAATTTAAAGATTTGATGTACCAATACCCGTTACCAAAAAATCGTTTGACAGAGCGCGCCAATCCAACAAAGCAGGAAAAAGATATTGCAAAGCAATTTGGAAAAGAATTTTTTGATGGAGAACGCAAGCACGGATATGGTGGATTTTACTACGATCCAAGATTTTGGTCTGAAACAGTAAAAATTTTTATTGAGGAATATAATCTCACAAATGCCAGCTCTGTGTTAGACGTAGGTTGTGGTAAGGGATTTATGTTGGTGGACTTAGTTAAAGCTCTGCCTGGAATATCTGTCGCGGGAATTGATATTTCAGATTATGCGATAGAGAACTCACATGAATTAGTACGTAAACATTTAAGGGTGGCAAATTGTTTGGACTTACCTTTTGATGATAAGTCATTCGATCTAGTAATCTCCATCAATACAATTCATAACCTAGACAAAAAAGGTGTCATTAAAGCGGTACAAGAGATAGAAAGAGTGAAAAAAGAGAATGCATACATAGTTGTAGATGGCTGGGATTCCTGGCAGGAAAAAAAAGACCTGAAATCTTGGGTATTAACGGCACAAACTGTATTGAAAACCAAGAAGTGGGAACAACTGTTTAACGAAGCAGGTTATACTGGGCACTATTCTTTTTGGAAAGTCAAATAATTAAAATTTAGGAAAGCGGGAAGCCAATGCGAGAGTTTAAGAATTATGCGATCTTGGGCGGTGATGGTGTCTTTGGCATCCATATGGCTAAATACTTGTTGGACAGAAATCTTGCTGAGCGTGTTATTTGTATTGGAAGAAATCCACGAAAACCAGAAGTTTATTCATTAGGAGTAGGCAACCGCGATGTGCGGTACAAATATTATCAAGCACACATGCTACACGAGCCAGATATTTTGATGAAAATATTTGATCAAGAGCAACCCGAATGCATAATTAATTTTGCAGCGCTTGCTTATGCAACTTCATGGACAGACTCTTATAGATACTATGACACCAATGTTATTGCTTTGGCGAAAATAACAGAACTAATACGAGACAAAAATTATTTCAAACACTGGATGCAAATTGGAAGTTCTGAAGTCTATGGTCCTGCGATTAATGGTCCATCGACTGAAACCGATGCACCCAATCCAACTAGCCCCTATGCTGTTTCTAAGCTTGCTGGTGACCTGCATCTCAAAACTTATTTTAATAGCATCGATTTCCCAATGAATATCATCAGACCGTCAAATGCATACGCCCCGGGTCAGCAGCTCTACCGTTTGATGCCCAAAGCGGCTTACTGTGCATTAAAAGGAATTCCATTCCCCTTAGAAGGTGGTGGTGTAGCTGAAAAATCTTTTTTGCATGCAACCGACATGGCAGATGCAATCTTTAAAATCCTTACAAGCGCTCCTCTAGGAGAGATCTATAACGCTGGAACTGAGGCATCAACTTCAATTCGACATATTGTAGAACTCATTGCAAAAGCAGTTGGCGTTGAATTTGACTCATTCGCCAGGATAACGGAAGGCAGAAAGACTGAAGATTCCCGCTATTGGCTCGATAATTCGAAGATCTCATCAAAGTTGAATTGGAGGCCAGAAATCACCTTAGAGTCGGGAGTGATCGAGGTTGTGGCATGGGCGCGAGAATTTATCTCTGATCTCGAAAAAATGAATCAACACTACGAGCTAAGGTCCTAGAAACAAATAGTTTGATTAAAAAATACTTAATGAATTAAAGATCCGAAACTGTCAAGCAGTGGGATCGATAGCTCAATCGATAAGGCAAGGGACATTTAGTCCGTGGGTCGATGGCTCGAGCCCGTCTGGGCCCGCAATTGGATGGAACTGAGAAATCAGGCCAGTTCGGATTGCCAAGAGCTGCACTATGGATTCCTCAATGGCTTACGCTTAGCTCATGGAGGTCACTTTTGAAAATGTCATTGGCAGACCAGTGTCCAATTTAGACGTTCAGTCTGCATTTGGTGAGACCTTAAAATCAGAGAGAATCCTGATTACAGGCGCTGGTGGATCAATTGGATCCAAGTTAGCAGCAAGCATTGCCCGATTTTCGGATATAGAATTATTGGCAACAGATAGAGATGAAAACAGACTGCACTCACTAAGCCTAGAAATTATGGGAACGGCTTTATTTAATTCTTCTCAGTACCGCGTCTTGGACATTAGAGATTCAACCGGAGTGGAAAATGTCATAAAAGAATATAAGCCAACAATGGTTATACATGCTGCCGCCCTCAAGCACTTGGCTATTTTGGAAAAGCAACCTCGTGAAGCATATTTAACTAATTTTCTCGGAACGCGAAACCTATTAAAGTCTTCTTCTAGAAATGATGTTCAAAGATTCTTGAATATTTCTACTGACAAAGCAGCAAACCCAGTAAGTATTCTTGGAAAAACCAAGTACATGGCTGAAATTTTGACAACAAACTTCCGCAGAAACGGATTTGAGAAATACACAAGTGTGCGTTTTGGTAACGTCTTCAATTCTAAAGGCTCAGTTATTGAAACCTTTACACGCCAGATTAAACTTGGATTACCTGTCACTCTCACGGATCCTGAAGTGAACCGCTTTTTCATGAAAATCGAAGAAGCGGCAAATTTAAGCTTGCTAGCATCTACCTTAAATGAAGGTGATGTGCATATCTTAGATATGGGTGAACCCATTAAATTACTGGATGTCATTAAAAAATTAATTGAAATCCTTGATGGTAAATCCGAGATCGTGATTGTTGGACTTCGTGAAGGCGAGAAAATTCAAGAAGAGCTTTGGTCGAGTCAAGAAAGTGTTTTGAAGACAAAAATGAAGGGCATCCAAGCCCTGAATTTAGTTGTTAATGAGCGAATACCAGATGATTATTCCGAAAACCCGCTTACGGATGAAGAAGCGATAGCGGAGATAAACAGATTTATGTCGGGTTCTAAAGTTGGAATGTGAAGTCCTTCTATTGGGATTTGGTCCAATAACTCTTGCTTTTGCCAAAGCTTTAATCATTAAGGGTCACAAAGTGATCACGGTTAGCCAAAGGCCGTCAGCCAGTATTGCAGCTGCTGAATTTCCATTGGATTCATTTCAGACAATTAGTTGGGAAGACATTCTGTCTAAGCAATTGACCAGTACTTCTACCTATATCGGATGGCGGCGATCACCTAAGAGCCAACTGTTTGGCGCAGAGCTAATTGACTGGGTGAAGTCAGCAAATTTGAAAACAGAAAAAATTCACCACTTAAGTTCTGCCTCCGTTTACGCAGGCACACAAGAGCTTTATTCGGAAATTGACTATGACTCGTCGACAAATACAGGACTTTTGAATTCAAAACAGATGTTAGAAAAGCTAGTTGTGGATTTAAGTCGTGAGAAAGAGACTAAGTTTGTAAACTACAGAATTCCAAATGTTTATGGGCTGGGCTTGCACCAAGGCTTTATTAATGAATCCCTCAATCATATAAATAATGGTGAGCCAATCACAATCTATAAAGAGATGGATTTAATAAGAGACTACTTACTGATTGATGATCTTGTGTCAGGCTTAATGGATTTGCGGCTCCACAAATCTTCGCATGAGACTTTGAATATTTCAACGGGCCGAGGAGTTGCGATATCGGAGATTGTCGCTCACCTTAGATATTTAAATGTCAACGCGCTGAAGATACTTGAGATAGCAGCACCCGAAAACCCAACACCCAAATCAGTATTGTCATGTAAAAAACTTGAAGAAATTATTTCGTGGAAGCCTCAAGTTATTGAGAAGGCCCTGCAGGGGTTAGTGCAAGACTTGGCTTAAGTGATTAAAGAGTTGTACAACACTGAGTGTTTCTTAATGAATTTCTCAGCTGTGAACTCATTTGATGCCTTAGCAAGTGAGTTTCTAGAGTATTCCTGAAGTAATGTTGGGCTTTTCCATAGATTTACAATTTCTGAAGCGATTGTTTCGGCGTTTTTTTCGCACAGTATCCCGGTCTTCTTATCGTCAATTAGATCAGCGACACTACCAACGTTCGTAGAAACAATAGGACAAGCAAATGAGGCTGCTTCCATAAAAGTGAGGGGGGTTCCTTCAGAATCACTTGTTGACAACAAAAAATTTGCTTCTTGATAGTACACATCCAGGCTATCCTTCCAACCTACAAACTCGATCGGAAGTAATTCGTTAACAGATTGATTTTCAAAGAATTTACGCAGCGATCCATCACCTACAATCTTTATTTCGTAGTTTAGTGAAGGATACTTTTCGGATAAATTTCGAGCAACATCCAAAATCAAGTCGATGCGCTTCACTTTCTCAATTCTTGCCACAACTAGAATCTGTAATTTTCCATGAGTTACTCGATTTCGGTTTTTGTCGGATATATTTTTGATAAGGCCTGGAAGAATTACTTGCTCAATCTTCCTTGACTTAATTCCATAATTCCTAATTTCCAACAAAGTCTGATGCCCATCAAATACAAATGCATCAGTAAATCTTCCTAAGAATCTTTCAATAACAATGATCAATTGAGCAAAGAACTTATTGAAGTACCCTTCTAGGACATGTCCATGATATGAATGTACCGTTTTAATTTGAGAAAATGAGAGAATCGAAGCAATTCTCCCTAGTAGCCCCGCTTTTGACATATGCGTATGAATAATGTCTGGTTTTTCTTCTCTAATAATTTTGATAAGTGCAAGTAAGGCAAGAAGATCGTCACTGAAATTGATTGAACGCTTTAGTGTAGAAATTTGATTGAATGAATACGCATTCGCATAAGGCGATGTGAGATCAAAGGAGTATTCCTTCTCGTTATTCTCACACCTGCCAGTTGCGTAAACCTGCTCAAAACTAGAATCTCCTAGTAGTTCGATGATCAATTTGCTTATTCCACCCACGTTATGGCGGGTGCTTACCTGGAGTATCTTTGGCATTCTCGGAGTTTAGTTTGCGGTGCTAGATTTACCCATAGTCAGCGAGGGCGCTCTCGGATCCGGTAGCCCTGATTGGGTCCTTTAGACTTTTTGCACCCAGGACCCTGCAGGGCTCCATGCCCCCGAGTTTTGAAGAATCAAATCAACGCTTTACAGATCCCCCAAGAGGCGCTTAAGGAATTCATTCTGACTGCCGATGCTGACTTTTCTGCCTCAACCTCCCGGCACGGCACGGCAACATGCGAATCAGTTTGTCCTTGCCGTCGCAGACGGTAAGTAATAGGGGAAAAGAAGCGTTTTTGACCTGTCCTAAGATTTAAGTATTGAAATAATCTCAGATAAATCGCTCCCAGGATTACTAATGCTGAAGCTTTGTATTTCCTTTTCTATTTCTATTTTTAGGGACTTGGCGCGATCGAAATTGCCCAATTCAAATTCAATCTGTACCTCTACCGCGCGACCCCGCATAGACTCACGAGAAATTTCGGCATTGCCGATAGCTGGGTATGAAGAACTCAAATACTGCTTTATCATCTGTAGCTGTCTTATATAATCTTCATCTTTAATTCCTAATTTGAGACAACCTAAGTAATTCTCAATGAAATCTTGTCGCCAAGGAGTGTTTGCAATAAGTTTCACCTGGAGATCGCAGGAACTTTCTAATGAAGTTACAACTTTTAACACTTGGGCGCGGATACCTGTGGCTTGAATTGACGATGGATTATAATTGTAGAATGATTTAGAGATATTTAATAGTGCTGGCCCATCGCCAAACTTTGCCAAAATAGGAACTGACTGAACAACATATTCCGGTTCAGCATTGAGTCTAATTGTCAAAGATTCAATTTTTTTCAGGTCCGCTTTGGAGGAATTCTCCATCATCGCACTTTGTATGGATGAGCGCAAGAGTGCATCGTTAACAAATCTGTAGGTTACAAAGTAAATTGATGTTGCCGTGGCAATGAGTGAACACGCAAGTACAAATTTTGAAGCTGAAATGCGCTTTATAACTTTATGGTCAATGGTGTCAAAAGCTTTGGCTGAAGAATTAGTAATGACATAGCCTAGAACTTTACCTCCAAAAAAATAGAGCCAGACTCCTAATCCTGGCTGTTCGATTGACACCAATGCATCAATTACAACACACAGAAATGCCATAAAAGTAGGTGCATTTGGATCAGAGAGGAATCGATTTATTTTTATCTTTCGAAGGTACAAGAGAATAATTAGACCAAAAAGTAAAGCATAAAGTAACAATGCAATGATTCCAAAACTTGCACCAAAACTAATGAACCAATTGTGTGGGCTATCCATGCGAGTAGTGGTTATTGTTTGAAGCGAACCTGGGCTCATGTATTGGGGGGTTTCGTCATAGAATCGATCAGATCCGATTCCAAAGAGGAGATTGTCTCTTAAGATCCTGAAGCCAACAATCCAGTACTCAAGACGCATCTGAAATGAGGATCTTTCAAAAATTTTTGCTGCTGGCCCGAACCCAGATGCACCAAGTGTTACGAGTATCGCACCTAATCCCCAAAAAAAGTAAAGCAGAGGTCTCCAATTTCGAGACTTTGAAATCATAACAAATCTTATCGGTAACACAATCAGGATGACAAATAAGACGATTAAATAACCTTGTACGGCACCTGTTTTGAAAAGAGCAAAAACAAGCAACAATGAAATTGCGAGATCTCTATAACTGATTGCTTGGGATGCAAAAGCCCGAGTGAAAATGTAACCAAATAGGATGGCAAGCATTCCACCTGCAAAGTTAGAGTTTCCGAAAGTGAGCACAGTAGTTAGCAAGTCTTTGGAATTTAATTTAGCGAAATCTATACCCACAGATTGCAATAGTGTATAAACACCCAACACTATGGAAAGATAAGTCATTGACTTTGCAAAAAAGTTCTCAACAGTTTTTGAGTAGGACATTGTTGCAATTAAAAGAACAGCAAAAACACCAAAATAATAGAACAGCCCATTGCCTCGCCCAAACTGGCCAAACATCGCTCGCAATAGTGGAGCGCTTGAGTTTGCTGTTGAGATGGTCATGGTAAGGACAATCAGAGTCAAGATTGCGATCAACCACATTGGGACAAGGTTCAACTTTTGCATTTTTTCACGCTTTACCAAAGCGATGACAATAATTGTGATCAATCCCGAGTACAGAACGAACAGCTTTGGAATTATGAAGGCATCAAAAGTGAATGGGGCAATAGCTACACAAGTAAGGGCAACGGTCAGGAACAAAGGCTGAAAGAGCAAAGAACCATAGCTTGGCGATATGGCACTTTTTTGTCTAAGTTTTTTCCCAGAGCTCATCTGGCAAGAGTACATAACCACTATCAATCAATGTGATTAGGCACTTAATGTCAGTAATCACAAGGAAGCCGCCAAAAAAGGCGCTCATGCTCAGCCTGATTTAGGCGGCAACACGCTTAAACCCTCAATACACCCTTTACCCTTGCCTATCCCGTAGACTAGAGACCTGATTCCGGCAGGCTTGTTTCTCGCTGCCATTCGGCGAAAGCCCTGCTATCTATTCCCCCATCCACTCACCGCAACCCAAGGATCTTTCTAAAGATTCTTTTCAAAAGGGCACAACATTTGGCCCCCAGCGGTGTCTTAACTAATAGAGG